>Ga0310694_10000732_pt1 | contig 41380 bp, 40 predicted proteins | sample 174DNAGHGhighgp2_FD_203884 | JGI IMG/M metagenome (GOLD analysis project Ga0310694, IMG submission 203884) | Sheep rumen microbial communities from Palmerston North, Manawatu-Wanganui, New Zealand - 1742 DNA GHGhigh gp2 (v2) (version 2) | ecosystem: Host-associated > Mammals > Digestive system... | reverse complement strand
ATTTGAACAAACTATTAGTAAGTCCAGATGAATTCAATGCCCTTAACCGACAAGGCAATAAGCTGTTGCTTGTTGGAGGTGGCTATTCCCCGCATCAAAGTCTTTTTCTTCAGAAAACTCAAATGCAGATAGTAAATATTGACCTCGCGCCACCAACCGAAAACATAGAAGACCGGTGTATTTCTATTAGGTCTGATTTTTCCACCAAGCCGTTGTATTACAGTTATTTTAATGAAATCTGGGCGTTATATTCCCTGCCTCTTTACTCTCCTTCAGTTGAATCAATATATCTTTTTATTGCAAATGCAATCATTGCTACAAAACCAGGAGGGATAATTCGTATTTTCCCAATTGAATTTGAAAAAACAAACAAAATGAACACCAGGGATGCCGATTATGACATTACAACCGAGGAATGTTCTAATACTATTATAAATATCTTACATTTTCTAAAACAATTTAATATCACAAACAAATTCGTTGAATATCCAGGAGATGACATGGACAGAAAAGAGTATACGATTCTAATTTATATCCAAAACAATTCCAATGAAAAAGAAGAGTTAAACAGTGCTATGTCCGAATGGAGGACTTTTTATTCAATAAGTAGCAAAGGAGTAAAGTTAGTTTTTCAATAATAGCATTTCTTATTTCTGTTGTCGAATTGGCATAAATATCATTATTATTGTCTTTTGATACATTTAATCTACGTAAATGTTGATTACTTTTGTATTTGAATCAAACTGCTAAACGATTATTACATGTCACCATCAGCCGCACAGTTCATCAAACTAGGCAAAAAATATCATTCTTTCTCCGGCATGATACCTTTTATATCTTCAACGAGCATGGTTGGTACGAGGTGAGTGATCTGGTGGCCAATCATGGTTTCACTATGGATGAGCTGCGTGAGATTGTAGACCTCGACTATAAGCAGTGGTCTGAGAGGATAAATCGGAGCAAAACCGGCCATGAGGCGGTTGCAAGACCTGTATCGTAGATGTATCGTCTCTTTGTGTTATATACAAATAAATCATTCATTGTCACCTCTGACTGAACGATGCCGCTATGGAGATTGTGTACAACCCCGTAGGTGGTGATGAATGCATGATACAAAGCCTTGTTTGTCTTGGTGACTTTGTGAAAATAAAGACAATCACATTATTCTTGACAGAACCCTGTCCAGTTGGCCTACATAATAGAATGGCAGATTGACGAGACGGAAGGGCTTGCCCGCCAGGGTTTTCACATTGTCAACAGAATATCGTCCTGTCCAGACTCGCACGGCAATGTCGTGGGGGGCACGGTCGATGAATTGGTGTAATGATCGCAGTTTTGAATTGGTGCCGCTCTTTACTTCGACGGGAATCACCTTGTTGCCAAACTGATATACCAAGTCGACTTCCGAGGAAGCCCCTTCCTTTTCTCGTACCCAATAGTTGCGACGAATGCCAAACTCTAAATTTTCTGACACTAACTCTTGTGCCACAATATGCTCGGCGATACGCCCTTTCCAAACGGACATGATGTCGTCAACATTGAATATCTCACTTCGGACACCAGCATAATAGTTTGCCAGTCCTGTGTCGAGCCACATCAGCTTCGGTTTCCGACGCAGGTTGGGCATTAGTGGAATTTGTTCTGCTGTGATGGGGTAGACCAATTCGAGCAGCAACGCCCGCTCTATTGTACGGAACGCTTCTCCCATTTCTCGTGAACGATAGTTGCTTTCGGCGAAATTGTTAAAGCTGATGGGCTCTGCCGCATAGGCCCATCCTTGCCTGAGAATATGACGTATGACGGCAGCCATTGTTTTGTTTTGCGCATACTTCTGCACATCGTCCGAGTATGCGTTCAGAAAGGTGCTGTAAATCTGATTCACAGCCAGGACATCGCGACGTTCGGAATACTTCATAATGGCTTCTGGCATACCTCCCACCAGCACATAGTTGAGGAAATGGTTCATAAGCCTCTCGTGGATGGCATCGCCTGCAAGGCCTTTGATGACTTCAGCGTCATATTCTTCTCCGATGCCATTCAGAAATTCCAAAAATGAACACGGCCTTAATGCCATGTACTCGACACGTCCTACAGGGAATGAAACATGGGTGTCTATAAGTGTTTCAAGGAGAGATCCAGCGGCAACCACGAAAAGCGAGGGTGCCTCTTCCCGGAAATAACGCAATAAGCGAACTGCCTCGGGTGAGTTCTGTATCTCGTCGATGAACAGCAGCGTTTTTCCATCGCTTTTTTGTTTGCGGCAATGGATATGTATACGATCTATCAGTGTGGGAATGTCATCTTCGACAAACAGATTGCAATCTCTTTTGCGATCAAGATTAAGATATAGATAATTGTCGAACTCCTCGGAGAACTGGTTTATCAGGGTCGTTTTCCCAACCTGTCTTGCACCACGAATAATCAGTGGTTTGTGTTCTGGAGATTCTGCCCATTTCTCAAGATGTTGTAATGCAGTTCTATATATCATACTATGTTATTTTTACTTGTTCTATTTTGGGTGCAAAAATACACATTTTTTGTAATAATTTGGCATATACTTTAATTATTTTTTGTAATAATTTAGCATATAATTTGATTCCATAAAATCTTCGATAAGACAATCGGTGTACCAGCCTGTACCAGCCTAATAAAGTAGACACAAAATTTTTTTTGGTTGATTATTATTTTACAAAAGTAGACAAATTTGTTGTTTTTTTCGGTTTTGTTTTTCCAAAAATGGACAAATTACATTGTTTTTAGTGAGTTTCATTTCCAAAAGTGGACACGCTCATGTACTCATCACATTATCTGCCTCCTTTCTTCGTTTTTGCAGGAATTTTGGAACATCCGAGAGTTGCCTTGAGGAGAAAGTGTCCCTTACATTCATTTCACCCATGTTGTATCTTCTGCGATAGTTGGCAGGTGTGTCGTAGCCGATGGCGAAACAGGGTCTTTCCTCATTATAGAAATGCACATACTTCCTGATACATTGTTTTTCCTCTTCTTTTGTCCGGTACCGGTCTATTTTGAAATCGATCAGCAGTTCTTCCTTTATCCACCCGTTCAGAGCCTCGTTGACGGGGTTGTCGGTGGGCTTTCCCGCCCTTGACATGGAGCGGACGATCAAAGTGTCCTTGATGAGTTCGTTGTAGGCCATGGACGCGTATACGCTGCCTTGGTCGGTGTGGAGGACGGTCGGCTCGCGGCTTCCTTTGAGAAGGTCGACCACATCCTGTAACCCGTCGACATACTGCTCTCTGGAGCCTCTCCTGTCGGCCAGCCTCCATGTGAGTATTTCCTTTGTGAACACATCGAAATAGAATGTCAGTTCAAAATAGAATATCCAAAATTTCAGGGCGGTCATGTCGGACACGACCACCTGTCTCGGACGGTCTACGGTGTCCCATGTCGACAAGATGAGGTTCGGGTATCTGTCTTTTACCTTTCTTGCCTTGTAATGAGGGCGATGCCTGGTCTCCGACCTGATGCCCAGGTACCGGAAGCACTTGTATACAAAGCTGTCGCTGACCTTCGTCTTCAGGGTTGTGCGGATGTATGCGGCCACCCAGCGATAACCGTGGGACGGGTGTCCGCAATGCACTCCCCTGACCGCCTCGACCATGGACGCACGGTTGACGTCACGGCCCGAAGGGTCCCGCTTCAGCCACTTGTAGTAGCCCGAGCGGCTGACACCCATCATCCCGCAGATGTCTTTGACGCTAAATTCTCCCGACAACATGCTCACTATCTTGAACTCTTCGTTTTTAAACGAACATACTCCGTTTTCCCATCCGCGCTCTTCACCACCGCATAATTTTTTTTTAATCTCTCATTCTCTATGCGCAGTCTCAGTATCTCACGTTTGTAGGCCTCTTCCGTGCGGTCAACGTCCTCGGGCAGCACCTCCCTTATCCCCGCATCCGCGCGGGCCAGTCCCTCCACGCCGCCCTCCCCGTACTTCTTAAGCCAATTCTTGAAGGCGGTGTATGAGATGTTGTGCATGTCGCAGAAGTCACGCAGCTTGATCTGACCGTTCATCTTGTACTGACGAATCAAGAACTCTTTCTCCAATGGATTGTAATGTTTTCCCATAAAAAGCATCCCTTTCCGGCGGATTAAACTTCACGATGCAAAGGTAAGCAATTGTATCCATTCTGCAATCGTACATGTTTTTTTTCCGCCCTTTCGTGTCTACTTTTCATGGTGCAACAAACATCCGATAGTACTACAATAACTCATATTTTACCCCCACTTCATCCATCTTCACCTCCAACTGCACGGTGCCGCTGGGTGGATTATTACCGGTTATATCTATTCCTTATAGGCAAAAAAAATAGACTTAAAGAGGCACAATCTATTGTTTGCCTGTCGCAACCGATATTGTGGCCACTACCCCCTGCATATATGGTTTACGTTTTTTAGGGGCGACTTTTTGATAAACATATCATATATTATGTGGCAACGAATTCATACTGCATTGATGTGGATTATTAAAGAAAAATGCTCGATAGTAGCTCCGTAACTATAATTTTTTGGTACTTAAGGAGGAACTATCCCATATTCTGTTATACATTTCCCGTGCTATCCATCAGCTAAAATATCAAGAAATGGCTCCCATTATTAGCTATTTGGTGCTTGTCGAGCTAAGGTCAGCCATCTGAAAACAGTGATAAATACCCTATCATATACATTATCTTTCAGGCATCATACAATACAGGGGAAACTTCGATTTTATATTACATTTAATGCATATCTTTGCATTGAATTTTTAATAAAATAGGAGGACACAATTATGATATGCTTAAGTGAGTACATGAATGATTCCAACGTGCCAAGAAATCTTGGATTGACGTTGTTTGGAGAACTGGCAACACATTGCTTGGAAGAGGACGAGGCAGAAAATAAATATCTGGAGGGTCTATGTCCCGAAAGAATTAGTTTGAGTGACAATTGGTTTGCCGGAGATTTTAAGGCCGAGATTAAGCCTGCCGAAGCTCCATATAATGCCTATGCATACTATGCCCCAGAGTATTTACAAGGAAAGCCCTGGACTTCTGCTTGTACCTCATTTGCGCTATTTTCGATCTCATATAAACTCCTCACGGGCGAATTGCCTTATATTGGTAATATCCCAGAAGAGTTCCTAACCACTAAAGAGGGTTTAAAATATATTAAAAAATGCCGAAAGGAAAGATGCCTTGACCTTTCCAATATTCCCACTTCGTTTAGACCTTTTTTTGCGAAAGGCTTAGCACTCAAAAAGAATGACCGCTACCAGGCTATCGGTGATACGGCATATGAATTTAGCGAACTGTGCGATAAACTAGATATGACGGAACTGGTCAACGAAGAATCAACATCCTCACCTGCTTTCGAGTTCTCTAATTCAGAGTTGGAGAAGCTACTTGCCCAGAACAACCAAGATATAACACTGGATGTACATAAGGAAGAAGAAGGAAGTCTTGACGATCTCGTAGGTCTCCTGGAATTGAAGCATTATTTGCGTAATGGAGTCCTTGCCATCCTCAAAAATCCAGAAAAAGCCAAGAAATACAAACTGACTATTCCCAATGGACTTCTTTTATATGGTCCTCCAGGATGTGGGAAAACAGCCGTGGCGAAAAAATTTGCCGCTGAATGTCGGATAAACTATTCGGTTATAAACGCCCAGGATATTGCTTCGACGCTTGTTCACGGAACACAACGTATAGTTCGCCAATTATTCACACAAGCATCAATGGTTGCACCAATCATTCTAATATTCGACGAAATAGAGACTATGGTTCCTAACAGGAACAACCCCGACAATGCAAAAGTCGCTGAAGATACTAATGCATTCTTAAGCGAACTTAACACATGTGCAGAACGAGGCATTTTTGTCATAGGGACAACGAACCGCCCACAGATGATGGATTCTGCAATACTTCGTAGCGGCCGGTTCGATAAAAAATTCTTTGTGCCTCTTCCGGACGAGCAAACCCGAACAGAGATATTCCGCAAATACCTTTATGACCGACCAATTGACACACACATTGACTATCAACAACTTGCCAGGCTAACCTCGTCGGGGTACATATCATCTGACATCCGTCAAATATGCGATGAAGCGGCTGGTAGGGCATTTTATGAAGATGCATTAATCACACAAACTCTTATAGAGCAGGTTATTCGTGATGGTGGACCTTCTGTATTCCCCAAAGAGTTGCGCTCCTACGAAGAATGTCGGCGTTACATGGAACCAACTGCCAAATACAGTTCGTTCACACATCAAATTGGATTTAGGCAGTAATAGAATCTTTATAAATTATAAACGCGCTTGAAGGTTTCCAGCACAGTTCGATAGTCGGACAAGGTAGCATCATTCTCATCATCGATAATACTGCTGCGTATGCTAATTGCCTTCTCCAACAACGTGATAACCTGAGGAAGTGGTGGCTGTACATTGTACAACAGTATGCCGGCATAATAATATGCAGTCGCATTTTCCTCACTCATTTCCAAGTCATGCTCTTTGGCGATACCAATTGCCGTGTCAAACTGATTAAGAGCTTCTTGATAGTCCCCCTTGCCTCGATAGAGCATACCAAGCATGTTGCATGCTTTCATCTCTTTCTCATACAACTCATTATTGTGTGCCTGTTCAATGACACTGTTACATTCAACGATAGCCCTGTCAAGTTCCCTTTTCTTTAAAAGCTCATCAATGTGAGTAATACGGTCAGCGATTTCTTCACAAATTCTATCTGTCGTTTCCATTGTTGTCTATTTTGTTTAATGAATTAGTCAATAGCTTTATATCCTTAATATCATAGTACAGTCTGTAGTTTCAGTGTCATCGGAGTTGTATTCTCACAACATGCCGCATTCCCCAAGCAGTCGATACATATTAAACCATTGTGTTCTCTGATTCTGCTACACTGTGTATGACCGAAAACCTGACGATACGATGTATTTTCAAACAAGTTGCATTTTTCAAGCGCCCATGAACGAACCCATAGCGGAGACTGGGTTACGCTGTCTTGGTCATATGGAAATGTTCCGTTCCCTTGTACGGAAAAAGCCCGTCGATTAAGATTCCATAAGTTGTTTATCTCCTCCGCTACGGCATCAGGCCTCTCACCGTTATAATGTCCAAACCATCGCATATACCAGTAGCGGCTCACCCCAGCGTGGGTTACAAGGTACTCTTCCCCGATACTGTATGCAACACCAGAAAAGTAGCAACTGTTATCCTCAAGTATTCTCTCAATCTCATCACAGTTCTTATAATCGAACCGGCTGTATCTCTCATCGAGCTCCCTCTGAAGCAGATAGTGCAGTTCGTGATTTCCCCACAATAGTATCGTTTTATCTGGATGTTGTTTCTTGTAGTCAATTATCTCCAAAAAATTATGCTTGCAGTCCTCAAACGATATGCGGTATGTATACGGGTCAAAGAAATCGCCAATAAACACATTGATAAGATTATCATCCACCAACCGTTTCCAACAGTCACGTCCGTGAATATCTCCTATGATATTATGACCTATATCACTCATTTTTCATAGAAGGAAGTTTTGTTCGTTAATATCAAAAGTGGAAAGGATGGATATGTATTGAGGATGAACCGATTCTGTCAGCCATACATTGTTTCGGGAAATCCAGAACAGAAAGCCATCTTCCCTCATTCTACGTGCAGAGACCTTTAGTATCGCCACCGGACATCTCCTTCTGGCACCAACATGGAATGCGGTTGTCTCATCGGCAGATAAATGAACATATTGGCGGCTCATTCGACAAAGACCTTCTTCTATTATTTTTGGTACCAGTGTGGCCGATGTACCGTGATACAGATACTCCGGAGGGTCCTCTTTCTTTAACTCTACATCGACATTTATGCTATGCCCTTGACGTGCTCGTATATACTGCCCATCCTCCGAGAATTCAAACCGTTGTTTTGTACTATTTGCCACAATACGAGTCAATTCATCCTGAGAAAAGCCATACTCTTTCACGAGATTGCACACTTCTCTCCAACCATGACTGTCAAAAGTGTAGTTGGTGTCATGTCGCAATAAATAAGCCAGTTTTTTCTCTCTATGTACAGAATCAGGCATAGATTCTTATTTATTATACTAGGACTATCGATTTTAATACTATCGAATCACTGTTTTCGGGAACGTCATTTGAAGCATTCCAAAGCACAGTTGCATATTTTCCAATAGAATCATTAAGGGAATCTATTATTATCGAACATTCTTCAACAGTAGGAATGTGTAGTTGAGAGAAAGACATAAGTAACAGCATATTTTTCACATCCTCCATTTTATACCCTTTGGATTCGATATTCTTTTTTAATCCCATAGCTGCTTTCTCCCCTCTATTCCCGCCCTTGCCTTCCGCAGTAATATATATTGCCTTGGTGCCGGATTGAAGAACAGTGGCGACATCGTTATAATCAACACAACAATACTCATAGTCTATGAATGTCTTGCAGACTGTCTTAATCACATCAATGATACTATGACTCACCTCTTCGACGGTTAAGATACCATTGGCACTGTCAAAAACCATAACCTTAGTTGCCTCACTCGCTATCGCATCAACAACCTCCAGCCCATTTGTATTCATTTCATTATCACCACCTGTTTTTTTCAAAAGTGTGAATGCGACTTGATCGCCATCGATACTCTCTATTACATGGACATGATGACATATAGCAGATATAATGGAAGAATATCCTTCTTCCAAATTAGACACAATGAATACCAAAGTGATATTTTCACCCAAAATATCATATATTTGTCGTTCAAGTGTAGGACTATCACTGTCAATATGAAATCTCTCTATGTCTCTTACTCCATTCTGCAGCGGAGCCGAGTCATTCGATAATTCTTTCTGGCCTTGGTTAATGGTGATAAAATCAATATCGTGGAGTTCTGCTCGATAAATACTTTCCACAACATCACTGCCGAACTTGCCAACTCCTATTATTTTTATCATGCCTGGACATTTTAGTCTGTCCGGCTCGTCAAACACAAACAGTCCGTTATTTTTTGAGTTCTCCATAATGACATATTATTGATAAATAAGTGTTTCTAATGCTTGGTCCATGTCATCTTTTATTGTCATTTTGTGAGGATTACATTAGAGGGTGCTTTACATTGTTGTTACTACTGCTCTATTTTGGATTTTGCAAAAACACAAAATTCTTTTCATTCCTGCAAATAATTGTTTTGCAATATTCAATGGGGAGCATCCGATTCAAAGGGAGCACCAGAATTGATGCCCCCTGTTGATACTCACTTCAGATTATTTGGTCATCTGCTGCCATAACTAACGTGTTCTTTCCCTCTGTCTGCCAGCCGCAGCACATGCGGGGCAACAGTATCCTCCGTACTTGATGTAAATTGTGTCAGGAATCTCTTTCCCACACTGTTTGCATTTTGCCATAATCATTTGGTGCCTGTTATATCCCATCGGCAACGTCGGTTTTAATCATTAAAAAAACTTTTCGAAAGGTTCAAGTTACTCCTTGGATTATTCCGGATAAAAGCGTCCACGATGTTCTCTGAAAATGCTGGCTGCCAGTTCTGGATTGGTACAGTCGTCCTCAATGCAGATGCGCCAGCATCTATCCCAATCAAAACGGGAACATGATCCCCAATAGTCTCTGAACCATATCTTGTTGTTGTCATAGTAATCATCCCTCATTGTCTGATAGATGTGGTCTCTTGCGTCATTGTAGTCTTCTTCCGTAGGGAAAACATAAGTGCTTCTTGCCATAATACTGTGGTGCCTGTTATATACCATCGACACCGCGTCGGTCTTCGTTAATAATGTTGTATGTTTGGAACTCATTAATAAAGATATACACATAAAAAAGAGATTGTTCCTTTTATCTTTTCCAATTCATGATGTGAATATCAAAAAGTTTTTGATGTGTCTCGTGGCATATGGTTTTGTTAATAATCTTTTTTTGCAAAGATACGACCACCAACTCATATATCACTAATATACAGATGGTTAATAAATAATTTAATAACCTGTAGCTTTTAAAGTACTCATATTCTGGAGTATATTATTTCTGTACTATTTTATTATGGGGGACTGATTGTCCCTCGACAAGTTCTCCTTTGTCATTTAGAAGAATGTATATTGTTGAATTCTCATCATCATAGAGAGAATAACCCTCATCATCAACAACAACATCTACGGTTTTCTGTGCGCGGAAAAGCTTCCTGTCGATAGCTTCAATTTCGTCATATTGGGCAGGAGTTAACACCTTACCGCCAAGGGACATGAGTCCGCACTGATCGTTTCCTGTATAATACGCCAGCACGTCAGTGGAGATTTCTGTTCCATCTTCATAGTATGTAATCTTTTCCACTTTCCAATAGGTTTGGTTTGATAAAAGTCGTCCGAATTGGTCATATAGTCTTCCAGGATAGTGCCGCTGCCATACTTCCAAACTCCCGTCATCAACGAATTTCAGCTGTTGTCCAGGTGTTAAATCAATTAGTATGTGAGCCGATGAGTCAATGACCATCAACGAATCACCGCACATTAGTGTCCAATAGCCATTCAACGAGTAACCAACAAAAGTTGCACTATCATAACCTGGTTCAATGACCCATTCCCCTGATTTGTCAATCAATCCCACTTTTCCCGTGGAATCAAGCATTTGGCACATACTATTATGGAATTGATAGCAGCACTCGCGCTTGGGGTTGTAGATGAAAGTACGTTTGAAAGCCGGATTACCCTGTGGATCGATGAAACACAACCGATTATCCTCATCCAGAACTGCTGCCACCCCCTCGGAATAGCACCATGCTTTCCTGTAGATAAACGGAGAGGTTAATTGACCTGTTTTGGTGTTGAAATATGCACGCCGGTCATTCTTGGACACCACCCATAAACTATCACACATATTACCATTCACCCATTCAATATCCTTTACTATGGGACGGCGTTTCCGTTGTTTGACAATACAATCCGGGCCATCGAAATAGGAGTGAACCTCGTACCCGTTCCCCATCCTTTCGGACACATAATACTTCCTCGAGGCGATTTCATCCCAGGCATCCACAATAAGAATTGCAGAATAATACACAACGGTAATAATGCCGATTAAAACGAGTAGTACGATGATTGTCTTCCATTTGGCAGACATACGAAGGATTTGTTTGGTGAGTTCATTGCTCTTTTTTTGTTTTTTTGCTTGTTGTTCCATGGCATTAATGTTTTAAAAATTCAATGCAAAAATATGTAATTAAAGCAAAAGAAAAGTCGGGTCCGTACCTATATTGTATGAGACCCGACAATTAATGTATATACTAGGGGATTTGGCCCTGTTTTCAGAAGGGAAATTATTGCGCGCGGAACACCAAATAGTTGATATTCGGGTTATTTTTTGCGTATTTTTTACCCAAACGAGTTACACTTCCATCCTCGGCACGATACCATCCGTCCTCGGTGCTTCCCACAAGGAAAATGGCGTTTTTTACTCCGAGTTTGACAAGGGCGGTGCTGAAATCATTCATCAGAACACGGTTGGTACTGACTATGACGCATACTTTACCATCATATGCACAAAGCGCTCGGCGGAACGAGAGGTTCTCAGGGTTGTTTGGCACCATCTTGCCATTATCCACCGATGGGTATTGGCGGAAGAACGAACCGCCCTGTTCCGTGGCTTGTTCAAACAGCGGCGAATTATCTGCCACCCCTAAAGTGATTGCGTCATCAAAAATGGCACAATACCCTCGTTTAGACAGCCCCCACGAGTGAGGTTCTCCTTCATGAACAAAAGCGCCGACAATCTTTCCGTTGTCACGGCGAATGTCGGCTGCCAAAGCCGCAAAGAGAATATCAGTATCGGATGTATCAATTTTCCCCAAATGAAGTTCTGGAATCACATTATACGGGGTCAAAATCTTCAGATCCACACTGTCAATAGCCGTTTCAGATACATCAATGAATGACGGAAGGGATGCATCTATATTATTAAACCAGACATTGGTAGGCGTTGTCTCTTCCGATGAATACACAACAGCATTTACTTCCGATATACCACGATTTACACTTACCCTCACAACAATAAAAATAATAACAATGAATACAACGGCTGCAATGGTAGCCCAAATCCACCACGGTGAATGCCTCTTGTAATCAGAGTATCCGCCAATGATATCAAATCCTGATTCCTCGTTATCAAACATTTCTTTATTTTCGTTCATTTTGTTCTTTTTTCAATTTCTTCTTTAAGCACCTTTAGAGAATCTTTTGAGGCTTTTAAAACCAATCCCTCGGAAGACATGTCCAAATTCATGTACGATGGCTTGCCCGAGCGATAATCAGAATGTCCTGAAGAGTATCCCGCCGCATATCCTGCGAAATACCCCACGACATATCCCTCTGCACGTCTGTCGGAGAGTACCACCTGTTGTTTTGTCAAGTTGATACTAAACAAATAAATCCTGTTTATTATCAAGCTTTGACCGATACGATAAAAATCATCACGATAATGTGGAAGATATGTGTCTATTGCTTTCTTCACATCTCCAAGTTGCTTCGTCACTAAGATTTTGTTGCCATTTGTCAGGAAGATGTGGGAGTAGTTGCCATCAGCAGAGATGTACCAGATATCCGACGATTCGATGTGCGTCAGCTCCCTACTATTTCTCAAAATTAGAAACTCCTTCATTTTTTTTACTTATTAAACCGATAACGAGATATTCATCTTTTTATTTTGTTCTTCTTTTGTTTTTTGACGATTGTAGGGACTCTTTTTCTTCAATGGTTTGTAGAATTTCTCTTGACAAAGCGATGCTTTCCTGCACTTCCTTGGTCGGATGGAGACTTGCCTGTTCCCCGATCCTAAGCGCTTTTTTCAACATTTGTTTTGCTTTATCATACTTTCCCTTTTGAGCCAGATATAAACCATATCGGTTATACACCATTATAGGTATTTCTAGACTCGTTTGGGGGAAACGCGATGTAAACCAAAGTGCCACATCAAGGCATTCTCTATATTTACCATCCACTTCATTTTTTTTCTCCTTGATAGAATTGTATAGCTCACATAGCGCCAATAAAGTATACACATAATCAATTTCACACATTTTAGCTGCTGTGTCTCTGTCAAATAGTTGACGGAATGCCGACTCGGCTTTTTCCATATAAGAGATTGCATTCTCCTTATCCCCAATCAACCAATAGGCGTCACCAATATTGTAGGTAAACATACCTATTTCGTAAGCAAACTTGTCTTCTCCCTCGCAATCATATTCTTCCAGTAATGATAATGCTTCTTTCCCCTTTTCGACAGCGGCCTGGTATTTTTCTGCAGAAATAAGTAATTGAACTTGAGTGTCCAAGATAATGGCTAATTCCTCATTGTATGCGCATGGATTAATGAATGCTAACTCCCTCAATATTTTTTCTCCTGCTATTAGGTTTTTTTCGGAGCCAACCATGTCGCCAAAAGATAGTAATAACTGACCGAGATCAACATATGTCGTTGAAATTGCATTTTTGTATACTCCAGGGCTTTCCTCTTCCAATTGCCATAGCAGTTCCAGTCTTTCTTGAAGCATCTCTTCTGCTTTTTTTAAATCACCATTATCAGCAAGAGCCCTTGAAAAATATGATAAAAGTTGACAATAATGTGGTGTTATCTCTTTGAAATCACCTTTTTCTTGAATAAAAAAACGACGAATAACCTTCCAATTCTCCATAACCAATTCAAATAGTTCTATGCTTTCTTCCCTTTTGCCAATAGCATTATCATAAACAGCAAGAGACGTGAGAAATATGGTATTAGGAAGAAATTGTGTTTCGGGATCAAGTTGTTCTGTTATTTGTAAAGCTTCAAGTATTTCTTCTTCAACATCTTTGCCAAGTTTTTTTATGCTTATATGTAGATTTGCCAAGTGATTCAATGTGTATGCCACCAACAATAGATATGAATTATCAGATTTTGATAAATCCTTGTAGATATTAAGAGTTTTGGTTAATTCTTCTTCCGCGATTAAATACTCTCCGTTAATTTCATGAAAATCGGCTAATTCACGTAATATTAGAGCATATTCTCTTCTCTCTTTTTTGTCCAATGTCTGAGATTTGCTAAATACTTCCAGGCTTTCTTTTAACGTGGACTCGGCTTGTGGATAATCTCGCCTATCCATCAAATGAAAACCATATAGTTGCCGGATTTTCCCTAATTCAAATATTTTGAGTATTCCTTCTGCATCATAGATGGCATTAAGATATTTGTTTGAGGTTTCATCCATCCATCCGTTTGGTTTACTCGATTTAAGCTCCTCAATTTCATTCAATCTTCTTTTAACCGCACTTTCTGTACTTCTGACCAATTCTTCCTGGAGCAGTTTTAGATTAATATATTTGATTTTTCGTGCATATACATCATCATCCGGAATAAACCCCAAGGTTTCCATTGGAACATCAGTTTTTACTACGGGAATCTTCTTCCCTTTTCTATAGCGCTTCAGATCATCTTTTATGGAATATCCGTCTTCCTTGTACCGATATACCTTGATTCCTTTTCGAGCAGCACCTTTTACTATCTCAAGATACGTTCTGGTTGCTTTACTAAGAGAATGGTTATCAATCTCTTTCCCGTCGGAAGGGTTTATTTCATCTATCTCAAGAAAGATTTTTTGATATTTCTCTCTAAGATGATCTTGCTCTTTTGGGTCTTTCTTTCCCTTGCTGTCAATGATTTCCGTGATATTCACTCCTTCATGGGTAAGAGCCCATATATCTGATAGTTGACCAAGAATATACGACACACTGGAACGATGCTTATTTCTTATTTCATAGTAATATTTCCCATCTGATTTCTTATCATTCTTTTTAACACCAGCATCAGTATTCATTTCATGCTTTTTGTCATACTCCACTATAGCTTTTTCTCTTGTAATATGGTTTTTCTTGTAAAGATACTTATCTTCTACCTTCTCCCAGTAATTATTAATGGCAATTGCCATGTCAACTTGAGAAGTCCAACCCTTTGATAACAATTTGTCAATAATAAGAGTAAGGTTGTCGTTCCTTTTTTCGTTGGTATGGGTAATGCTTGTGCTCATATTGAAATGATGTTAAAATGGCAATTAATTATTTAGATAACGCTTTCCTAAACAAAATATTATACTTTACTAATCAATTCTTTACATAATTCAATAATATATGGCCAATTAAAGGATGTTTCTACCTTTCTTTTTTCCAAAAACTCTGCCAGATATAGGAGTGGTAAGATGCAATATTTTGAGGCCAGCGATTCTTTTCCTGTTTCTAAAGCGCATAGTGTGGTCTTGATGAGTATGACTATGGTTATATACATCATCTCTGCATCATCTTTGTATGCATGGTTTTGAGAGAGGAGTACCCGCAAGACTTCTTCGCACTTTATTAATGCAACATCGGACATACCCGCCGGACGGAGGAATGTGCATAATGTATTAACCGTTTTGGCATAATCTAACAAATCCTTCTTATTGTTAATGGTTTTATCGCGGTTTCTCAATCGCCTAGTCCAATAATTTATCTCATCAAAAAAAGGTCCACAATGAGTGACGGGTTCCAATAAGGGTGTTGTGCTATTGATTTGGTTCTGTTCAATGATAGCGGTTGCCTCTCTAATACATTTCGACGCCTTGTCTATTTTCTTCTCGGTAGCATAGGTTTCCGACAGGACCTTGAGCATAATTACCAATCCAACCCATTCTGTTCCCTCTGAAGCGCAATATCTTTTTCTGGCTTCGATCAATTTTTTTTCAAGTTCTAAGACGTTATATTCCATTTCTATATTTTCTGATGTAATTATTGTTGCAGCAACCTATAGACTTCTCTTGCTTCAGACTTTGACAGACCGTTTATCTCCAACCGTCTGCCTCCACTGCTTTCGATAATAATATCTGCAAACAAAATGTTTGAAAGAAGGCGAACACTGGAAATACATTCCCTGGGAATGACGGTTGTCTGATAGCCAATAATAGCTCCCTTGTAATAAACAACCCTTTCATTATCGATATCAATTCTATCGGGAAACAGAAGATTATGGTTCGCCGAAATTCTATTGGCAACAAATGTGGGCATACTTATTCGCAATTTGAGAGTTGGATTGTTGTCACAATAAGAGATACCAAATAGATAATAAATGCAGGAATAGCAATAATGGCGGTCAACAACAGAAAAGATAGCACTTTGAAAAAAAAGCTCATTGGTCCTTTGTCAAATGAGGTCCCTTCAAAAATGTTGCTACGCCAGTTTAATGCAATTGGCACTGCGGCCAACCCCAATGTGCATACGACAATAATTGCTGCCTTTTGTTTGGATTCAAGTTCTTCGTAACGTGTCATATTATTGTTTGTTTATGTGTAATAGATACATGTGACCAATTATTTGTTCTAATTTGGGAGAATGAGATGTTATGATTCTATCCTTTAGCCCATTTAGCTTCAATTGGCATGGGATGGGCACAAAAGACGCTTTGGTATAGTGGTATTTCAATGACAGGTTTGAGCTTTTGAACTCCTCGATAAATGTTTCTTGATCCGACACCACAAAAGGACAGTGATAATAAGCACTATTCCACTGACAGAAAATGGATGTAACTGACTTAAAGGTGGATAGAACGGTCAATGCATTCTTTAAGGATTCTCTTTTTTGGCGAATTGCAGCCAAACCCGACTCAAAAGACTCACATGCAACGATTGCGGCCAATGGAGAGATCCGTCCATTTAATGCAAACTCATGAGACATACAAATACCCAAATCACGCGATTGGCGGTGAGGGTGTTGACAAACGGATATTAAGCTGTTGTATAAAGAGGTGTTATTTGTTACTATTGCCCCGCCTTCTCCTCCTGAAAAAACGGTTTTCCCACTGCCGAAAGATACCACGATGGCATCTGCTTGATTCGCGACATTCATATTCCCATAATCACATCCAAAAGCTTGTGCTGAATCAACAAAATGCCAGATTTCATGTTTATGGCAGATTTTATGCATCGTTTTTATATCATGTGGATTGCCGGCAAAATCCACCGAGATGACAGCCTTTATATTCCTATTTTCACTGATTGTTTCACGTGCATTATAGGTGTTAATATTGAGCGTGTCGTCAATGTCGGGAAAATGGAACTTGCAACCCAAGAGCAGGGCTCCAGCTATGGTGCCGCCCCAACCAAGAGGCGTGGTCAAGATCTCGCTGCCTTGCAATCCCGCAGCAAGTAAAAGATACAACAACCCATTGGTTGCCGAATCAACACAAAGAGCATGCTTGGCGCCATAGTGCAAGCACAATTTCTTTTCCAATTCTGCGACAGCGCCGTTTCCAGCCCAATGGCCACGCGCATAGTCGCCATTAGAAGCCGCTTCCGTGAGGTAGTCCTCTATTCTTTCAAACATTGACATAAGGCTGTAATCGTTTCAATTCATTGTTCAATTTGACTGGATCCACCTGATGATTCTCATCAAGTATGGCTTTGATGTAGTCGGGGAACGGATAACTTTCTTCACGTCCGTACCAAGGCAGGAGTTTTTTTGAAACTGTGAGGGAGATGGCACACAAGTCTGCATATATAGCTGAAATCCAACTTGCTTCATCAAGAGGATTTGCATCTTTTGCAGCTTCTAGAACATCTTTAGGGCTCAAGCCGTCTTTTTTGCACACTAGTTTTAACGCTGCCCTAACCCTTCTTGGCATTATATGCTTATCATAAAACACCTTGGCCGCCGACCTAATCTCGTCATCATTCTCATCGAGGATACTTCCCGAAACTTGATTTGCGATGCTACAGATAATGGCAGGGAAGTCCTCCACGGAAGGCATAATTACTGGCACAATTACAAAACGGTCTCTCATTGCAGCCCCCATCTTGAACCCACAGTTTGTAGTTGCGATAAGCAGACTTTTTCCTGCTCGACTATTGTCAGACAAGGTATTGAGTAAGGCCTGCATGACTGCATCAGATGCTCCGCTGTCCAGATTGTTGGCTCGTGCCATCGGCATTGCTTCTGTAAGTTCGTCGATAAAACCCAAACTGGGTGTGGCGGTTGAGAATATATGGGTTTGTAGCGCCGCCCTACGTTCGGTCTCGCCGACTATACCAGCCTTGGGAGAGTTCAGTTGATAAATGGGAACGCCAGCCCATTTTGCAGCGAGAAGAGCCATGTCTGTCTTGCCGGTACCTGGTGCACCCATAAGGAGAATATTGGGGTGGATTGACTTGTCTCTAGTACGCAGACCTTCTGCTTGTCCTCGAAGAAACTCTGTTGGAACCCGAACACTCTCTCCTTGCAATTCCACGTCCTTGACCCGTGTGGTGTCGAGCATAGTGATAGTTTCTTCGCTAATCATCTGAACATCTTTAGATTTCTGCTCCATCAACGATTTTGCCTCTATTGGCAATCCTGAATTATGGGATGCTCGAAACACCAGGTCCAGACCTCTGTTCGGGGTGCTGCTGGACAAATTGGCAATGATTTTGTCATCCAGTTCTTGAACATATCTTGCATTCGGATATTTTTGACGTAACCCTTTTACAAAAACAAGTTTCTCCTCGTAATTGGGATAAGACAGGAACTTTTGGTATACCAAACCTTGTACCTGGCTATCAATTTTCCCTTCCACAACATCGGAAAGAATAATAAAGTTTCCGTTGTCCATGAAAGAACGGGAGTACACCAACTGGTATGTCAGTTCACGGGCTATTTTTTGATTCACGTCACTTGCATTGGGCATGATGTCTGACGTGAACTCAAACAGAAACAGGAATTTCATCTGCTGTCCATCGTGCCATTTAATGTTGGAGGCTGACGCTGTGGCCATCCGTGATATTCCACGTAAGATGTCCACCAATTCCTGAGAAGCCTTGCATTCTCCAGATTTACATGAGCAGTTGGATATTCCGTTGTCCGAGAGGGCTTTTTTGATTTTTTCCCCATCTTCTTTCTCATACATCCCATACGGCACAACAATTCCATCGGCCAGACTATAACGAACCATCACCAAATGCAACGTTTTTGCATATTCGGCCATCATTCTTACCAAAGTGGAGATAGAAGCGTCCTCGCGGCACTCAAAATCGTAAATCGACCTGCCTGTCAAGACCATTGAGGAACGGCCTTCTATTTCATAGGGAGCAAATATTTCTTTTATTGCTGTCATGGCTTTAGTTTATTAAGGTTATTCTTTCTATGGGTTTCTCTTGGGCCATCGTCGCTTCATCTTCAAAAATTCTACGCCGCATTGGCTTTGGTTTGGCCAATGTCTGGGCATATTGCATTCGAGGAATACCGTATGTCGGTTTCTGTTCCTTATGTTTCGTGGTGATTCCTCTTGCACTCAACTCCTCATCGAATTTTCTCATTATCTTCTCGCAACTTCCGTCAGTGTAACCGACCAACTCCGTATGAATATCCACTTGTTTGTCCGTCTCTATTTCAGCTATAATATTCTGCCCTATTTGGTTAGTTCCGACAATACGAGTCATTCCAACCCGCGGTTCCTGAACTGAAATATTTCTAAATCCAACAGAAATAGCAGACTCCTTAACAGCTTTGGTCAAATTGGAAACAAACATCTTTGTATGCTGTGCTTTTACCTCTTTGAATGTGGATTTCACCTCCTGACATACTTCCCGAACCGATTTTGCATCAACAATACGTTGTATTTGTTCGGCAACAGCACTCGGTTCTGAAACAAGCAAGTTCTCTTGGGACTGCACAAGTGTGGCAATGGCAGCAATCTTCACCTGCTCCTCTTTTTCGTAGTTCTGTTTTTGCACGTTTGCAATGTGGCGGTCATAGTCTGTCTGAATTATCTTCAATTCTGACGGAGCCAGCAATTTGTTTGATTTTGCATGGCATTTTCCACAGCATTTTTTAACGCCGACAGATACTTCTACGGGAGCAGCACTCAATATTTGAGAAAGAACAGGGGCAAATTCTCTTTGGAAATTCTGTGCCTCGACGGTTCTAACCTCTGTAACAGTAAGTTCTTGTGACATAATCATAGTGTATTAGCATTCAACTTACCAAATACCTCCGTTATCAGGATCACCCTCAATTGAACCTGGGCTATCGTTGTCCGATGGTGCCTCATGCAATCCCGTGGTATTTACATTATTCGCCTCTGCCTGTTGAAAAGGGTCGGAGTTTTCGTCCTCATCTGATCCAGACGTATTTAATTCAGGATAAAGCTGCTTTGAAAGGGCACGAATAGTTTCCGTGAGGGATACACCCGTATGTCCTCTTTGCATCATGTAGTCAAGATATATAAAATCACTGTTCGTAAATATACCACGCCCACCAAACACATTGTGAAAATTAACAAATGGAATTGTCGAAACAGTACCATTCGATTCATAGTAAAGAGGTATTACCTCACGACGGAAACAAACCAAGTCGCCAATATAGATGACCAATTGATTAAGATAGTATTTGGCATCTTTCTCAAATTCCAAAATATGCTTATCTCGAGCGGTTGCTAAATCCCGAAACGAGTCAGTGAACTTTGTATATTCCGCATCAAAAGAAGTAATTATGTTTTGTATTTTCCCACGTATGGTCTTTACTTCTTCACGAATTGCTTTCTCATCGGCTTCCTTAGCTGCTTTTGTTTCATCATTTCTTTTCTTGTTGCGGAAGTAATTAATTGCATCCATGTGGCTTTTATAGCCAGAAACTATCAACAATTGGATGACAAATGACACGACAGCAAAGCAAGCGGAATAAGTCCAGCTTTTCCCACCATTGAAACAGACCTCGGAAACAATGTATAATGAAGGTAATACTAACATACTAACTCCTATTGCCAGTCTTTTTACCCAATTCATGGCTGAATGGTCATCATCCAGTGATGCAACGGCAAATCTGCTCATGATACTTAATCCGTAACCAACAAAAAGGGAAGAAAGCACTCCGATGGCCTCTACCACAAAAGTTGGGAAAGTACCCATTGACCCTACTTTTGCCGTTATTATTGGTGACAAAGCGAACCATGCGAAAATGCAATCTAAAAGTGGGAGCCCGTAGTAGGCAATTCTACGTAGTTTCATTTTAGGCAAATCATCTTCATTTACATCCTTAAGGGAGTAAATCTCATCAGCTGTTTTATAGAAAAGCTCTTCTTCCCTTTCTATCTCGTTCAATTCGTCCTGGCACTGCCTCATATCCTTGCCAGCATTTACCATCTTTGTGTAGCTATTCTGCACTTCTTTGCAGAGGTCATTGATATGCTTTTGAGAGTTTTCCTCCATTTCTTTTTGCGCATTGCGCCTGTGTGCCTCTTCGTTGGCCAAAGCCTGAGCTTCTTGGGCTTCCTGTTTTTTTACGCTGTTCAGGTAGTATGACATACTTTTCCTGCGCGATTGTGGGATTGCTGTAGTTTTCATCTTATTAGTAATTTAATGGTTTTACACTATTGTTGATTGACAAATATATAATTCGACGCTTGTCCAAGTGTCGCAAATTCTTTGGACACAATGCCATCGTATTGGTGTCTAGAGACGTTTGTGTTCACTATAAGAAGCTCCATATTTGGAGGTAATTCCTTTAACTTCTTCCCTACATTGTCGCACCCATCCGAGACAAGAATAATATACGACTGCTCTGCCCCATGTAGACTTGCCTGAAGCAAGCGTATCGCCTGATTGATGGCTCCGTTGACATCAGAACCTTTTTTTTGTTTTGCAACAAAATCAGAATATGCCATTTTCCTCAGAGTAGCACATTCTTGTGAAAATGTGTTGAGGGCAGCCTCCCGTCTATCATCATACGTTTTCTTATTATCAGAATATTCTGTTTCCTTTTCTTCGTATTTGGACATCATTTCATATCCTTTTTTTTCACTTGGGGCAGATGGTTTTTCCTGATCCCATTCGAACAACACAACATTGTTGTTATCGCAGTTATCATCAACATAACCCACATAAAGGGTTCCCACCCCTTCTGATAGCACATCTGCCAATGAAGTCATTTCCGATACAGTGACAATCGGAACACCAGCTTGCTCACACAAGCGGTCTGTACCATCAAGAATCAAACAGATATTGTAGCGACTGGTTTCCGGTTTTTTGAGGGGCTCTTCCGGTAATGAGCCACATCCTTGCAAAAATGCCATGACAAACACGGCAGTTGTTAAAAGAACATTTCTTTTCATAATGTTGATATTTTATTGTTATACATATTTTATCCTATGTGTTTTTCTCTTTAACTGTAAGATGGTTTCCCTAATTAGCATTTGTGGTTTTTCTCTTCCAATTCTGATGCAAAGATACTGTATCTTTTTATAACAGCTTAATTTATAGGTAGTTAAATATTTTTTTAATGACCTGTAAAGTTGGTATGACCTGTCAAAATATTCATTATAAACCGATTAAATCTGTGGGCATGTTTTTGATTTTATATCTTTTTTCATGTGAAAAAGCCATTCATATTGCCCATTTAGATGCTTTTCGTTCTAAATCACACAGAAATTGGCACCCCAAAGATGTGTTCTCAATATATTGTAAACAATGATCCATAGCATGATGATTTTCAATGCAAAATTACAATATTTCAATGATAAAAAAAGGGGTGCATCTAATTAATGTATGAGCGTTAAATAATACTGTATAGAGCATGTAAAATGAGACCATTTTTCTTGTGTAAACAAGTATCCGGCCTTTGCTAAAATGCCAAAACAGGATGCCTTATTTTACTTTTTTATTTTGTTCCTATTAAGTAAACCACCATGAGGTGCCTAATGATTACATATATGACTGATTGAGCCATTTTCTTTCGTCCATATTGCAATAACTCTTCAGTATCAGCGTTATTAAGATATGGAATCTCAAAACATAGAATATAAGCAAGTCTGGAAAGACGACTATCTTAAATGGATATGCGGCTTCGCTAACGCACAAGGTGGTACAATTTATATTTGGTATAGACGATAGTGGTGAGGTTTGTGACCTAATGGATGCCAAGAAATTAATGGAGGACATACCCAATAAGGTTGTAAACTATATGGGCATCGTGGTCGAAGTTGACCTTCTTAAGAAAGACGATCTCAACTATATTAGAATTACTATTGATCCGAACAATGTTCCTGTCAGTTATCGAGGCAAATATTATTATCGTTCTGGCAGTACTATGCAGGAACTCAATGGCGCAGCATTACAGCAATTCATTTTAAAGAAAATGGGACGTTCCTGGGATGATATAGTGAACGACCAGGCCACAATAAATGACCTTGACAGAAATGCCATTGACTATTTCCTCCGTAAAGGAATAAAAGCAGGGCGTATCAATGAGGATGAAATGGAATCCTCCACACAAAACGTGCTGGAAAACTTGAAATTGGCAAGAAGGCAAACTAAAAAACGTGGCGTTGCTTCTATTTGCCAATAATCCTGGACGTTTCTTCACTTGTGTGGAATTCAAAATAGGTCGTTTTGGAACAGATGAAGCAGACCTAATTACTCAAGACGTTATTGAAGGCAGCATCATTCAAATGACAGATTGAGTGGTTGAAATTTTGAAGACTAAATATTTGACCTCCCCAATCCATTATGAAGGCTTGCAGCGTATCGAGACACTGGAAGTGCCAGAAAATGCACTGCGTGAGATTCTATACAATGCTATAGCACACAAAGATTATATGGGGGCTCCAATACAAATGCGGGTATGGGATGATCATATTGAGATATGGAACGAAGGAGCGCTGCCCGATGGAATTACACCTGAAACCCTTTTGGGCAAACATTCCTCCCATCCACGTAACAAAAATGTTGCTTATGCCTTTTTCAAAGCAGGTTTTATAGAAAGTTGGGGGCGTGGATATAAGATAATCCGTGATGGTTTTGAAGGGGCTGGATTACCTATGCCTACAGTGGAATCTGTGGAAGGTGGCGTCCGTGTGACCTTCCAAAGGAATAATCCGAATAGTTCACAAAAGAGTTCACAAAAGAGTTCACAAAAAGGTTCACAAAAGACTTCCGACAAAATTCTCCAAATGATAAGCGAGAATTCAGGAATAACCAGAGATATGTTGGCTGAAAGCGCTGGGATTTCAAGCAGAATGGTCGCCAGACATCTCAAATCACTACAAGAGCAAAGTGCGTTGAAACGCATTGGTGGCAGAAAAGATGGGTACTGGGAGGTGCTATCCAAAAGATAATACAAGATCGGTGTAAACCTGGGCGGATGTACCATCGACAGGGAATCTGGCAAAGAGACGCTAACCGTCGCCAGCTTGATGATGTTTGGCACGGGACTTGCCGTTAGAGAACGTTTCGCCAATTTCAGAATGGATTACATCAATATGTGCAATCTGATTGGTGATGAGCGTTACAGCGACAGATTGACTTACGACGGCCGTTGGGAAAACAACCTCTATCAGTTCTTCAGCAGGGTGATACCGAAAGTCACGGCAGACCTTCCGAGACCGTTCCGTATGGAAGGGATACAGAGAGTGGATGACACACCACAACACAAGGCCGTCAGAGAGGCTTTCACAAATGCCATCATACACTCCGACTTGTTGATGGACGCCGGAATGCTACGGGTTGAAAAGCACGATGACAAGTTGTGTTTCCGTAACCCAGGACTATTGAAACTACCTGTCGAGATGATATACGAAGGCGGCAACTCGATGGCTCGTAATCCGAAAATCCAGAATATGCTCCGAATGGTTGGATATGGTGAGAATGTCGGGTCAGGTTTCCCCACCATCATATCCGCTTGGAAAGAGGCCAACTGGGGAGTACCCAAATTGAAAAACAAGATTGAAGTTGATGAGGTGGAATTGGTGCTTCCGATACCCAACAAGAGGAATAGAGATGTAAATAATACGATAAATGATAGGATAAATGATGGGGTAATGGATACATATACCATTGTCCGGTTAAATCCCGGTATCAAACGTAAAGACATTTCTGATATTTCAAAGAAGAGCCTTCCTACAATAGCCAGGCATATTGATGTTCTTACAAAAGATGGATTGATTGAGTATAGGGGCTCAAGGAAAACAGGTGGCTATTATGCCAAATGAGGATTATGTTTGATTCACTTTCCTTGGCCACCTTTTTGACGTTTTACTGGATTTTATTGTGTTATTTGAATATATAAATAAATGCAAAATACACAATTATAGACAATTGTACATAACAAAAAATAATTAAAGCGTTTCTGTTCCGGGCACCAAAGAGATTTTGCAAGTAACTCTAACTGAGCGAAAATGCAAAATCTTTTTCCTTTTATATCCCAAATTTGGTCATATTTTGGCCATATTTTCAAAAAACAAGGAGGTGAAGTATGAAAATTCATCTCCTGTGCATTGTTTATTTTGTTTTTGCTTTTTCCGTTAGTGCTTGTGGTTATCATTAACAACCTCCTAATGACCGCCCTTGTCTGGTCCCACACGGCGTATAAAGCCATCTTCTCGTAGGTTTTAATATGTTTTTCTATGGCTTTGGTAGATATCTGCAGCATATTTGACAACTCCAATTGGGTCACCGTAGGATTATCCCGAATAATGTTTATGATTTTCTCCCTACTTTTCTCCCTATCGTCATTTTCTGCAGAGGGTGGTATTTCATCCTTACTGTTTTGAACTTTCTCAGAGATGGCCGATAATGGAAAGGCCAATTCAACCATATCCAATTCAAACTTATATATTTATTTCCAATAATTGAGGAGAATATTGGATGTCATATTTCCAATCAGTAAGACCGGCGTTGCTGAAAGTTACTCCTTTCCAACCAATTGTTCCGTAAGCAGAATGAACGTGTCCAAAAAGGTGCATTTTTGGCTTTATATTGGAAACCTTGTCCAGTAGGATGGAACTGCCATAGTGTATGTGGTCGTCGATGCTATCCAAAATGCCAAGCGGAGGACGATGGGTTATTAAAATATCAGTGTTGTCTGGTATTTGTTCGTAGTGTTCTACCTCTTTCAATTCCTCGCCATCGAATACAGCAAACATCGGAGCTCCATAGAATGATATTCCGTCAATAGTGATACCCCTATCGGAAAGATAATGCACGTCATCAGGCAGGCCCTCCAATGAGGCGTCCAACATACAGTCGTCGTGGTTGCCGGCGATGAATAATTTGTGTTTATAGGGTAAATCACAGAGCCATTCAATGAAGTCAAGGGCCTCCATATCGCTGCCAGCCATTGTGAAGTCGCCGCTATGCACCAGCACGTCGGCAAGAGGCATATCAGTCAGTTCGTGGTGCTTCCCGTGGGTATCGGAGAGGTGGAGAATATTCATTTGATGACGATTTTCACATCCTCAAAGGTGACGCTTTCGGTGTGCACCTTGTCTTTCAATTCCTCTGGCAAATCGAGGCTGCGGAAGTCGCTCTTCGATTCGCGATGGATAGGAATAATCGCCAGCCGAGGATTTGTCTTTTTACAAACTTCAGCCAAAGTTTCGCGCGATGCGTGGCCGGAAGTGTGGAGATATTCAATTTGCCATTCTCGAGAATGCACAAAATCGTATGTCCGTTGTTGAAATGCTGTGTGCGTCGGTAAGATGTAGCCTAAAAACTGCGAGTAGATAAAACAGGTTTCTTTAGGGTCAAGTGTATGGAATATAGTCTCAATAAATTCTCGGCTTTTCACATTGTTACGCACTATCGAGACAAATCCATTTGATTGAGCAGCGTTCCGTATTGTATCCATGTGATTTTCATAGTATCGTCGTTGGGGAAAACGGTATAGGTTACTTTTTGTCCCAAGGGTGTTACCTATTGTTTCTAATACTTTCCATTGGAATCCATCCACCACAAACATCTTGCCCACCGCTTGTGCTGCTTGATAGAACGAAGCTAACCTGTCGGCATCCATTGATGAACACATGACAAAGATGTTCCGATGCTGTCGGAAGATGTCTATAGCATTGTACTTGAGCTCGTTTTCCGTCATCAGGCGCGAGTCGTCGCGACTAAGCATAGTACCTTCCGTGATAAGGATATCTATTTTGCGATGTGCAATATAACTGTTAATCGTTGGCATCAACCCCTTTCCCCGATAACCGTGTTCTCGAAAGTCACCGGTATGCAGCACTTTTTTCCCATCACACTCTATCAAAAACATGTATGCGTCAGGAGCCGAGTGGCTTACAAAATACGGGGTAATCGAAATATCGTCGATTGTTATCTTCTCTTTTGCCTCAAAGGTGCGGAAATTCTTAAAGGCCTCCAACTCAGCCTTGAATTTGGGGTTGCCATTGTAAGCCAAATGCCCCTTGAGGAGTATCATCAGTTCTTTGCTAAGACTGCCAATATACTGATCTATGCCTCTTTTTGCGACTTCAATCTCAAAACCGACATGGTCGCCATGCGGGTGAGTGTAGAACACGGCCTTAACGCCATCCAGCAGAGATGCCAAATTAACTTTGTTGTCATATTTGTCTTCCGAAAGCTCATCGCCCTCTGGTAGGTTGTGCCCCAGGTCAATCAGTATTTTAGTACCTTTGGCGGATGCAATCTCTGTGATGCATCCGCCTATCTGGTTAATTCCGCGATGGATGGTGATGGTCATGGTTATTTTGTACGTTATGTTTTTATTTGGTGGTTTTACGAGAAAAGTATACGTTTAGTTCTTTCCACCGATTAGATTCATTAATAAAATCAATAATTTTGTCGTTAATTAATGGATGTAAATTATCAGTAAGCATAATGGCATTTATTCTTTTAATACTATTGTTTTTATAAGCATTGTATAAATCCATAAATCCTCGATAATTTTCATCAACTTTATCTATATCATACATTATTTCATGCGACATCAATCCAGCGATAACATTAGTGTAGAACATTAATTCTGATATTATTCCTATTTTTTTATTATCAGGTTTCTTCAATTCAAAAAGGTAAAATGTAGAGTCCTTTATTGCCCAAATATCAATAGCACCTTTTCTGCCTGTTGTATATGCATTACCCACTCTGGCTGAAACCTTGTTTACAAACAATCCTACTGGAAGTTGATGATTCATGACATCATATTCATCTTTTTTCCTCCTCACATAGTCACACTCCAGATAATACTCATCATTCGATATTTTTTTATCCGACTCTTTTAATTTTTTCTCATGGTCAAATATACTTTTAGATTCCCCTGTTGGATAATTACACAAAAGGCCATTGGGAATAATCGGAACATTTTTCCCAGTTTTTACAGATGCCCATTGGTAGGTTTCTATAAATTTAGCAAGTCTAAACAAGAATCTATTGTAATGGAGTTGTTCTGCAGAGGCGTTCCCGTTTTTTAATTTTTGGGGTTCTACATTTTCCCAATCAATAACTACTCGACTTATTTCTGGAAGATAGTATTTCAACACAATAGCCCACCCTTCGAATGATGCAGAATCCGTCTGCATGTTTTTTACCAAATCAGATGCATGGAGTTTTATTGTGAGTATCTGGTTATTAAGCATGAAATCCATATTCCGAGGAAATCTCACTTGTTTGATTTTACTGGACTCCTGCAGCTTTTTTAGCAGTTCATTTCTATTCATAATTATGTTTTTTTGTTTGACCTCTACAGTTTATTTGATTGTGCAAAGTTACAAATATTTTCTCAATCAGCAAAATACTTTTAATATTTGGAAGTCATACTCCTGAAGGTGTATTCTCCAAGAGTATGACATCCGAGTACAGTTTCGGGAAGCCCCGCTTCAGTTCGGCCACCGGCAGGTCGGAGACGATGATGAAGAGTCCATGTCCCTTCATACCAACAACATTCACTTTCTGCCACCCCTACATCCCCAAAAACAAACAAAAATAACTAACCGTCCGCAAATATTTTATTTTTTATGTATCTTTGTATTTTTACAAGAATATATAAAACACACATAATACAATGGAAGACAACAAATTGTTTACCGAATTTCCGCCTGTTTCGACCGAAAAATGGGAAGAAGCGATTAACAAAGACCTCAAAGGCGCCGACTACGAGAAGAAGCTCGTCTGGAAAACCATCGAAGGTTTCAAAGTCAAGCCCTACTACCGCGCCGAGGATTTGGAAAACATTGATTATCTTAACTCCAACCCCGACCAATTTCCCTACACCCGTGGCAAACATGCCGACAACAACGTCTGGGACATTCGTCAGGACATCAAGGAACAGGACCCCGTCAAAGCCAACACCATCGCTCTCGACGCCCTGAAACGCGGCGCCACCGCCCTCGGCTTCTGCGCCAAGAACATCACCACCGAAGAACAGATGTCGCTCCTTCTCAACGACATACACCTCCCGGCCGTTGCCATCCATTTCAACTGCTCCAAAGACTTCATGCAGACGCTGCAGCTCTTCGTCGCCGTCGCCCGCAAGAACGGCTTCGACACCGCTCAGCTCAGAGGCTCAGCCAACTACGACATCTACAAGCACGCCCTCCGTCACGGCGCCTTCAAGGGCAGCGAACAGCAGGCCATCGACGAGGCCGCGGCCCTCATCGCCTACGCCAAGGACAACCTGCCAAAGTTCCGCGTCCTCACCGTCAACGGCAGCCTCTTCGCCAACGCAGGCTCCAACACCGTGCAGGAACTCGGCTTCTCCCTCGCCGCCGCCAACGACCTCATGGCCAAGCTCTCCGACAAAGGCATCGACGCCACTACTGTCGCCAAAAACATCGTCTTCAACTTCGCCATCGGCAGCAACTACTTCATGGAGATAGCCAAAATACGCGCCGCCCGTCTCCTCTGGAGCAAAATCGTCGAACAGTACAAACCCACATGCGACTGCGCCTACAAGGCCTTCATCAACGCATCTTCGCTCGTATGGAACAAGTCGATTTTCGACCCCTACGTCAACATGCTGCGCACCACCACCGAGACCATGAGCGCCGCCATCGCCGGCGCCGACTCCATCAGCGTCGCAGCCTTCGACACCACCTACAAGCCCACCGACGACTTCGGCTACCGCATCGCACGCAATCAACAGATACTGCTCAAAGAAGAGTCCTACCTCGACAAAATCGTCGACCCCGCAGCAGGCAGCTACTACATCGAGAACCTCACCGACTCCATCGCTCAGTACGCATGGCAGAACTTCCTCACCGTCGAAGAACGCAACGGCTTCGCAAACGCCATCCGGCAAGGATTCGTTCAGGACGAAATCGAGAAGACAGCTCAGCAGCGCGACATCGACATCGCCACTCGCCGCACCACCATCATCGGCACCAACCAGTATCCCAACCTCAACGAGACCATGAGCTCCAAGATTGAGAACACCGAGTGCTGCTGCCACTGCTGCGAGAAAAGCGACGAGATACGCACACTACGCACCTACCGCGACGCCGAGGCCTTCGAGCACCTGCGACTCGCCACCGAGCAGTCGGGCATCCGACCCAAAGTCTTCCTCCTCACCTACGGCAACCTCGCCATGCGCCGCGCACGCTCTGGCTTCGCCACCAACTTCTTCGGCGTCGCCGGCTACGAAATCATCGACAACAACGGCTTCGCCTCTGCCGAGGAAGGCGTCGACGCAGCTCTCAAGGCCAACGCCGACATCGTCGTCCTCTGCTCCTCCGACGAAGAGTATGCCGACATCACCGAGAAAGCATGCCAGCTGCTCAAAGGCAAGGTCAAATCCATCGTCCTCGCCGGTTTCCCAAAAGAGATGGTCGACACCTACAAAGGCTACGGCGTCAACGAGTTCATTCACGTCAAGACCAACGTCCTCGACTCTCTGACCTCCTTCCAGAAACTCATGGGTATCATCAAATAACAGCAACCCTTAGAACATTTGTACCTCGAAGAGGTTCCCACCTCAGGGAGCCTCTTCTTTTTCACCCCCCCTCTCTCGCAACACGAAAAAACAAGACCTCAGCGTGAGCTATCCCATCATCGACCGATACATCCTGGGGAAATACCTCAAGAACTTCTTCCTCTGGCTAATACTCATCATCGTAATAGTCATCACCTTCGACGTGTCCGAGAAACTCGACGACTTCCTCAAGAACAACGCCCCTCTCAACGAAATCATTTTCAAGTACTACCTCAATTTCATTCCCGACTTCTTCAACCTCTACGGCCCTCTCTTCGTCTTCATCTCCACCCTCTTCTTCACCTCCAAGATGGCCGGCAACACCGAGATTATCGCCATCCTCGGCAGCGGCATCAGCTACCGGCGAATGCTTCGGCCCTACCTCCACGGCTCACTCATCCTCGCACTCGGCATACTGCTGATTGGCAACTTCGTCATCCCTCGCAGCAACGTCACACTCAATGAGTTCGAAGGACAGTACATCCACACCATGAAGCGCAGCTACTACAGCGACCTACACTTCCAGACATCTAAAGGAGTGCAGGTCAGCTCCCTCAACTACGACGTCAACGAGAACAGCGCCTTCCTCTTCCAGCAGGACACCTACAACAACGACGGCGACCTCGTCGACCGCATCGCCGCCAACAAGATAACCTTCGACTCACTCTCCGGCCTCTGGAAAGCACAGGGATTCACCCACCGCACCTTCAACGGCGACAAAGAGACCTATACCACCAGCGTCAATCAAGAGCTGAAACTCAACCTCATACCCGACGACTTCAACAAAGCCTCAAAGCAAATAGGCACCATGAACAGCCTTGAACTCTACCAGCACATACAGCACGAGAAGATGCGCGGCTCCGGAGCCGTCACCAAAGCAAAGCTCGAGTTCTACCAACGCATGCTCAACCCACTGGCTTTCATCGTCATGACATTCATCGGCGTGGCCATCTCCTCGCGCAAGACACGCGGCGGCATCGGCGTCCACCTCGCCATCGGCATCACTCTCGCCTTCGGCTTCATCGTCTTCATGCGCATGTGCAACGTCTTCTCCGTCAACGGCAACTTTCCACCCTTCCTCGCCGTACTCCTCCCACAGCTCGTCTTCGGCGTCGCCGCAGTCATTCTCATCAAGAAAGCACCTAAATAATCAAGCCCATTAAACCCACAACCCCAACCTATTAAAAAAACATGACCATCCAAGAAATCGAACAACAAATCATCGACGAATTCGCCAACTTCGACGAATGGCTCGACAAATACAGCTACCTCATCGAACTCGGCAAAGAATGCCCGGCCATCGACGAACGCGACAAGACCGACAGCAACCTCATCAAAGGCTGCCAGAGCCGCGTCTGGCTCAGCTGCCGCCACCAGGACGGCAAACTCTTTTTCGCCGCCGACAGCGATGCCGTCATCACAAAAGGCATCATCACCCTGCTCATACGCACCTTCAACGGACAGACCCCGCAGGACATCCTCGACGCCGACCTCTCCTTCATCGACACCATCGGACTCAAGGAACACCTCTCCCCCACCCGCTCCAACGGTCTGACCTCCATGATCAAACAAATCAAGATGTACGCCCTCGCCTTCAAAATCAAAACAGAAAACTGATATGCAACCCAATAAGGAAACAATCAAAGACGCCGTCATCAACTGCCTCAAGAACATCTACGACCCAGAGATACCCGTAAACATCTACGACCTCGGACTCATCTACAACATCGATGTCGACGACGAACTCAACGTCAAAGTCCTCATGACCATGACAGCGCCCGACTGCCCGGAAGCCGAATACATGTTCCGCGAAGCAAAAGACATGATATCCTACATCCAGGGCGTCAAATCCGTCGATGTCGAGCTCACCTTCGACCCCCCATGGAGCTTCGACAGCATGAGCGACGCCGTCAAAGCCGAACTCGGCTTCCTATAATCAATTTATAGAACCAACCTAATAATAAACACACGCCCTCAGGCGGGAAAAAATCCACAAGACACCCCCTATTTCGCTCGCGCAAGCGGGCAGGAGACCTTCAGAAATCAACTTTTATAATTCAAAACGCCCATGCGCCTGCGAAAAAAACAACAATCCTTCGTCGATGCCGCCACCAGCGGCAACGCCAGAGCCGACACACTCTTCTGGCAACGTTTCAGGCGCAACAAGCCAGCGCTCGTCAGCATTGCCGTCATCATCCTTTTCGCCACCATCGCCCTCCTGGGCTACCTCATCACTCCCGACCACACACCTCACTGCAACCAGCAGTACCTCGAACTCGCCTCCATGAAACCCTTCTCACGCGCCACCTTCGTCCTCCTCGACAACGGCGCTGACGCCAACTCTCAGTCTCCGCTGCGCACCATGCTCTCTGGCAAACCACTCGACGCCACAGCCATACCCGTCTTCGTCGTCGACACCGTCGGCGACTCCCTGCGCTACGAGACCTTCACCGGCTCCTCGCCCAACGACGGCGAGCTCCTCACCGTCCCACTCGCACAGGTCAAGCAAGTGCGCCATCGCACCTTCATCTTCGGCACCGACACCTTCGGGCGCGACGTCCTCAGCCAAGTCATGATCGGCAGCCGCGTCAGCCTCTCCGTAGGCTTCATCGCCGTAGCCATCGCTCTGCTCATCGGCATACTGCTCGGCGCACTGGCGGCCTACTACGGCCGCTGGGTCGACAGCCTCGTCATGTGGGTCATCAACGTCGTATGGTCCATCCCCACCGTCCTGCTCGTCATCGCCATCACCTTCGCTCTCGGCAAAGGCTTCTGGCAAGTCTTCATCGCCGTCGGTCTCACCATGTGGGTCGACGTCGCGCGCGTCGTTCGCGGGCAAGTACTCAGCGTCAAAGAGAAAGAGTACGTCGAGGCCGCCCGCGCACTCGGCTATTCCACCCCACGCATCATCCTCAGGCACATCCTGCCCAACATCACAGGCCCCGTCATCGTCATCACAGCCTCCAATTTCGCCAGCGCCATTTTGCTCGAAGCCGGCCTCAGTTTCCTCGGAATAGGCGTACAGCCACCCATGCCCTCATGGGGCAGCATGGTCAAAGAAAACTACGGACAGATACTCCTCGACAACGCCTACCTCGCCTTCATCCCAGGCATCGCCATTATGATTATTGTTCTGGCTTTCATGCTATTGGGCAACGGCATCCGCGACGCGCTCGACATCAGGAGCTGACCACACTCCACTCTCGGCCTCCCCTCACCAAAAGCAAAAAAAACTTAATTTTGAAGCAAAAAAGTTGCATTTCTAAAAAAAGGTGTACTTTTGCATTCAAATTCTATAACAAGAATTTTGCAACGACTTATAAAGAATATTATTAACCCAATTTAAAACAATCAAAAAATGAAGAACATTTTCAAACTTTTGGCAGTAGCTTTCGTGGCTTCTACCATGTTCGTTGCCTGCGGCGACGACGAGAAGGACAATGATGTTAAAACCTACACCATCACCGCTACCGTCAACGACGAGGCTATGGGCCGCGTCTCCGGCGCTGGTGCTTACGATGAAGGCGCCACCTGCACCCTCACCGCTACCCCCAACACTGGCTACACCTTCGTGAAGTGGAGCGACGACAACACCGAGAACCCCCGTTCTTTCGTTGTCAACAGCGACCTCAACCTCGTTGCCATCTTCGCTCAGGCCGAAAGCACCAGAGTCACCTTCAATGCCAACAGCTGGGAAGCTAACACCGTCAACACTCGCTGGTATGCAGACGACGGCATCGCCGATGTCTACGCCTGTGTTCAGGAAGGTTCCTATCCTATCGCCGACGCTTGCTACGCTGTTAGCGGCACCGGTATGATCACCGACGCTATCCAGGACAACGGCGCATACGCTAACAACACTATCCAATGGCTCGAATACTACGAGTCCACCTACATGCAGGATAATAACGGCAACAACTATGGCGACTGGTGGGCAAAAGCTGCCAACATCAACGTCACCGCTTTCGACGCCACTGCTCTTACCCTCGCTTTCAATGCCGAAGCCGTCATGTTCCATGCTACCGAGGCTATGGTTCAGGGTGGTGTTAGCATCAACGAGGCTACCACTGCTGACCTGACCATGAACAGCAACGTTACCCTCTCCACCTCCAAGGCTAAATTCCAGCCCAAAAAATGGAGCAAATAATCTAACTCTATAGACCATCAAAGGCTCTTCCGCTGGGCGGAAGAGCCTTATTATAACTTATTATAATTTAATCAATATAATCTTCATCAATAAAATGAAAAAAAGTTTCAAACTCGCAGCTCTTGCCATCGCCGCCATCTCTTTGATGGTCGCCTGCAACAACGCCGCTGAAAACGCCGAAGACACCACGGCCATCGACACCCCCGAGGTCATCGACACCACACCCGTCGACACCATCGCCACCGATACCATCCCCGCTGAGGAACCTGTTGCCAAGAAGAAAACCAGCACCACCAAGAAAAACAACACCACCGAGGCCAAACATGCCGACGCCACCAAGAGACTCCAGAACAAACGTGACGAGAACACCACTTTCACAGTCAAAGAAGGTGCTCCCAACGCCATGAAGGACGACAACCTGAAAAAAGACAACAGCGGCAAACTCAACAACCGCGGCTCCTTCTAAGGATTTACATAAAAACCAATAGGGTCCGACAGTCTGTTCGGACCTTTTTTTTAACCCCACAAAACCTTTACCACACAATACAATGAAAGCAAGACTCCTTTCTTTAGCTGTCGCCACACTCTTGTTATCTGCTTGCAGCACCAACGAAAACCAAATCCGCAAAATAGCCTTCGGCTATCTCGACGCGATGGGCAACTACCGCATCAGCGACGCCTACCGCTATGCCAGCACCCAAACGCAAAACACAACGCTGAAATATATCGAAACCAACATAATGCCCAAGGCCGACACCGCCTCTCTCATGCGCGACACACCGGCCATCATCACCATAACCAACATCAACATGACCAGCGACACCACAGCCTCCGTCATGTTTCACAAAAGCACACCACTCTCCGAGAAAAACAACATACTGAACATGATTAAAGAAAACGGACATTGGTGCGCCGACGTCGTCATCGCAGAACAACAAAACAAAGCCCTCTCCTCACCGAAAACAAGTGAAATCGACACCAACTACTTCCGCAACAAAACCTTCAAAGTCGTAAATGGCGCCACACCTCCCCCAATAAAACATTAACACACGTTGCGGCCCGTTGCGTCGGATTTGCAATCCGACGCTGCTTAATATAAGGATTTGTAATCCGCAAACACCCCGTTGCGGCGGATTTGCAATCCGACGTTGCTTAATATAAGGATTTGTAATCCGCAAACACCGCAAACACAAAACAATGACGACCCCATACTGCACATTAACAAAGACACTATACTTCGTAACGTTAACCGTTGTCGACTGGGTAGACATATTCACACGCCCAATCTACAACCATATAGTTGTCGATTCGCTCAAATATTGTCAGGAAAACAAAAGCCTCAACATTTATGCGTGGGTGCTGATGAGCAACCACATTCATCTATTAGTAGATCTCGATAAAGAACTCCCATATGAAAAAGAGCGACTGGAACTGTCAAATGTCATACGCGACTTCAAAAAATTCACTAACAAGAAAATAATCGACTGCATACAAAACAACCACGAAGAAAGCCGAAAGGAATGGATGATGAACAGGTTTTGGTTTGCCGGCAACAATGACAGAAAAATCAAGAATTACCGTTTCTGGCAAGAAGGCTACTATCCTGAGGACATCGTTTCATATAATTTCCTTCGACAGAAAATAAACTATATCCACCAGAACCCGGTCTCGAGAGAAATAGTTTCAGCACCAGAGCATTTCAAATACAGTTCAGCAATAGACTATGCTGGAGGGAAAGGACTACTGGACGTTATTATAGTGCAATGATTTTTGCGGATTACAAATCCTTATATTAAACAGTGTCGGATTGCAAATCCGACACAACGACATCCCATAACAATTTGGATAAACTTTCTCGGCTCTTCCAAACGCTCTTTAATTCTTTGATAATAAACTCGTTTAAACATCTTTTTGAAATTTACTCAATCGACTGAGTAAATTTACTCAATGGGCAGAGTTATTTTACTCAATGGATTTGCAAAAATACAAAAAAAACAAAAACAAAGCCCCAAAAGAAAAAAATTGTTTTTCAGTACTTTCATATTCAGAATATTTCGTATCTTTGCCTTTCCGATTGTGCGGCCAAATTCCTGCCAATTTAGTAAAACACAATCGATTAACCTATGTTGAACCGGCAGGCAGGTGCCACAAAAAAAATCATTCTTATCTTTATGAATTATAAAGATGTCAAACCGTTAGACGAATTCGATTGGGGTGCAATCGACAACAAGACCGAAAAAAGCAACCAAGCCGAACTCGACCAGCAATCACAAGCCTACGAACAGTCCTTCAACCACTTCACCGAGCAGGAAGTCATCGAAGGCGTCATCGTCTCCATCAACGACCGCGAGGCCGTCGTGAATGTCGGTGCCAAGTCTGACGGCGTTATCCCCACCTCCGAACTGCGTTACAACCCCGACCTCAAGCCCGGCGACAAAATAGAAGTCTACGTCGAGAGCCAGGAGGATGCCAACGGCCAGCTCATGCTCAGCCACAAGAAAGCACGCATCCTCAAGTCGTGGGAGCGCGTCAACGAGGCATACGAGAACCAGGAAATCATCACCGGTTACGTCAAGAGCCGCACCAAGGGCGGTCTCATCGTCACCGTCTTCGACAACATCGAGGCCTTCCTCCCCGGCTCGCAGATCGACGTCAAGCCCATCCGCGACTACGATGTCTTCGTCGACAAGAGCATGGAATTCAAGGTCGTCAAAATCAATCACGAATACAAGAACGTCGTCGTCAGCCACAAGGCCCTCATCGAGGACGAGATTGAAGCCCAGAAGGCCGAAATCATCAGCCACCTCGAGAAAGGTCAGGTCCTCGAAGGCGTCGTCAAGAACATCACCAGCTACGGCGTATTCATCGACCTCGGTGGTGTCGACGGTCTCATCCACATCACCGACCTCAGCTGGGGCCGCATCTCACACCCCGAGGAAATCGTCCACCTCGACGAAAAAATCAACGTCGTCATCCTCGACTTCGACGAGACCAAACGCCGCATAGCTCTCGGTCTCAAACAGCTCACTCCTCACCCATGGGATGCCCTCGACCCCAACCTCAAAGAAGGTGACCACGTCAAGGGTAAAGTCGTCGTCATCGCCGACTATGGCGCTTTCGTCGAGGTAGTACCCGGCGTCGAAGGCCTCATCCACGTCAGCGAGATGAGCTGGAGCCAGCACCTCCGCAGCGCTCAGGACTTCATGAAGGTGGGCGACGAGGTAGAAGCCGTCATCCTCACCCTCGACCGCGAACAGCGCAAGATGAGCCTCGGCATCAAGCAACTCATGCCAGACCCATGGCTCGCCATCGCAGAGAAATACCCCGTCGGCAGCAAGCACACCGCCACCGTGCGCAACTTCACCAACTTCGGCATCTTCGTAGAGCTTGAAGAAGGCGTCGACGGTCTCATCCACATCAGCGACCTCAGCTGGAGCAAGAAAATCAAGCACCCCGCCGAGTTCACCAAAATCGGCGACAAGATTGACGTCGTCGTCCTCGAAGTCGATGCCGAAAACCGTCGACTCAGCCTCGGACACAAACAGCTCGAAGAGAACCCCTGGGATGTCTACGAGAGCATCTTCACCGTCGGCAGCGTCCATCAGGGCACCATCAGCACCATGAACGACAAGGGCGCCACCGTCACTCTGCCCTACGGCGTCGAAGGCTTCGCACCCATGCGTCACCTCGAGAAAGCCGACAAGAGCAAAGCAAAGGTCGGCGAGACACTCGACTTCAAGGTCATCGAGTTCTCCAAAGAAAACAAGAAAATCATAGTCTCACACACACGCGTCAACCAGGATGTCGTCGAAGGCGACAACCACACCGACGACAGCGAGGCCAAGAAAGAACGCAACACCAAGAAGACCGTCAAGAAGATCAACGAGACCCTCGAGAAAACCACCCTCGGCGACCTCGACGTCCTCGCCAATCTGAAAGAAGAGATGGAAAAAGAGGCAGGCGAAAAATAATTCACTACTCCTCACCATTTCATAACTAACGGAAAGAGAGGACCTTTTCTCTACAAGGCCCTCTCTTTTCAATTTTTTTTCACAGCTCGACGCAACAAAAAAGCAACAAAAAGCGACTTATAGTTATAACGCCCAAAACAGCATAAAAAAAACTGTCGTAATATGAAAAAAATATTCTTAACACTTTTCGCCATCACGGCATTTGTGGGAGCCGCCTTCTCGCAGGCCTACTGCCCGGGATTGAAGAACCCCACCAACTTCACACCCGTCCCGGGACCCGCCAACGTCAGCTGGATAGGCTACGAAGGCCACAAGCCCTGCAACATCAGCACCATTTCCAACGGAGCCTTCGTCGAAGGTGTCGACTGCCCGCGCGAGGTACAGGCCTCAGCACTGGAGACATTTAACAACACCGGCGGATGCGGCATCACCCTGGAGTCGGGAATGAATACCCGCAACACCTCCAGGGACATCCACAACAACCTCGACCACTCCCGGCAGTTCGTCATCAAGGGCAGTGGTACCGACCCCGAAACACACGGCCGCCTCTCCTATCAGCCACCAGACACCTCGTACCATTCCTCCATCCGACTGGGCAACTATTGTGGCAACGACTACAGTGGTAACGCTTACGGAGGCGAAAAACTGGTCTATGAGTTCACTGTCGACTACAACAACGCCCTCGTAACCCTATGGTTCGCCATGTCGCTCCAAAACGGACAACACTCCGCCAATCAGAACCCCGAGTTCACAGTCCGCGTCGAGAAGCAGAACCCCTTCACCGGCGCATGGTCGCTGGCTATGGGCGACACGCTCTGCTACACCCGTACTACACCGGCCAGCAGCGCCAGCACTCTCAGCGGTGCCGATACCGTCTTCCGCGTGGGTTCCTCCGGCGGATGGACCGGAGCAACCTATAGCTGCAATTTATATCTTCCCTGGCGTAAGGTGCTCATCAACCTCTTCGACCTCCTCGAACAGCGCGTCCGCATCATCATGACAGCCGGCGACTGCTGCCAAAGCGCACACTACGCACTCGGCTACATCGCCGGAACATGCGAGCCCATGGTGCTTAGCACCAACGGCTGCGCCGCCGGCGACAACGAGAACGTCGCTCTCGTTCGCGCACCTCAAGGCGCCAGAAAATACCGCTGGTTCCGCAGCAAGACAGGAGGCATCCTGCAAGGCGCCGCGTCCAAAGACACCAACAACTACGTCTACATACCCTCAGCCACAAACGACAGCCTCAAGGTCATGCTCGAACACTTCATCGACCGCACAACCAACCCGCAGCAACCCGACACACTCACTCAGACCACCGTCCTCTGCATCATGGAGACGCGTATGAACGATACCAAGCCTGTACGTTCCACACTGGTGGCCAAAATCGGCAACACCAAACCGCAGCTCATCGTCGACAGCGTCTTCGGCTGCAACGGCGACATCACGCTCTACGACGTCAGCAAGACACCCTATATGGAACAGGAAACCGACAACGTGGACACCAGCAGCACCGTATGGAAATTCTACAGCACCAACGGACAGTTCCTCGACAGCATTGTGGGCGGCAGCGCCTATTATCAGTTCCCACAGGGCGGCAACTACTCCGTCAAGGTGCGCACCTCGGCCTACAACAGCGACTGCTGGAACGAGAAGACCGTTCAAATACACACCGTCAAGAAGCCCAGACCCATCTTCGACGTCGCCAACTACCGCGTCTTCCGCAACGACACCATCGGCCTCTGCGAGGGCGACACCCTCACCCTCAAGGACATGACCGTCGGCTCCAACTTCCACAGCTGGACCTACACGAATGCCGACACCACCTTCTCCGACACCACGACAACACCTATCGCCCGTCAACGCTTCGACAAGACCACACGCGTCACCATGCGCACTCGCAGCGCCTCCTACTTCATGTCCGACACCACCAATGACGGTGTCCCCGAACGCACCTACTGCTACTCCGACACCTCCTTCTGGGTCTACGTCAGCAAGTATCCAGAACTCAACGTCCTCGGCGACACCATCGTCTGCAACGGCGAACAAAGCGACGTCACCGTCGAAAGCGATGTCAACAACACCAAGTTCGATTGGTATCACCACTACAACGCCGGCACTCCATTCATCGAGAACAACAACCACATGGTGACTCCCATGACCGAAGACCACAAATACTACGTCAAAGCCACCACCCCCTTCGGCTGCGTCAGCTGGGACAGCATCAGCCTCACGCTCGTCAAGCCAAGCCTGCGCGTCGACAAAGACAAGATTTGCGAGGGCGACTCCGTGACCTTCGTCACCGGACACGCAGCCTACTTCACATGGACATCCTCGCCCGAAGACTACAACATCGCCCAGCAGACCACAGACTCCGTCATCGTGGTACACCCTACCGAGACAACCACCTACAAAGTCGTCGGACACGGCACCAACGACTGCAACGCCAACGCCTTGAAGCAGACAATCACCGTCCTGCACTACCCCACCTTCA
>Ga0310694_10000731_pt1 | contig 41404 bp, 60 predicted proteins | sample 174DNAGHGhighgp2_FD_203884 | JGI IMG/M metagenome (GOLD analysis project Ga0310694, IMG submission 203884) | Sheep rumen microbial communities from Palmerston North, Manawatu-Wanganui, New Zealand - 1742 DNA GHGhigh gp2 (v2) (version 2) | ecosystem: Host-associated > Mammals > Digestive system... | reverse complement strand
CGACAGCCTCGTATGGTCAACCAAGGGCTTCGGCAATGGTCAGGCTGTTCAGTATCCGATCTTTGCCAACAGCTACGAGCACCGTATGAAAGGCGCGGGCCCGGGTGGTGCTCGGGCCCACTGGTGGGCTGCTTCGGCTCACTCCGGCAACTCGACGGCCGTCGTGAATGTCGGCAGCTACGGGCACTCCAGCAACGGCAACGCGTCCAACGCGTTCTGCGTGCCCGTCTGCTTCCGAACTATGGAAGCGTAAGCGACCGATGCAATACACAAATAGCAGGGGCCTCTGCGCCCCTGCATAACACCGGAGGTACACGATGAGCGGAGTCTATGCGAGAAACAGAAAGCAGACACACTTCGATCCAGTGGATGTCGCGGCACGTCTCCAGGATGCAGTGACGCTCTACGTCATGAACGAAAAGCGGATCCCGAAAAGATGGAGGCAACTCGTGGGCGTCCCGCTGGTGGAAGCAGCTGACAAGATCAGCGACTGCGCAATCGCAGCAAACGAGACCTGGCCGGATGAAAAACACATCGACAGGCGCCGGGACTACTGGAGGATGACGATCACAGCCTGCAAACAACTCGACCGGAAGCTGGCACGAGCGCAGAACGTGATCCCGTCCGCAACGTCTGCATCCATGGCCGACATCCTTGAGCTTCTCGACAAAGAGATCGGGCTCGCGATGCGCCATAGAGACAACGACAAAGTGATACCGGTCGGAGGAAAAGGGAAAAACAAATAAATCAACGGGATGACTGCTGTTATGTGGTGCTCGGGCCAACTGGTGGACTGCTTCGGCTAACTCCGGCAACTCGACGAACGTCGTGAATGTCAACAACAACGGGAACTCCAACAACAACAACGCGTCCAACGCGATCTGCGTGCCCGTCTGATCCCACGCAATAGAGCCAGATCGAGTAAGCTCCAAAAGAGCCGAAAGCCGTGCCAAGTGGGTGGAAGGAGCGGTCATCCCTCGCCCTTTGAGGCGTAAATAAGAACCGGGACGAGAGCAGGCGGACGCTTCTTGCATGGCAAAAGGGAGCGCGAGAGCCTTTTGTTTCATGCCTGCATCCTATGCGGTTACAGTAACGCGCTAAGCCGTGCCCGGTGACTGTTTTTTAATTTAACAAAGGAACACGGAGAAATGACAAGCGAAGAACGACGCGAGCGCCGATACCTGCGCCGAAAAGCGGCCAGAGATGCAAAGCGCCGGGCAAAGCTGTCGGAGTACGATGACTTTGATCGCGTTGCATCTCTCAACTCGTTGAATAAAGCTGCAGACGAGGCACAGGTCGGCGTCGCCTGGAAAGCAAGCGTCCAGCGTTACAACTACACGCGGATGCTCAACATATACCGGACACACCGGGACTTGTTAAAAGGCAGAGACATCCGAAAGGGATTTATCTGCTTTGATCTTATGGAACGCGGAAAGCTCAGGCACATCAAAAGCGTGCATTTTTCTGAGCGAGTAGTCCAGAAAAGCATCTGCAGGAACGCCCTCTATCCAGTTTTGACGAACTCCCTGATCTATGACAACGGAGCCAGCCAAAGAGGAAAAGGCACGCAGTTTGCGCTCGATCGCATGACAATCCACCTGGTGAGACACATCCACAGGCACGGACGCACCGGTGGGATCCTTTTGATCGATTTTAGTGATTATTTTGGCCAGGCAGACCATGCAGCTCTCGAAAAGATCTACCGGGCGGCATTTTATGACGACAGGCTCCGAGCTCTCGGGCTGTCGTTTATTTATGCTTTCGGAGACATCGGCCTCGGTCTCGGATCAGAGACCAGCCAGATCAACGCGGTCGCACTCAGGAGCCCGTCGGATCACTTTGCCAAGGAAGTGCTCCGGATAAAAGGATACGGCGCCTATATGGACGACAGCTATCTGATCCACGAGGATGTGGAATATCTCAGGGAGTGCCTTGAAAAGCTCCGGGAGGTATATGCCAGGTATGGCATCATAATCAACGAGAAAAAGACGAAAATCTGCGACCTGCGCCACGGCTTCACGTACTTGAAAACCCGCTTTTATATCACAGACAGCGGCCACATCATCAAGAAGCCCTGCAGGGACGCAATAACACGCGAACGCAGAAAACTGAAAAAGCAAGCGAAGCTCCTGGAGACGGGCGTACTTACTTTTGAGAACGTCCGGACATCATACGCCAGCTGGCGCGGATCCATGAGCCACCGCGACGCATATCGGACCGTCAAGAGCATGGACGCTCTTTTTAATCGCCTATTTATTGAAAACTGGATAGGCGGCCAACAAATAACCAATCCAAAAGGAGGACAAGAAAATGGCAAAGAAAACAACAAGACCGAGTCAGGAGATCCAGGGCGAAATCAACGCCTACAAGCAGCTCCTGAGCAACACGGACTACCAGGCAATCAAGCACTCAGAGGGTGAGATCTCTGACGCAGACTATGAGGAGATGAAAGAACTCCGCAAAAGCTACCGCGAGCGCATCAACGAGCTCGAGGAGGAGCTTGCCGCTGCGGATGAATAGAACGGAGGGCGACCATGGGCGATATGAATACAATCGGCAGGCTTGAGAAACTCGTCTATCAGCAGTCCGAGGTGATCCATCTCATGAGTGGAATCATCGACGAGCAGTTTTCTCTCCTCATGCAGTACATGACGGTCGAAGAGTTTGAAAGCTGTCCTATCGCCAACAGTCTAAAGACTGCTGCAACCCTCAGCGCAAAGCTGGAGGAATAAACGACGAAAGGAGGCGGGAAAATGAGCGAACCGGTAACAATGGAATTGCACAACGAGGCGATGCGCAGGATCGAGGAGGAAAACAACAGACAGAACCACCGCATCGAGAATCTTGAACAGACGGTGAAAGAAATCGGACAGCTGACGACATCCGTCGAGAAGCTGGCGGTCTCAATCGAGAACATGGTCAAAGAACAGGCCCGACAGGGCGAAAAGATCGAAGAACTCGAAAGCCGCGACGGTAAAATGTGGCGCCAGGTGGTGGGCTACGTTATAACAACCATCATCGGCATCGTGGTCGGCTTTATCTTCACCCATCTGGGAATGTAAGGAGGACGACCATGAAAAAGAAGAAAAAAGTGGAATTTTCAAAGGTGATACTCACGGTGGTGGCTTTTGCCGCTGCCGCGATTGTCATATCCTCTTTTGTGATTATGTGGAGAACCGGGGACACGTCGCCTTTGGCGTACATCATCCCCGGCATCTTCGCAGAGCTTTCGGCTGCCACCGGCTTTTATTTTTGGAAAGCCAAGGCAGAGAACCAGATCAAGCTCGACGCATGGAGGAAAAAGCTCGAACTAAGCGAACAGGATCCGGGCCCATCCAGCCCGGAGGACTTCAAAGAAACGGAGGACGAAAACTATGGATGAAAAATTACAGGAAGTAACAAACGAAAACGAGATCCCTGAGGAGGCTCTCGATGAGCTCAAGGATGCAAAAGGAGGCGAGGACAATGAGTAACAGCTCACTGGTGTGCTACACCAAAATCAGCCCGAACAAAACCAGCCCAAGAAATCACGCCATCGACACGATCACGATCCACTGCATGGCCGGCAATCTCACGGTCGAGACCTGCGGCAACGTGTTCGCGCCTACTTCAAGACAGGCGTCCAGCAACTACGGCATCGGATCCGATGGCCGCATTGCCATGTATGTCGAGGAAAAAGACCGCTCCTGGTGCACCTCAAACAGAGCGAACGACATGAGAGCCGTCACCATCGAGGTGGCAAACGATGGCGGAGCAAATACCGGCTGGCACGTATCAGACAAGGCACTGGCTTCACTGCTCAACCTGGTCGAGGACATCTGCAAGCGCAACGGCATCAAGAAGCTCGTCTGGTCAGAGAGCAAAAACGACCGCGTGAACCACTTGAACGGCTGCAACATGACCGTGCACCGTGACTATGCAGCCAAGGCGTGCCCTGGCGACTATCTCTACAAGCTCCACGGCTGGATCGCTCAGGAGGTCAACAAGAGACTCGGCACAGGATCCGGCTCTCCGGCGGTAACACCGACGCCAACAACGGGAACTTTCAAGGTCAGAGTCTCAATCACTGACCTAAACATCCGAGCAGGCGCAGGAACTGATACCGCAAGAAAGGGCGTCATCAAGCCCGGAGTTTATACAATCGTCGAGGTCAAGAGCGGAAAAGGCTCAAAAGCCGGATGGGGCAAGCTCAAGAGCGGCGCTGGATGGATCAGCCTCGATTATGCTAAGAAAGTATAAAGGAGGGCGAAACAATGGACGAACTCATGGGAAAAATCATCCTCGCGGTCGTTTTAGCCGTCGTGGTGCCTCTTATGGCCTACGCTTTGCGCTGGGCTGCCGCATACTTGAAAAACAAGGCGATGCAGGTCGAGGACGAGGCTTTCAGAGCTATCATCCTGGAAGCAATCAACACGGTCGAGCAGTCGGTCATTTATGTCATGCAGACCTATGTTGACAGCTTGAAACGCTCCGGATCCTTTACGCCGGAAGCACAGAGCAAGGCTTTCGAGATGGCAAAGTCAGAAGCTCGCAACATGATCGACGAGGAGACTCAGAAGATCATCGCCGAGGAGTATGGAAACTTCGACCTCTGGCTCAACACCAAGATCGAGCAGACGGTCAGAGAAACCAAAACACCGGAAAAAGAATAGCAACAAAAGAGCCAGGGCGTTATACCCTGGCTCTTTTCTTTTGCTCTTGAATCTTTCGATCATACGGCGCGACCACTCCGATCACCTTTTGGATCCAGAAGATCCGGATCGGTGCGGTGTTCAAATCTGCGCCATTGAGTGCGCCGGATGGCGCCAAACACGAACACCCAGAACCCTCGCCGCTGGCGGCTTTGTCTGCGAGTGACTTCGTGACTTTGTTATTTTGGCCGGAATAGTTGAGCGTGATCACAAGGCGGTCGTCGTAAACGAAAACGGCCTGCAGGAACGTGTCAACCAGGAACTCCCGGTACCGCTCATCCTTTGCATCACCATCCCGGAACCTCTCCAAAAAGAAAACAATCTGATCGCGGTCGAGCTCCGGCGTTGCTATCAGCTCTTTGGCTATCCCTTTTTCAATGTCAGCCCGCTCGGCTTCCAGCTCCATGAGCCTCGTCTTTGTGGATGCGGTCACAATGCCGTCCTCGATGGCTCTGAGGACGTTCTCGATCTTCTTTTCTATGTCTTTTTGACGGGCTTCGAGTGCTTTGAGTGCGCTCGTGTCCTTTTCTCGCTCCTGGTATTCCATCGCAAGATCTGCGACCTTTTCAATAAAATCATCGGAGTGAATCAGCTGCACAAGCTCGGAAACCACTGCCTCCTCGATCTCGTTCTTTCGCACGCGCTCCTTTTTGCACGTATGGCGCCGCCTGCCGTTGCAAATATAGTAATAATGCACGGCGCCGCTTTTGCTGGTACCAGCGTCTCCGGTCATCGGCTCGCCACACTCTCCGCAGAAGATCTTCGCGGTGAGCAGGAAAGACTCGTCGCGCTTTGCAGCAGGCGCACGGTGGTGTTTTTCTACCATTTTTCCACACTCCTCAAACAGCTCGCGGCTCACAATGGCCGGGATCCCATTTTCGACGCGGATGTCTTTGAACTCATAGACGCCCACGTATTTTTCATTTTGCAGGATCCTCCGGATGCTGTTTTTGTTGAATTTTCCACCACGGGTGGTGCGATACCCCTCCTCGTTGAGTCTCTCGTAGATGTCTTTGGCACGCTCTCCGGCAGCATATTCCTCAAAGATCCTCCGGACGACCGGAGCGGTGGCTGGATCTATCTCAAAACGACCGTCGGCACCTTTTCTATATCCAAGGACAGTCTGCCCGAGCGTTTTGAGCTCCAGGGCGCTGTCATAATATCCGCGCTTGACGTTCTGGCTCAAGTTTTCGGAGTAGTACTCAGCATATCCCTCCATGACACTCTCGAGGATGATCCCCTCAGGCCCCTCCGGGATGGACTCCATGGCATAAACCAGGCGGACGCCGCTCTTTTTTAGTTTGTATTTATACATGGCCGAGTCGTACCGGTTGCGGGCAAAGCGGTCCATCTTCCAGCAGATCACGACCTTGAAAGCTCCGCGCTCGGAATCCCTGAGCATCCTCTGGAAGTCCGGGCGCTTGTCTGTCCTGCCGGTGAGAGCTTTGTCAATATACTCACCAACAACGAGCAGGCCGTTCTTTTTGGCATACTCACGGCAGTCTCTCAGCTGTCCCTCGATGGACTCCTCACGCTGGCCGCTGCTTGAATATCTGGCATAGATCACAGCCGGAACGGATCCGGCAGCGACCTCTTTTTTCTTTTTCACGGCTTCCACCCCCTGCAACGGTTGACACCGTGAGCATCAAGCAAGGCGGTCACATCATCATCCGGGAACTCAACGCGGAGCTCAGAACCGGAAAGAGAGACGCTGGCCACCATCTGAGCACCGTGCGGTATGGTGTGCGGCTCCATCTCCTCGTCATAATACTGCTGATCCTCGAACTTTCGCATCAAATAGGTGTAGACCTTTTTCTTGCAGGCATCAAGCTCTGGAGAAAAGGCTGCAGAACCATCAACCACAGATACAAGACCGAGATCCTCCAGCTGCTCAACGGCAGCAGGCTCGGTCTTTTGTTTTTTCTTATAAAGTGAATTTTTCAAAAGAGTCTGCAGAGCTTTTTGCCCTGCTTCTGGTAGCTGTTCTAATACGTCAACAACAGACGCAAGCTCATTTTTTGACATGGTGCACCTCCTAAAAAGAAAAGTCCGCGACTATGAGATTGCCGCTTCTTTTTTCACGCGCTGATTACATCGAAGCACCATAAGGACAGAGCTGCGGCTCTCCGGCGTGGCGTTATGCCAGAGCTCCAAAAGCTCAAGCTCGTCGTCGGTCAGTGTTTTCCGCTCAGGTGTGGGCTCCGAGGAATAAAACGCGCTGATGTCTACGTGATACAAACCGCAAAGAGCGAGAAGCGTCTCGGCATCTGGCTGGTTTTGGCCGCCCTCCCACGCATAAACAGCGTTAGGCTTTACGCCGAGAAATTCAGCGACATCCTTGACGGAGATCTTTGCATCCTTGCGCTTTTGCTTCAATGTCTCAGCTATAACCTGCCTGGTGTTCTTTTTTTCGCTCATTTTGGTCACCTCCTTTTTTAAGAAAATATAGCATAGAAAACAGACAAAAACAACAAAAACACCCACGGAAAATAGAAAAAACAAGATAAAACGTCTTGACAACCCACGGGGCGTGGGTGTATATTACGAATGTCCCACGGAGAATGGGAAACGGAGCCCAGAAGAACAAAACCAAGGAGGTCACAAAATGAACACATACAACAGAAATATGGCAGCAGTAACAAAGCAGGAGGTCAAGACCATCTACCACATCATGATCGGCGTGAACGAGATGACCGCCATCCTGGAGGAAGCAAACGGGCAAGATCCGGAGATGATGAAAGCGCTCGAGGCTTTCCAGTTTGATCTGAGCAACTACGCAACCGGCAGGCAGGGCATCATCCAGCTGCTCAAGGATTTATGGAGACCGAGCGGATCCGCAATCGAGACGAACACCATCAGCTACATCGTCCGCGAGATCATTGGCTTCGATGGCATCGAAAACTATGGATATTTTGACGAGAAAACCAACAAGGTCAGCATGGTCGTCTACTCATACGGCGACCGCATCAACTAAGAAAGGAGGCTTTTCAATGAGTGACGTTACAAAGGTTATAAGTGACAGAATCGAGGAAAGAGGCATGACGATCGCAACAGCCGCACGCCGCGCGAATATGACTCCTGATCTGTTGAGCAGAACCCTGAACGGAGCGCGAAAGCTAAAGGCGGACGAGCTTGTCAACCTCTGCCGCGTTTTAGATCTCACACTCGACGACTTTTCAAAAAAAGAGGCTTTCGTATGAATGAACACAACACGGACCAGATCAACAGCCCGGAGCTCCCAGAGCTGACACCTGAACAACTGGAGAGTCTGCAAAAGGCAGCTGCAAACATCGGCGAAGCTATGCACACTGTTGTGGATAACTTTGCGAAAGCGATGCAGCAGGTGGCTGAACAGCTCGGACCGGTGCTCCAGCAAATAGCTCAACGCGTCGGCGACATTGTGCCGGAGCTGGCGGCCTACTTAGAACACCAAAGAGAACTCGAAGCAGTGGCCACACCAAGACAGTGGCATCAATACACACACGGACGGTACAGAGTCCGGAAGAAATGGGAGCACGCTTTTGAGAAGCGTCTCCGGAAACGAAAAGGAGGAGAAAATGAAATACTTTAGCGACTACTACTCGTGCCCGTTCTGCGGCGCGGCCTTAGATCCAGGAGAGTCATGCGACTGCCAGGAAGCAACCGAAAGCAAAGACCGGAAAACCAAGGAGGAGAACCATGCAGACGACAACGAAACCGCACAGCCGCCCATATATCGACCTGACTGCTTTGCCCGCGCAGGTCTCAGATCGTGCAGCTGTCACTCTGCTTGACGCAGTGCGCAGAACTTTCGAGGATCCTGCGATCGCGTCAGAGTTTAGAAAGTGGAAAAAAGAAAGAGGGAGAAAGCATGATAGAGATCTTAGAAGTTAAAGAAAGCGCCCGGCCTGCACAGCCGAACGCTTCCAAGGACATCTCGGAGCCCACAACTCAGAGGAAGTCCACAACAATCATAGCACGAAAGCAATCCAGGCGCAAGGCAATCATCCGCCGCCGCAAGCTCATGGCAGCAGGCGCCTCTGCTCTCCTGGTGATCATCGCCGTGACGGTTGTTGTGGCAAGACAGAGACCGAAAGAGGCGCAGGATGAACAGCACCCGGTTGTGATCACATCGGACGCGGCGCCGTTCTCAAGCTCTCCGGAGCTGGAGGAGGAAGCTGAACCGATCCAGCCCGAGGTCATCATGGTCTACTTCCAGGCAGCAGGCACAGAAGAAACAACAGCGGTGGATCTTCAAGAGCTTGCAAGCTCCTGGGCGGCAGAATATGGCACAACGCTCCGCTATGAGCTGACAGACGCTGAACGATGGGAAATCGCCAGCGTGGTCGAAGCTGAGGCCGGAGCTGAGTGCTTTGCAGGAAAAGAAGCGGTCGCTCAGTGCATCCTCCAGGCTTGCGAGGATGACGGGATACGTCCCACGGAAGCGGTGCAGAAATATCGATACACAAAAAGACGCCCGGAACCGTCAAAAGAGTCGCTGCTTGCAGTCTCTGCGATCTTCGACTTTGGCTGGGCGGTGGCATCGGAGCCGATCAAATACTTCTACGCACCGGACAGAACGACCAGCAACTGGCACGAGTCCCAGATCTATGTGGTGACGATCGGCGGCCACAGATTTTTCAGAGAGGAGGGCTCAGCTGATGGCAGCACAATCCACGGCCAAGACGTCAGCGACTAAGGCAGAAGCAAAGAAGCCGCCAGACGCAAAAGAGACAAAACCGGCAGCAGGTGCCAAGCCTTTGAACCTCGAGCAGAAGCTCGTAGAGATCCGCAAAGCCATCCCGGCACTGCCAAAGGAAAAGCGCAGCGATGGCGTGAAGTATAGCTTCAACCGCATCGACGACATTTACAGATTTTTGACACCCGCCATGAACGAGCAGCACGTCAACTTGAAAATAACAGGCGAAACAGCCACCCGGCACGCCGAAAACGGCGACGAGATCTTCTACTCCGCATATACGCAGCACACCAGCAACGGCTACGACCGCCAGGTGTGGGTGTACGAATCGGACATCGAGGTCACCTGGGTGGATGCAGACAATCCGGAAGATCGTCAAGCTGTCACGCTCCACGCGATCGGCACCAACGACGGCGGACCGGACAAAGCAAAAGGCAGCGCTCTCACCTACTGCCTCAAGTACTACCTTTTCGAGATGCTCGGCATTGATCAGGGTGCGGATGATCCCGACAACACTGAACACATCAGCGAACGGCCGCAGAGTCAGTCAAGACCACAGCAGACCGCAACCCAAAACGGTCAGCAAGGGCAGCAGGCTCCGCGAAAGCTCACAGAAGCACAGATCGGCAGGCTATACCGAAAAGCCGAGGACGCCGGAATGAGCCGGGAGCAATGTGCGGCGCGGATCAAGCAACTATACCAGTGCGATGATCCTGCGGATCTGACGCGCGACCAGTATGACAGCATCTGCCGACAGCTGGACGAGGCAAGAACGGGCACACCATAACACAAGGAGGATAAAAATGAATCAAGTGAACGAACTCGGGAGACTTACGAGAGATCCCGAGACAAGGTACTCAGCAGAGGGAAAAGCGGTCTCTCGCTTCACTCTCGCCGTCAATATGCCAAACAACAAGGCGGAGTTTTTCCCGGTTGTAGCTTTTGACAAGCTCGGAGAGTTTTGCGAGAAGCACCTCAAAAAAGGACGCCAGGTGGTAGTCTCCGGATCCCTGCACAACAACGACTGGGAAAAGGACGGACAGAAACACCGCCAGACCGAGATCATCGCGAAAAATATCTACTTCGCAGACTCAAAACCGCAGGATGCAGCAGGCGGATCAGAACCGGCAGACGACGGTTTCATGAACATCCCGGACGGCATCGACGAGGAGCTGCCATTCAACTAAGACAAGGAGGTGGTCAAGATGCAGGACACCACAAAAAAGAGCTTCCTGCTTTATCTGGACTACGCCGAGCACCTCGATCAGCTGACTGATGCAGAGTGCGGACAACTACTCCGGGCCATCTTCGCACATGAGGATCCGGAGCGACCAGAGCCCACATACCTGAGAGGAGCGGCGGCGATGGCTTACTCTTTCATAAAGGCGCAGCTCGACAGAGACCGCGAGGAGTACGAGAAAAAGTGCGAAACCAACCGAAAGAACGGTCTCAAAGGTGGGCGACCACCGAAACCGAAAGAAAGCCAAGAAACCGAACGGTTTTTTGAAAAACCCAAAAAACCCGATACAGATACAGATAATGATACAGATACAGATAATGATACAGATACAGAGACAATAAAAACACTTTCACCACCTGCGGCGGTGGATGCACCGAAAAAAGACCTGCAGGCGGAACGCTTCGACGAGTTTTGGAAGATCTACCCTCGCAAGGTCGGCAAGGCAGCAGCCCTCAAGTCCTGGAAAAAGATCAAGCCAACAGCTGAACTCTTTGAGAAGATCCTGACAGCTGTCGAAGCCGCAAAGAACTCCCAGCAATGGCAAAAGGATGGCGGTCAGTTTATACCACACCCTGCCACCTGGTTGAACCAGGGACGCTGGGACGACGAGCTCACACCTGCCGGAATGGTTGCAACATCAAAACCGGCAGCGGGACGCAAGGTGGACACCATGGGAGTGCTTGAACGCATCTACAGAGAGGAGGATGCAGCTGATGACAGTGAAAGAAACGGCGCAGGTCCTGGCGGCAATTTCCTCGGCCTACCCTAACCACGACCGCTTTGCATCAGAGCAGGCAGTCGAGGGGATGGCAAAGATCTGGGCGGCAACCTTTGCAGAGGATGACGCGAAGCTGGTGCAGCTGGCAGTCGCGAAGCACATCCAGACCAACAAATGGCCGCCAAGCATCGCGGAGATCCGCGAGATCATGTGGACCATACAATGCCCGGATATGATACAGCCTGACGAGGCGTGGATTGCAGTCACTGACCTGCTCTACACCTCCGGAGACTTCGGAGACGAAAGCGACAAGCTCCCGGATCTGATCAGAACGGCCGTCAAGGCGGTCGGATGGTCAAACCTGAGGGAACTGAGGCGCCAGGCTATCACCGGAGGAAAGCCCGGACTGGATCGCGTGGCATTTATGGATATATACCGCCCACTCTTTGAAAGAGAACGCCAGCGGCAGCAGGTGACGGCAAACGTGAGGAATACCATCGACGACATCACCGAGAAACTGGCGGGCGACGGTCGCAAGAAAATCGAAGCGGCCAGACGTGAGCGGGAGGATCGCGAGCAGACGCTCCGGCGCCTTGAGCTCGGATTGCTTAGAGGTAACTATTTAACCGCGGAGGATCCGGAGGTCCAACGCATCGAAGAAAAGGAGGAGTCCAACGAATGAGACACAGAAGCACGGACTGGATGATGGACCTCAACGACTTCGCTGACGGTGCTTTTCGCGAAAAGGTGAGCGAAGCACTGCTGCAGGTCGGTGAAAACATCCAGAACCCAAACACGGAGCCCACGACAAAGCGAAAAATCAACATCACCCTGACTTTTGCACCAAGCAAGAACCGCCAGGTGGTAGACACCCAGATCATGGTCACCACCAAGCTGGCAAGCACCGAAGCTATTGAGACACAGATGCTCATGGGGACAGATATGCGCACCGGCGAGGTCATGATCAGCGAATACGACGGCAACATACCGGGGCAGATGTCAATCAGGGAACTGGCGCAGACCGCCCCGGAAGTCATCGGCGAAGATAACGCCAGAATCATCAACGCCCAGGTGGTCGAAGAACCGGATCCGGCAACTCCGCCCATCGACCTGAGAAATAGAGGCAAAAGGCTCCGCGGAGCTGCTGCACTCGCTCCCATCCCTGGCGTTGACGTAGATCCTGAGACTGGCGAGATCTTAGATCCGCCAAACTATGATGCACTGGCCAAGATGGCAGCGGAGAACTGATGCGCTACGATGTCTTTTTACACCCGGACGGGCGGGCGGCCTGCCCGGAGTGTGGAGGAATGGTAAAAACGACCGCGAACATGGAGCACCTGCGGTGCCACGACTGCGGTCAGATCTTCAAAGTGAGCAACACAAACCCATATAACGAGAAAACGGTCACAGTCGAGCGACCGGATGCAAAGGAGGACACAAAATGATCAAAGAAGCACTGGCCTACATCACAGAGCTGGCCACAAAAGCAGAAAAGCCCGAGGTTTTAGAAATCAACGGCAAGACCTACTGCACCAAAAACCTGACCAGATACGACGAGGAGCCGATGGCGAAAAGCATCGAGGCAACAACCCTCACCGCTCTGGTGGACTACATCAAGCAAAAGAGGGACGAGCTCCGCGAGAGCATGATCATCCAGGTCGAGGACGAGACCACGGTGAGACTGTTTTCCGGACTCACAAAGGAGAGAAAGCGCGAGACGCTTTTCACAGTCAGAGCTCTCCTGCCCTCTTTTGATTTTGGTCACGAATATGACCAGGAGCGCTTCCTGATCTCTCTGCAGAGCTGCTTCAAGGAGTCGGATGATCGCACAGCTGTCGCAACGGTGGCGGCCAATATCACAGACCAGCAGAACGAGCAATACAGTGACGACGGAGTGACTCAGCAGGTGGTGATCAAGAGCGGCGTCGCTCATAAAGACAACGCCATCGTGCCGAACCCGGTCAACTTGACACCGTACCGCACCTTTTTGGAGGTGGATCAGCCTGCGAGCGACTTCATTTTCCGCATCCGCAAGAACGAGGGAAGCGCTCCGACTTTCAAGCTCGTGGCAGCAGACGGCGGAATCTGGAAAGCTGAGGCAGTGGCTAACGTCAAGAACTACCTCGAGGAGGCTTTGAAAGACATCCCGAACCGTGAGCAGATCACAATCATCGCATAAAAGAAAAGCACCGCCGTGGGACATTGTACTGACAATGCCCTACGGCATCACAGGAGCCCACACAATCACAAGGAGGAAACAAAATGGCAAGACCTAAGAAGAACCAGGAACCAGCAGCAGTCGCGGAAGAAACGACCGCCGCGGTGGAATACCAGAGCAGCAAGATCGTCATGATCAACACCGACCAGCTGGAGCATCACCCGGAGAACCCGAGAAAAGACCTCGGAGATCTCACTGAGCTGGTGGAGTCCATGAAAAAGAACGGCGTCATGCAGAATCTGACCGTCATCATCATGGTCGGCAAAGACATGGACTACAACGCGGACGTGCCGGTGGAACCTTTTGAAGAGAACCCGAACGGCTCAAAGGGTGAGCACCGCTACTTTGTACTGATCGGCAACCGCCGACTCGAAGCGGCAAGGATGGCAGGCATCAAGCAGCTCCCTTGCAGGATCCTCACCCGGATCCCATTCAAGACACAGCTCGGCATCATGCTCGAGGAGAATATGCAGCGCAATGATCTCACAATCTGGGAACAGGCGCAGGGCTTCCAGCTGATGCTCGACCTGGGCGAAACCATCGAGACCATCGAGAAAAAGACCGGCTTCGGCCACACAACCATCCAGCACCGCCTCAACATCGCAAAGCTCGACAGCAAGGTCATCCGGGAAAAGGAAAAAGACGACAGCTTCCAGCTTTCCCTCAAGGACTACTACGAACTGGAGAAGATCAAGAACATCAAGACCAGGAACAAAGTGCTCAAGGAAGCGACAAGCTCCCAGGATCTCGTCCGGAGAGCTTTGCAGGAAGTAAGAGCTGAAAAAAGGGCCGAGCACGCCAAGGTATGGCTTGAAATGCTGGACGCCAGAGGCATCACAGAAAACCCGGACGCCCGCAACGACTACGGCACCAAGTTTGAGACCTTGAAAGAGATCGACCTGGACGAAGAACCGGGCAAGCGTCTCCGCATCGAGGGCGTGGCAGACGGTGACGAGCTCTACTGGTGCGAAAGCTGGAGAGGTCTCAAGATCTGCCGGGCAAAGAAGAAAGCCAAGGACGTGGAGAAGCAGCTCTCACCCTGGGAGAAAGAACAGAAAGAAAAAGAGAAAAAGCGCAAGCAGATCAAGAGCCTCACAAAGGCAGCAGGCGCCGAGATCCTTGACTTTATCAAGAATATCATCGACGGCCGCGTGGATCCCATTAAGCCGGAGGAATCCGTCCCGGCAGTATGGTCCGCTCTCGTCACCTTTGACACCTACATCAGCCTGGGCGATGGCTTGAGCTATATCACCGGCAAAGACAAGTGGAACCTCAAAGCAGACGAGAAAAAAGCAGCTGCAGACCTTTTCAAGGGCCTGCCTATTGACCAGCAGATGCTGATCATGTTCAAGAGTGAGCTCGGACGCATCGAGCTGGCAAAATATGACTGCACCGCCAAAGAAGAAAGCATTGAAAAGATGGCGGCCATGGTCGGAGCTCTTGAGCTTTACGGCTTCGGATGGTCAGACGACGAGCTCAGGCAGATCACAGACGGAACCCACGAACTCTACGAGAAAAGGGATCCGGATGACCACCCTGAGGATGACTACGATGACGACGACACCGATGACGGTGACGATGAATAAAGGAGGGCGGCCATGAATAAAACCTGCAAAGGCTGCTATGCAGCAGAAACCGGCGGGCATCCAATGAGCGGAGAAGCTCACGGCTGCACTCTCAACTATAAAACGGACGGCAAAGGGCATCCGCTGGAGGAGTGCCCGAAGCCAAAGAGCTGGAAACAGCTCGACAGAGAAAAGCCAAAGGAATAAACCACGGACGAGCTCCGGCGCACTATTTTGTGCGCTGGTGCAGCAGTCCAGGAGCCCACACAAGAAAACCAAGGAGGAAAACCATGCAGAACTCAATGACAGACCTGAAAAACTACCTTTTCGAGCAGATCGAGAGGGTAAACGATGACGAGCTGGATGATGAGGGGCTGGAAAAGGCGATTAAGCGCAGCAAGGCAATCACTGAGAGCGCCAAGACCATCGTCGAGATCCACACGACGCAGCTGGACGCGCTAAAGTATGCCACCGAGGAGCTCGGTCTCGAAGTCACACCGGAATCCGCAAAGCAAATGCTGATCGGGACGGATGTGGTGGTTGACGAATCTGGAAAAGTGGGGGGGGTGACGGACGATGCCCCGTAAAATATACCCACCAGAGCTTGAGAAATACGTCCGCGAACACTTCAAGACTCTCACCATCAAACAGCTGGCGCCAAAGATCCGGGAAGATCTCGGCATAGACATTACACCGGCGCAGCTGAAAGCCTACACTCACAACCACGGGATCCACTACGGCAGAGCCGGAAAGAAAATAGACGCGCAAAGACTTACAACACCGGAGCAGGATGCTTTCATACTGGCCAACTATAAAGGAACCGGACACCAGGCGATGGCTGACCTCTTGAACGAGCACTTCGGCACCAGCTTCACAAAGGAACAGGTCAAAGCATACTACGCAAGGAACAAGCTCGACAGCGGTCGCACCGGTTATTTTGTCAAAGGGCAGCAGTCCTGGAACAAAGGACTCAAGCAGACCGACTTCATGAGTGCCGAGGCTATTGAGAGAACCAAGGCGACACGCTTCCAAAAAGGTCAGGTACCACACAACGGAGGCACACCGATCGGAACCGTGAGGCTCAGGCAGGCAACAAAGAACAAGCCGCACTCTCACCCATATTACTGGGAAAAGGTTGCAGAGCCGAACCGCTGGAGGTTAAAGCATCAGCTCGAATGGGAACGCCACAACGGACCGATCCCGGACGGCTGCATGGTGACCTTTGCAGACGGCAACACGCTCAACTATGACATCAGCAACCTGCTCCTGGAGACCAAAGCACAGCACGCGGTCAAGAATCGCCACCACTTACATGGCAGCGACATCGAGACCGGAGAAGTGGCCAACGCCATGGCCGACCTGATGATCGCAACAACGGCAGCAGGCCAAAGGCGAAAGAAACAACGAAAAGGGAGGAAAAAGACAGAATGAAAAAACTGCTTTATATCTGTTCACCTTGCAGAGGTAACGACGGAAACTACGAGCACAACATCACAATGGCTCAGGAATATTGCCAGCTGGTCATGCTGACACTGCCCGACTACATACCAATCGCTCCGCACGTGTACTTCACCCAGTTTTTGGATGATACAAACGAGGCACAGAGAGCGCTCGGCATGGATGCAGGCATCGAACTCCTCAGCCGATGCGACGGGATGCTCGTTTTTTATATGCAGAACCCGAGCGCCGGGATGCGCAGGGAGCTGAAATATGCCAAGGAGCACAACATCCCGATCATGGACGCCGCAGAGGTATTCAAAGAGCTCCCGGATCTTCTGCCTGCTGCCGTGGAAGCTGGCACGCCTGCTGCCGCTCCGCTTTTAAGAGAGGCCCATCCTGCTGCAATGGACGAGATCATGGCACAGTTTCAAAAGCAATTTGATCCTGCTGCCACTCCGGGCTTTATGAGGAGCGCAACATGACAGCCGGAAAGAACCAGGAGGGATACCCAGATCCAACAGCCACCGAGGCGGTGGAAAGTGTCGAGAGATACGAAAGAGCCATGAGGGGCAGGCGCTCGCGTGCAGCAGGTGAGCACTTTGAGAACCTGATCAGCTCAAGCCTCGCGTGGTACGAATCCATGGGCGTGGCATTTATTGAAAAGACGCCGGAACCGATGCGACCACTCCGGAAGCCAAACCAACAGGGCCAGTTTTTAGCTTGCTACACCAAGCAGGGACAGCCGGACTTCAAGGGCACCCTCACAGGCGGCCGCTCGGTCGTCTTTGAGGCAAAGCACACGGACGGCGACCGGATCACATACGACCGGCTCACCGAGGAGCAGGTGGAGGCACTGGCCAGACATCACAAGCTCGGAGCTGTCACCTTTGTGCTGGTGAGCTTCGGGCTCCAGGACTTCTACCGGATCCCCTGGAAGACGTTCCGAGACATGAAAGAGATCTACGGGCGCAAGTACATCCGCCAGGACGAGCTTGAGAGCTGCCGTGTGGATTTTATGAGCGGAGTGGTCAAGATGCTGGAGGGCATCGAGATCACCTACGGAGAGGAGGACGAGGATGCAGCAGGATCTAACGATTGACACCACCGGGCTGACATACGAGGACATCAAGCCGGGCGTCCGGCATTATGTCTCCCACGTAGTGAGCCAAGTCCAGAACCCGAACGGCTCATGGCGCAAGATCTACGCCGGAGAGGATCACTTCAAGACCAAGATCGGACTCCTGCCGCTCCATGAGTGGGCGCCCATCGCCAGGAAAGTCATCGAGGCAGCAGGCGACGGGATCCTGCTCGACGCGATCATCGAGCACGTCAAGGGCTACGGCTGGGACTTCAAAGCATGGGGAGGCGCTGAGACCTACGCCATGGAGTGCCTGGTCAACGGTGCATACAAAGCATGGGAGGAGCGCGGTGAGTTTACACCGCCAGCATATACATCATTCAAGAAGATGCTCCGGACGGAGCAAGAAATGGAGGTAACAATATGAACGCAACAGCCATCTGCATCACATTGATCATCTGCGCCACACTGGTGCTCTTGAGCGTCATCAATAAAGGCGGCAACGGCAGCAGCCGTAAGGATAACGACAAAAAGGAGGGTGACTGATGGGACAAGCAACCTGCAAAGCCTGCGGGGCTCCGATATTATGGATCAAAACCCGCGCCGGGAAGTTGATGCCATGCGATGCCAAGCCGCAGAGCTATGTCGAATCACCGGGAGGACCTCAAAAGATTGTGACCGCTGCCGGGGACGTGATCTCCTGCAACCTGGTCGAAGTCCATCAGAGCAACAAACGGGGATACGTGCCACACTGGGCGACCTGCCCGAACGCGGACAGCTTCCGCCGGAAATGAGCATCACCAGGACGGAGACCATCCGCCTGAGCATTGAACCGAAAGAAACCGAACAAAACCCAAAGAAAGCGGTCGGTTATTAGAAAGAGGAGGAAAGACATGATAACAGACGAGGAGTTTGACGGCTTCCGCAAGGCAATGAAAGAAGTCGCAGACAAGAAGATGCGCAAGCTCTCCAAGAAGCTCGAGCACTGGGCTGGCATATACTTCGGTGAGCCGGTGGCGATCATATACGCAAGAAAAGGCGCGGTCGTAGAGACCAAGGACGGTGAGAAGTGCATCATTGAACCATCAGGAGGCAAACCATGGGGAAAGAGAAAAGACAAGGAGCCTACTTCAAAATAACGCCGAACCCATCCGGCCGGATGAATCCCGGAGACGTCGCCTGCTGCCCTCTGGTCTCCAATGTGGGTACCTGGGACAAGGTAAAGGACAAGCACCACGACTGGGAGCTCTCTGAGTGCCCTGAGTGCGGTGCCGGGATCTGGCTCTCCACCATCGCGGTGGCACTGATCCGGGAGGGCGGACGATACGCCTGCACCAAGTGTGCGCTTCAAGGTGCAGCAGGAGGAACCGCCGAGGATCTCAAACGCATCCGAAAGGAGCACGGCCATGGGTAAGAGGACAAAGATGCAGCAGGGGCAGCAGGACAAGAAATACCGACAGCTCTGCGACGACCTTGCACGCATCGCCTCTACTCTCTCCGGAGAGGATCAGAAAACGGTCGAGGAGGCGGCGGATATTATATACGACTACACCGGCGCGGTGGAAATGACTGCCAGGCTGGTGGATCAATATGAAACGGCGGCGGAGCCTACAAGACGAGGCGGTGGGATCTTCTACTGCCCGTCCTGCTGCCGGAGGATAAGCGCAAACAACGAGCATTGCCACTGGTGCGGCAAGCTGCTCGAATGGTAGAAAAAGCACCAAAATCAACAAGAAACGGGGGACATATTATGCCAAAAGAACCAAAGGAAACCAAAGCAGAACCAAAGCAAAAAGGGACTGCTGCCGGTGTGCCGGTTTATTGTGCACACGACAAGATCGTGGACACGGTAAAGCTGGTACCGAACCCAGCAAACCCAAACAAGCACCCGGACGACCAGATCAAGATGCTGGCCAAGATCATCAAGTCATCGGGCTGGCGTCAGCCGATCACGGTCTCCAATCGCTCCGGCTACATCGTAAAGGGGCACGGCCGTCTCATGGCTGCACAGCTGGCAGGTCTCGACCAGGTGCCGGTTGACTATCAGGACTACGCATCAGAGGCGGAGGAATATGCCGACCTCATAGCCGACAACCGCATCGCCGAGCTGGCAGAGGTTGACAACAAGATGCTGGCCGACATCTTCGCGGAAATCGACACCGGAGAGATTGACCTGGACCAGACCGGCTACAAAGAGACAGAGATCGAGCAGATCATCAACCAGCTGGCGGAATCCGTACACGAGGAGCTCGACAACGACAAGGGCGACGACTTCAATGAGGAACCTGCTGCCGCTCCAGTAACTCAGTACGGTGACTTGTGGATCCTCGGAAAGCACCGCGTCCTTTGTGGTGACTGTACAAAGCCGGAGGACAAAGCCATGCTCCTGGATGGAGCCGAGCCGGAGATCCTGCTCACAGATCCACCATACTGCTCAGGCGGTCAAAAGGAAGCTCAAAAGAGCACCGGAAGCATCGGCACGGACAGAAAAGGAAAGCCGCAGCCGATGATTGCCAACGACATATTAAGTACAAGAGGCTATCAGAACCTGATCAGTAAAGCGCTGACAGACATCCCTTGTCTCTTCGCCTATCTGTTTACAGACTGGCGAATGTGGCTTTATCTCTTCGATCTCGTTGAGGGTGCCAGCTTCGGCGTCAAGTCGATGATTGTCTGGGATAAGCAAACGCCGGGCATGGGACTCGGATGGAGAAGTCAGCACGAACTCTGTATGTTTGCGGCACGCGCCTCCACCCACTTCGACGGCCACAAAGGATACGGTAATGTGCTGAGGTGCAACCGATCCGGCAATGAACTCCACCCAACCCAGAAGCCGCTTGAATTGTTTGAGCAGCTTCTCGATAATACCGACTTCGCCCACGGAGTTTATGATCCCTTTGGCGGCAGCGGTACCAGTCTTGCAGCAGCTGAGAAGCAGGGGCAGCAGGCGTACATCATGGAACTGACACCGGGCTACACGGACACCATCGTCCGCCGCTACGTGCAGCTCACCGGTGACACTGACCTGCATCTGATCCGCAAAGGAAAAGAGCAAGCCCGTGAGGTATGGGCTCCTATTTTGGCAGCAGGGGCAGCAGGCGTGGAAACAAACAACGGGGAGGTGTAGCTGATGACCAAGAAAACGGACGCGATCAAAGAACGCCTCCAGGCATACGCAGAGATGCGCAGAGACCACGAGATACAGCTCGAGCGCCTGGAGAGGCTCAGGGCTTCCATGGAATACAAGAGCCCGAGCTTCGAGCCAATACCTGGAGGCGGAGGCGGTGACAAAGACAAGATGACCAACTACGTGGCGGAGGTCATGGAGCTGGAAAAAGAGATCGGCGACGACCTGCGCCTCATGGAGAACGAGCGCAGAGCTCTCGACCATCTCATCCGGAAGATCCCGAAAGCCGACGAGCGTGCAGTTGTGCGCATGAAATACTTTGACGGCATGGGCTGGACGGACATCACTCGCGCCATCTTCCACCGCGAACCCGACTACAAGACAGCGGCCAGGGCATACCAGCAGCGCACGTACAAGCTCCACGGCTCCGCTCTCGTCTCACTCGCAAAGATTTATATATCTGAGACAGAAAAAACCGAAAAAACCAAACCCAAGAAAAGCCAATAAACCCAACGGTTTTAGTCGGTTAATGTGGGAGTTTTTGGAAGTAATCGGAAGTAATCGGTAGAAATCGGAAGCGCACGGAAGTAGAACGCGTGTTATTATCAGACTGAATAAGAACCGGGAAAACAAACCGGACAAAACAGCAGGCAACCCCGTCCTGCTGTTTTTGTTTGCGAAAGGAGGCACGCCATGGCTGAGGGTATGCAGATCTCAATCAAGAACTACGCCAAGCTATGCAGCGACCTCCGGGCGATGAACAAGGACGCGGAGAAAGCGATCAGCAGAACAGTGTCCGACTTCAAAAGCCGTGCACCCGGATGGATCAGCCAGGCAGTCTCTGACGAGTACACAATCAAGAAGTCAGAGGTCAAGGGTGCCATGGTCGGAGCCAAGAAGATCGGCTCCATCAAAGTCAGCGGTACCATGGTTGACAACATCGGCCTGGAATACAAAGGACGGCTACTCACTCCGCTCCACTTCAAAATGAAACCAAAGAAGCCAAAGGCTGCAAGGGAAAAGGACAAGCGCCTGATCCCGGGCGAGAATGTCGAGGGCTTCACCGGCGAAGTGGCTCCGGTCTATCCGATAAAGGCTTACCAGATAAACGTGGAGATCCACAAAGGCAAGGCCAAGAACCTGCCGAGCGGAGCGTTCCTGGGAACCAATAAAGGCGAGGGCTTCATTCCATTCCAAAGGACTGGAGAAAGCCGCACGCCGATCACCTCCATCAAGTCCGTCTCCATTCCTCAAATGATCACCAACGAAAAGGTGGCCGAGGACATCCAGAAGCGGATCGAGGAGGGAATGATTGCACGACTAAACCACCACGTCGAGCAGGCCATGAGCAAGTAGGCAGGCCGCTCCGCCACACCAAGCGGATGCAGCCGACGCCCGGGCGCGACGCCAACCCAAAGGCGACCGCTCCGCCATGCAAGACTCCGAACCCATCCGGAGTCCGGCAAGGTACTGTGACTGCTCTCAACCGCCTGCGGTGCTGGCGAGCCCAGAAATCGAAAATTTTTTGAGAAAAATTTTTCGGGCGTTTCGTTTCGTCTGCCCGGCGGCGACCGCCCGGAGAAAGTGAAAGGAGGCGCCAGGATGGCGGCAAAGGAAAACCTACAAAGCACCGCTGTCGTGGCATCGCTTTTTAATCTCAGCGAGAGGCGCGTGCAGCAGCTGGCAAAGGAGGGCGTCATCGAGGGCCGCAAGGTTGACGGCGTTTATCAATTTGACCTGCTCCCTACGGTGCGCAAGTACATCGCGTACCTGAGCGACAAAGCAAACGGACGCGATCAGAAAAACAGAAAAACCGAGGAGGAAAAGCTCGCCGCTGAGGCAGATCTGAAAAGAGCCAAGGCGGACATGGCGGAGCTCCAGCTCAAAGAACTGCGCGGACAGATGCACCGCAGCGAGGACGTTGAGGCGATCACGACCGACCTGGTCTATACGATCCGCAGCATGATCATCGCACTGCCGGGACGGCTCGCCGTCGATGTGGCAGCGGTTGACACTGCTCCAGAAGCGTCGGAGATCATCCGGCGCGAGTGCTATCAGGTGCTGGAGGAGCTTTCCAACTACAAATACGATCCCGAGGAATACGCCAAACGCGTGAGGGAGCGCGAGGGCTGGAAAGAGGCAGCGGATGACGGTGACGAAGAATGAGGAAGTAAGAAACCTCAACGCCGCGATCGCCGGAGCCCTCTCACACTTCAAGCCTCCGGAAAATTTAACGGTGGCCGAGTGGGCTGACAAGTACCGCCGCTTGTCTCCGGAAACATCAGCAGAGGCAGGACCGTGGCGAACATCCCGCACGCCCTACCTTGAAGAACCAATGGGAGCCTTTACGGATCCCAAAATCCACAAGATCGTCATGGTGGCAGCTTCACAGGTCGGCAAGTCCGAGATGGAGCTGAACATCATCGGCTATATAATGCACCAGGATCCCGGCTCGATCCTTTTCGTGCAACCCTCCCTGGAAGATGCGCGAAAGTTTTCAAGGCTGAGGATCGCGCCCATGATCCGAGACAGCAAAGTCCTCAAAAGCAGGGTGACAGACATCAAGGGCAAGGATGCGACGAGCACCGTGCTGCAGAAGTCTTTCCCCGGTGGGATGCTGACCATCACCGGATCAAACAGCGCCAGCGCCCTGGCTTCAACGCCGTGCCGGTATATTATCGGCGACGAGCGTGACCGATGGGCGGTGTCAGCTGGTAACGAGGGTGATCCCTGGGCTCTCGCGGAAGCAAGACAGGCGACTTTTTACAATGCAAAGGCGGTGGAAGTCTCCACCCCGACCATTAAGAACTTCTCGAACATCGAGACGGCCTACTACGAGGGAACCCAGGAGCGCTGGTGTCATCAGTGCCCGGAGTGCGGTGAGTATAGTGAAATCACTTTCAACCGGATCCACTTCGAGCACAAGATTGTAACGGTCCACGGCAAAAAGAAAAACAAGATCGTCGGCCCGCTTACATATTGCTGCCCGGCCTGCGGCTGCATCTCCACAGAGGAACAGATGCGAAAGCAACCAGCCAAGTGGGTGGCGCAGAATCCGGACGCAGCTGCGAACGGCGTCAAGAGCTACTGGCTCTCCGCTTTCGCTTCGCCATGGACTCCGTGGGAAAAGATCGCCACGAAGTTTTTGGACGCACAAAAGGATCCGGAACGTCTCAAGGTTGTGCTCAACACCCTGCTCGGTGAGCTCTGGGAGGAGCGCGGAGACATCCAGGACGAGGACTCGATGCTCACAAGGCGCGAGCAATACCCGGCAGAACTGCCGGACGGTGTGCTTTGTCTGACCTGCGGCGTCGATACTCAGGACAATCGTCTGGAGTACGAGGTTGTCGGCCATGGAAAAGGCGGCGCCACCTGGGGCATCAAAAAAGGCTACATCATGGGAAAGCCTGACAACCCCGAGGTGTGGCAACGCCTCGACGACGTGGTTGAACACTCGTACAAATACCAAAACGGCAAAGGGCTCCGGATCTCCATCACTTTTGTGGACTCCGGCGGACATTACACGCAGGAAGTCTACAGCGAGTGCCGGAAACGACTCACGAAGCGCGTCTTTGCAATCAAAGGTAAAGGCGGCGAGGGCATCCCATACATCAGCCCACCGTCAAAGGTTGCGATCCGCGACAACAAGCGAGTGACCTGCTGGCTCTACACCATCGGCGTCGATGCTGGCAAGAGCTCCATCATGTCAGCGCTCCGCGTCAATGATGCAGACGGTGAGACAAAATACTGCCACTTTCCTCTCGGAGAGGAACGCGGCTACGATCTAAACTACTTCAACGGCCTGCTGTCTGAGACTCTCGTCAGAAAGAGAAGCAGACAAGGCGAGCGATGGGCCTGGGAAAAGATCCCGGGACATGAAAGAAACGAGGCGCTTGACTGTCGCAACTACGCGATGGCAGGCTTCCGCGTCGTGGATCCTGATCTCGACGCAATAGAGAGACGGCTCAAAGGACTGGATGAACCAAAACCGAAGCAGCCGCCTCCAAAGAAAAAGAAAAAGCGTGACCTATACGGTGACGAGTGGTAAGGAGGAAAAGCATGACGCAACAGCAAAAGAAAGCCCGGATTGAAAGCATCCGCGAACGTCTGGACCTTTACAAAAAGCGCGAAGCCGAGATGCTCTCCGGCGGCGTTCAATCTTATGGCGTCGGATCCAGAAACGCCACGCGATACAATACCGACCTCTCGACCATCCGCAGCGCCATCAAGGAACTCGAGGACGAGCTCGCAGAGCTTGAGGGAGGCGGCGCAAGACGCAAAGCTCTCGGGGTAATACCCCGCGACTGGTAAGGAGGGCAAAGATGGAAGAAAAACGCAGTCCAGAAGTGCCAACCGGAAAAGCTAAAAGGGCGAGCAACAGCGGATACGGCGACGCAGGCGCCAGCTGGAGAAAGCGAGCGCTCAAGTCGTTTATTGCTTCAAGTATATCCGCCCGGGAGGACATCGACTGGAACAACTACACAATGAGGCAAAGAGCCAGGATGCTATACATGGCCGCACCACTGGCGACCTCAGCGGTCAAAACGAACCGCACAAACGTGATCGGCTGCGGCCTAAAACTACAAAGCAAGCCGAACGCTGAACTCTTAGGTTTAACGCCGGAGCAAGCGGCGGCGTGGGAACGACGGACAGAGGCAGAGTTTGAGCTCTGGGCTCGAAAGAAGCGGTCCTGCGACGCCACCGGCATCAATAATTTTTACGGATTGCAGCAGCTGGCTCTCACGTCCTGGCTTTTGTCCGGCGACGTTTTTGCTGTTATGAAACAGCAGAGCCCGACACCACTCAATCCGTACTCGCTCAGGATCCACCTCGTCGAAGCTGATCGCATCATGACACCGATCGGCAAGGGCAGCACATACCCAAGCGTGACGGACGGAAAGAACCCGGACAACGGGAACCGCATCTTTGACGGCGTGGAAGTTAATCACGACGGCCAGATTGTAGCCTATCACATCTGCAACCACTACCCGGGGCAGGTGACAAGCGAGCCAAATGAGTTTGTCCGCGTTGAGGCATACGGATCCCTGACAGGGCTCCCGAACGTGCTCCAGATTATGGACTCGGAACGTCCTGAGCAATACCGTGGCATCTCATACCTGGCGCAGGTCATCGAACCGATGCTCCAAATGCGCAGATACACCGAAAGCGAACTGCAGGCGGCTCTCATCCAGAGCTTTTTCACTGCTTTCGTGCTTACGCAGGCGGATCCGACAGAGAATCCGTACAACGAAGCTGGACAGCCTCAGATCTCTCACGACGATGACGAGTATGAGATGGGACCGGGCCAGGTCAACATCATGAAACCGGGCGAGGACGTCAAGTTTGGAGCTCCTACGCATCCGAACGCTGGCTTCGATGCTTTCATGAAATGCCTTTGTGAACAGTGCGGCGCCGCTTTGGAGGTGCCTGCTGATCTTCTCATGAAATCGTTCAACGCATCCTACTCGGCAAGCCGTGCGGCTCTCATGGAAGCATGGAAAGCCTTTAAGATGCGCCGCGAGTGGTTTGTGGACGACTTCTGCAAGCCAATCTATGAGATCTGGCTGCACGAGGCAGTCGCCCGCGGACGTATTCAAGCGCCCGGCTTTTTCTCGGAACCAATCATCCGGGAGGCATGGCTCGGCAGTGAGTGGATCGGTCCGTCTCAGGGACAGCTCGATCCTACGAAAGAGATCCAAGCGGAGGTCATGGCGGTGGAGCACGGCTTCTCAACCCACGAGCAGAGCACGATCAAGCTCAACGGCGGAAACTGGAACGCAAACATCCGACAGATCACCGAGGAGAACAAAAAGATCGCGGAGGCTACGGCAGCCGCAGAACCACAAGGAGGTCAAGACAATGCACAAGAATAGAACGCCCATCACAATGGGACCGGCGGCAGCAGCCGCCACTACTCCGCGCTTTTGGAATGTTGTGCAGGGCGACGGAGACAACGCAGAGCTGACCGTCTACGGCGAGATCGTCACCAAGCGACCAAAAGACTGGTGGACAGGTGAACCGGACGACGGGCTTTTCACTACCCCAAAGGAGTTTCTGGAAGATCTGAACCTGATCAAAGGCGCCAAGAACGTCACAGTCCGCATCAACTCGGTCGGCGGTGATCTTTACACAGCCATCGGAATCAGCAACAGACTCAAGGAACTCACCGGCAACACTGTCGCAATCATCGACGGCGTGGCTGCATCCGCAGCGACGGTCATCGCGATGGGATGCGATACAATCCAGGCATACCCTGGCAGCCTTTTCATGGTGCACGAGGCAGCGGTGACACTGGTCGGCGTTTACAACCACGACGCACTTGCAAAGGTCAACAAAGGACTCGAAGCAGCGAACTCCGCAGCGGCTGAGACCTATGAAAGCAAGACACACCTCGGCATTGATAAGATCCGCAACGCTATGGCAAAAGAGACATGGCTCACCGGACGCGAAGCAGCTGAAAAGGGCTGGATCGACGAAGTGCTTGATGGTGAGGATCCTGAAATGAGTCTATCTGCAGACAAGGAAATGATCACGGTCAACGGTCTCAGAATGAGCGCGTCGGCCTTTTCCAATCTTCCGGGATCTATACCGGTTGCAGCTCAGGCAGCTGCACAGCCTAACACGGCAACACCGACGGATGACAAACCTGCCAAAACATCCGCGGCTGCAAATACAACAAAAACCAAGAAAAACAAGGAGGACAAGCACATGACCTTAGAAGAACTCAAACAGGCAGAGCCTGAGCTCGTTGCACAGATCACAGCAGATGCAGCAGCTGAGGCAAAGAACCAGGCCATCACCGACGAGCGCGCCCGCCTCCAGGCGATCCAGGAGATCGCGGCGACAGTCGGAGATCAGGAGATGGTCAACGAGGCAATGTATGGTGAGAACGCCTGCACAGCCTCAGAGCTTGCGCTTCGCGCTATGCAGAAGCAGGCAAAGCTCGGCACCCAGCACATCCAGAACCAGGCGCAGGACTTCCAGCAGAGCGGCGCGGCAGGCGTAGCAGCTGATCCTAACGGCGGAAACCCTGAACCGGATCTCGGAGACAGCAAAGAGCTCAGCGAAGAAGATGCGGTCAAAATGATCGCGGGCACTTTCAACAACGATAAGGAGGGCAAATAAATGAGAACAGGCAAAACCATCGGAACCCTGGCAGCTGACAACCTCATCGTTGACGGCAAGCACGATCTTGACGTCAAGGGCGTGAGCATCGTCCAGGCCGCAAACGCAAAAGCCCAGGAAGTGAGCGTGGAGGAATCCATGAAAGCCTCAAAGGCTTACGCTTCCGGCGACATCATCCAGGTGGGTGATAACTACTACACCGCAAGCACAGCAATCGCAAAGGACGCAGATCTTGTAGCTGGCACAAACGTGACAGCCCTCACGGTTGCGGCCGAGACCGACTTCGTTGCAGCAAGCGGCTACTCAGCAAACGACTACTTCACACTCAACGGCGTGCTCTACAAGGTACAGAGCGGCGGCATCACAGCAGGCGGCACTATCTTCACCGATACTGACGACTTCCCTGCCTATACGATCCCTCGCGGCACCATCCTCCAGGTTTCTGGAACTACTGCGAGCGTGTTCTCTGACGGAACACCTGACTGCATCCTTGCAGATGATCTCGTTGTTGAGACTTCGGGATCTTATCTCGTAGAGGCATACAAGTCCGGCAACTTCGCAAAGCAGACGCTTGAGGAGATCAACAGCCTGACTTTATCGGCAGCAAACATCGAAGCACTCCGCGGCAAGGGCATCTTTGTCGAGGGTGTAGTCGAGTAAAGAAAAGGAGGACAAACAAATGCCTAACATTATTTATCAGACTTTGACAATGATCGCAGCGATCCAGGCAATGCCTACACACAGGACTTTCCTGCGCGATCGTTACTTCCCTACTGCTCCGGCAGACATTTTTCCAACCGATGAGGTGCTGATCGACTATAAGGACGGCAGCAAGAAGATCGCTCCCGTTGTAGCTCCCCGCAAGGGCGGCATCACCGTTTTGCGTGACGGCTACACAACCAAGCGCTTCGCTCCTCCTCTCGTAGCTCCTCAGAGACCTCTCACCATCGACGACCTCAACAAGAGGGGCTTCGGTGAGAATCTCTACACTCAGGTGACTCCTCAGCAGCGCGAGGCTTCTGTTCTCGGCCAGGATCTCTCTGAGCTCGGCATCATGATCGACGGCCGCGAGGAGTACATGGCAGCACAGGCGATGATGAACAACGGCTACGTGCTCAAGCAGTACGTGGACGACTACGGCGGAGCGTACGAGGAGTTTGAGCTGATGTTCTACGACGGAAGCAATAACCCTGCGAAGTTTACACCATCCGCAAAGTGGGACAGCTCTGCGAATTACGACATCATCGGCGACCTCGCCGCAATGGTAAGGATGCTCACCAGCCGTGGACTTCCTGCCGTTGACCTCGTTGTTGATCCTGCAACTGCTCAGGTCATCATCAACAACAATGGCGTGCAGAAGCTCCTCGACAATCGTCGCATCAACATCGGCGAAGTCACTCCTATCGTGCTTCCTGACGGTGCAAGCCGCATCGCTGTCCTCAACATCGAGGGCCGCAACATCAACCTCATCTCCTACGATGAGACATATGAGGACGAAAGCGGAAACGATGCAGCGTTCATCGGTTATGGCAAGGCAATCCTCACCGCTCCTGGCGCTGGCCGCACTCTTTACGGTGCAGTCACTCAGCTCGAGCAGGCTGATGGAGCTTTCCACACTTATGCAGCAAGCCGCGTACCTAAGTACACCGCAGACGCTGAGAGCGAAGTCCGCAAGATCAAGCTCTCCGCTAAGCCTTTACTCGTGCCTAATAACAAGGCGCCTTGGATCTGCGCGGACGTTTTGACCACTGTATAAGGCAAAGGAGGAAACCCACATGATCAGAATTATCAACGGCACCTACGGCTACCGCAACCCTCAGACGGGCGTGGTCGAGGCCAAGACTGTAAAGTCAAAGCCTTTTTCCCTCCCGGAAGATCGTGAGGACGAGCTGGTTGCAGCAGGTGTAGCGGAATACGTGGGCGAGGATGTGAGCTCGGACGGCGGCGACGCCTCCGAGGCTCCTGCATCCAAAGCCGACGAACTCGAGTACAGCGACAAGAACACAGTCGCAGAGCTCAAGGCAATCGCTGAAAAGCTCGGCGTCGAAGTCGCAGAAAGAGCAACAAAGAAGCAGATCATCGAGGCACTTGACGCAGCCAAGGCCGGAGCATCTGACGAGGACGAAAAGCCTGAGGATGATGACGATGCTGAGGATGCTGGAGAGGAAAGCGGCGAGGATGACGGTGAGGACGGCGGCGACGCTCCCGACATCACCGCAGCTTTGCCTGAATGATGACGCTCAAGGAGCTGATGGCCGGGGATGTGGCCGATCTGTTTTTCATGCTGTCGGACTTCGGTGAGACGCATGAAGTCGAGGGCAAGAGCATCGACATCGTTATCGACAACGATGAGCTGCTCAAGCTCAAGACCGGCACGGAGATCGGACTCGGTGAGGCGGATCTTTTGATCTATGCAAGAAGCGAGGACACTCCGGACAGAAAAGCACCGGGATCCCTCATAAACTTCGACGGGCGTGAGTGCCAGGTCGTTGACTGGGTGGAGAACACCGGCGTCAGCTGCATTTTGTTAAAACAAAATAGAACCATTTAAGGAGGTGGCAGCAGTGACAACAAAAGACATCATCGAGGGCGTGACGTCCTGGGTGGCTAAAAACATCTGTACAAAGATCCAGCTCAAACTGCCGGACGACAGTGCGAACGACGGCCGCTATCGCGTGCAGATGGTCGCTCCTGCCGCTTTCCCTCTTTTTGTACCGGCAAAAGACAGGATACCGCCAAACGTAAAGGCACCGATCCCATCCATCGCAGTGCAGCTGCTTGAGGGAAGCGATCAGCTGGCAACGGGTGAAAGGCGGTTAAAGCTCCGGCTTTGTCTATCCACATGGAACCCCGGTACGCATCCGGGTGAAACCCTCCACCCGATCGAGGACGTGGACGCCCTGGGCGGCTACAAATACGAGACCAACCCGGAGGGGGAAACCTACAACCGCAACAGCGACGGATGGAAAGATCTCTACAACTTCCAGGACATCGCACTGAGGGAACTCGAGAGCGCCGAGCTTTTCGCTGGTGTTCGCGTCGATAACATGGAACCGATCACCTACGGACCTTTTAGCGAGGACGGCGTGATCTGGGACTACTACCCATACTGGTGCGGCTGGATATCTTTTTCAGTTGTTTGCGGCGTTCCGTATAAGAAATCGGAGACCATCCGCAACCTATTAAACTAAGACAAGGAGGACAACACCATGGGATACAAACATGGAGCATACGGCGAGCGTACTGCCTCCCAGGTAAAGAGCACCAAGCAGGCCGAGGAAAACGTGGTCTACTTTGGAACAGCTCCGATCAACCTGATCAGAGGATACGATGACGCCGATCTTGTCAATGTGCCCGTGAGATTGAGAAATCTCGGTGACGCTCAGGCCAAAGTCGGATACTCCGACTCGTGGGACAGCTTCACACTCTGCGAGGCTATTGACTACCACTTCAACAACGCAAACGGAAACGTCGGCCCGATCTACATCGTCAACGTATTAGATCCCGACACCCACCGCAAGAGCACGGCAACCACTAAGTCGGTTGCATTTTCAAACGGCTCCGGATCCTTTGTGAGCGATACCGTCATTCTTGACACCATCGCAATCGAGGACAAGACCGAGGGCGTTGACTACTCTATCGAGTACGACTTCAACAGCTCAACCGTCACCATCAAGAGCCTGATCGAAAACGACCAGCTCACTGGCACCGTAACGGTGACATACTACGACGTGGATCTCACTGCTATCACTGAGAGCACCATCATCGGACAGCATACCGGATCCGGAGATTATACCGGAATCGCAGCTGTCGCTTTGCTCTATATGCGCGAGAACGCAGTGCCGAATATTTTGGCAGCTCCTGGCTGGTCCGAGAAGCCTGCCGTATATCGTGCACTTTGCAGCGCAGCGCAGAAGATCAACGGCCACTGGGATGCTTTCGTCAATGCGGACATCCCTATCAGCTACAAGGAGTCCGGCACCACTCACAAGGTCGAGACTATCGCCCAGGCGATCACATGGAAAACCAACAACGCATACACCAGCCCGGTCAGCAAAGTGGCGTGGCCTATGGCTCAGTATGGCGACAAGGTTTACCACCTCAGCACCATCATGACCGCCAAGATGCTCGAGACCGATCTGGAGCACGACTGCATCCCGTTCGAGAGCTGCTCGAACAAGGACATCATGGCGACAGACCAGTACTTCGGAGACTCTGAGAACCAGGGCTTCGATCAGACTGAGGCGAACGACCTCAACGAAAAAGGCATCACAACCCTCTGCTTCTGGGACGGTGCTTTCAAGTTGTGGGGACCTCATACCGCTGGCTTCACCTATAACGGATCCATTGACGCTTCCGCAATCTTCGAGACAAACATGAGGATGCTCATGTATATCACGAACGGCTTCCAGCTCAGAAACGGCACCAAGATCGACACACCGATGACACCGAACGACCGCGACAGCATCGTCGTGAGCGAGCAGGGAGAGCTTGACGCTTTGACAGGAGTCGGCGCACTCATCGGCAAGCCTGAGGTCCTTTTCCTTGAGAATGAGAACCCGGAGAGCGACATGATCAACGGCGACTTTGTTTGGCATATTATGGCGACACCTACGCCACCTCTCAAGTCAGCCACTGCAAAGGTAACATACACAGACGAGGGCTTCTCGTCATTTTTCGGAGAGGAGGGTTAAAGCATGGATAAGCACAGCGCAGTCATCGCAGACACCCTGCTGATTGACAAAGTAAAAGCAGCGGAGGACGTGAGCTTCGAGCTCCCTGGCATCGCCCTCCAGACGGCGGACATCCCTGCAATGGGAACGCTCTCTCTCCCTCTGGTCGGACTTTTGGACGACATGACTCTCTCGATCACTAAGATCGGAGTCGATACCGGCTTTGGCCGGATGTCAAAGCTCCAGAAGATGGCCATGGAGTTTAGATGGGTGCAGGATAAGGTTGCAGCAGACGGCTCAGTGAGCCACCAGGGCTGCAAGGCTTTCCTCAACGTCATCCCTCAGGAGATCCCTGGGGTGAGCGTAGAGCTCGGATCTGCCTCAGAGCTCAGCGAGACCTACACGGTCACACGTTACCAGCTCTTTGCAAACGGCTCCGAGATCCTTTTGGTTGACAGACTCAACCAGATCCTCAGAGTCAACGGCCAGGACTACATGGCATCCATCAGAAAGCTGCTCTAATCGGCAGGAATCACAAAAGGAACACGGCCCCGGCGTCTGTCATGGCACCGGGGCTTTTTATGAAATCACAAGGAGGAACCCACAAATGAAAGGAACACTCGAACTCATCAACGCCATCAAAATCGATGGCAAGAACATCAAGAAACTCACATACGACACCGACGAGATCACCCCGGAACTCTTTGCCGAAGCTGAGGGCAAGAAGCTCAAAGCGACAAAGGTCAACGGCAACCTCTCCGGAGCGATGGAGCTCGACTACCCGCTCCATTTATATCTCGGCATCGCTTCGATCGTTGCGGTCAACCCTGACTACACTTTCGAGGATGTGGCAAGAATCAAAGGCCACGACGTGGTGGAGGTCATGAAGCTCGGCCGAAATTTTATCGTGAGGTCGGAGGAATCACTGGACGACGACTCCGACGAGCAATCCGAGACTTCTCCAGAGTCTACCACACAAGCATCACAGACATCGAAAGGAAAAGACTGACGTCCTTTTTGATCGAATACGCGGAGGCAGCCGAGGATCTCGCTGCTGAAAACGAAAGAAGAAACAGAAACCAATCGGTACCACGCCCGGCAAAGATAGCCAGGGCGAAACACCGCAAACATTAAAAGAAAAGGAGGTGGCGCGGCGTGGCAAAAAACAAAACATTGCAGGCAATCGTTGAGATTGCCGGAACGCTGAGCCCAACCCTCCAGGAAGCTGTCGGAGGAGTCACGGACAAGCTCGACGGAATAAACGTCAAAGCGGCAGCAGTCGGCGCAGGCATGGCAGCAGTCGGCGTGGCAGTTGTCAAAGGAGTGGCTGAGGGAACCAAAGCACTCTATGAACTCGGCACTGCTTTCCAGGAAGCTGAGAACACGATCAGAGTCGGAACCGGAGCAACCGGCGACGCTCTGGATGAATTGATGGGCAGCTTCGACGAGGTTTACAAAAACGTACCGACAACCATGGAGGATGCGAGCCAGGCAATCGCCGACTACAACACCCGCCTGGGCGTCAGCGGCGACGTTTTGGAGGGCTTGAGCGTTCAGGCAATCCAGGTCTCCGATCTGCTCGGTGAAGATCTGTCGAGCGTCATCGAGGAATCCAGTCAGGCTTTTGAGGCGTGGAATATATCTGCCGAGGACATGGGCGACGCTATGGACTATGTTTTCAAAGCATCGCAGTCAACCGGCACCGGCTTCAACGATCTTTTGTCAGACGTTCAGAAGTTTGCGCCGCAGATGCAGGAACTGGGCTACTCGTTCGAGGAGTCCGTTGCACTCATCGGCCAACTTGACAAAGCCGGAGTAAATGCAGACGAAGTACTCGGCGCCATGAAGAAATCGGTCGGAGCTCTGGCAAAGGACGGCATAAGCGCGTCCGAGGGCCTTGAAATGTATGCCGAAAAGATAAAGAACGCCGGAGACATGGCGGAAGCCACATCCATCGCGACGGAGATCTTCGGATCCAGAGCAGGCTCGACAATGGCAGCAGCCATCAGAGACGGCAGTCTTTCAGTGGAGGAACTCACAGCTTCACTCCAGGCAAACGGTGAAACAATCGGCGCAGCCGCTGAGGACACCTACACACTGGCCGAGCGTTTTGATTTATTCAAACAACGGGCTCAGGTGGCACTGGAACCGCTGGCAAACTCCCTGCTTGACAGTATCAAGGAAATGATGCCGGTCGTTGAGGATCTCATGGACCAGCTGATCCCAGTCATCCAGGAACTGTCGGCCAATCTCATGCCTATTGTGAAAGACCTCGTGCCAAAGATCACCCCGTTGATCTCTCAGCTGGTACCACCGCTCGTAAGCATGGCTGGAACGCTGGCATCTCAGGTCATCCCTCCGATCGTTCAGATCGTGAGCGACCTGATCCCGCTCGCGCTTTCAATCTTGAACGCGCTCATGCCAATCGTCCAGATCATCATCGACACGATTTTGCCGATTTTGGTCGATCTGATTGAGCTGCTAATTCCACCGATCACGACCATCATCATGACACTTTTGCCGGTCATCCAGCAGCTTTTGACAGCCATCGCGCCTATTATCACGCAGCTGTTCACAGCCCTGAGCCCGGTGCTCACAGCTGTCGGCGAGCTGATCAGCGCACTTTTGCCGCCTATCATCAGCATCATCCAGGCACTCATGCCGGTGATCATGGCCGTCGCGAACATCATCACCAGCGTCCTTTGCGTAGCTTTTCAGGCGCTGAGCCCGATCATCACCGTCATCACGACACTGATCTCAGGCTTTGCAGACATGATAGCCAGCGCCTTTTCAGGACTGGTCGGCATCGTCAAAGGCCCGATCAATGCGGTGATCTCGCTGGTCAACAGTGCAATCGGCGCCATCAACAACATCAGCGTCGATGTGCCTGACTGGGTACCGGTACTCGGAGGCACACACTTCGGCTTTAGCATCCCGACCATCCCGATGCTTGCATCTGGTGGATTTACGGACGGCTTGAGCATCGCGGGCGAGGCTGGCACCGAGGCGGTCATCAGCTTCAACAAAGCATACCGCCGCGACAATGTTGGATACTGGGCGGAAGCTGGCCGGATGCTCGGACTATACGGCCAAGGCACTGCGAGTGCACTGGCTGGCGAGCTCTTGAACCTGGACGACTTCTCTCTTGCAGGACTTACGACCGAGGGATCCACAACGATCTACGATTTTTCGGGTATGCAGTACAACCCGGTGGTCAATATGCAGGAGGCAGGATCCGGCGACATCATGCAGCAGCTGAGACAACACGCCGACGAGTTTATGGACTGGCTGACAGCCTGGACCACAAGGAGGGGGCGCGTAGCTTATGGCTAAATCAAAATACTACACATACACAACCAGGGAGGGCGACACGTTCGACCTCCTCTCTCTCCGCTATTATGACGAGGAAAAGCTGGCGAACTATATCATCGAAGCCAACCCCGACTATGCGGACGTGGTTGTTTTTGAGGGCGGCGTCAAGCTGATCATCCCGATCATCGACGAGCCTGAGACAACCGAGACAAAGGCTCCATGGAGGAGGTGAGAAAATGGCCGAGAAGTTAATCTACGAGGGCAAAGACATCACCGACGCCGTGGAGATCTCCATTGCAACATACGACACCATCACCGACTGCACCCAGGCGGACACGCTGCGCCTGGAATTTTCAACAAAGGGCGACGGCTGGCAAAACTGGCGCCCGCAAGTCGGCGACAAGGTTGAATACAAAAGAGACGGAGCAAGCACCGGCAAGCTCTACGTGTACGACTTCGACATTGAGAAAAAAGTCACCACAATATACGCGAGCCCTATGCCGACATCCGCATCCGCCTCAGCAACGCAGTCAAAGAGCTGGGAAAAGGTCTACCTCTCCCAGATTGGCAAGGAACTGGCCAAAAGGAATGGGCTGAGCTTCGAGCTCATGCAGATGGATGATGTCTTTTATGACACCAAGCAGCTCGAAAAGAATCAAAGCGACGTGGCTCTCCTGGGAGATCTTGCAAAGCAAGAAAGCGCCGTGCTCGTGTTCTACAATGGCCGCATCATCATGATGAGCGAGCCACAACTTGAAAGCCAGGCGCCGAGCTTTGAGCTTGACATGGAGGGCACAACATACGACTGCGTTGATCAATCCAACACGGCCTACGGCAAGGCAACAGTCAAAGCCGGATCCGTGACCGGGACCTTTACCGCAGACGCATCCAACTCGAACGAGCTGTCAATCCAATCAGTGAAAACGCCAAGCTCAGCAGAGGCGACGAGAGCCGCAAAGGGGCACCTGCGATACGCAAACAAAAACACCGCCACCCTATCCGTCACCACGAAGATCATCCCGGAACTGACGGCAGGGATCACGATGACACTCTCCGGAGAAAAACCTGCAGGATGGAGCGGCACGCTCTACGCGTACCGGATCCGGCACGAATGGCACAACGACCAGACGGTCATCTTCTTGAGGCGGCCGCTGGAGGGCTATTAAATGATATACCCAAAAGACAAACACCCATACATCAAACAGGTCGCCCGGATCCTGGGCTACGCGATCAAAGACACGCTGCAGAGGATCCGCTGGCAACTCACACCCGGAAAAGACTGCCACGGCGGTTGTCTCTCCTGCGGTTTTTTCGATGTATGCAGAGAAACACCACCGAAAAAGGAGGGGCGCAAAGATGGTACACAAAGGCACCGTCCTCAGCATTGAGGGGAACAAGGCAAGAGTGGCACCGATGGACGACATCGACGCCGTGAGCGGCTTCTATACGATCCCGCCTCACCTACTCGTTGACGACTATGAAACCATGGCAAACGCCACGTCGGACGCGAGTCTCAAGACGGCGCTCCTGAATATTGCAGACGAGCGACGGATCCAGAAAGGGGATACCGTCGCTTTTGCTGGTTTTAGTGACTGCACCGGAGTGATTTTAGCGAAAATTTAAGGAGGTGAGCCCATGGCAACAATGGGACGCTGGGGCTCCCGCACTTTCGAGGTGAGCACCAAAAAAGTAAACCCGTTCAAAGGCTTTTCAACATCAGCAGAAAAGAAAGCCGACGACTCAAAAAGCAAAAAGACAACGACCGAGCTCGAAAAGGTGAGCTTTTCCATCACCTGCAATGCTGCCGCCGGAGTAAACCCAGAGGAGGAGTACTACGCATGGCGCAAGCTCATCGACACGGCCAACTATTTATACATCCACGGCGAGAAGTGGTGGAGCAATCCGCTGATCTTGCAAAGCGTGTCCCTCGGATCCGTAACGCAGGACGACTTCGGACGCTTCCGCACCGCCGAGATCAGTCTGAGCTTTGAGGAAAAGAACCAGAAACAAAAGAAAAGAAACAGCCGGGCGACTGCATCAAAAGCAGACAAAAAGGCCCGGAAAAAGTAAGGAGGGATGGCTATGATGGCATCAGGAAATGGAGCGCCACAGCAGTGCGCCGACAATCTCCTCAAGACTCCTCGCTTTTCCGTCCCTTATGAGCGGATCAAGGGCATCGACGGCGGACTTGTTGACACTCCGGCCGCATCAGCTGGCGCAGGAATGGCAGCAGACGCCGAGTGGCTTCTTGAGACATACGAGCCACGCGTGGAGGTCAACAGCATCAGCGTGACCGAAACGGATGAGCCGGACGACTTCGGCCTCGTGGCCGATCTGACTATAAACACCGAGGAGGACGAGTAAATGAGTGATCTCAATTTTATCGAAGTGAAACCCTCGGAGATCTACGAGACCGTGATCAGCGCGCTCGAGGACGGATGCTCCGAGGAATTATACCCAGGCGATGAGCGCAGGATCTTCGGCGAGGCTTTGGTGCCTTTGGTTGTGGCAGTCTACTCAAGCGTCAACGACGCCTGCCGCCAGAAGATGCTCAGATATGCACGCGGCGAAGTACTTGACGCCCTGGGAGAAAACCGAGGGGTAACACGAGAGGCAGCAGTCGCAGCCGAAACCGTTGAGCGTTTCGGAGTAAACACACCGATCGGCTCAAATATCATCATACCGGCAGGCACAAGAGTCACAAGCGACTACTTGAACTACTTCGCCACCACAGCGACGGCGGTGCTCCCTGCTGGTGAATCCTATGTCGATGTAGCAGTAAAAGCTACCGAGGGAGGAAGCCAGGCGAACGACATCCTTGCCGGTGCAATCAACGTGCTGGTTGACATGGTACCGAGCATCGATACCGTGACCAATACAGTCAAGACGCACGGAGGATCAGACGAGGAAACAGACGATGCATACCGTGACAGGATCCGGCTCTCCGGATCCACTTTGTCCGTTGCTGGTCCACCTAACGCCTACCGCTTCTGGGCGATGAGCGCGGACGCATCCGTGGCGGATGCTTACGTTTCCTCACCATCTCCCGGAGTGGTCAAAATCGTGCCGATCTGTTACGGCGGCGTCATGCCATCCGATGACATCCTGGCAAAGGTGCTGGCATCCTGCTCAGCTGATGACGTGAGACCTCTCACGGATCAGGTGACGGTCGAAGCTCCAACGGTGCAGCAGTACGACATCGAGCTCGTCTACTACACAACAGAGGCAGACGAAAGCGCCTGCGTGAGCACCGTCGAGGGAGATGGCGGAGCCATTGACAAGTACATCTACTGGCAGGGCTCAAGCCTCAACCGTGACATCAACCCGGACTACCTGCGCAAGCTGATCCTTGCGCCTGACTGGGCCGAGGATCTTGTCGGAGCTGTCCGTGTGAACATCGTCAAGCCGGTATTTACAGATATGGACGAAACCACGGTCGCACAGTTTTCCGGAAACCTGACCGTCTCGCATCAGCTGACAACAAGCGAGTAAAGGAGGCGGCCTATGGGAATGAAAATAGACAAGCCTGAAATGCTCAAGCTCCTGCCTAACTGGATGCGGACGGACGAGGCAAACATCGCACTCAGTTCCGCAATGGACGAGCTTTTCAAGGCGCCGGGTGAACGTGTGAAAACACCACGAGTCTGGGACCAGCTTGAAAACCTCACAAACGAGGAACTGGACGAGACCGCCTGGGAACTCGGCATTGACTGGTGGGTGTCATCCTGGGAGCGTGATCAAAAGATCCGCACCATCAAAATGGCGGGCGCCATCATGGAAAAGCGCGGCACAAAATGGGCGGTTGAACAACTGGCCATCGCCGCTTTTGGCATCGGTGAGGTGACTGAGTGGTTTGAGTATGGCGGGGATCCTTATTATTTCAAGATTTTGACAAACGCCACCCTCACACCCGGAGGCATCCAGCAGATCCTCAACATGATCGCCAGGGTAAAAAATGCCCGATCCCACATTGAGGCGATCAGCGTCACCAGACGCATCGACCAGCGGCTATATGCAGGATGCGCCACACGCTCCCACATCACCAACGTGATCCTTGAGGGCTCTGTCCGCAACTACACCATCAGACAGCTGGATATGTATGCAGCTGTCGGGCAGCAGGCGCACACCAAGAACGTCATCATCGAGGGCTACACTCTCGAAAGAACTATTACTCAAACGGTGAACACGGGTACCGCGGCAGCTCCGCCTCGGATCCGAAACACAATAAGATAAAAACCAAACAAAGGAGGACAACAAAATGGCTCAATTTTATGCAGCCGTCATGACAAACGACGGAGCTGCGCTGCTTGCCGCCGCCCTGGCAGGCACCGCAAAGATCGAATTTACCACACTGGTCGCCGGTGATGGTGAATACACAGAGGGCGAGCGTGCTGTCTCAGCATTGCAGCAGCGGACAGCTCTCAAAAGTCAGAAGCAGAGCGTCGCTTTTTCCAGCATTGTGGTGGAATCCGACACAAGCGTGCACCTCACGGCAGCACTTGACAACGAGGAGCTCCTGGCTGGTTACTACGTCAGAGAGGTCGGACTTTATGCAACGGATGCACTCGATCCCGATGCGGTACCGGTGCTCTATTCCATCTCGGTGGCTCAGGTCGCTGACTATATGCCGCCATACAATGGACTCACACCGACAACCATCGTCCAGGAATACTACGCAACGGTTGACAACTCTGCGAACGTGACCATCGAGGCAGGTGCCGGAGCTTACGCTCTCGCGGACGACCTTGCTGATCAGGTTGCAAAAGAGGCAGCCTTTGAGACTGCTCAGGCAGCAGAGACAGAGGCGGCATGGGACGGGATCAACCGCATCATGCTCCCGGGCAGAGACTTGACGGCCGTTTTTGCCGATGAGATTGCAAACTACTCAGACGAGTGGGCGTGGATCCAGGCAAGGCTCAACGCTCATAATGTGAGCGGCTTGCGTGTCGGCGATTATATTCCGATCAACATCGCAGCAAACGGTGGCATCGCCGCCGAGACTCACAAGGCTGAGATTGCAGGTATCAACACATACAGAAGAACCGGCGACAGTGGTCACGAGGTCGGCTATCACATCGACTGGATCACGCGCGACTGTTACAGCGGCACGGTCAAGTTTAATACCACAAACATCAACAACGGAAACGCGTCAAACAGCAACCCGTTCCTTGCTTCAAACCTCAAGAGCTGGCTCGACGGCACACTTTATCCGCTTTTGGATGCAAAGCTCAAGGCCGCCATCAAGGCAAAGAGAATCCTGGCGCCCTATCGTTACCAGGGCGGCGCAACTCTTACAGACGACAACTCATGGGGCTGGGAGGACTTCGACAAGCTCTGGGTGCCTCTTGAGGGCGAGATCTTCGACAGCCTCGTATGGTCAACCAAGGGCTTCGGCAATGGTCAGGCTGTTCAGTATCCGATCTTTGCCAACAGCTACGAGCACCGTATGAAAGGCGCGGGCCCGGGTGGTGCTCGGGCCCACTGGTGGACTGCTTCGGCTTCCTCCGGCGGCTCGACGCTCGTCGTGATTGTCACCAAC
>Ga0310694_10000730_pt1 | contig 41431 bp, 65 predicted proteins | sample 174DNAGHGhighgp2_FD_203884 | JGI IMG/M metagenome (GOLD analysis project Ga0310694, IMG submission 203884) | Sheep rumen microbial communities from Palmerston North, Manawatu-Wanganui, New Zealand - 1742 DNA GHGhigh gp2 (v2) (version 2) | ecosystem: Host-associated > Mammals > Digestive system... | reverse complement strand
CCACCGTTTCGCCCTCTCCGAGCGTGGCTTCGTTCAGCTTGTCCTGAATCAGTGCGAGCGCTGCCTTCACGTTTTTCGCGCCTGCTTTCTGCAGCGCTTCGCGTGCGGCGTATTCGATCTTAATCTTGTCGATCCGCTGATCATACTCTGCCTTCTGCTGGTCGAGCTTCTGCTGCAAAGCAGCCGCGTCGCCGCTGGTGTTCTGCAGATCCGCAATGGTCAAATCACGCTCGCCGACCTGCTTCTTATATGTGTCGGCGTCTTTCTTCGTCTTGTTGAAATCCTCGCGCGAAACCGTCCGTTTTCCGATTTCCTGCGCCGCCTGGGCGTCCATTTCTTCGGTGTACGCTTCGCCGATGATCTTTGCAAGCCAATCCAGTGTCATGTGAGCTCCTTTCTGCGCTGTCCTTTTGGTTGAGCCAGTCCTCATATTGCGCAAGCCTTCTTGTTGTCCGCTGGCCAACGCGGTATTTTTGGGTATGAAAAAAGCACCCCGAAGGATGCTTGAATCATTGAATTATTGTGCGTGTTTTTCAAAAAGATGCACGTTAATTGTTCTTGTCCTGCTTGATTTCCTGTTTCGGTCGCAGCGCATGAAACACAGCGCACACTGTCCACATCACGGCGAAATACACCCAGTAGCTGAATGTCGGCAACCCGAAATGCGGCGCAACCGCCTCCCATGCGATTTTAAGGAATAGACCGTTCAGCAACGGCTGAAGAAATGAGAAAAATGTAATGATAGTTGTCAGCGTGATCATGTTTCATCCTCCTTCATCGTGCACTACATGTGCACGGAACCGCGTCATCACGAAACGCAATCACGAACGGGATCTTATAGGTTTCGCATACTGCGCGCTCGATTGCCATTCCGCCGGTGTACGGTTCTCCTGCGAAATAGACCGCATCCGCTTCTGCAAGCAGCGACAGGGATTTTGCAATGGCAGCGGCCGGTTTCAGATCCGCGAACTCCGGGTGATAGCTGTCAATGATCTCGACGTTGTCGCCGTGGTTTCTGCGGATCAGCGCCTCAACCTCTTCTCTCACTTTGAGAATTTCTTCAGGCTTCCATCCGCGCATCTTTTGGCTGATAAATACTTTCATGGTCAAACTCCTTTCGGGTATAAAAATACCGCCCTTGCGGACGGTTGAGTTACTGAATCAATTCCTCGTTCGCGCCTTTTCAATCAGTTTCTTATATGCTGCTCTGTCTTCTGCGTATTTCATTTCCTGGAAAGCTCCGAAGTTCCGCGGCCCGTCTTCGCCGAGAACTTCTTTAATCTCCCGATACTGCTCAAAATCCGGAATCTCGTTCATTTTAACCCGACGCTGCTTGCTGACGAACCCAGCGCCGTATTTGGCGTCCTGTTTCTCCATCCATTGCTTATAGGTCATGTCACCCGGCACTCTGTATGTCTCGCCGGTTTTGGCGTCTCGCGCAATGCGCTCAACGAACTTCTCAACGTCTTCGTCGTATGGCCTCGTTGTGCAGCGACAGTTCGGGTGAAACGGGTGTGCCGTTTCTCCTTCTTTGCGTTCGCTCATCGGAAACACCAGACCGTCCATTTTTTGACAGATCTCGCAGGTCGTCGCACTGAGTGTTGCCACAATTTGATAGCGTTCAACCTTCAGCTCCCGGAAGGTCTCTGCCTGGGCTTCACTTGCGGCGTGTGAGCTCTCGGTCATGATCAGTCGCCCGGCGTTCCGCTTGCTGACGCCGAATTCCTTTGCAATCGTGCTGATTGCCCGATCTGGCTTGGCTCCGGTCGCGATCATCTGCGTCAGCTCTCGGTTGACAACCTGCACCAGCCTGTCTTTGTCCTTCCAGCATCGCGCAACATAGTTGCTGCTGTCCGTCGTCCACGGCCGCCTCAAAGCGTTCATGATCCTGGTTCTGTCAACTCCTCGCATCTGCACGCCGATTCTCGCCTGTTTTTGCAGTTCAAAAGCTGTGTGAAAGTAGCTTTCAACGAAAGTTTGACCGGCGGCGTCGCCAATCGTGCTGATCTGCCTGTCTGCAATCACTTCGCACTGCTGCCGCAGACGCGTCCGCAGGGCGTCAAGCTGTGATATATGCACTTTTGCGCTGGCGTTTTCCAGCTCTTTTTCCCATATACCGTCAGCGTTTTCCCAGGCGTGCCGCATATACTCATTGACATCCCAGTGGAATTCTGCAAGCTCATCTTTCTGCAACAGTTGCCTTGCTTCCTTGAATGTAACGCCGTTATTCTTGGCTAAGCGTTGGTACCAGGCGCGGATCTGCGTTTCTATGCGTCTGATCGCTTCGTCGTACTGCTCTTGCGCATACGGAACAAACACATTCTGCACATCGTCCAGAATCGCATCCTGACTCTGCTTTGCGCGCTGCGCCCAATACACAGCATTCTTCTCGCGCTTATTCATTCAGCGCACCGCCCTCATTCTTTTGGTTGAAAGAATTATTATACGGATCCGCGGCTTCCTTCTGCTCCGTCTGTTCCGCCTTGCGGCGCTCCATTTCTTTTTGCACGTCTTTGGTCCACGGGTGCTGTTCGATCACAGTCTGCTCGCTCAAAATGTTCATGGATGCAATGCAGTTTTCTATTGATTCCTTTTCATTGATGAGAATGTCCCGATTAAAGATCACCTCAACCGGCTCATCTTCATAGTCACCCTCGCCCTTGTTATCAAGGAACTTATCAACAAACCAGAGCAGGTCCTCGAAGCTCGCCTGGAACTCAGTTTCCATCGCGTTGGCGTCGATATCGATCTCCGAATAGACGGACTGGATGTTCATCTGGTTCGGGTTTCCGCTCATGCGCTCATCCTTGGCGTCAAAAGACCGCATGTTCTCGATGATCGCTTTTTTCAGCAGCTCAAGGATCGTTTTATAGTTTTCGGCGTTGACTTTGATTTCAATCGTGTCAACACCGCTTTCGACTCCCTGAAAATTGGTTCCGACCAGGACACCGCCGTTCTTATAGATCTTCTCGACCAGATTGCCGAGGTCTTCACCCATTGCATTCTTGATCACGAGGATCGTGTTGAACGGACTACTTTCCATGCCGTTTGCAAAATCTGAAAGCAGCAGATTATAGGCGTCCTGTATGCACTTCACCCGGCACAGGATCGATTGCTCTTCCCGGTTGCCCTTGAACGGCACCAGCGGCAGTCTGTCCCAGTTGTACCCCTGCACCGCGCCCGAAGGCTCTGTCACCGTGATATACGGCTCCGTCGGCGTGTCATAGTCCGGCTTCAGCTCGCCGTCCCAGATAAACGGTGTAATGCCGTTCCCGTCGAAAACCTGCACTTTGTGCACGTCTATTTTGTTTCCGTTCTCGTCGTATTCTTCCACTGTGAAAAACCGAACGGCACAGTCCAGCTCCGTGTGTTCCGCATCCGCCCACTCCGGCATGATCTCCGATGCAGGAAATGATGCAAAGCGCATTTCGTCGTCTTTGATGTAGGCATATACCCAATGCAGCCCGCAAAGCGTCGCGCCGTGGCCAACCATCCAGAATGTGCGCATAGCTCTCGGTCCGAAGACCTTGTTCAGCTTCTTTGTATATTCATCGTTGCCGCTGCTGAACGTCAGCGGCTTGCCGAGGATATAGTTCGCCTTCTTGTCAACGTGTATTGCAAACTGGTTGTCGACAATCCTGTTGTTCGGCAGCTTGTCATTCGGAACCAGGTCCCCGTCTTTATTCAGCGTTTTTCTGATCCGCTGCAGGATGTCGTGCTTGCCGGCATAGTACCTTTCGGCCAAAATCTGAAGCTTCCGTTCTTCACTGACCAGCCAGACCTTGATTTCCTCTTCCAGGAAACGGATGTCGCTCATCTTGCTGTGAGCGTCATATCTGCTTTTTAAATTAAGCTTTCTCATGTTTTCCCCCCTCAGAATGAAAAACCGCTGCCTTGTGATTCCACTTCCGCAACGCCAGTTGTTGCATCCGGCGCGTCGTCGTGATCGTTCTCGCCCTTGCTCTGATAGCGGATCATAGCGTCGTAATATTCCGGCCACTTGTCGCGCCAGTTGACCGGGAAATGTATGTGGTTCATGACCCATGTCGCATTGGACAGGATCCTTGCTTTTTTGTTCCTGCTCTGGAAGAACCAGCCGACGTCGCAGCGGTTGCTTTCTCGCTTGCGCAGCTCCGCCTGCACCGCCCGGGCAAAGCCGCGGCCGCCGTTGTTGCTCTCAATCCAGGCGACGCGCACATCGTTGCGAATCAGCATTTCGGCCATTGCCGGCTCTGTGATCTCCATCGGATCATCGGTATATAGCACATCAAGCACATATACCTCACCGTTGTATACGCCATAGCAGATGCTGCATAGGAAGTCGGTGCCCTCATCCGCGGTGTCTGTATAGTTCCTGGTCGCCGTGAGCAGCGTGTTTCCGTTCTCATCGGTCGGCAGCTGTTTATAGGTGCTGAAGCTGCTGTATAGGCGTCCCTTCATGTCAATCGGCTCTTGCTGATAGTTGGCACTCGCAATGGGCGCGGACATTTCTTTGACGATAAATCGATATGATTTTTCCGAAAGGATTTCCGGACAGAGCATCGAACCGTCATCCTGTACCGCCTTATAGCATACATGGCGCACAGGCACGTTCCCTTCTGCGAACCGCGCCAGCGCACGGCCGGCAATGTCCAGACTGTGCCAGCGCGTCATAATAATCAGCATCTTGGCGCCTTCTTCTTGCCGCGAAAACATGGTGTTCGTGAACCATTCCCACAGCTTTTCGAGGTGCCGCACGTTATACGCTTCCATGTCGTTCTTGATCAGGTCGTCGATCACGATCAGATCGGCGCCGAAACCGGTTGCTGTGCCGGTCGGCGAAGTCGCCAAAAAGTTATTGTAACCGCCCTCCAGGCTCCACAGGTTCATGGCACCGTCGCCGCGCTTGATCCGCGTTTCAGGAAAAATGTCTGAATAAACGATCCGGTTCCGGTCGCCCTTCACCATCGCAATCGTGTTGCGGACGCTCTTCGCAAACGTCGTTGAAAGCTCTTCATTGTAAGATCCGGTCATGATCTTCTCGCTTCTGTTTCGGCCGAGCAACCAGCTTTCAAAGAGCCCGGCCGTCCGGCTCTTGCCGTGCCGCGGCGGCATATTGACCACCATCACCTTGTCGTTGCCGGCGTCAAAGTCTTGAAGCTGATAACACAAGTCTTTCAGAAAAGGTCGGTTCTCTTTATAAAAATCCGGCGCCATGAGCTTACAAAACCACCATAATTCACGCCGTGCGAGCTCGATCTGCGCGCCGCGCAAAATCTCCGCTTTGTCAAGCATGATCGTCAAGCGCACTCACCAGCTTCCGCAGATCTTCCGTCGTCAGATCCGCAAACGGATTATTGCCGAATGTAAGATTCAGGTTTTCTTCAAAGATTCCAAGGTGCTTGCCGAGCAGTTCCAGCGCCTTCAGGCGGTCGTGCATACTCGGCGGCATATCCACAAGCTCTTCCTGTCCCTTGCCGGTGCTCAGTTTTCCTTTGTCGCTGATCGACGCCCGGGCAATGTCCGAAAGCATCGCCAACAGCTCTGTGCGCTTCATGATGCTTTTTTCGAGTTCTTTTTCTGCGCGTTTAATAGATTCCGCGCGCGCCTGCGCGTAGACTTGGGAAAACCTTGGGAAGTTCCCGCCCTCATTGTCAATCATTTTGATGACCTGTCTGGTAGGATCTTGAATCTTGCTTTTCGGATATGCTTCCCTGTATGCTTCGGCTTTGCTTTTTCCCTCGATCAACGCCTTCAAAAGGGTCTGCTGTGCCGGCGTCAGATCGTTTATTGTGTATTGCTTTTCTTCCAACGCAGCCACCGCCCTTTCAACGCAAAAAATCAAAGCAGCCCGTTTCCGGACTGCCCTGACCAAGGAAGTATACCGGTGGAATTGACCATATCCCACCAATGCCATTATAGCATCGTCTACCTGAACAAAACGAACAACTTTACAAGTCTTCCAGATACCGCTTGCACATCATTCGCAGCGAATCCGCAGACGCGCCGCCGATCTTGCCGGCAACCGCCGTCCATGACAGACCGTCCACGTACTTATACATGAGCACCATGCGCACATACGGGTCGCCGATCTTCATCATGGCGCGTTCTTCTGCCTGCTCTTCCTGGAGCAGCTGCGTCTCGAAGTCTGCAAGCATTCTCTTGTATTTGTCGATTTCTGCAACAGCTTCACCGACGCGGTCTGACACGCGCCCGCTGTGTCCGCCGGATCCATCGGAAAACTGTGTTGTAATGAATGTCGCCCGATCCTCAAGCGACAGTATGCGCTCCCGGATCCGGACCATCGTCAGCCGGATCGCGCGGCGCTGCTGCTCGCGCTGGTAAAACTCCTGCAGTCTCATTTACGCCCTCATTTCATTCAATCTTCGATTTTGACTTCAAAATGCAAATCTTCCTGCCGCTTTTCAAAATCTTCCACCATCTTTTGAATCTCGCGTTTGAACAGTCTTCTTTGGCGCCAGTTGAAAAAGGCTCTGTACAGTACATTCCCCGAAAAGACGCCAGCTGCCGCGCCGACAAACGCTCCCATCATTATTTTGACAAGGTCTAAAAATGTGAGCTCCATTATTCTCCTCCTTTCAACAAATCTTCATCATTCGCATGTTGAATATGCCTATTCATCAGCGCGTAGTATTCTGAAGGCCGCGCTTCAATGCCGATCTTTATGTTTATGTGCTCGGGCTTTATAGTTTTTTCGGCCGAAAACTTAATATGCTCCCAGCAAAATGTGAATGTGTCTTCCAGCCGGCACATCAAAGCGTGCAACCGTTCCTGAGTATACCCTTCTTTACTTAGCATATCAGCAATAAAAACGAGTTCGTTAAATTTATAGCCGCAGACCATTTCTATGTTGTCAATCTGGTTCATGGTTCACTCTCCTTACTTGACTTCTTTCGGGTATCGATCCTCGAAGCGGATCGTCGGATCGTTGAAGATCTTGCGCAATCGCTCATCGATCTTGCCTTTGGTATAGTTGAGCTTGCGGTCGTCCTGATCGTCCTCCAGTGCCATCAGGATGAATTCGGCCATTTCTTTGTCGAACATCTCGCCCAGCTCTGTCAGTCGTTTCGCGCCCCAGCCGAAATGCTCGTTCATGGTGATCATCATCACGTCCCGGCACTGCTGGATCGTGAACCGCCGCTGCACGTCCATCTGCAGCTTGCGCTGGCGCCGAAGCTTCTCGGCATAGGCTGCCTTTGGATTCATCAGCTATCACTCCCTTCGTATGTCACATTTGCCATGCTGCCATCTGCTGCTTCAATCGAACGGAAGGTGATATCCGTCATCAGCTCCGGCACACCTCGCTTGTAAAGCAGCTTTCTTCCGCCTCCAAGTGTCTGGACTCTGATTGGTTCTTCAATCTCCATCCGTATTGAGTTCAGTTCCGGTATCACCTTTTGCGTGATCGTCGCAGTCTTCCCATCGAAAAACCGTGTTTTGATCTTAAGGAAGATCGGCTGCCTGTTGGTAAAATCAATACAGGAAAGGTCAAAATAGATTGTCCCGCAAAACGGGCACTGATCAACGCCGAGCTCGAACGGAGCACCGCAGTTCGGACAGTTCTTTCCTTTCGGCATTATTTGTCACTTCCTTCAAGTGGATATGGCTTCAGCGGACAATTTGCAGATCTTTCTCTGTAAAAATCAAAACCCGCCCGCCTTTCCAAAAAGTATTCTCCGGTAATATGACACTGGTAATACCTTATTGTTGCGCCCATGTCCTTTTCTTCCACAATCCTCAAAAACTTACACCTGGCGCAGGATGCAGGAAACTTCACGTTGTCGATAATAACACTCATGCCCTCATCCCCTTTTCTTCTCCCAATGCTCTTTCAGCCGTTCGATAACCTGATCGGCAGTCAACCAGCCGGCAACAGATCCGCCGCCGTCCTGCTCCGTCATAAGACGGTCGCCCATGATTTCGAGGAGCCCTTGCTCATAGCCGTAGGACCCAAAATGACAGATAGCATCAAACAGCGTGTCGGTCCTCGTTTCGTCTGTCCATACCCATATTTGATTCTGCTCAAACCGATAGCTCGGCGCATGTCCGTGAATAATCTCGAACGTATAACCGTTCTCATTGAGGTACTGCGCAAGCTTTTCCATTTCAGAGATTCCTTCCAAGAACATTTGGTTCACACTCCTTCCTGTGATAACGAATATAAAACTGCAACAATCACGATCTGGATCATGTGAATTGATTGATCTTGAATCAGGTTTATTTTATGTTTGTTTGCTTTCATGTCATCCACGAACGCATGAATCAATAGCGTCACAACAAACACGACTGCATAAACCCACTCGCACGAAAGTCCTGTGTTGTAATATAGCGAATATTTCCACGCCGGCAGGTGAATCATAAATGTCCACGAAAATGCGTGAGCCAACAAAGCAACAATATAGTCATGCTGATACATCGGGTTATTCGCTTGCTTTCTCCACCATGCCTTTTGTTTCATATCTGCAAGAATACCCTGCAAACAAAAGTCATCCAAAATATGAAAGAATATCATTGTAATCAACAGAGAAAAGATCTTCACGTCTGTTCAGTCCTCCTGTTCCATGCCGCAGCAGCTTCTTCGTGCGATTCGTATGGCAAGGTAGCAACGCGGCAAGTGCAGCAATGGATTCCAACCTGGCCTGTTATTTTTGCTGCCATTGCTTCGTTTTCGAGTTCAGCGCAATTGTGAAATGCGGCTTTCCCGCCGCAAAACGGGCACGGTTTCAACTTTTGCATTTTTTATTCCTCCTGTTCCATGCTTCGGCTGCTTCTTCTGCTGAAAAATACCTGTGTCCAAACACATTATTTCGACTGGCTATGCAGTTCATTCTCTGCCCATTGCACGCAACGCCATACCTCGGATATTTACCTTGCTTCAGCTCACTAATATAAGCATCGCTACCACAAAACGGGCACGGTTTCAGCTCTTTCATTCCGCGCCCACCTCCTCGAAGTCGCTGCCCGCAGTCTGACGGGCACCGGCGGCCGGCGGCATGCCGACTTCGCGCGCCATGATCTCCGTTGCAACGCGCTTCACGCCGTCCCTGCCCTCATAGCGTCGTGTGTGGAGCTTGCCGGCAACCACGATCCTGTCACCCTTGCCAAAGTGATCGCTGACGAACTTTGCGGAAGGCCCCCACACGGATACGTCAAAATAATCCGTCCGCTGGGTGCCGTCCTTTCCGGTCATGTTCTGGGCAATCGCGAACGTGCAGAACTCCGTGCCCTCATTGAGTGTGGTTTTGAGCACCGGCTCCACCGTCAGGCGCCCTTCCAGAACAACTGTGTTGATCATGCTGATACCTCCTTGTAATCATCCTGCAGCCCGATCGCGCTTTTGGCGAAGGCTTCAAGATCATAGCTTGCGTCGCTGGTGTATGTATTGTCTTTGGTCTGCTTCTGGCTCTTCTTTTGATTGTCCAGAACGCTTTTATAAACGGTCGCTTTCCAGTTCTTGATTTTATTGCCGTTCTTCTGTCGCCAGCCGTTTTCGTCGTACCACAGAAAGCACCGTTCGGCGTCCGCTTCCACGAAGGCAAAGCCCTTTTTGCTGCAGTACGATTTCCAAAGCGCCGTAAACTCTTCCAACGTCGGCTCCGCCGTCTTTTTTGGAATTTGCTTTTTCGGTTCCGGCTTCTCGCCCTCATGGAGCAGCACCCGGCCGGCGTGCTGCCGGATGATCTTCGATGTGACGGTTTCGCCGCGCAGCGCGCCGATCAGCTCGCACAGCGCATCCAGGCACGCCGTTGGATCCTCAATCTCGCCTTTTGTCAGCCTGTCCGTCAGCTCGGCGGTCTCTCGATATAGCAGCTGGTGGTTTTTATAGACCATTTCCTGCAGCAATTCGTCGCGCTTCTCGCGGATATACGCCGCCCGAATGCTTCGCCCCTGGATGATCAGCGCCTGATTGCCTTCGTCCCTGTGCTGCCACATCTGATAGATGCCGCACATGCCCTCATAAGCCTTGATATCTGCGGCAGAGTCCGCTGCTTCCGAAGGCAGCGGCTCTTTATTGCGCGCGAGCCGTTTCAGCTCGTTGAAACGCGCGTCAATGTCTTTCACTTCTAACATATTTGCACCTCGTTTTCTGTGATCCGAATACAAGTATAGCTGTATGACAGATGCCCCCAGGCGTCCGCTTCCAGCCGCTCGCTGTCTTTCAGGAGCTTATAGCCTTTCGGGATCCGCGGCCGGCAGTTGAAGGTGCCGGACCGCTTGACGATCTTCCGGCTGACTGTCGGCGGCCGCAGGTTCCGGCTGCAGCTGTATCGCTTCAGGCCCGGACGGTTGAGCGCCTTGCGCGTGATCTCGCTTTCTTCGATCATGTATTTCGCAATAAAGTCGAAAACGCCGGAATCGTCACGATCCCAGACCGGCACAATCTTTACGAAACCGAACGGCCAAGCCTTTTTCAGGTCCTTCCGAAATTCCGTCCGCTCTCGCTTGGACAAATCCAGCGAGTTCATCACCAGATGGAAGTGCCGGCTGCCGCGGATGCCGACGCGCATCACGCTGCAAAAGCGCAGCGTCGCGTCCTTGTCCTTATAGAGCTTTCGGGCAGCCTTCATGAATGCGTTGAAGTCCTGCTGCATCTGATCGGCGTCTCTGGTCTTGTTCTCTCGTTCGTATGTAAGCGTGACCCACCAGTCGTCGACCTCGAAGTTTTCGTTCAGCTTCCAGGTCAAGTGCTCCGTGGCGCGCTTCATGTTCGCTTTGGCCACCGAGTCCGGCGACACGTTGCCGAGCTTCTTTCGCTTTTCACCTTTCGGGTGATAGCGTCCGGTGTGGTACTGCTTCCGGCTATAGTACCGGCCGGCGAATACCTCTCTGTCAATATAAGCCATCTTGTCCCTCGTCTTCCGTAAAACTAAACTGTTTCATCAAGTTGAAAAACGGCTAAGGTCTGCCGTTTCCCGTAGGGTTGAAAAATGAGGTACAATGTGCTATAATAACCTTGTACCTCATTGGTACGTTTACCGGATCCGCTCGGGTTGCCGCCCGTATGAGCGGATCCTTTTTATTGTTTGTTTTCCCAAAGAACAACTTCGTCTTTGATCATGTTGTAATCCGCAATCACTTTTCCGAAGCGCATTGCAATATATCGCTGGCATCTGCAGGTATCATCTTCTTTTGATCCTGGAAGGAAAACAACCATATCCGCTTGATCCATGTATTGGATACGTTCTGACAGTGCTCTGATCGGCATGTGCTCTTCGTATGTCGCTGTGAAAATCGGCGAGCAAACAGATGGATCTGAACAGAACTGCCGCCTCAGCGCATCAATAGCCATTTCCCGAAGCGCGTCCAGGTACACTGAGCTTTTTCCTTTTGTTGGCTGCACAATGAAAAATGTTCTGAACTCATCCATTGTCCGGTGCCTCTTCCTTCTGCTCTTCGTCATCCGGATCCTGCAGAATCGTAATGCTCTTGCGCTTCTCTTTTCGCAGCTCATCTTCCAGCATGGTGCATTTGCGTTGCCACAGAAAGCACTGATGCTTCCAATATTCACTGTCTTCGGCTGACTTTTTCGCATACCCTGCTTTTACGCCGAGCTCTTCTTGCATGTTAATGATTTTTCTCCGCAGCCTTGCAATCGTCATCTCGTGCTGGCGGATTATTTTGGCTTTGGTCATCATACGCCATAACTTCCTTTCACTTTTTCGTCCCGGCTGTAGCCGAGCTGGCTGCGCAGAATCTCGTTTTCCCGCCGGAGCAGGTCGATTTCCTCGCGCAAAATGTCGATGTGGTTTCTCATGCGTTCCGGGCAGAGATACAGCGACTGCTTCGGCCACCACCAGCGGCCCACACGCACGGCGTCGCCGTCAATGTCGTGGACAATGCCGAATGTATGATTGAGCTTCATCTGCTCATCTGTCACTTTAATATCTGGATTGCAGGGTCGGACCCCGTGATGGATGAACACCACATCCCCGATAATAAATTTATCCATGCTTTTCACCTGCTTTCTTTTTTCTTCCCCGAACCGGCTTGTCCATTGTCAGGCCGCACCGATCCGGATTGTTTTTGCAATAATCCCGGCACATTTCCGGGTCCGGCAGTTTGCAGTGCCGGCAGCAGATCGGCAGACGTGCCTTTTTGCAGCCGCCGATCCGACAATAGGTTTTATTGTTTTTCATCTTCAAGCTCCTTGTTCTTGACTTCAAGCTGGCGCCGCAGATCGTCGCGCCGCGCCGTCAGCTCTCTTTTCAGCAGCATCCATGTGCTCTTCAGGTTGACCGATGTATGCTCAATGTTGACCGCGTCGGCATAGGATGTCCGCCGGATCCGCCGCGTCATCACACGGATATCCGCGTTCAGATCCTCAATGGTCGCCTGCAGCTCTTCCGGCGTGGCGTCGTGATCGATGCGCCGGATCATGTGCCCTCATCCTCTTCTGCTATTTTTTCTAATATCTTTTTCTTTGCGGCTCTTGCTTTCAACACAAATTCCATCGTTGTTGGATTTTTGTAAAAGTCTTCATCAATAAGAGCTTCCAAAGCAGCCATCGCCACAGCGGTGTATTTAATCAGCAGCCCCTCAAGTCTTTCATCTGTTTTATCGAGATCGCAATCCACAACACACGCTCCGAGGATCATCCGCCCGATCTCCAGCGCCATGAGGTCCGGCTGTGCCTTCTTGATGAACTCATACACCGTCATGCGTCCACCTCCCGGATCCCGAGCGCCACATAACCCGGCTCCAGTCCCCAGCCGGTCAGCACATGGGTGATCTCATATAGCTTGTTGTCCAAAAGGCTGCTCTTCCAGTTGCCTTCATCGTCCACAACTCGGAACCGGATCCGGTCGCCAAGCTGATAGTCGCGGTCATTTTTCCGAATTTCAAACTGCTTTTTTCCATCCCAGACGTCAAGCATAAATTGCTTGTGCAGTTTCAGCTCATGCGTTTTCATCCTTCCGCCTTCTTTCTGAATTGGTTTGCCGCCGGGCAGGTTGCCCAGTGTGGTATGTAACCAACGCCGGTTTCCGTTCCGATCTTTCCGGAATAGTCGCAGCTGATCACCTCACCGTTTGGCGTTACGATCTTGTCCTTTGCGCCCTTACGTTCCCAATACGGCAGCATTTGTGGGTTGCAGGGAATTGACTTTCCGCCTGCCGTTTTGACAAATACGATATCTACGCCGCACGCCTTACATTTTGCCATAAACGCGCCTCCGATCTTCAACGCGCTGACGGGCGAGCTTGTCCTCGGCCCAATCGCGCACCGTCATCAGGATCCCGACCCACAGCGCCCGCTCAAAGCGGACCAGCTTCTCTTCAAAGATAATTCCGAGGATGATCAGCGCAAACACGGGAATAAAAAAGGCTAAAAAGCCTTGCATCGTCTCAAACATCGGCTTCGTCCTCCTTCAAAAACAGTTCGTGTGTGCCTGTCCAATAGGCTTTTTCTTCGTCGCTTTCCTGATAGCCGAGCGACAAAAGCAAAGCCCGAAGATCCATATCATCCTGCTGAACGCCGTATGCGCCTTCCCAGGTGTATGCGCTGTCGCACATAAGCACCATCAGCGGCAGCATCATACCCTCCGGATCTGCAAGACATAAATCGTCAAATGTTTTTATAAGTGCGGCAACTTCGCCCTCACTGCCGAAGATCTCCTTCATGAAACTTGGCTTTTGCCAATCTCCAACATAACTGGTACTTGTCATCCAGAGTGCGGCAATACGGTTTCGGGCATCCTGCGGAATGTGAAGTCTGCGCAAAGCTTCCAGCCGAACCTGCTCGATCCGCTTGTCCAGTTCTTTCAGGGCCTTTTTGCGCTGTTCTTTTTCCTTTTCGCGGCGCTCGTACTCGCTCTCTTCTTTGGCTTTTTCTGCTTCGTTGAGCTTCCTGCGGACTTTGACAGTCCATTTGTTCCACTCGTTTTTGCCGATAAAGAACAAATACTCGCCTTCCGTTTGCGATTCCACTTCCCTGACAATCGCTCTGATCTTCGCCTCCCAGTCGTTGTCCCGAAAATCAGCGCTGCGCCAGCAGTCGCTCCCATAAGGTTCGGTTGTTGTCCGCCGCATCACCGGCTCCAAAAACACAAGCACATCGTCCAACCGTTGCTTGTATGCCTGGTTATCCTTCGCCCGCCGCAGCTCATAGGCAAAATTGCCGGTTCCGATCTGCTTCAGCAGCTCTTTCTTCGTTTTTTCGTCCTTGATCTGTTCCAGCGCCACATAATCCGCAATCGTGCCGCCGCGCTCCCAGCTCTTTTGCAGCTCATCCGCCGGCAGCGCCGCCATCGCCTTGCGGTGATAGACAGTCGACCGGCTGAGACCGGTCTTTTTCTGAACGTCTTCGAGCGATTCGCCGAGATTCAGCATCATCTGGATCCCGTGCACCTGCTCCGGCACAGTTAGATCGGCGCGCTGCATATTTTCGGCGATCATGGTTGCCACCTGCTCCCGCTCGGTCATCTCGACCACGCGGCACGGCAGCTCCGTCAGCCCGGCTTCCTTCGCCGCGGCAAGGCGCCGGTGCCCGATGATCACGCGGTAGTCGCCCTCATGAGGCACGACGGTGAGGTTTTGCATCACGCCGCTGTGCTTGATGCTATCGGCCAGCTCCGTGACGTCGCCGACGTCTTTTCTCGGGTTGTCCGGGTGCGGGTGCAGACGGTTGATGTCAATCATCTGAATGTTGTTCATCGTTGCACCTCCTCAGCACAGCAGCGAGACCGGACAATCTTCGCACAGTTGATCCAGATCATCCTGTTCCTCGGTGTCTCTGTATTTGCAGATGTGGTCGCAGATGTCACCGGCAATCTCTTCCAGCATTTCACGGACCTTTTTCGGCTTTTTGTCCGCGTGACCGGTCAAGCCTTCCACATTCTTTTTTATGGCGCTCGATACATTTTGAATGGCTGCCTTCATCCGTTCCGGCACAACACGGTCTATATTGCACTTGTCGCAGCACAAGCCATCGGCCAGCGGCGCCGCGTTGTTGCCGTCGCCGGTAAAGGTCTCGTGACACAGCACACAGGTTTTCAGCTCGTCATTTTTCACAAGGCGTTTTTCGATGTTCATCGACAGACCCACACCGAACGCCTCCGTCCACGACAGTGTCCGCAGATGATCGTCCTCGTCTTCGCCGCAGATGAAGCTGTTCCCGTAAATCAGCACTTCCTTGCTGCAGACGATTATTTTTTGGTATGGCCGTTCAAAGCCCTTCTTGAATTTCGCGCTCGGATTGACCAGGTGAACAATTCCCTTGCCGTCGTCCGGGTGCAGCCGTTCCACCTGTCCGCCTAAAAATTCGCGGATTTTATAAAACGGCGGCAACATCTCGGCGCGCACCATTTCCGGCATCTCGCCGGCTTTGATCTTAAAATAATACATGATATACTCCCTTTCATTATTTAGCTGACTTTGTGCAGCGTATTTTTGCCGTTGGTCCTTGGCTCGCCCTCATTGCGGGCAAGGTATGCGGTGAACTGCCGGATCTCATCGGCCAGCGCGTCGGCCTTCTGCGCCAGCTCCTGCATCTGCCGTTCCGCGCTCTGGTCGATGCCGTTTTTGTACTTGTACAGCTTTTCGCCCCAGATCGTATACCGCCAGGTGCCGCCCGGGCACAGATTGGCGACGCCGAAACTGACTGTGCCCTTCTGCAGCAGATCTGTCAGACGCCACCAGCTCACGCCGAGGTACCGCGCTGCAACAGCGGTTGTCACCGTGTTCATGCTGCGGATCTCGTCGTCTGTCGGCGCCGGCCGGTTCATCTTCTTCGCCATGTTGTTTTCCCCCTTTCTTATGAAATGCTTCGACGGGTGTTAAATGCTTGTGTTATGCTCTCCCTCCTCATGCGGTTTTCAGCAGCATTCGCGGATCGAGGTCGATTGCGTCGCAGATTTTCAGAAACTCCTCGGCCGATATTTTCCGCTTGCTGTTCAGAATTCGCGAAACAGCATCCACGGAGAGACCGGTCTTTTCGGAAATAAAATTCTGCTTGATCCCTCGTTCGCTGACGTATGCGTTTAATGCCTCGTTGATTCTCATGTTTTCAGCTCCTTTCTACATTTTGTAGATTTCTAACTCATTATAATCTGCATTTTGCAGATTGTCAAGCCTTTTCTTTGAAAAAAATCTACATTTTTCAGATTTTTCTATTGACTTTATCTATTTGCAAATATATAATGAAAGCGTACTAATTAAAGGATGGTGATCATCGTGTCACGCGAACGTATCGCACAAGTCTTGAAGGCGTTAAGAGCAAAAAGCGGAATGACTGCAGATCAGGTCGGCGCAATGATTGGCAAAAGTGGAAAAACCGTAAATGCTTGGGAAAATAATCATGGTCAACCGGATGCAGAAATGCTTATGATTCTCTGTGAAATATATCAAGTGGAAAACATTCTTCAAGCATTCAGAGAGAATCCTTCCGAATCATTTGTCAAAACATCTCGATCTGATGAATATGCTTCCATGTTCTCTCAGCTTGACGATCACGATCAAGGCGTCATCATCGGCGAAATGAAACAGATGCTGCGTGCTGATAAGTACCAGCGCAAAGCCAAAGAAGCATAAGAATCGGCAATATTATCTTTATAAAGTAAAAAAGCCGCCCGAAGGCGGCATATTATAGAAAGGAAGCGTATACCCATGAAAAAAGCACTTGCCCTCATCCTGGCGTCGCTCCTGATGCTGTCCATGCTGGCAGCCTGCGGCGGCAAAACAGAAACACCGACCGACACCGCGCCGGCATCGGCCGCCGACGGCAGCACCACGCCGGACACCACCGAAGCAGCAAAGACCGATGAAATCCCGTCTTTCGCTGACGGCGTGCTCCGCACAGAAGACTACACCATGACGATCACCGATTACAAGGTGGTTCCGAAGGGTGAAGAAGGCAACCAGTATAACGACGGTGCCGTGATCGCGTTCTTCTTTGACATCACCAACAACAGCAGCGAAGACCTTGCACCGGAAACCCCGTGGACGCTCGAACTCTCCGCAATTCAAGATAACGACCCGAACACTGTCAACCGTCTGGAATCTGCCATGTGGACCGACAGCTCCCTGAATGATCAGATGATCAAGCCGGGCGGCACATCCTCTTATGTGCAGGCATTTATGCTGACCGATGAGACCACGCCGATCACCGTGAAAGCGTCTGTGCTTTTCGGCGATGAAATTGGCACGCAGACTTTTGAAATTGCAAAATAAATAAAAAAAGACCCCGGTGCTGGCACACCGAGGTCACAACCAAACACTTAACACCCGTCGAAGCATCAAGGGAGTGGTCTATATTATTATAGCACTCCCCTTGCCCTCATGTCAAGCAAAGGAGTGCTATTTTATGAAGCGAGCAAACGGCACCGGCACCATCGTGAAAAAGCCGGGGCGCGCAAAACCGTGGATCGTCTATGGCGGCGCATACCGGCAGGACGGCAAGCGCGTGATCCCCTTTTTGGGATCCTTTGAAAAGAAGGGCGACGCGCAAGCCTGCCTGGATCATTACAACATCAACCCGCAGATGATCCGAACAAAAATGACCTTTGAGCAGATCTACAACGAATTCAAGGCCGGCAAGCGATACCGGGAACTCTCGAAGTCACAAAAGGACTGCTATGCCGCCGCTTATAACCATTGCGCTCAGCTGCACCGTCTGCCGTTCGCGGAGCTGCGCACGGTGCAATTCCAAAACGTCATTGACGCGCTGGAAGAAAAAGGCTTGTCCATCTCCACCATGCAGAAGGTGAAGGTGCTGCTGACCGTCCTGTCCGATCACGCGATCCAGACCGACGCCGCTTCTCGCAATTATGCAACGTTTCTGGTGCTGCCTGCGGCGCCGCCGTCAGACAAGCGCGCGCTGAACGATATCGAGCTCAAGAAGATCGACGCCGCCGCTGCAGCCGGCAACCAGGCTGCGCAGTGGGTGGAATACTTGCTGCATTCCGGCTGGCGGATCAGCGAGATGCTGGAGCTGACACGCTTCCAGTACGATGCAGCGGAGCGTACCTTCCGCGGCGGTAAAAAAACGCGCAACGCCATCAACCGTCTTGTCCCGGTCCATCCGGACGTGCAGCAGATCGTCGACGCGCAGCTCGCAAAAAACGGCGATACTGTGTTTTGTATGAGCAGCGGCAAGCCAATGAGCGCGAACTATTTCAGAAAAAAGATGTTCGATCCCCTACTGAAAGAGCTCGGCCTCGACGAATCACTCACGCCGCACGCCTGCCGGCACACGTTCGCAACCAGGTTGAAGCTTGGGGGTGCAGACGAATTCTGGCGCAAACGCCTGCTCGGCCACAGCGCCGGCGACGTCACCAATGACATATACACCCACGACGACGTCGAAAGTCTGCGCGCCGCCGTCCTCTGTTACAACCCGCAGCCGGAAGACGCAGACGAAGAAAAAAAGAAGGAAGCCGGTTAAGGCTTCTTTTTTTATTTTTTTGTAAACCGAATCGAAAAAGTCGTCACTTTTGTCACCAAAAGGCACAAAATGCTGTCCGTAACCTGTCCGTAACAGGAAAAACTTCTTGCATTTTCGTTCCGCAAAAGAACGATTTTTAGAACGCAAAGCAAAAAGAAAAAATGCCGATGAACCCGCATAAACACTGGATTCTTCGGCATTTCCTTTGGTGAGGATAAGTGGACTCGAACCACCGACCTCTTGCATGTCAAGGAAAACTTTCATCTTTCTGAAAACTCCCTTTTCCCCAGTGTTTATGCGGATCTCAGACAGTTATATTCTTCGCGTCTGTCCGTAACCCGTCCGTAACACCTGAAAAAGCGACATACAATCCAGCTTTACCGTGCGCACTATATTATAATCATTATTTACCTTTTGTCAACACAAAAAATGAGGGCGCCCCCGCGCCCTCATTTCATTTTTTTATACAGCTTTTGCCTCATACGATCACTTCGCTGATGACGATATACGCCAGCATTCGCACCACATACTCCAGCGGATTGCGTTCTCCGTTTTCCCATTTTTGCAGGCCGCGGACCGGCACACTGTACCGGATTGCAAATTTGCTTTGGCTGAGCCCTGTCATCGCCCGGATTGCCAACACCCCGCCGTGCGCAGCTTTATAAAGCGCTTCCAGATACGGCAGCACCTTGTCGTCCGGAATTTCTTCCGGCACACTGCCGCCGCATTCTGCGGCAAATTTTTCAAAACCCTCAAAATCCGCCGCGTCCTGTAACAGTTCACAAAATCTTTGATATGCCATTGTTTTGTCCTCCTTACCAGATCAATGCAAATTGATTATTCATCGGGTCGCTTTTTTCGACGTCGTACCAGTCGCCGTCCATCCATCTTGCATCAAGCATTGCTTCTCCGCTAAGTCCTTCCGGATCCTTTTTTACATCGAAGATGACGTTCAGTCCAAGTGCTCTCGCAGCGGCAAGCGTATGATGGCAGTCCGCCTGCATCGCATATTCTTCGCCGTCAATCTCTCCAACGTAGTAGCAGGGAATCACAACCTCAGTTGCGTCTTTGATATTTTCCATTTTTTCTTCCACGCGGATTTCGTCGATATAGTGCTGACTGCTGATGTACGTCATTTTTACAATCCCCTTTCGTGATCTAGCGCTTTTATTATACATCATTGGTGTATAGCTGTCAACCCCTTTTCACAAAAAAATGCAAAAAAAATGAGGGCGCCGAAGCGCCCTTTTCTTTGTGTAGCAAGTTACAAGCAAGTTAAATCAAATCGCCCGGCTCTGCTTCTTCGAGCGTGTCCGGATCCGGCTCCATGTCTTCGCCCGGTACCGGCGTCAGATCGTCCTTGCCGATCTTATCCAGCGCCTCGCCCGCCTTTCGGCTGAAGGCGTCAAGTAGAAGATTCCAGACCGCACTGATACCGGCAGCCAGCGCCGAAACGCCGGTCGTCAGCAGCCACCGCTGAAAACCGACCTTGTCGCTGATCGCGAACAGACCGTCGATGGTCAGATAGCTGACAAACGTCTGCACGAAGGTTTTGAGTGCGCGAATCACAATGTCCTTGACTTTGGCTTTGTTCATAGACTTCATCCTTTCCAACAGCCAAAAACGGCTGTTTTTGAAAATAAACTTAGTTTTTTTGCTGCGAAAATTGCAACTTAAAACCAAAACTGATTGTTACCGTTTGAGCGGCAACCGGTTGACCTCGCCCATGAGCACGTCCAGATCTCCGTTGCCGTCCAGTCCGTTGTGGTAGCTCTTGTGCATGGCGTTGAGGATCCGCCGGTCGTCGAAGTCGATCTCCCCGTCGGCGATGTACGCCTGCCCGAGGAACCGAATGCGGTCATATAGTACGAACTTCATGCCGTCTTTGATTGCTGCAACCGCCTGCTTGAGACCGGTGATCTCCTGCTCGACGTCCATGCTTTGCCTGTCCTCTTTTTCTGCTTTGCGGCGGCGTTTGAAATCAGCCCTGCCGTGCAGCGCATTGATCAGCGCCACAAGCGCACCGCCGCCGATGATCGACAGGACGATTTGCAGCCAGTCGCTCATTTCGCCACCTCGCAATAGTCCAGGCACACCCAGCCGCTCGGGCACTTGCCCCAGCTTCCGTCTGTTTCTGTGACGGTAAACAGCACACCCCTGACGAAGCCGTCCGCGTATTTGCCGCCGTTGAGCTTCAGGATCTGCGCGCGCGCGTCCGCGGTCAGATAGGTGAACGGCAGTTTCGGTTTGTCCGTGCCGGCACCGCTGCGCACATACAGCAGGTTGGTGGTGACGCGATAGACGCCTGGTGCATACTTCTCGTTTTTCGCCGCCTTCTTTGCCGCCGGCAGTTGCTTGAAGCTGATCCCGCCATTGTTCACGACCTTCGTAAATTTCGGATCCACGAAGAAGGCCGCCTCCGGCTTGAGCGTGCCGCCGGTCGTTGTCAGCACCCACTTGCCGCGGCTGTTTTTCATCCAGCCGTTGCCGGTGAGCTTCCCGAGACCGACACTCAGGTGGATATGGTTGCCGCTGGCGCCGTCGGTGCCCTCATAGCACAGCACCGCACCCTTGGCGATGGTCTGCCCGACCTTGAGCCGCCGCAGGTCGCTGTCGTTCGGGTGCGTGATCTGGAACGACACATAGTCCGTTTTGCCGTTGGCAAGCTTGACTTTATTCGTGCTCTCGCACCACAGCGTGTTGACGCCGTCCGTGCCGACGCCCCAGATGCGCTTGATGACCAGCTTGCACGGTGCATAGATCGGGTCGCGCCCGCCGTCGCTGCCGCCTTCGTCGATCGGGTAGTCTTTCGGCGTGCCGTGGCTGTGGCCGTAGTGGCTGGTGACGCCGTTGTAGTTCTGTGTGATTCGCATTGTGCGGAATGGATATGTAAGGTTTTCAGCCATTAGATTTTCTCCCTTCGGCGGAGTGTGCCTTTATTTAATGACAGTGTTGGTGACTTGTTGCACGCCGACAGATACACTTTCGTTTGCGTTCAGCTTGATTTGGAAGTGAAACATGGCAGCACCTGTCCCGAAGTTGCCATACAGCAGCAAGCTCCATTCAACCGGGTTGCTTTGATCGTTTCCCGGTGAGATGGCTAATCTCCCGTAACCAAACTCATAAGTAGAACTGCCAATGTAAAATTTTACTCGCAGTATGACGTCTCGCTCGTTGGCGATTGCTTCCACGGCGTCACTATGCGAGCAGCTGAAATTGGTGGCTGTGAATGTCTGTAAATCAAGCAAACAATCGACAAACAGCGGCGTGTATCCTGACCCTGTCGGAATGTTTTGAACGCCACTTACGAATTCGTCAGGAAAGACAAGGGGCTGTGAGCCCCCCCCTGAACATTTGTTTTTGCGCGGATGGCATCGGCAACTGCCGACAAATCCTCACCGCTTACGATGTAGTTAGACATGTCCGTGTTCTCCTTTCATCTGTGCTTCCAGCGCGTTGATCTGCTCCCGCAGCGCCTGTCGCTCCTGCCTTCGTCCACCGGGTAGTCGCCCGGCGTGCCGTGGATTACTCATCCTCGATCACCTTCAAACAACGGATGGAATATCATATCATGTGCCTCTGTTCATCAAGGTTGCGCCAACGGCATATATGTCTACATAGCCTGTGTCATCGGTTCGATAGACAACCTTTGAGAAACACAACTGATCGCCGGCGCCAAAATTAGTTATGATCAAAGCTCCAAAAATAATCGCCCCGACGGCATTTAATGTTTGAAAATCACCAACAGAGTAACTGCCAGAACCGTGTACCCTTATTTTAACAGCTTTGTTGTCGTTAATTGCCGTCGCGACCTCGGCGTTCGTTTTTGTCCAATTTGATAATTGGAATGTTGATGGATCAGCATCGACATCGACCCAAAAAATGTCCGGCTCCTTGTCCGCGTTGTTTATCTTCACGCGCACGCTGCCATCCGATTGCACGATAGCGTATACATCCATATTGAACATCGAAGCACTGCCAGTCAGAAAATCGTTAAGCGCTTCAGAGAACGAGAGGAAAACATCTATCACGAGCATCGTTGCTGTCTCCTCGTTCACCGTCGCTTGCAAGGTGATTTTGAGGACCGCAGGGGTGCCCGCTTCGATTGCTGCTTTCGCCTCGGCATAGGTGCCGGCCGTCAGCGTTGTGGTAGTCTGAAACTCGGACCCTGTGTCCTGCGACGGGTCGATGTTTACAGTGCACATCAATACCGTCGGCGTAAACCCACCGCCGGAGCCGGTCGGAATACTCTGGATCTGCGACGCGAACCCTTCCGGAAACGTCATGGCTGCGCTACTGCCGCTCTTCTGCCGGATGGCGTCAGCGACCGTGCCCAGATCGTCACTGTTTACGATATAGTTGCTCAAAAGCTCACTCCTCTCGCGTTTGTCAGGGTGCCGGTGATCTTCACGCCGTTCACATAGGCGGTCTTTCCGGCGGCAATTTCGCCGGCAACAGCGTCCGCGTCGGACGTGTCAACACCGTCATTTGTTCCGGTGATCTGATTGCCAGCCGCGTCGTGGGCGGTCGTTCCGCGCTGCAAAGCGGCGGCTGCCACCGTGTCACCGGTCAGGTCGATCAGCACCCTGTTGTCATAAACGATCTTACTGATCGCCATAAGGATCCCTCCTTATCCGATGGTCACAGTCTTGCCGCCTGCCGCGTTGTCGGTCTCAACATAAGGGATCGCCGCAACCGTCACCTGCGACAGGCAGTTATAGCCGGCATCCGGCTGCACAACCTGCTGTGTGGAAGTCGGCGTCACGCTCTTCGCCTGCGGCTTGGAATCCTCGGACCCGGACATGGCGCCTTCAACATTGAGGATCGTCACGCCTTCGCGGATGTTCTGCGGGATGAGCTTTGCCTTTTCAACCGCGTCGATCTGCACCGTGCCGCTGCCGTCGTGATAGCCCGCCGGCACATTGATCACGTCGTCCAGATCGTCAATCGTCTCATCAATGGCGCCGCGGTTCGGCATGGTGCCGGTCATCTTTGCGCCGCGGGCATAGGCGGTCTTGCCGGCAAGCATTTCCGCAACCTGCACATTCGCGTCGCTCGTGTCGCTGTCCTTGGTGCTGGTGCCGGTAATCTGCGTACCGTCCGCCTTGTGCGCGGTGATGCCCTCATCCAGCTTGTCCGGCGTCACGGTGTCGCCGGTGAGATCGATCAGCACGTTGTTGCCATAAACGATTTTGTTGTATGCCATAATAAATCATCCTTTCGTTATTAACCGATTGTCACTGTTTCGCCGCCCTGCGGGTTGGACACCGCAAGGAACGGGATCTCATTCACGATAATGTCGTCTTGCAAGATCTTGCCGTCCGTGTCCAAAACGACAGCTTCGCCCGGCTGCGGGCGCACGGTATAGCTGCCGCTATAATGGGTTTCCGGATCGTCCGCGTCAACGAAGTTGTCCGGAATCGGATCCACATCCACGCCGGACAATAAAAAGCCCTCATCCGGCAGCACGCTTTGCGCCGCCTTTGATGGTGTTGCTGTTTTTGTTTGGGTTCGGACGTTCCCGGTGTCTGTCACTGCCTCAACTTCAAGATCAACGTCTTCCGCGATCTCAACTTCAAGGTCCAGCTCGAGCGGGATCATCCGATCACCTCCTGCAGCAGCTGCTTGCCGATCTCGATGGTCTTGACCTTCGTCGCCCAGCGGACCCCGGAGGCGGTCAGACCGTTGACCTGCACGTCACACCTGTTCTGTGCCAGCATCAGCGACTGCTCCTGCGTCAGATAGAGTTGCACCGCGTGTTCCTCCACCTCAAGCGCCGTGCCGCTAAAATCCCGCCGGTCGTGGCCAACCTGCTTGAGCGTGACGTGGATGTCGTGGCACTGTGTCAGATCCAGCGCGTTGATTGTCAGCCGGATCGTCGGCGTGGTTCCCTGAATCATGCCGTCACCCCCGATCCTGCATGCTCAGTGCGTCGGCGGCAAGACCGAAAAACAGTACCGCCGCATACATCGCCATGAGGTTTAACACCGGATAAAAAATAGCCGTAACGATCCGCTGCGGCCATGTCTGATTCTGGATTGCTTCATAAAGGTTTTTGTCCATGATGATACCTCACTTCGCTGCGAAACCGATGGCCAGCCAGTCGGCCCATTCTGAATTGAAATATGCGGCGCTTCTGGTCTTGAATCCGGTCTTTTCCTTCTTCGGCATATACCAGTCTGCTGGAACGCGATCAGATCCTGGATGATCAAAGTCTCCATAACAGTTGGTGATATAAAGAAGATAACCCTCGTTTTTATACGGACGACTGAACGCCACATCCACGTTATAAGTGTTCTTCTCTTTTTTCATCGCTCCAGCCTGAATAAGCAAACCGCCTGGTAGTTCTATCACCAAACGACAGTTATAACCATCAGCAGCAACTTCTTTCGCGCCGGATGAAAGCCCGGTGCCGCCGCGCTCAATCGGGAACACGCCGCTTGTAACCTCTTTCGTGTCGTGCGTGTGCCCTTTCTCCGCCGCGTCGATCCCTTTGGCCGTGATCTTGTGCGGGTTGTTCGTGTCCGCCTTGTGATCGATGAATTCGTGCTGACCTTTGGACAGCTTGCTGAACAGTTCGGCCAGCGTGTCGCCGCCCTCTTCCGCGCCGTTGAGCAGTTCCAGAACGTCAGCTTCCGTGAACGTCGGCGTCTGGTCGTTGGTCGTCACGTTCGGCACATTGTTTAGGCCCACCTGCGCTTTGTTCACTTTGTGCGGATTGCCGAAGTCAGTCAGATGCTTGCTGAAGTCTTCCGCAGACGCATAGGACGCATTCTCGTTCAGAATCGCGTTGATGTTTTCGACGTCCGAAACGTAGAGATCAAACTCAAAATCAAACGATGTCACATACTCGGCTTTGCTCGGGATCCGGAACGCCTCGCCGGCCGGCTCGTTGCCGATGGCGAACAGCACCACGTCGGTGACAGTGCTGCTGCCGTTGACCAGCTTGCCGGCATAATAGCCGGCCTCGGTCACGTTGAACCCGACGTTGAGCGATTCGTTGGACACGGTTGTCGTCATCTTGATACAGTTGTTTTCGGTGTCGATCTCCGGCGCCGTGGCGAACAGTCCGGTCAGAATCGGGTTGTTCAGCGCGGTAGCACCGGCGGCGTCCTGCGCCGGACCGTTGCCGAGCTCCACACGGGTGAACCGCACCCCGTAGGTGTCCGGGCCGTCAACCATCGAACCTTCCAGCAGCGCTCTGCCAGCGTCCGTCAGATGAAAAATCATAGGCTTAGTCTCCTCTCGTGTCTAATGTGTAAATGATCGGGCTGCTGTGGTTGCTGATCATCGTTGCCGTGCCGACATACAGTGTTTCGCGCCCGCGCGGCATCAGCACCCGCGGATCGAGCACGATGTTTGCCGGCTTGTACCGTTTCAGATCGTCAATGATCGTCATCCAGTCCACCCCGCTGGGCAACGTCACGCGCAGCGAGTAGTCGGTCAGCACCGGGTCGCGCACCGCCTGCCTGCAAACCGTTTCCAGCCACTTACGCAGCCACTGCATCGTGAACCGCGGTTTTGGCACCCACTTGATGCGCAGCCGTTCTTTGCGTTGCCGCAGCGTGTCGGTCGGCGCCGGAATAATGCCGAGCTCACGCTCCCACCGGCTGACGCCTTCCACGCTTGCGCTCTCGATGAACTGGTTTTCAAAGATGAAGCTCGCCGCGTCAAACATAGCGGCGTCCTGCACCTGCAGCGCCGCCATCAGTGCCTGAATCTCATAAATCGACTTGATGACCGGCGGGTAATAGTCCAGCAGCTTGCGGTCGTGCGAAAAGAACCGCGGACCGAACTGAACTTCAACGCTGTGCGAAGCGTCAATGTCTTTCAGTTCGTAGGTGCCGCCGTGCCAGGTCAGCGTAACATCTTCAAAGACGCTCACGCCGTCCAGAAGCACGTCCTTGATCTTGAATCCGTAGTTGGCGCGTATGGTGATGCTTGTTTGATCGCCGTAATGGAATTTCCCGCCACCGGAAACCGTTCCGCCCTCGTCCGCAGCTGTTGTGACTTCATACTCTATCTGTCTGAAGTGCGCATATTTAATGCCGATATAGGTTCGTTCAGTTCCATTCTTCCAATAAGGGACTACAAAATCCAGCGACTGATCAATCGAAAAGCCGCCGTGTTCGTCAACATAAGATTCGTTGCTGTTTTTCGCCCAGCACAAAAAATAGTAACCTGGTGCCGGAATGGCACTGACTTTTAATTCTGTTTCCGCATTGTGTCTGCCACCCTCATTTGGTTCAACAGAAAAAACGATTTTGCCGCCGGACGGTGGAACACAAATTCCACCCATAGAGAAAAGCTGTCTTTTTACCGTCGCTTCAACTGTCGTTTCTCCGACGATTGTTACAGTTACGATTCCTGTCCCTGTCTTTTCTGTTTCTTCGCCTCCTTCAGGCGCGCTGACAACAACAAATGTCGGGGTTTCATATCCCCAGTTTGCCCACTGCAAAACAGTATTTCTTGAAATCTGCGGCCTGTCAGGGTAAGCAAGCTTAATCCGGATCGTGTCGCCGTAATCGACATACTTAGAGACCGGCACCCATGCACCGTCCACGCTTTTCTCAAAGATAAAATCCAGGTCTTCTTCGCAGACAAGCGTTGTCTGAATCTCGATCTGCGCCGGATCGAAGTCAGCCGACACGGTGAGGTTCCCGTTGACGTCAACAGTGATCGTCCGGCCTTCCGCGCCGTTATACCAGCCGACGAGGTTATAATAAGCATTCGGCGTTGCCCGGAACGTCAGCGCACCGACGCCCGGCAAAAACTTGCCCGATCCGTCCGGCAGCTCGTCGCACGTCACCGTGCCGCCGGTGGTCTGCTGAATCGCAACCGTGACAAGCTCGCTTGTCAGCGTGCCGCCGAAGGCGTGAGGCTCCGTGATGTTGTTCAGCGTGGTCGGGAACGACTGCACCTGCTTGAACACCGGGTCCATCAAGTTGATGTTGTCCACCGTGATCGTTAGCAGCGAGTGATTGCTGTCGCAGCCGAACACCCATGTCTGACTGCTTCCGTAGTCAACTTCATTCGGACCCTGAACGGTGATGCCGTCCGGCAGTCCGCTCAGGTCAATCGGAATCTTGATCCTCGCGAACGTCGCGCTGACGCTATGCGCCGTCGTCACGTCCGCAAACGGAATCGTCAGCGGTTCGGTGCCGTCAACTTCCTGCGTACTGTCGTCGATGGTGACGGTCTCCAGCTCATACCCGACGTCCGGCGTCACAACAATGTCTGTGCTGCCGTGGCGTGGTACCGACTGCGGCGCCGTAATCGTGCCGCCTGTGCCGGCGCTGGTCGAAATCGGGAACGCAATGTCCTGAACCTGCCGAATCGACACATTATAATCACCGTCAACCGTTTTTTCGTCAACGGTGATCGGCTGGCCGGTGCCCTCAACGTCAACCGGAAGCCCTTGATTTTTAGCGACAACGAGATTCTGGTCGCTCCGATAGCCGTCTGCAACGAACCGGACGACGTCGCCATACGTGCCGGAATAATAAGCATAGACCTGGCCAACATAGTCCCGCGTTCTGGTCGGCGTCAGCCGGTTCCACGCGCCGTTGACCTTCTTCTCCACATAGAGACCGGGCAGATCGTCCGTCCGCTGCGGATATACTTCGATGCTATATGTTTTCGGCACATAATAGGGCTTGAATCCGATGTCTGTATCAACCGACGGACGCGGGTAATCGACGAACTGCCCTTTTCCTTCGCCTTCGACGATTTCCCACCATTTGATCTCGTAACCGGGCTTTTCAAGCAGCTCCAGCACCTCTGTGATCGACGCGTACTCGTTAGCTTCAAGCAGTTGTTCGTTGGCAAGCGCACCGTTCTCGTTGTAAAATCGTGCATAATACCTTGCGGTATATGTGACATAAGCGGACAAGTACCGCATGTGCACTTCCTGCCATGCGTACTTATAAGTCAGATACGCATAAGCGGACACGCCGAGCATATCGCGTCCAAAAGTGAATGCGGAAGCGTTTGTCAGTGAGAAGTCCGCCGTTTTGTCCTTCCAGTTGTCGCTCGCTTCTGTGGTCGTTTTTTCGCCGCCAAGCACGGCACTGTTGCTGACCGACAGAGACGTGCCGTTCTTTTGGTAAGTTTTCAGCGCATAAGGACGCAGCCGCCAGCCGGACGCGGATCCGGAAAGACCGTTTTCGGGGTTCACGCGCTGCTGATATGTCAGCTTGACACCGGTCAGTATGCAGGCGGACGAAAGATTCGCAATCTCGCTCGTGTCAAAACCGATGATACCGACGTATAAGCCGGGGTTCATCATGCTGGAATTGTTTCTTGTGTCAACGGTGCGATAGTCGCTGCCGCCGTTCAGAACACCCAGGAGCGAGCTGCCGTCTGTGATACATTTTGCCGAAAGAGGAATCGATTTTTGCATGAACGTCCCTCCCCCTTATGCGCCGGTTTCTGTAATCGTGACGTCAGACCGCGTCGGCAGCTCGTCCCAGCCGAGTGTCACGTTCGCCCAGGCGGCCGCGGACCCGATCTGCACCGCGTCAACCGACTTGATCAGCGCCGCCAGGCGGTCGTCGTCCAGCAGCCGCGCCGAAAGAATGCTCGGTGCAATCACAAGGCCGTCGTCGCTGCTCCATCGATCATAGAGCGTTGCAAAATACTTGTCGATCACTTCTTCAACGGCGGCACGCACCTCGTGGTTGCTGTTCTTAAACTGCAGCTGCAGTGCAACCGTGATCGGCTTTGCCGTGGCGCTCACAATGCTGACAACGTGCCCGATGGGCGCGATGCCGTAACCTTCGCCAGCGCGATCCACGGGATCGATCTCTTTCTGCAGCTTCGCCCGCAGCGCTTCGTCAATCGTGATGTGCTGCGCGTCAACACCCGCCACAACGATGCGCACGGCGCCGCCGACGGTCAGTTTTCCGCTCTCCGCAGCGTCCAGCAGCGTTGTGAGGTACGTTTTTGCTGTGCCGGCAGAAAGCCCGCTGACGGCCGTTCTCGCGGCTGTGAGCGTCGTGCTGCTCGGCAGCAGATCCGACGGTGAAAGATCACCGTTCCATTCACGCTTGACCTTGCATTGTCCCACGCCTTCCAGCGCCAGCACCTTGGTCCGGTAGTCGGCAATGTTCCCGCCGAAGGCGATGGAACGCCGTGCCTCGATCAGCCGGGCGCGGAAGTGTTCGGTGTCCTCTTCGTCTTCTGCAGGTGTGAGGCAGTGCCGCAGCTCTGCTTTTTGCAGACCTTCGACATACTCAATCGGCACCATCGTGCCGGTGTAGTTGTTGCTGATCGTGCCGGCGGTCTCGCACTGCACAAGCTGCGCATTGCGTGTCACCGGCTTGATGACTCCATCGACTTCTTCTTCAAAATCGACTTCTTGGATCAGCTCTCCGGTGTCCGGCCACGGAATGACAACATAGTTGAGGTCTTCGCAGGAAAAGCGGGTGCCTTTCGTCACTTCCACTCCGCTGAACACAGCATAATGGATTGCCTTCGTTGCCGCCCACGGCTCCATCGAGATGTCTTTTGCGCGCCGGATCAGACCGTCACGGCTTGCCGATTCAATATATGTTTCGTTGGTGATGAACGGCAGCGCTCCGGTATAGAGCATTGCCAGTTGAAACATGAGCGCCGCCACAGCATTATAGATCATGCTGCCGTCGCGCTTGTCATAGATGTCGCTGATCAGACCGAGCGTTTCCGTCATCAGCGCTTCGTAGTTGCGGTCGCTGAAATCGTTTTTCCACCGTTCAAGTAATGTTTCAAACTCCTGTTGTGTCATAATGCAACCCGGAAGGACCAGTCAAACGGGCCGTAAATCGTATGCACCGAAAAACTGCACGTCACTGTCTTCTTTCCTTTCTCGAACTCCCAACTGTCAACGTCCGTGATCCGGTCGTCCTGAATCAGGGCTTCCGTGATCCGGCGCTTGAGCTCGGAGATCGCATAGTCTTGCGGCTGACCGATCAGGTCCGCCAGTTCGGAGCCGTACCGCTGCGGATAGATGCAATAGCGGTACCGCATGATTTCCAAAATGTGATAAACGGTCTGCTTGAGCGCTTCGATGGTGTCACCCATGCCGATCCCGCGGTTCGTGTCGCGGTCAAAGAGCCACGTATACCCCGGCATCTGCAGTTCCGCCATCTCAATTTCGCCGATGTCGTCACCGGTCGACGGCAGCATATACAAGTCAGCCATGTTACATCGCTCCCTTCTTCGGCGCTTCCACGCGGTCGAGCACCACATAATTCTGGGCGCCGGCGCACCGCAGCAGGATCACCTTTTCGCCGACCTTGAGTGCAAGGTTGACCTTGAACCACTTATCGCCGCTGTATGCGTGGTTGTGCATCATAAACGCAGTCGGATCCGTGCCGCCTCCCGCGTATGCCGCGGTTCCGGTATAGTGTCCGTCGTTCACGGGCTGCGTGGTCGTCACGGTCGGCTCGTTGTCGTCGCCCTTCGTGGTCAGCTTCACCTCATAATCGCGCACGGCGTTCGTGAGGATCAGCTGATTCTCTTCCAGAATAAAGCGCTGATCCACATCAATGCGCAGCGGCTTTTCGCTGAGCACCGTTCCAAACAGCACATCGCTTGGCTTTGTTCCGTCAATCGTGTTTTTCGTAATCTTCTTCATCATCTCGAAGATTGCACGCACGTCAGCGTCACGACTCAAAACCGTTGCCTCCTCTCAGATCAAGACTCATCAGATGCTGGTTTTCCCGAAACTCGTGCGTCACCTGCTCCACAACCATATAGTTTGACAGGTTCATGTCGCCGAGCCCCAGCATACACACCACAGACGAGCCTGCGCGCACCCGGGTGTCGCCAATCACGTTCTTGAGCGAAAGGGTTCGCGTCTTCCGGTCGCGCAGCTTGAGAATCTGCGTTGCACGCATCAGACCGTCCTTGGCGTCATCATCCAATTTCTCGTAATACTGCAGAATTCCCCATTGCGCTTCCTTCACCGGATCCTGCGCCAGGAAGATCTTCCGCTTGCCGCTTTCCTTGTCTTCCTGCACCAGCTTGATCCGGTTATAGGTGTCTTTGGAAATGCTCGTTTTATAGGAAAAGTTTCCCACGGTGCTTTCGTTACAAAGCAGCGGCAGCTTCATCGCCTCGATGTGTTCCAGCGTCAGCAGCCCTACCTTGTCAGAGAACACATACATTTGTCCGGTCGATTGCAGCGTCAGCTTGAGCGCGTTATTGATCATGTCATACAGCGTCACGTTGTCTTCCAGCCGCTGCCGGATCAGATACGGCGTCGGCGCCAGCACACCCACCCGCAGATGGAAGTCTTCGGCGATCATGCGGATCACGTCGGCCGCCGTCTTGTTTTGATAGTTGTATGTGTCTTTGTTTTTGGTCAAGTAATACAACTGATCATAAGCTGTCACTTTCAGTTTTTTGCTTTCAAGCCCGGTGCGGTCCTTCTCAAAAATGAATCCCTTAAAAAATGGTTTTCCGTTGACCGAAAACTTTACGGGATCGCCCTCATGAAAGGACAACCCCGCTGTTTTGATGGCTGTAAAATTCATTTTTCCGGGCTGACCGCTACGCTGCCAGTCAATTGTCACACCATCCACAACCGCCGGCTGCATCAGCTTCGCACCGCTCTGGATCAGAAGATCATATCTCATCCCGGAATCGTCAGCACCGTTCCGGCAGGCACGTTGTTCGGGTTCGTGATCTTGTCTTTGTTTGCGTTTACAAGATCCTTGAACCGGCTGCTGCTGCCGAGATAGAGCGCGGCAATGCTCCACAGCGTTTCACCGGGCTTGATGGTGTGGGCTTTTGCTGTGGGCTTGTTGGTCGTTTCGCGCTCTTTGGTGATTTTCGCAACCTTCTGCTTTACCCCGCCGACCGTAATCGTCTTAACGTCAAGCGTCTGGGTGCCATAGTCAACATACTCGCGCAGCGACACATCCACCTGGACGTCCAGACCTTCTTTGCCGTCTTCAACGATGTTATAATCTTCGATCAACACCTTGATGTTGGTGTCATACATCAGCTTGCCGTCTGGCATGGTGCGCGTCAGAATCGCCTGTGTCGGCTTTTTCTTCGTTGTGAAGTTTCTGAGCTTTTCCAGATAGTAGTCCGGTGCATGAGCGCCGCCGAGCATCGGAAAAACCAGCGGGACCGGCACATCTGTCAATCCCGGGCTTTTGGCGATGTTGATCGTGCGACCGTCCAGCAGGTTTTCGGTTGTATTTTTGCTTTTGACTTTCTGCGAGAATTTTGCCGGCAGTACCGGCATTTCGACCCCGCAAAGATAAAAATGATACGGCATCTTAATCACCGCCTTCCGATCCGCTGTCCAGCGCGTCTTCCAGCATCACGCGCAGGCCGCGGAACCAGTCTTCCCCGTCCACATCGGACGTGAAGCTGTTCTGCATCCCCGAAAAGTCAACATTGATCTTTCGGGTCGTAAACTTGTTGATTGCTTCGCGTTCGGCCATTTCCTGCATCAGCTCGGCGTCCTTCGCATCGATCTTGGTTTCCTGCTGCACTGTCGCAGCCGTCTCGATCACACTGGTCGTGACGCCTTCAACCGCAGCGCTGAAACCCATGTGACCGCCGATGCCTTCCGTCGCGTTCAACACACGGTTGGACATATCCTGCGCGGCTGCAACTGCTTCGCCGGCGCTGTAGGTAATACCGTTGACAAGACCGCGGTCAAAGTTGATGCCCATTTCCTCGGTTGCCTTCGACGGCGAATGCTCTTTGAACACGCCGCGAATCGCCTCAAGAATCCGATGCCCGATGCCCCTGACTCTTTCAACAACCCAGCCAACCGTGTCACTGATGCCGTTCCACAAACCTTTCAGCAGATTCGCGCCTGCGTCTTTGAAGCTGCCTATAAATTCGAGGAATTTGCTAACCATAGACTCGACAATCCCTGGAATTGATGCGCAGATCTGCGCAATGATTGTCGGGATTCCCATGACAATAGCCGTCAGCAGCTTGATTCCTGTCATCATCATTTCGCCCTGATTTGAAATAAAGGCGTTGACCAGACCGCCGACGATCTCAAAAACTGCCGGAATCAGCGCAGCAATGATTGCGCCGGAATTATCCAGCAGCGCACCCAGCAGCTGCATACCGGCTTCGATAATCATCGGAATGGCGCCAACCAGGAAATCAACAATACCGACAATAATTTCCGGCAGACGTGCAATCAGGTCCGGCAACGCTGCGATAATGCCGTCAGCAAGCGCCAGAACAAGCTGCAGCGCTGCATCAAGGATCATGTCAAGGTTATCAACAAGACCTTCCACAACCGTCAAAACGGCGTCAATCGCAACAGGAATCAGTTCCGGCAGCGCGCCGGAAATCTCGTTGACCAGTGTCAGAACAACCTGCACCGCCGCGTTGGCGAGGCTCGGCAGCTGCTGCACAATGGATCTCGCCATATTCAGCACCGCGCGAATCACGGGCGGAATCAGCTCCGGAAGCAGATTGATGAGCATATTCAGCACACCGTCAAACAGCGTCGTCACCTGATCCAGAAGATCCGGCAGCATACCGCCGATTGCTTCCACCAATGTCATCGCGACGTTCGGAAACGCCGCCACAATGTTTTCGAGCACCGGCATCACGTTGTTTGCCGCTGTCATTGCGGAATTGATGAGGTTGTCTGCCAGTTGTTCGACGTTCGCGTCCGGATTGCCAAGTCCTGCGATCAGGTCCTGATACGCCGCCTTGAGCATACCGAAAGAACCGGAAATCGTACCCTCTGCTTCACTCGCGAAGTTGTTCGCGTATTGCCTTGTGTTCTCAAAGAAATACTGCATCGCGAGATCGGCTTTTTCGGCGCCGTCCATCTCGCTGAACTTCTTGTCGAGCTTTTGCGCGGCAGCGTAAGCTTCCAGCGTGGTCGCGTCCATTTTCACGCCGAGATTGTCCATCATGGTGTAGTTGCCTTTTGCCGCGCCGGTCACAGCTTCCAGCGCTGCACTGGTCTCAATGCCCATGACCGACGCCATATCAGCCGCGCGTTGCATGGCCTGTGTGGTCATTTCCGCGCTTTTTTCCTGCGAAAGGCCGGAGCCCTGGAACAGGGCGCCCATCTTATTCGCATTCGCCAGATACTCCGACTGGGACACGCCCATGTTCTTATAAGCTTCTGTGCCGACCTTTTGAATGTTGGCGGCATACTTGCCGAAAACAGCCTCCGAGCCGCCGAGGTTCTGCTCCAGTTCGCCATAACTGTCAATGACGTCCTTTGCCAGCTTTACCGTTGCGCCCGCGGCGGCTGCCGTTGCTGCAGCCATCGCTGCGCCGACGGTCTTCATCACAGCGCCTAGCTTACTGAACTTCTTTTCGGCTTTTTCGGCGCTCTCGCCGCTTTCATCAACACCTTTCCCGGCGCCCTCTGCGGCATCTTCCAGCTCGTTATAGTAGTTGTTCGTGACGTTGATCGTGTTTCCCATGACCTGCATGGCGGTCTCGGTCTCTTCAATCTCGTCAGTGGCTTCATCCAATGCTTCGCTCATGCCGCGCAAAAACTCTGCAGCGTCATGGATTGATGCAGTGTCGAGCGGATCGCTGCTTGCGCTCTGCAGCTTTTCAAAAGCGTCAACGGTTCGGTCCATCGCGTCCGCAATCTGGTTGAGCTGCTGCGTCATGCGGTCATTCAGACCGAGAGTTGTTGAAATGTTCGACATGCGTTCACCTCTTTGCTTTTGCCAAAAAAAGGCGGAGCAACCGCTCCGCCCTCATTCATCGTCTTTTCTGCTCCCGCCGTTCCTTCTCTTTGTCTGCGAGGTATTTGTCAATCATTGCGCGAACGGCAATTTGTTCAAGATACGGCAGATTCAAGAATTCATGCGGCAGCAGATGCAGTCGGTGGAGCGCAAAATAGCAGTAATTTGCCTCGGCGTCTCCGCCCTCGATTAGTTTTTTACTTCTTCCTCGAGTTCGTCTTCGCTTTTGAACCCGCAATGCCGGACGATCGCCAGCACCAGCTTATCGAACTCACCGGCGGAAAGCATTCTGCGGATCAGATCCTCTGCCGTGCTGCAGCCCCAGTTTTCGATCAGTTTCACGTCGCGCAGATCCGGCCACACAACACATTCGGCTGCAAGGCGCGCCTGATAATAATCATTGTCGCGCTTCTCGATGGTGCGGCCGGCTTTGTCTCTGCCGACGTGGATCGTGCAGTCCTTGCGCAGCTTCTGGTTTTCGTCTGCGCTGATTGCCTTGATCTTCCACTTGACGGGCTGCCCGTCCTTGTCAACGAAGCGGTCCGACACCTGCACTTCTTTGATGCCGATCTGTTTCACATTTTCCTGCATGAATGCGGAAAGCGATTCTGCCATTTTTTACTCCTCCTTAGTCTCTTAGAGCATATATCCCGGTGTGGTCTGTTTTTCCGGGAAGCTCACGCTGCGGGCATAGCCCGAAATGCTTTGTTCGATGAAGTCATCGTTTCCGGCTGCCTTTGCAAGCAGCACGTCGCCGTCGATGATGCAGTCATTGGCAACAACGGTCGAGCGGCCGAGCTCTGCGGCAGCCGGGTCGTCGTTGGTGCACTGGATCGTGATCGTCGGCATAACGCCGGTCTCAAGATACGTCTGCACAACGTCCTGAACCGAAGAATCTACCTTGTAATGCGTCGCGCTCCACTGGATGTCTGCGCCCGTCGGTTTGCGGCCGTATACCAGCATACCGACCGCGGGCACTTCCTTGGTCTTGACGTTGTATTTGAGCTCGAAGTTGGTCAGCGTCGCCCATTTATAGCGGCGCCCACCGATGGTGAGCAGCACCTCCGCTTCTTTCGCGAGCACTGCATCGCCGGGCTTCATCTCCGTGCGTCTCATCATAGCGTCATCCCTCCTTACATGATTTCAACGTCCATATAGAGCTGGCTCATCGCGTTGACGATGTTGAGCTCTTTGATAAGGACATAGACGGCTCTCTTCTCTGTGCCTTCTGCGCAAAGAATGTTGTCCGGGTTGAGGTTCTGAATTGCTTCCAGACGCTCAAGCTCAAGCAGATATACATAGATGTCATTCCACAGAGCTGCGCGGCCTGCAGCGTTGTTCGGAACCTTGCCGAGATAAGTCCTGTTGAACAGCAGCGCGATGTCGTTGGCAATCTGGTCGCAAACGCGGATCGTCTGGTTCATACAGAACAGCTCGTTCTTGCGTTTCGTCACACTCACAAAGGTGTTGATATCCTCGAGAATGCGGACTTCCCCGTTGACGTTGTGGAAGACAAGTCTGCCTTTTTCCATCGCATCCGCAAGCTGCGACTGCGACATCGACACATCAACAGTCAGCTCACCGTCATACTTGACGTTGGTCAGCGTGCTCTTGATAATGCAGCCTGCTTCCGCGCCGGTGAGCCAGTACAGCAACGCAGTGTCCGCAATGTTGCCGGTGATCGTCTCGTGCCGGCTCTCGCTCCACAGACCGATCACGCCCTCATAGTCCGCGGCGGACTGCCAGGCGACCAGCTGGTGCTTCATGCCGAGCTCATCGCGCACACGCTTTGTGAACGCTTCATACAGGTCGCGCACAACGCTGTCTTTGGACGGGCAGCAGAGCGTGTTATAGGAATACTTTTCAATCGCATCCAGGAACTCCTGATGATCGCCACCGTTGCTTTCACCGTCCGCGCCGCCGGTGAGATTGATGCCGGCAATGCCAGCCTCGGGAATGCCAGGTGTGACATAGTTCTTGCCTTCCTCTGTGTCCGGCACGCTGGTTTCACCCTGCGTCGGCGTTTGCGTAAAGTGATAATAACGAGTGACAGTCACTTCCTGATCATCAACCGTCTCCTGTGCGGTTACGCTCTTGATCCAGCTGACCCAGTCGTTGTTCACAAGATCACACCAACGGTTCACGCTCTGTTTGTCAACCTCACGGGCACCGACGATGGTGCGCACGATAAAGTAGTGCGTGTTGTCCGGGTCCGGCGTGATCGTAACGCGGATATCATTGCCGCGCGATCCGGGATACTTTGCCGCCGCATAGGTGCAGGCAGCCGTTGCGGCCGCATTGACAATTTCGTGCGTGGTTGCGTCAACATGCCCGCTGCCGCTAAGGCGATAAACATACGCCTTTGTCGCGTGCTGAAACAGCTCACGCATAGGCAGCATCTCGTCTGCCGTGTAATCGTACCCGAAGAGTGCGAAACTGTTTTTCTGAAAATCGCCGTTCTCAATCAGGCGAACTTCTCCAACAGGTCCCCACCCCAGGGCAATCGGAACCGCAGCAACGCCGCGGTCGGAAAGCGTCGCGCTGGCGCGGATCGCCGACGCAAAGTTGACATAAGTACCGGGCAGTCGTTTGTTCTGGCTGACCCAGGTGCCGCCGCCATGTGCCATTTACTTCACCTTTCCTTTCAAAAAAGAATCGATCAGGTCATCCACCTGATCGATCGTGTATCTTTTGTCGTTTTTCAACAGCGCATTCAAAAGATCGCGCTGGTGTCTGTACCTTCGGCTTTGCAGCAGATCCTGCTTTTCATAAACAGGCGCCTTTGCCGGTTCAGCCTCCGGTGTTTTCGTCTTCTTCATGTTGTGCTCCTTTCGTGCAGCTGTCGCGCTCCAACACTTCCATCATCGCCGTGCCGTAGATCTCGGCGTCAACTGGGATCGGATTTCCCTTGTCATCGACCAGCGGGTTTCCGTCTTCGTCAACAATCGGATTCCCGTCTTCGTCAGTCTCGACAAGAAAGATTTTTTCAAATGCGTGGTGCTGATAACGCACCGTGATGTGCAGCCGGTCTTCAATCTGGCTGATCGTCAGATCGTTCAGCGCGTGAACCACGGCGCCGCTCGGTGTCGTGATCGTGTGCAAAATGGCAGGAATCACCGTTTCAACAGCAAGCAGATTGTCAATCAGACTATCCGGCTTTCGCGGATCCTCTACGCCGTAGTAGGTGATTTCAAAAGAGGAAAGCACCAACACACGATTGCGCATACGCTCCGGCCGCACAGAGGTGATATAGGAAACAACAAAATCTCCCTCACATAACGCCTGCGGCACGTTGTGCTTGTAGATATGGCTGCTCGGGAACTGCTTCTTCAGTGCAGCAGCAATGCCGCTCATGATCTGGCCTTGACTGATTTCTTTCATCCGAATAGTTCCTCCATGAATGCGTCCACGCGCTTTTGGATTTTTGCGTCCGCCGCGCCTGCACGCATCTGCATTTCAGCCTTTTCCTTGAATTTGACGCCAGCAGCAGCGGGCGAAATGAGCTTTTTGCCTATGGCTGGCACATAACGTCCAACCGTCTGCCGGTGCCCTTCTTCAACATAGAGCGCATAGTCTTTGATGTTTTCAACGGTAATCAAATACTGATTGCCGGATCTCACAACCTGCAGCGTTTTCGCAAAGGCCGCCGGGCTTTCGTCACGTCCGCCGGTCCAGCCACGTTTCAGCTCTCCGCCCTCATACCCGTCCCATGCGGCACGCCAGGCGGTGTACTTCTTCATTTCGCTTTCGCCGGTCGCATTGCCGATCACGTCTGCAAGGTCCGGCGTTTTGCCGGTTGGCGTCAGCGGAATCACAATTTCAAGAAAGGCCTCGGCCATATTTTTGGCGCAGTCTTCACATAACTGCGCCATCTTTTCGCCGTTTGCCGCCTCGCGGATCCGGTTGGCAAGCTCCCTGAATTGCGAAAATTCAACGGTTCCCCAACTCATGCCCACGCCTCCTTCAGCGTGACCGGCACTTCCTGATGCACTGAAAAAACAGCAGCCACGCCGCTGCGCTCGTATGTACGGGTTACGCCCTCATGCGTGACGGAGATCTTGGAACCTGGCGGAATCTCTTTCGCCTTGTCAAGAATCAGCACCGTCGACTGATACGTGCTGGCGGCGTGGTCTGTGTCGTTGGTTATGGTGACGCTTTTGTGCGTCATCCTGCATGGTTCGGCTTCAAACAGAACAGACCATTCCTGTTCGCTGAAAGGGCTGTTGTCGTCCTCGCTGTTTTGCATCACATAGACCGTGCACCTGTCGCACCACAGCGACCGGAGCGCCGCGGCATATTCTTTCGGTGTCAGCATGACAACCTCCTGTACCGTGTCAGCGTAGAAGGATCCGGCCAGGTGAGCTTACGGATCAGAGCGTCCAGCCGCGCTTCCGGTGTCAGACTGCCGTCCGACGCTGCTGCAAAGGTGACTTGCACGTCGCCTTCTTTGATTTGCTTGGCTGGCGTGTCTGCAAGGTCCACGCTCTCAAGCTGCAGCCGGCCGGCGGCCTTAGTGTCCTGCAGATATAATCCGGCAGCCATGCAAACAAAGGTATAGCGCAGTCCTTCCGGCATTTCCTTGTGGTTAATGTCGGTCAAAATGATTTCCTCGGCGTGCTTGACCGCAAAATCAAGAATAAAGTCATCTTGACTGACGCCAAGGACGCCGAGCTCCTCCAGAAGGCGCGCCGTTTCTTCTCTGATGTCCATCTGCTTCCTCCTTAGTGCTGTTCCGCCTCGATCTTTGCAAGAACCTGCGCTTTTGTTTTCGCGCCGGCAAGGTCAATGCCGCGCTCATCGGCAAAGGCTCGAAGCTCTGCAAGATTCATGCCGGAAAGGTCCACGCTCTGCGACACGCGCTGCACGGTATGACCTTCCTGCTCCAATTTTGCTGCCTCTTCCGGGCTTGTGACTTCGATCTCACGAACGACACGCTGTCCGTCCCAAAATCCGCCAAAAGCGCATTTGTGTGTCACAATGAACTTGAATTCCATTGTTATGCCGGAATCTCAAGGCCGGTGATCGTGCCGTGCAGGAACGCCGGACCGTGGTCAAGACCGATTTCGCCATACAGCTGCTTGCGTTCGGATGCACCGGTCTTGGCAAGGTCTTCCAGGAAGAGCAGACCCTTACCCGGGACGTCCTGGAACACAGGCGCGCAACCGGCAATGTCGGCGACCAGAATCTTGTCGGCCGGGACGAACGGATCATAGACAATGTCCATCGCGAAGAAGTCGGTCTCCACGCGGGTGATGTTCATGCCGCCGGTGTTGCGCGCCGCCGGCGTGTTGTAGCCGAGCTGGCTTTCATACAGCTTCGTCAGCAGCTGCTTCTGATAGCTGCCGCAGTACAGTCTCATGTTACCGAACGGCGCGCCGGCATCTGCCATCGCTTTGTAAAGCGCACGCAGCAGATCGAGCGACAGCGGCGCCGCCACACTGTTCGATGTCGCGTTGATGGTTGTGCCGGTCGAGCACAGCTCAAACATACCGCGCGTTTTGTTTGCCACATTCGCCGCAGTCGACTTCTGATAGGTGCCGTTCAGGAACGTATATTCCACGTCGCGCGCAATTTTCTGCAGACGAAGCTTGACCTGTTCGTCCACTTCGTCGGTCGGGTTCGCTTTCTGACCGGCAATGTTCAGGCCGGACAGTTTCCCGCGGTTCGCCATCTTGGCATAGGTGATGGAGATCGCCTCGTGGAAGATCTGCGTCACGTTTGTCTTCTGCTCGCGCACAATTGCGGTCGCAGTCGGCGCCGTCTCAGATGCGGTTTCGGAAATCGCCGGCTGTGCGGCATCCGGCAGCTCATAGAGCTGACCGACGGCAAACTCGTCGCTTTCCGTTTTCAGGCCGCCGGACAGGCCGCCGATGTCAGAAAGAAACGGGGTTCTGGTAGGCGATGCAGTGAACAGATCGCCCGCGAAATTCGGCAGATTGTGGGTATTGCCGGTTCCGGTAATGTTGGTAGGCATTAAAGACCATCCTTTCTTGTTTTTTTCACATCAAAATAATGCCTTCTGCAGCGGCTTTTCTTTTGATCGCCGACACCGCTGCCATGTCGCCGTTTTTCCTCGCTTCCGCGAGGTCTGCTTCGTAGCTCTCCGATCCTGTGCCGGCAGCCTTCTTGTTTCCGGGATCCACCGGCTGCGCGCCGTTCAGCTTCGCCGGGCCCGTTTCCTTCGTTTCAAAAAGAAACGCGGAATCCGCGCCCTCAGTCAGTTCCTTGATCCAGTCTTCCAGACCTTCCACCGTTTCGCCCTCTCCGAGCGTGGCTTCGTTCAGCTTGTCCTGAATCAGTGCGAGCGCTGCCTTCACGTTTTTCGCGCCTGCTTTCTGCAGCGCTTCGCGTGCGGCGTATTCGATCTT
>Ga0310694_10000728_pt1 | contig 41538 bp, 49 predicted proteins | sample 174DNAGHGhighgp2_FD_203884 | JGI IMG/M metagenome (GOLD analysis project Ga0310694, IMG submission 203884) | Sheep rumen microbial communities from Palmerston North, Manawatu-Wanganui, New Zealand - 1742 DNA GHGhigh gp2 (v2) (version 2) | ecosystem: Host-associated > Mammals > Digestive system... | reverse complement strand
AGGGACTTGTTCAGTCCCCAAACTCAAACTCTCCTTTCTCAAGTTTTTCAGCCAGTTCCTCGATGGAACGATACGCAGACCTCATTCCAACGAAGTAACGATTCTTTTTCATTCCTTCCAAATATTCCTTATCAGTCAAAGCGCGGTTAATTCCTAAACGCTTTTTCATGTCGGAATAATCATCAGAATATTTATTTACTTCTTCGTCACTCCACTGAAGTTCCAGTCTAATCTGTTCCACCAGTTTCTTAAAACTCTTCTCATAATCAATACTCATTTGATTTTTCTCCTTTCTTTCGAGAGACTCTTGTTCTCTCTATAATAGTCCTTGCCTATGTTGCGAAGACAAAAAGAAAGGGGCATGTGTGAATTATGTCCCTTCAAAAATCTCTTATCATCTTTCTAATACAATAGTCACCTGCATTAACCATTACAAACATCACAACTATCCAGATGATTCTGTAAATGTCGTCGCTCATCATATAACCATTCGTTCCGTAGTTACAATAACATGCAAACGCAATATACGTCATCACCAGATTAATCAAAACATTAATAACCTTTAAAACACGTTCAATAATCTTTTTAGCTTTCATAATAAAATCTCCTTTTAAAACTTTATTCACATGCTCCTTCTCTATAATAGGCTGTGATCATGTTGCGAGGCAAAAAGTTAGGGCCTTGAACTAACAAGGTCCATAAACTTTCTATTTAGTTTTCAATCCAAATATAACCAAAGTAAACTGTTGGTTGACAGCTAAGAATACGTGAATTCCAGTATTCTTTAGACATGTACAGATGTTCACCATCTTCAGTCCAACCCGAATATAATCCGGAACGTTCACCATCATCCCATGTAGTGCTCCAGTCCACTTTGACGGGGTTTTTAAATTCATCCGCAGGAATCCAATATCCTGTAGAATCTTTATCAACCATAACCATCAAATTAGGATCTCCGGGGCAATGCACGAATTTATAGTTTGATTCTTCCGTCTTAGTCGCGTTAGCATATACAATTATGCCTAAAGTAACCAATCCAATCAACGTAATCGCTATCATTACCTTTTTCCAATTTTTCATTGTTTTAGTCTCCTTTTTAAAATTGTTTAGTAGAGGTTTCCCTCTCTATAATAGTCCTTGCCCATGTTGCGAAGGAGAGCCAAAAAGAGAGGGCCTAGCTTCTTCAGCATAGGCCTCCCTGTACTCTGTGTCGGTCGCAAACCTCATCTTTCTACCATCAGGCATAAATCCTACATAGGAATATCCCTCATAATAGCCTTTCATAGGCTCACCTCCTCATAAGAGGCGTTGCTTATGTTGGGCTTTTTCCTTTATGCCTGGGGTTATTGTGTTTTTCAAAGTCAGTTAGCACATATACCCCAGAAGATCGTTCCTTTATTAACTTGATTTTCTTACCTTCATTAACAACATGCTTGAAGAATTCATAATCTGTTGTATAGTGATTATCAAAATCTTCAGACATTTCAGTCATAATATACCTTAGCAAGTTTCTTGCAATAATTAACTTTTGTTCAGATTTGGTCATTTATTCCGCAATAGCCTCCTCAATACTCATCAGATTCAGCACACTTTCACCGACAATCTCATCCTTATCCAGGAACTCATCCAGAATATCCGTGCGCACCGTATACACTCTGGCGTCTACAAGGCTCTGAGACTTTGCTACATCACCCTGGACGTTGCTGAGCTTATCCAGCACATTCGTTGAACGAAAATATTCCACAACAGGCCTAAGCAGATCATTCTCACTCTTCAAAGCTCTCCGTTCGCGCCTGCATTCAGCCAGCTTACGATACAGCCGATATCCTTCACGGATGTTCTTATACGTTGAAATCTCCATGTAATGCTCAATATCACAAAGAGAATTCTCAATTTCTTTGATCCGAATAAGGTTCTGATCGTATCTTGCCAGCATCCCACGAATATCTGCCACGAAGCCTTTCACCTTGTTTTCCGGATGTAATGTATCATATTCAAACGTATACCTCAGCTGCGGACCCGGCTTCGGAGCTTCCAATTCAACCGTCTTAGATTCTTTCTGATTGCCAAAAGTTTTGATAGTAGCCATTATTTAGTCCTCCTTAATTCTGATTAATGTATAATGACCGTCTTGAATGCTTAAGCATAAGCTTTGTAATCCTAATGGATTATCTGAATTACAAGCCTTATCATACACAAACTTAAAAGGACGAATTTTGTAGCATTCTTCATATGAAGGAGCATTAGAAACTGGATATGTAGCTCTTGCATATAATTCAATCAAAAATTTATGTGCATTAAATACAAAAAATATAGTTGGATCTTTACTATATCTTTTAAGTTTTGATGAAGTAATGGATCCCCTATAATGCATAGTCTCAATTTTCATATTTTTAAATCCTTTCAAAAAGTTTAGGGCCCGTGTTTCCACGAACCCTTTTGTTCTCATTTATTCTGTTTGAATGAGTTTCCATGCTCTTGGGGCTTCGGCGCATAGTTCAGACTCTTCGTCGTCACAATATTACCTCTGTCCTCATGCTTGAGAACCTTCCAAACGTTCACTGTACTCGCAACCGCACTAATTGCAGTCTGCGCAATCCCACAACCGAGCTGAGCTACCCAACCATTTTGGTTCTGCTCACTCTTAGTAAGATGCTCAAGCTGCGCATTAAGCTTCGCATACTCTTCGCTTGTCGGGTCCACCTTCTGCATAGCATCCAGTAACCGCTGCTTTTCTTTCCTCAATGTCGCTCTTTTTCCCATAAGCTCTCATCCTTTCTAAAATATCCGAGAGACATTCCGTCCCTCTATTTACATCGTTGTAATCTTTGCGAGACAAAATATCCCGCCAAAAAGTTTAGGGCTATGATTACTCATAACCCTTAAAGTTCCGATTCTTCTTTTCTTTCCTCCTTTCAAAGTCACAAACCGCGTCGATCATTTCTGCTCTGTGCATCTCCTCACGTTCAGCAGGTCCCATCCGAAGATTGGTTCCGCACCAACCAACGTCTGTTACCAAACTGTAACCCTGGTTCCGCACAACATCAAAATCCCTACTCATGTTTAAAACCTCCTTAATTATAGAAATATAAAGTTGCCCTTCTTCTCTATAAAAGGCGTTGGTTATATTGCGAGATGTACAAAATAATTGGGCCGATGTTTCCACCGACCCTTTAAGTCATACCTTATAAAACATGTTGTAGATACCCATCTTTGAATATATCATACTCTTCTTAATCGCCTGCCATAGACTTCTTCGCTTCGGCAACGCTATGTCAACAGGATAAGCATCAAACTCCGGACTCACTCCGGGTAGATTCTCTTCCCTTGCCACTAGTGTTGCTTCTTTTTCACCTTCTACCAGCACACTATTTTTCCATTTGTGTCTTCCAAACATAGAATACCTCCTTTACATTATTTGGCCTTTTCAGACCTCTAATATAGGAGTTGATCCTAATGCGAACCAAAAAATGGGAGCCTTGTTAGACTCCCGTGATGACCAGGCACTTTTCAATCGTGTACATGATCATCTCGTTCTTATCTTTGCTAAGATACGTCACTCCGTTTTCCATCAGCGTCCTGCCGTAGTCCTGCCAGCAATCGTTGTAGTACACCGCCTCGCGCTCAATAATGTCGCGCGCATCGTACTCATTGAAAGCCACGCCTTCATTCCTCGGCTCATGCTTCTTTCCGTCTTTTTCGTACTTGCTCTGAACGAGATAACCTTCAACGACATTCGCCATCTCTGTCACCTCCTTTCTGCACTATAGGCCTTGTATGAGATGCGATGGAAAAAAGAAAGAACCTTGTACGATTTGTACAAGGCCTTTTTGAAATTATTCTTCCAATTTCAAATCCTCAGCTAATGCTGTATTAAGAATGTACACTAAGGCATCAATGTAAAAATGTCTTTCAACTTCAATTACTCTGCGACGTGTTCCATTTGCTTTTTTAGTAGAAACATCATAAATACAAACCGTATCATTACCATTTGATAATCCAAGTTCATATTTATTATACTTCTCGCCAAATAAGTCACCAAGTTTAACCGTCATGTAATCTTTTTCACATTCCAAATAACCTTTTACTTCTCCTAAAGCGTATAACATTCCTTTGTTCTTATTCATTTAGCTTTCCTCCTAAATTATAGTAGCTTTCGCTCTATAATGGAAGTTGCAAAATATGCGAAAAAGAGAGGTCCTTGTTAGGACCTTCCTCCGTTTTTATGCTTTTGAACTTCTTCATTAAACATCTGTATACAAATATTTGCCATATCGCTGTAAATCCATGCATGATTTCTTGCCATTTCACAAATATGATCATTCATAATTTTGCCATCTTCAGTTTTAAAATAATCATCTTCTTTATGCTTTATCATCCATTCTATTACCTTATCAATTGGCTCATTTGTCTTACTCATCAATTCCTGAAATTCTTCAAAGTCTTTTTTAATAATCATAAAAACCTCCTATTAATTTTTGTCAGATTTCTCTGCATAATAGGAGGTGTTTCATTTGGGAAATTTTTAGGGCCCTTGTATGTGATGCATAGACGATGAATATAAACCTCCTTATTCACTAATTATGCATAAATACTTAACTCTTAATCAGGGTGTCTAGGGTTCGAGTCCCTAATGGTGTACAAGGCTCTCAGGATTCTGGGAGCCGTATTTTTATACTCTATGCAGGATTTTGTGCACTATTTTGGACATCCCCACCGTCTACAAGCCTTGAAATATAATCATCGTAGGCTTCTTCTGTGGTCCGAATTTTGTTCTCATTGTGCTTTGCATATACACGTATAGCCAGATCCGGAGTCTTGTGTCTGAGAAGCTTCTGCAGCGTCTTAGGATCTGCGTTACAATGGGCAGTTACCATTGATGCGTAGGAGGCTCTAAATGAGTGTGATGTAGCGCCTTTAAGGTTTAAATCCCTCTTAAGTCTCCTCCACATCTTCGTAAACATGCTCTTTGTCATGGGTTTATCTGTCTCTTCTTCAGAATACGGCAACACATAGTCATCCAGATTACCCTGAAACTTCTGAATTCGATCCTCAAGCATCCTAGGCATTCGCATCACACCGACCGAATTGTCTTTGGGAATATCAACAATTGGCACATTCTGACCATCAGGAAACTTTACTGCGGATCTAATTAGTATGTTGTGCCCTTCGAAGTCCAGATCTCCCCATTTGAGACCGAGAATCTCTTCCCTTCGCATAGCTGTAAAGCACAGAAAACACGCGTAAATGTAGTCTCTCACAACAGAAATCTTATCTAAATCCCGTATAATATCAATTAAGTCATCATCCTGTAATACAATCTTCTCCCCTTCTTTGGTTGAGGATTTATATCTGTACCACATCGGATTATCATCTATGATCCTATTACGTTTCGCCCGATCAAATATACCAGACAGAATTGCTCTACTCTGTACACTGGTAGACTTCGACATCTGCATTATACTGTTAAAATATCGCTGTATGTCATCAGGTGTAATCTGACAAAGTCTCATTTTACCAAACCATGGAAGCAAATATCGGTTAGCGATACCTTCATAGTCAGCTATTGTCACTTTAGATAATCCTTCGTCCTTCTTCAGAGCAATCCAATCGTAATAGTAATCAGAAAATATAGGACTTTGGTCTGTTTTACGTTGTTCAAGACGTTTAATTAGATTCTGCACAGCAGATTCTAAGGAGTCTCCTGTAGCATATCCTCCGCCATACTCTTTAGGAATCGGTAAGCGAATTCGTTTCATATCTTTTTCATTCATCGCTATGATCAAGTTTTCAAGGTGCTCAAGCTTATTATAAATATCCTTCATAAAATATCAACCTCTAACACATTTATTAACCAATTCCTGCAAAGATTCTCCAGGTCTATGCTTTCTATCATCAAAATTTCCAAATATAAGATTATTATATGTATTCGAATTTCCAAACGAACCGTCTTTATGTGCTTTTCGAAATTCACGTTTTATGTCATTTAGAGAATTATACTCATGGATACCAGCCCTTGACCCCCAAGCATTTTCAAGCCAAATGGTTTTCTTACCTTTTTTATAATGGACAAAAGAATGAGTCATTCCACCTTGTCCATTGTTACTACATTCCATAACAAAAGTAGCCTTTGGTTTTATACCCATTTTTCGAAGTTCGGACATTTCATACATGACCTGGTCATGACATGAACCTCTTTTGAGCTTCTCTACTGCTTTAGGAGACATCAACTTTGTGAATTCTTTATACTTCAGTTTACGAAGCGACTTTGATAAACCTTTTGGAGTTTTATGATGTCCAAGTTCCTCAGGAGTTCTTCTGACTCCCCATTTCATGCCTTTGATACCATAATGCATTAGAAAATCACCCAAAGTCAACGTCTCCTTTCCTATTAAATATGCGCGCCAGGTCCCCACCAACCCGCACTTTTTATATCCCTTTGCCTATGTCTGCACGTCAAAGACACGGCATTACTACCTTAAATGTCAGCGACAGGCCTCGAACCTGTACCGTTCACATCATCGTGTTGACTCGAGAAAGGATGGAAAGAGAATCAAGGCGATGCAGAACCGCCCTACCTCCTTAGACGCACGCCGACCTGTACGAGGACCCCTCAGAATTGAGAGGTCCAAGTTGAGTTTACCAACGCTTCGGTTCAGGATAATAGGGATTCTGTTGCATCGGCATATGACCAGAATTTCCACCCTGCATCTGACTCATTGCTTCCGCATAACCTCTGGAATATCCATCAGTGTAGCTTTGTCCACCTTCGCGGCTAACGTAACGACCCGTAGACGGACTTCTTCCCCGCATACCAGAATTGCCTTCATAATATTCTTCAGGATGTTCCATACCCCAAGTAGCAAGCATAGATTTCTTTGTGTGATACAGTTTATCAAGCCGATCCAGTAGCTGTTCATTCATTCCACTCTTGGAGATTTTTTCAACGGTATCCTCAATTTCCTTGCAAACCTGCTTCAGTGCAGCTTCATGAAGTTCATACTCGTTCATAATATGCACCTCCTTAAGCAAGTCTCGTGACTTCGACATTCAGATTCCGAAGATTCAGAGCCGGTGCCGGAGTCGTAGTAGGATCTGCGCTTACGGATGCATTTTCTACGGAGACAGTGTAGCAGCATCCAGTAGGAACATCAATAATCGCAAAACCATTAACATTCCAATAAGCGTCAGCAGCTGTAGGAGTAGCTGTTGCGATACTCGTAGGAACAACTTCACCACCAATAGCCAGGGCAAGCTGAATTTCACCAGGAGTACCACCTGTAGGAACAGCAATATTGCCATCAAATGCTACACGATAGCGTGCAAACCTTGCGCAAGGATTGTTTACAATACCACGAAGCGTAAGAATACCGCTTCCAGGTCTATGCACGACATACCCCTTTGTGCATCCGATAGCTTCATTAAGGAGAGCCGGAGCTCCAGGCTGAACTAACTGAATTTCGTTGTAAATATACTCGGCCATAAAAATTCCTCCTAATCAATAAATAAGGGGCTTCAGAGAAATCTCCGAGCCCCTATATGATTATTTCAGATTAAGCAGCACACCCAGTGCATCCCCAAGCCTGCTGACAACAGCAGTTCGGATTCTGCACAACATAGGCAGGACGCGGGACAGGAGCCAGATACTGTTCAAGAGCAGTTGTCTGAGCTTCGTTGTGAGCCATAATAGCCGCTGTCTGAGCACCCTGAGAGGCGGCCAGCTGAGCCATCTGGAGTTCCTGACGCAGAAGAGCAATGGTCTCGTTCTTAGCATCAATCTTATCCTGGCACATCTGATCTTTAATACTCTGGCCAATATCGGCAATAGCAGCACGAGTTGCAGCACCCTCATTGGCAATAGTATATTTCAGATCCGAAGTACCGAGACGGTTTTCGCAGCAACAATTCTGGAAAGCAGACTGCATATTGAACGACTGATTCATGCTAGCGATCTGATTGTTGTTCAGGGCGGTAAGAATATTCTGCTGACCATTAACCAGAGCACTCTGATCAAATCCGCGCTGCATGTCGGCATTCAGATTACCTCCGTTTCCGCCCCAGCCACCGCCGAAGCCATTACCCCAACCCATCATAGCCAGAATAATAACGATCCACCAGGCACCATTCATACCAAAACCATCTCCGTATCCGCCCATACCTGCGGGCACAACATTCATGTTAAAGGGAGTTCCGCCATTTTCTTCATTCATAAATAAAACGTCTCCTTTGTATTTTTGGTCGATTAGTAAACAGTGACTATCATTCACTCTGCTGATGGCCACTCGCAGAGAAATGAACTAAAAAAAGAGGGGTCAGCACCTGCCAACCCCGAGGTAAATTTTAAGAATTCTTTAGATAAGGATAGTTAATATCAATTAGTAACGTTAAAGGTCACATTAAAGCATCAATGTCCTTATCTTACCTACAAGCAACCCTGCATACACTTCATTCCCTTTAATATTCAAATGTGTCTTATCATTTGTATCATAGTATGTACTTGCTGTTGCGTATGATAACGGCATATTCTGATACGCATTTAGAACACTTATACGTTTGTCCTTCATTAGTTGTTCTATTGCTGTCGCAATCTCTTTCAGCGTTGGCCCACCAGTATAATATGTTTTGTTATCTCCGTTTTCCGTACTGCTGAAATATCTCCAGATCGGAGTAGTAACCAGAATACGGATTGAAGGATATGCTGTCTGAAGGAGATCAATAACAGTAGAATATGCCGTTGTAATCGTTTCAATAGATTGAGATGCAGTATAATCATTCGTTCCCCAATCCATAATAATGATATCAACCTTTGACATATCTACTGCTTTTAATCCTGCAAGCCTTGATTGAATCCATGTGTATGTTTCTGCCAATCTTCCTGCGGCGGCATCTTGATCTGTCCATGTTTGCGTTGTTAATGCTGTTACAATATTCACTCCGTCAAAATATTTCAGATCGTTATTTCCGTCCCTTACGCTAACCCGTGTGCCACCAAATGCCCCATTAACACAGGATTTACATTTGGTTGCAATGAATGTCCTGATCTCACCGTCATTGCCGAATATACTGTCACCAAGCAAAAGAACATTCTGCTTTGATTCTGCTGAATCATTAGCGTTTAATTCCCAATCCGACCATTCATTGCTTGAAGATTGGTATATCCTGCAACATGACAACGATGGATCAGAAACACTATATGCGTGTTGTATGGCAGTATACCTTAACCCGTTATTCCACGGAACATACAGTATTTCAACAATCCAACTGCCAGAACTGTTTGGAATGTTTGATGTGCCAGATCCGCAATATAAGATATCCGGTTTGGTATAATCGTTCAGATCATCGCCTGTTGTCAGTATATTGTTCCGTGAATTATTGTATGCGTCATTAAGTTTTGCCCTTGTTATTGATTCGTCTGGAATATTTATTACCCAATCAGTCCATACTCCGCTTGTTGACTGATATGTCCTGCAAAAAGCGAATGATGGATTTGTAACACGATGTGCGAACTGGAACGATGTATACCTTGCTCCGTCATTCCACGGAACGTACAGAACCTCTACTATCCAACTGTTTGATGCATCCGGTGCGTGTTGTGTTCCTGCTGTAACATATAAAACATCCGGTTTTGTATAAGTGTTCAAGTCATCACTTGAAGTCAATGACCTATTGATCGTATTCATATACGCATCTGACAACTTTGATCGTTTTATTGCTCCGGCCTGAACTACATCTGCGAATTTTACTGCGTTCATCATTAGTTCCTGTGATTGATAACACACACAATTTGAAAAAGAATTTGTAAATGCACTTGCGAAATCACTCGGCACAATAGAATCAGTTCCGTTCGTTTTTGCAATTACTAACCTGTAATAATAATTGAGATTTGATACTTCTTTTGAAGTAACAAAATCACTTGAACTATGAATATTGCCAAAGTTATCCCATGCTTGATATTGGAATTTGTACCCGGAAGCAGATGTTAAAGTTGTTGCTTGTGTGAATTTGAGGAATCCTGTCCTTATTCTCGCTGTGCTATATGCAGTTTCACCAGAACTGTTTATATTGCCCTGTTCGACATATATTTCACTCAACCTCAAAGCACTCTTTATCTCACTATCTTGTGCGTCAGAATATTGCTTTAAAGTTTTCAAATCATCAAGATTTACAAGTTTATCTCCAATTGCCATGTGGCATTACCTCCTTAAATACCAAGATATGTTTTGGTCTCTGCCACTGTGGCAGTCGTTACACTGTCTGCAGCTTCTTGTGCGGCTGTTGCTGATGCTGCTGCAGCCGCTGCCGAACTCGCTGCATTATCCGGCATACGTCTCATAATTGCGAGAGCAAGGGCCAACATAACTTCATTCATTCATCAGCACCTCGCTTTTATACTTCTACCCAAGCACCGCTCGGAGTAAGTTGCCAGACATGAGAAAATCCGTACTGAATCGCAAAAGTTCCAACAGGAAGATCCGTAAGAGATGCTAAGTCGGACTCACTCGTTACGTATACGGAATGATCTGGAATATTATGAACAACTTCCCCATCAACCAGAGCGCCGTGTGTACCAATAATCTTCAGTCCATCATATTGATTTGCCATTTTTTGCATCTCCTCCTTATGAATCACTTTCAGGTTCAAGTTCAGGAATACCCAAATATGTAGCAGTTTCAGCCACTGTAGCAACGTCATCCATCGTCGGAAGAACGTATTCTGTGCCTTCAGGTTTGATCCAAATCTTATTAAACTCAGGAATTGGATTTGGCTTAGTTTGTTGAATAATTACTAAATCATCGACATTATTACCAAGTTCGTTATTAATTGATTCAGATCTCGCTGCAGCCGTATTAGCTCTTCCAGCAGCTGCATCAGCAGTGGTTACACCAGCGGAAACGTCGGTATAACACTTTTCAATACCCTGAGCGATATTCTCACGAACATCTTTACCGAAGATAGCCGTTCTAATCTGGGCTACAATCTGAGAAATAGTCGCCATCGTTTATCTTCCTCTCATCCCGGAGACCTGCTGCATCTGTTGTATAAACTTATTTCCTCTTGTTTGCGACAGATACTGCAAGACTGCGTTCGGGTTATTTCTTATATTCTCCGGGACATCCGGAAACTGTTCCTGTACAAAGGCTATTGGATTTCGCATTGCCTGAGCGATATATTGTGCCTGCTGCATAGGATTATTAAACTGAACTCTAGGCTGTTGAGGCTGAGGATTAATCCGGTTATACCAGTTATTCATGCCTCTCACCTCGATTTACTTCCATTTTGATTTGTTTGCTTTTGTGTACTACCAAGTTGTTCGATATGATAACGAAGCTTCTCTTCCAATTCTTCTTTCATCTTATCAAGATCATCCTTGGTTGCGTATGCGGTCATATCCGGTGTCTGTACTTGTTCCGAAGGAGTTTCACTAACCTGAACTTCATCATCAAATACGATTCTTCCCTTTCGAAGAGGATTCATACGACCGTATGCATCATAAGTCTTGAAATAGACATGCTGGCCATCTGAATCAAAAAGCGGGATGATTGTATTAGGTTGAACCGGGGTTGTAGGCTGCCAAGACTTAGCAGAATTCTCACCGTCAACATTAATCATATACTGCGGTTGCTGAATCACCGGTTGTGTCATTTGATTTGATACAGTCATCGGGTTCATCGGATTCCAATAATTCGCCGGATACGCACTCATATACGGGTTATAGTAGTTAGGCATAATTAGATTCCATCCTTTCATCTAATTCTCCAATAAAATGTTGGGATCTCATTACCAGAATCCCAGCTGTCATAATAATTTCCATCGATAATTGCTACCGCGTGTTTTCCTGTACCTATGATATAAGTTCCAATCGGATAATATTTAGTGAACTCATTGATCGTGATGCATTTAGGACAAAACGGTAACAAAAATGGCTCGAAGCCGAGAGAATACAGATAATGACCCCAAATATTATCATCACAAGTTACACTGTATTCTCTCCTGGCGAACATATACAGTTCATCGGACACTTCAAGCCATGGTTTATTGAGTGCTATACAGATGGCGCGAATAACACAGTCAGGAACTTGTTTGTTTTCAGGATTTGGATTTGCGTATATCCACACGGTAACTCCAACTCCTTTCAAGTTCCTTCATTCTGCATTGTTCGCAGTCACCTCTGCACCTTATTTCGTAGGCCCCTGGTCCTGATCAGAACCTACATCGGCATTATCATCCCAAGGTTCAGCATAAGTCATAGCACGATTACTATCGCCAACACCAATAGTAGTCGGGTCAACCAGAACGCCAATCAGACCCAGGAATTCCAGAACCTGAGCAGCAATTGTAGCCACTGTATTCTCCGTTACAACTGGTACGACATCAAACAGTTTCAGCATATTGAATACGAAGCCAATAATAAGAGAAACAAACAATCCCAGCCAGGTCTTATTCCTAAACCGAACTTTCCAATTCATTTTCATTTTGATACCTCCGCGTTACAGTCTCTCAGCAAGAAACTTCTGCAGATCAGCAGTAGCTTCTTTAACTTTCTCATGATCGCCTATGTTACCATATGTGCTCAAGACAATCAGAAATTTAGCGATAGCAGACAAGCCATCGTGAATTTCCTTCTGACCTGTCTGCATACCGCTAATTAACTGTTCATGTGTTTCCAGGCGTTTCTTATCCTTCTCAAGATTAGATTCGATCTTTTCTAATCTCGGAGAAAGATCTTTAATCACCTGCTTAGCAACTTTTTCGGCAAAATCGGGTTTAACTGATTCCCTTCTTTGCCTTCTCCTTTCTGCCAGGGTATGGATCGCATCATATACCCTAAAACCAATCAGGAACAAAAGGGCTACCGCGAAAATGCCGTACAGTGTGTACCACATAATCTGCGGAGTCAATCCTTCTACCGTTGGCATATCGGTTTCCTCCCATTATTTTAGAAATTTTGACATCATATACCAGCCTTTACGCTTACCGTAGTCGATCTGTGTCCAGTCACCATATTGACCGACGACTTTAACAGTAGCACCAACAGGAACTTCGTCATATAATCTGCATGATGTTGTCGGAGAAGCTCTCATCTTAACCCATAATCCGCTCGGTGCAGTAACTATAGCTGTCTGTTGTATCGGCTTAGGATCAGGGCTAGGTTCCGGAGACGAATCTGATATGTATTGTGGTTTCAGATTCGCTGCATATCTCCATCTGGAAATACCGCTTCCAACTGAAGTATCCGTTTTTGCTGTTGGTGATGTCATGTGAATAATACGTAATGGATTTGTACTTTTAACCACACCAATATGTGTATAATCAGTTAGATCTCCGTTATAACCTGATCCACCTTGTTTATACTTGCTTGGAAGATTATAACCATTTTCTCCAGGTTTCCGTGCTTTGAAGACAACATCGCCTCTTTTTAACACGGAAGTCGAAGAAATCGTTCGGATATTAACAACCTTAGTTCTGAATGTGTCATTAGTACCAGTTGTGGAGAAGGTTACGCCGTTCATACGCAAACTATATTTAGGCATTCCGATGCAGTCACATTTAGACTTGTTACTTGCGCCAAGTGTGTATACTGGTTTAGCTCTAACAATGTCTTCGCATCTGTCGATAAACTTATTTATAGTTGTAGGCATCGCAACATCTCCTTCCCATTTTGATTTAAAAAGAAGAGGCTTTGTTTCAGCCTCTTTCTTACTGTCTTAAACGTATTTCTGATATGCATTTTTGATGTCGCTTTTATCCATTACCACGTATTTCATTGTGGTATCGAGTTTTTCATGCCCTAAGACTGCAGCGACTTCCTGGATTGGCATGCCATGCTTAACAAGTCTCGTTGCCCGAGTCCTTCTGAACTTATGCGGATGCACATGTTCAACGCCAGTCTCTTCCTCGAGTTCATGCAGCATAGCCCTTACGCCTCCGGGTTTCATTCTCATATGCGGGAAATGATTCCCTACAAAAAGCGCCTCTTCATCATCTGTTCTCTGTTCCAAATATTCACTTAATACCATCGCGGAAACGCCATCAAGGTAAACGGTTCTTTCCTTATTCCCTTTACCAAGAACAGTGCATTCCAGTGAATTAATATCAACATCATTCCGGTTCAGACTTAGCGCTTCACTAATTCTGCATCCAGTAGAATACAGAAAACATACGATTGCTTTATCGCGTAAGGTCTTACAATGGGTCTTCAACTTCTCTATATCAATCTCAGAATAAGTCGTTTTCACTTTCTTTTGTCTTTTGATTGCACCGAGATTAGCTGTCGGATTCCGCAAAATAAGACCTTCGCGATGAAGCCAATTAAAATATGCACTTAAGACTTGCCTGATTCCTTCCAGCGTATCGTTACTTAATCCGCGTTCTTTCTCGTTATTAAGATAAGCCCGCAGATGAAATACCGTAAGATCCTGAACAGGAATCTCTACCCATTTCATCAGACGTCGTATCTGATACTCATATACGTTTAGAGTCTTTGGACTCCTGCCCTGTATATCGAGTGCATTCAGGTAGTTCTTAAGCAAATCTTCGGAGTCATATGCTTGAATGACCCCCATTTCAATGTTAAATCCGTCAAGACAGTCTGCAACCATTTCAAGAATTGTTTCTTCCTGAAATCCTGCAAATCGCTCACCAATTTTCTGTTTTAACCTGTTTTCAAATACTAACCTTGCTTCTTTTGACATTTTTATGTCACCTCCTTATAAAAGGAGATGTTTCAAATGCGTTAAGAAGTTATTAATTTAAAGGTCACTTTTTATTCCACAATCAGTTATTGCTTATGATGGTAGTATTATCATAATCAATGACAAGTGTTTCCAGTCTGCGAAGCATCCAGTCTTTGTCTTGTCCTACACGGATGACCTTAATCAGTTTGGATGTTCTATCAATACTTACAAGGTTAAAAGCATCCTGTTGCTTACCACCATAAGGACGGTTTGCATCACTATGAATAATATCTTCTGCCATCGCTGTTGTAACACACAGATAAATCTGTTTTGGATATACTGTACTTTTTAAGATATAGTCTGCATGAGTATGACCGCATAACCAGCAGGCGAAATCTCCACCGTTATCAATAAACGATTGTACAGATGCCTCATACGCAGCAATTCTACTGTTTTGTTCTATGTTGGTTTGAGATGTGAATGTACATTGCATCTTTGTCAGATTTTGACCATTCTGATGCGTAAGGATAACTACAGTATATCCGTTTGTTTTTGCTCCTGCGAGTGCCGTCTGCAACCATGTGTTTTGTTCAGTTGCTTCGCTGTCTGTCAGATAATCGTTTATTGAGATCAACCTGATCTTGTAATAAGTGTAATCCTTGTAGTAATAGCTCTTGTTTTCCTCTGAAACTACACTCATATTCGATCCTGACCAAGAGGTCAGATACGGTTCTATGTACCGTTCATACAGTTCCGTCTGTGTATGCTCTGATATCATAGAACCGCCAGCCCCTTCTGTACAATCATGGTTTCCAATGCAAGTTAATACTGATTGTGCTCCGAATTTTCCCCACCAATCATAACCATCAGAAAATTTCAAATATACCATGTCACCCGTGCAAACAGCATCAGTTATTCTTCCACCAAGATACTGCCTGTATTTTACGATTCTGTCTATATTCGCAAGATTTTCATGGATATCAGAGAAGTGCAACAATGTAAATATATCCGCATGAGTCCAATATTCAGACGGAATCGTTCTTGCTCTGCTTTTCGCCTGTATCAGCGCGGGAAGTACAGACTGGTTCAGATCTTCTATGCCGCAAGGCATAAGAGCAGATGAGTTTGTTTGTACGAATTGCACCTGTTCGCTGTATGTGTATCCATAGGAACTGATTTTTATGTATCCGCCGCTTTCAAACGTATATTTCCCTCTGTGCGAGTTGGATGAACTGCCAGAAACAATGCTTTCCACATACGTCAGATCCGTATCATAAAGAGCAATCAAACTAATGTCAGAATTGTACGAATAGATCAGATAGTTCACAATGTCATTGGCTGAAACTTTAATAAACGGTGTTACGGAGTATGTGAAATCACCAGTTACAACCTGACCATCGCTTGATTGTATGTATGCTTTCTTAAACGGTCTGTCATCAAAGCTGACATTTTTTGTATAATCTTCCGTGTAGATATATGCCTTTTTATTACTGCTTATTAAATAGCAGTATCTGACATACTGACCCGCACTTATTTTTATATATCCTTTAACTTTCCCGGAAGAATTGCCACAAATAGCACTTACAAGCTGTTTGCTTGAATTGTATACAGTAATCGCAGATATATCAGTATTGTATAAAGTTAAATCATATTCAATAATCGAATCTTTGCGGCACAGAATATAATCAGAATAATAATATGAACTGCCAGCTAAATTATAATGATCGTACCGTGAAACTCCGTTGCTGTCTATAATTCCTTTGTTTTTCAGATAACCGCTTAATTCTTTTATTTCATCATCATTTTCAAATATTTCAATGCAATCAGAATCAAAGTGCCTTGTAATATAAACACTTGTGCTTGAAAATACATCTTCATATTCGCACACTCTCACATACCCATCTGCCAAAGCAGTATACTTTCCGGTTGTTGTATATGATTCTGTCCCTGTGGCAATAGCAGATACAAACTGCATATCGTTGTCGTAAATTGCAACAAGCGCAACATCCGGGTTATAAGCCTTTACTGAATATGCAAGTATATCATTCGCTTGAATTTTAACAAAACCGGATGTGTGATAAGTTCCAGAATTGTCAACAACCAGCCCTGTAGTAGAATCAATATACCCATCAAATGTCAGAAAGTCATTTGTAAGTATGTTTTCGCTTTTCCCATACATATCATAATTAACAGTTATTGTGTTCTCAATCGTTATGGTTGTGTTCTCAAACTCTGCAATATTATCAACAACATCACCATAGTTGACAAGCACTTGACCAGCGCCAGTCCCATCCCAATAAACACGAAGTATATTTGCATCATATTTAGGAACAAAAGTAACAGACTCATTGGGTTGAATCCCAACCTTGACAATTTCTTTTTGCGTATAATCAACCCTTGTTGTAACATTCACAGGAATTGATCCGATATTGCAAATCCGATATGTTTCCCCTATTGTAAAAGTGAACGGATAGCTAATACCACCAATTGACCCACTTGCTCTTGAAACGCTAAAATAATTAAGTACTGCTTCACCATTGCTCAAAGCACTCTTTAAGTCACTGACATCATTACAAATTTTAACCTCAACAGCATCAGTTCCAGTCCAAGCACCGGCTGCGTGATCGGCTGTAAACCGGAAAAGTTTGTTTACACTAGACCCACCACTGGTGATCGTCTGAATAACATACTGTCCTGCAGTATAAGCAGTAGAAGAATTAAACGTTCCAGCAAACATGTTTTCTACTTCAGCAGCATTAGCCAACTGAGCAGTTACTTCGTCTGCTTTAGACTGGATACGAGTACACTGTTCTTCTGTAGTTTGATCTGAAATAACATTAGCAGTCAGGTAATCCGTACCTGCTTGATTCTTCGTATAGAATTTATTTGGTGAAAGTACAACAGGCATTGGCCTTACCTCCTTAATTGAATAAAAAAGAGGAGGACCTTGTATAAGATCCTCCCTCTCTATAATAGGCCTTGCTTATTCTGGGGACACTGTCTCAGAATTTTCTGGTTTTAAATCGAGCCTAATTTCTGGAATTTCTCCACCATTTTGAATGTCTTTAACCTGCTCCTCAAGAATGAGCACATGTTGTTTAATATCGTTGAGCCACTCACTGATAATGTAGATGTATCCACATTTAGCGCGACCCTGAGCATCTACAAGCTTATCAAGAAGATTTTCGCACAGATCGAGTTTTTCTAGTGGTGTTGGATTTTGCTGTTGATTCTCCATCGTTACTCTCCTCCGTTTCGGTGGTCTTCTTCACTTCTTCTGCTTCAGGTGCTGTTTCCATAGGTACATACTCACCAGGAACAATAATCTCCTGTTTCATAGAAGTCTTAGCACCTTCAGCAGGATTAATCCACAGTTCAACATAATCGCCATCAGCAAAATACTGAACCGAATATATTACTGTATAACCAATATATGTTGTTTTGTAGATGCTATAGTAACAGACAATTGTTTCAGTCTTCTCAGGATTGCTGAAATCCGTAGCAGCCTTAACAATGTCGTTTCCAGGAACCCTAACCATCAGACGATCCGCACTGGATCTTGATGCAAAACCATTCTTGATTTCAGTTCCGTCTTTCAATACGAGTCTATTTTCCATTTATAATTTCATCCTTTCTGTTATTAAGATCCATATCCATTAACAAACAATTTTTTCATTTTGAAACCCGGTCCTTTCAAAATATATTTATGTCGATTACCTGAACCTGCTTAGATCGATGCAATAGTATCGTTTATCTGCGTTTCCACAAGTCACAACAAAGGTGACATATTTTGCAGTTTTTGGATTAGGCGTTGTAGAACTGTTGACCCACGTATATAATTCATGATATGTGTACGCTACAGGTAACGTAGTGCTGTAAAGTCCGCATCCTCCCTGATTACGAGTTTGTATATCAATTGTTCCGGAACCACCGCTGGAAGGCGCGGTATATGTCCGTTCAAGTCTTGTTGCAACGGTACCGTCTGCTCGTTTTTGCGTGACGTTAACGACGGCCGACTCACCATAATCTAATGTTTTTGAAGCAGTTGTACCTGTAGCACTAAACGACGTATAACAATCTGACCATCCGGACGAATAGCGATCACTAGGTGCCGTATATGTCCGTTCAAGTCTTGTCGCAACGGTACCGTCTGCTCGTTTTTGCGTGACGTTAACGACAGCAGACTCGCCATAACTTAACGTTTTCGAAGCGGTTGTGCCAAGAGCACTAAATGACGTAAAGCATTCGCCCCAGCCTGATAATTTTGCGGCCGACACAGCGTCTTTATAGAACTGCGTGTCGGCAATATTAAAATTTACAGTTTGGCCAATACCGCCGCCAATTTTATAAAAATCAAAAAAGATTTTACCAGAATCATCTCCAGTTCCAGAATATACAAGACAATTACTGAAACAATTATTTAAATATCCTGTATCATATCCTGATCCACCTTCAGAAGGAACATTAATGGCATAGGTTGTCGCTGAAACCCTATTAGCCCACAATTTATCTGTTCTTATACCAGTATCAGCAGAGATAGTACTACCTAGCCATTTTCTAACTTCAGCAAGATCCGCAGAAATTGTATTAGCCTCCACTTTACCGGCGATAACAATATCAAAAATACCAATCTTGGTTTTAAAGCTTGGAATTTCCGAAACACGAAAATCACTAGCACTTACGAATCCATCAGCTATTCTTGTTACTCCATCTGCATCTTTGTACTGGAAAGGAGTATTCAATTGAATACGCCATTGATCGCCTTGGGCAGTTGTATCAATACCAACCAACACTTCGCCAGCGGATCCGTAGCCGGTTAACTCTCGAGTCTTTAGCCAAACAGATTTTTTTTCATCAACGTCACCCGTAGTTGTAGCATAAACATTTCCGGTTTCAGCCTCAGCAATAAATCCAGAAACATTATCATAAGTCAACCCTTTAGCCCTGCTGTACCAATGCGTCGCAGGAATATAACCACGATCACCCGAAGTATAACCAAATATACCGAATTCTTTAGATATCGCTACGTATTTAGTAGATGCACCACTAATAGTAATTTTACCAACGATTTCGGCAGAAAATACGAGTTTCGAATCTGCTTGAGCTTCTTCCTTAGTGCACTTATCAGGATCATATACTTTATTGATAGATCCTGATATTTTTCCATTGGATTTAAAAGAATTAGCAGCAGCATCTCCACCCCATCCTACAGTGGTGTCCTTCTTGATTAAGTCTACTATTGTGTCGAATGACGAAATACCAGAATCTCCTTGCTCGTAAGTATATCCTTTTTCTTTGAGATACCAGTGTGTAACAGGAGAAGCTCCGCCATTCAAAACACTACCATTCGAGAATTCAAATGCAAAGACACCACGATCAGCAGAAGTACCAACCCATTTAACTGTTTTCCCAGGAAGCGTAATTTTGCCAACGATAGACGCTTTAAACCATAAATCCTTATGATTTATTGGGCGTATCGGTGGCTCCCCAGTTACAGGGGTCGCTTCCGCCATTTCAGTAGGATCAAAACAAGCAGCGGTTCCTTTTAGCTCACCATTTCCATAGAAAGACAATGCCGCATTTGTTCCACCATAATCAGATGCTGGCCTTTCGGAACCAATAATCTGCCATATTTTATGCCATGTAAGTTCTTTATCTTCATTGCCTTTAGGAATCGTCTTTTTACTCCCATTAGCACTGGCTGTTTGGTTTCTAGATGATTTTTTACTTGTCTTGCTATGCTCAAGTAAATCACTTGGAATGCTGAACGTGTAACTGTTATTTTCGGGATTAAACAGATCATAGGAAATGTTCCTACATACGAGCTTCTTAGTTTCCCATGTTGGGGTTCCATTTCTAACAATAAGATACGTTACATCTACGCATTCACCAATGAGGATCTTTGGATAATTATTATCGGTGATATGCAGATCTATTGCTTTAACAGTAAATGACGTTGCAATTCCAAAATAACTATCTTTAATCCACTTCTTAACATAATTCCATAATTTTTCCTGAGTGTCTGCATCGGAGAACGTCACTGTCTTATAAATAACGCCAAAGTTTGTCTCCGCGTCACGATAATCCGTATAACTATGAAATTCGTCAGTCAATTCCTGATCAGTATAAAGATTTCGAATATACGGCACAGACATGGATTTACCAGAATAATTATTATATCCATCAATATAAATCGTTTTTCCGTTATTATCAGTCGAACCTATCGGAATTACTCTTGTAAAAACATTGTCCCCTGTATAATCCGCAGAAATATCCAGAATATTTTTCCCTACTGTTACTTTAGGTCTTAGTCCATCGCCAAGATCTCTGGCATAATACTTATACCAATTAAGTGTGCGAGTGTTTCCAGAAGACTGAACAATCATATGACCGCCATAATTGCTTGTAAGATTACTAAGCAAACCAGATGTTTGAGTCCAGGAAGTTGGTTCGTATCTATCCAATTCTGAAGGAAGCTCAACACCAACGGATCCTTTAGTAACGGCTTTCTCCGGAACCATTGCATTATGATTATTAACGATAGCGGTATAGTAGTCGCTTACGGATATTTTATTACGGAATTTTTCTTGTTTGCCCTCATAATAGCTATCATTAAAAAATACATAATATCCTGCACAAGTGACATTCTTTGTGTGGTAGACAGTGGACGAACTGATATTTAAAACTTTTCCGTCAAAAATAACGTCTGTGTCAGTTCCATTAGGTCCATCATAAACAACACGAATAAGAGTCTTATGCTGAAGAAGAGCGTCATAATATGGAGAGTTAGATTCCATTGAGAATGTAAAATTCTCAGCAGCATCTTCGCTTGCTTTGACAATGGGCTTCTGAACAGGAAATCCGCTAACACTGGGAACAGCAAACATCTGCTCTTCAGTTGTAATCAGACTTCCATTACGCATAAAATTTTTAATATAAATTTTATACACTTACAGCGATCCCCCTCTCCATGTAATAGTCACTTTACCATTACCGCTAATTGTTAATGTGTTTCTACCAATCGCAGCCCTTCCAAGAGTTTTAGAACCTGTTGAACTAAGCGTTTGAGTAACGCCTCCAAAAGTGACAGTAGCACTTCCAGAAACCCATGTAACAACCGGCTGGAATGCGTAATCTCCAGCATAAATGTAATAGGTTCCTGCACCAATATTATTAGTAACAATGTTAGAACCACCCGGCCAAGCTGTATAATAATCATAATCAGTTTCAAAATTAAACGGATCCCACAGAGCCGGAGTAGTTCCTTCGGTGTTAATCCTTAACTTATATGGATCAAGTTGATAACTGATTGAAATAGCAGAGTTTGATGCTCCGGATTCCCAGTTACCAACTGTAAATCTTCCTTCGTAATAATATCCAGGGTCATCTTCAAGCTTCATCTTAATTCGTTTTCCGTGAAGAACCCGGACCATCTTTTCTCGAATTGTTTCCCAGTTTTCGATGCTGTTTGCAACCAGAAAATTAATAGACCCCTGACGCTGACCGTAATTAGGTCTGCCAGTAAGATATGTTGTCAAATCCAACATACCATCAGCACCTGGAATCTCAATAAATTTCGTTACAATGGTTGGATGTGCAATAGCAGGTCTGGAGGAAGGAATTAAATGCCAATCCGTCCACGTATTCGCCGCTACATTAAATGCTGTATAAGACTGTCCAGAAGGGATATACAGATCCCCGAAGGATACCGAATGTTCTTCTGTGTAATACGTTCCGTTAGCACTGTACATGTATTCCTTCCTCCTTTTCCTACTATTTTGATTGATTTAGGGCGTCGTTACACCCAGATTAAGTAATGCGATGTACTCACCGATCTTAGCGTCAATATCAGGCGCAATCTCACCGACAAGCACGTTCTTATTAATATACATGTTAAGTTTTGCAAATGCAGAAGTAATCTGATCAACTGTAGCTTGAGATTCTTTAAGTGTGTCAACTGCTGATTTAACGTCGTCAATATGCTGATATAAATCAGCAGACTTAATACGTTCTTCATCTGTTTGAGCATTAGCATTCTGAGCATTTTGAGCAAGCGGAGCAGTGTCTAAAGTAAGACCAGCGTCAGCCATTTGGTGCCTAAGCTGCTCTTTAATTGTATCGTCCAGTTTAAGAACGGGCGTAATCTGAATTCTAAGATTCGGATCCTCGTCAAATGCTGCCTGGATGCCTTCAAACAACTTAGAAGCGACATTCTCACCAATCGTCTTATAGGATTCTGAAAAGTCTTCAGTTTCCATAACTTTTATAATTGCCTGATCAAACGCAAGAATCAAAGAAGAAATTTTATTTATGTTTCTAAGCCCTTCTCTACTTTCTAATCCACCAAAAATTTTATTAAGAACTTTTGATAAATCTTCTTCTGAATTAGATCTCAACATACTTGTTAATTCATTAATAGAATGCAACATATTTGCCATGCCTTCTGTAGCACTAACAAGCATATTCATTCTTTCTGGAGTTATATTATTTTCAGTTTCAAAACCGCTATTTAATCTTGTAAAAAATGAAACAACAGCATCGGCAAATCCAGGAAGTTTTTCTGTGACAGTATCAATTAATGACGCAGTACTACCATATCCGGAAAGTGTTTCATCCATAGAATCGCCAAGGCCTTTTGTGAACCGTAATAACGCAGATATTCGTCCCTCAGTTAATGATATTTCATCACTATTATCAAGACCTTTAACTTTAGAAATTGAATCATAAAACGACTTCATTGCAGAACCAAACAATTTAATTTCAGTTCCGATGGCCGATAATGACGAATCTCCCGTAAGGTACTTTGCAACCCAGCCTGTTGTTCCTTCCGTTTTTTCAAAAGCATCTGCTAATTTTTGAAAAACATCTAATGTTTTATCAAAAGCATTAACGGTACTTTCATCAAAGCCGGATATCCCATTACTAAATACAGATAATGCATCTGATAATATTTCCAAACCAACAGCAACTCCAGATGTATACTGAGGAACAAGATAATCTGCAACACCTAATTCTTTAGCGCTTATATCTGATGCATCAAAACTCTTTTTTAACAAGTTCAACATGTTTTTAAGAAAATCGCCAAATTTACTAGTTGTTAATACTCCAATCATCCTGTCCATTTCGGATTCAACATTTTCAATATTGCTAAATTTACTTAATGAATCAGCCAACATACTAATAAATGCTGACATCCTATTAAATAATTCAACGCGATTAAACAGATTATCAAAGAATTCATCAATTGATAACTCTTTTAGATCTGTACTATTTCTACGTTCTTCATAATGAGCCTGAGCTTCACCAAACAAAGCATCAAATGCCTTGTAGAACGTATCAAACAAAGTCTTTAACTTTTCAGCAGCCTGAATAGCCGTTACAAGATCATTATCCATCGACGCGAGATTTTGGACAAATGGTTTTATCTGTTCCAAAGTTTCATCCACTTGTGCGCCAAGAATTTCAAATGCGCTTCCCAGCGTTTCCATTGATTGAGCAATCGTTGTAGTTGTCATTCCAGCAACAATATTACCGGCTGTTCCGATTCCCAACGTTGTTAAGAATCCGCCAAATGCATCTGAAATTTTACCTAACAAACTATCTTTTAAATTAAACTTACTTGCTTCGCCATTTTCCCATTTTTCTCCGAGAGCATCGAACAGTTTTCCGATGGCACTCATTCCAAGAATTGCTGCAATGGCAGTCATAAGATCTTTAATTTTATCAATAATTTCTTCGAATTTATCAATCTTTTCAGTGTCTCCAGAACTTACAAGAGTTGTTATATAAGACATTATTCCAGCAATTGCGGCTATGGCTATGGTAATTGCCGTCCACTTGATTGCTCTAGCGCCTTCTTCAAATTCATCAGCCATTCCAAACAAATCGCTTAACTTACTGAATAGTAATGTCAAAGCAACAATCACACCAATAATTTCAATAATATCTTTATTTTCTCCAACAAATGTAGTTAATTCATTGAATATCCGTTTGACAATATCCAAAACGCCTGTCGCACTTTCAATCGAATCGCCAAACGATTTCGCAGCTCCTCCGCCTTCAGTAGCTTCTTTTGATTCTTCTTCAGCAGCAGCATTCATAGCACCAAACAGCTTTTCAAACCATTTAGGTGCCTCTTTTGCTAATGTACCGATAGCAGAACCAATAAATTTTGGAATTGTATCAAGGAAGAAATTCTTAATACTTTCACCAATATTTTTTAAAGCTTCCCTCAACTCTGGTTTCTGCTCTCCATAAACTTCATCAACCTGATCGGAAATGGATTTTTTACCAGTTAGAGCATCAACAATTATTGTGGCGATATCTCCAATCCAGTTAAGAGCTGTAGCGATGCCATTAAGAATTGCGGGACCAATAGACTGGAATGCTTTTAAAAAACTTTCCTTTAAACTATCGACAAAAGACCAGAATCCGGACTTCTCTGTATCTTTTTCAATTTTCTTATTAGCTGCTTTTGCACGCTTCTTAATATTATTTGCCATCGGATCAAATACATCAAAATCTCCTCCGATTTTTCCAATATTATTAGAAGCCCCACCAAATAATTGCTCAATAAACTGAAATGCCTTTTTAAGAAAATTAGGTATATCGGTTGTAATAAAATCATAAATCGTCTGACCAAATTCTCCAACTGCTTTTCCGACTTCACTTTTTGGTATTTCTCCGGTAAATATTGAACTAAGCCCTTCAAACACTTCAGAACCAAGTTTAGATATAGCTATCCAAGCATCCTGAATAAACTTCGGAATAGTTTCAACAAATAGAGTCTTAATTCGTTCACCAATATTCTTAATTGCAGTAACAAGTTTAGGCTCTTCTTTATCTTCTCCATCTTCTGCAGATTTGGCCATGCCTTCTGTTGCTTCGGAAGTAACAGTTTCGGCAGTTTTTTCAACTTCTTTCTGAACGCCGATACCTTTAAGCCAGTCTCCAACATTTGAAACAATTTCATTAATTGCTGCAACAGCCAATTCAATACCGTTTGCAATCCATACCGGAAGTTCTTCCCAAATATGCGAAATTGTTTCGCCTAATTTACTGACAAATTTTTGCCATGCATTAACTTTGGGTTGAGCTCCAGAAATTGCATCAATTTCAGCTGCTTTTTGCGCATCTTCAGCCGCCTCTTTAGAACTCTCATCAGCTTCTCCAACAATTGCGTTGTATAATTTATCCCATACAGTACCGAACAAATCAACGGCGCCATCAATAAATTCAAGAACTTTTGTTGGTAAATCTTCAACAATGAATTTGCCTATTGTCTGACCAAAATTAAGAATTGCCTGGCCAATAGGACCTTTATTAGCATTGGTTTCATCTTCACCTTTAAAGAAATTAGCAATCTTAGTAGGAATATCCTTCAGGAAATCAATGACCCAATTCAATGCTAATTCGGCTTTTGAACGAATCCATTCAATTCCTTGGGCAACCACATTCGAGAACCATTCAGCATTAGCATCAACGTCATCGGTTCCGGTAAAAATCCTGGCAATCTGATTCAGAAGTGTCGTGCCAATATCTTTAATAACGTTAAGAATGCTCGTTAAATCGATCCCAAGGAACGGCTTCTTAATACGATCCTCGACATCCTTATTAGTGACATCTTTATCATCAGGTCGTCCAAACAAAGCACCAATAACCGTTGTAATAATATCTCCGGCGCCTTTAATACCCGCTTTGATGTATTCTGGAATCTCCTGAATAAACTTCTTGATATCCTTAATCGCTCCATCAAGCCACTTACTGAAACCTTTCTTATATGTAACGGTGATCTTCCTGATTGAAGTTTTCCCCGTCAAAGGATCGACTCTTTTAATCAGTTTAGTTACTTTCTTCCCAAACAAAAATTCATTCAAAGCTTTAAACAAATTCGTGGCAAAATCACCAATCGTTTGAAAAGCATTCTGAATCTTATTCGGAAGATCTTCAAACCATGCAGCAACGGCCTTCTTAGTTTCTTCAATAAAGTTTTCAAAACGCTGCATAATCGCAGAATCTTTATTGACAACTTTATTCTTATCATCTGCAGAAGATTTTGCTCCAGTATTAGCTTTATTTCCGTTGAACCATGAATCAAATACCTCATCAATCCAACTACCGATCTTGCCAACTCCGTCAATAATCCTCTGAGGAAGACTCTTAAAGAATGCCTTAACATCTTCAATCGCTTTCGTTACCCATTCCCCAAGCGGAGTAAGAACTGTCTTTGTTTCAAGCTGACTGCCATTGTATCTTGTCTGTTCAGTGAAGAATAACCCACGAAGCGTATCATAAATATTCGCTCCAAACTGCATAACCCGTTCAGGAATGCTCTTTACAAAATTTCCAACATCAATAATGGCCTGGTCAACCCACTTCTTAGCATCCTGGACAAACTGATTGGTATTAAAGAAATTAATCAGACCAGAGAAAATCCCACCATTTTGATCATCCTGACCTTGGGTAGCTTCATCCTGTAATCCGAGCAATCTCCTGATATCACCGATCAGAGCGCCAAAGAATTCTTTAACAGCATTTAGACCAGTCTGACAAGCATTCTTAATACCTTCAAAGTCTTCTCTAATTCCGTCAAGAACTCCTTTGCCTTCTTTCATTTGAGCGGATTTAACCCCAAGCAATTCAAGCAAAAGACCAAGAGCATCAGAAAAGAACTCAATATTTGTAGTAACTGTATCAATTGCCATCTGAGCAAAGAACGCTGCAACTTCTCCAAGAAATCCAATAATTTCTCCAAGAACCTTTGCGATTGGATCAAGAATAGTAAGTATATTATCAATACTATGCTCAATATCTTTAAACACATCTGTATTATTCTTCAAATTAACTAGCGGTTCAGTTACCTTACTCAATAGGATAAGGAACCCATCAAAAATCGGAGAAAGCGTATAGAATGCTTTTGAAATGGCATTAAACGCGATGACGACGAGTTTCCCAACAATACTAAATACGGAAGCAAGATTAGAAAGAACCTGTCGAATTGCTTCAATTCTTGTTGGACCGTTCTCCATAATTGGTGAATTCATGAATTTATTAAAATTCTTGGCAGCTTCTTTTATTCGTTCAGATGCATCACGAATATGCATGGAAAGCACGAACATTTTGTCGCCAAGACTCTGAAGAATTGGCTGGGCTTCATCTTCTTCATTATTTAATTCATTAAATCCTGGGAGAATCTGCAAAAATGTTTTAAGAAGAGTACCAAGAGCATCAGTAATATTCAGAATTGTCTGACGAAAGACTGCTCCTCCACCAGTATCTCCAACACCATCATCCCAAAAACCAAGAATCGCGTTCCGATATTCACCAATCTTATAAACAACATCCGCTAGTTCACCTTCAGCAAGCTCTGTGAAAAAGTCTTTAGCTTGCTCAAGCTTACCGAACAAATATTCGAATGTTTGCCCCCAACCTGTAGAAACCACGTCTTTCAGTGTGTTAATAACATCTGTAAAACTTCTAGCTTCTCGAGCTGCGAGATAGGCGTCAACAGCAATTTCACCAAAGTCCTTCTTGGCTTCCGCAATTGCTTTTTCACGATCTACTTCGCCGTTTTCATTTGTCCACTTTTTCTTATATTTCTTAAATTCTTTTTCGTCGAAATAAAACTTCTTGCCAAACAATTTATTCATAGCTTCATTGTTAACGAAGTCGTATTTCAACATATCCTGAAGATTTTTAACAGTGACTTTCTTACCAGCTTTAACTTTTTTATCTGTTGTGCTAACGGTTTTATAAACACCATCACTAACCTTCTTAAGAGTACCTGCCTCAGCAGCAGCTTCAAGCAAGTCTTCCTTGAACTTTTCTGTTGTCATGTTCAACAATTCAAGGCTCTTATAGTCAGTATAATTTAGTGTTCCTTTACCATAAGCTTGGGCAAGATTATAAAAAGCTCTCTGAGCATCAGTAGCATTAATACCTGCGTTTGCACAAGCATTAGCAATACCTTCAACGCTTCTGGTTGCCGTATCAAGATCAACACCTGCAGAACGCATTTTACTTAAAGCGTCCGTCATTTGACTAAGAGAATATGAAGTTTGATCAGAATATTCGCGAAGCTGATCAATCGAACTATAAGCAGCGCTTTGGGATTCACCAGCACTCATCATAATACGAACAGAAGTTAACATCTGCTCATATTTGCTCATTCCCGCACTTACCTGATCAGAACTAATACTACGAATAAACCCGGTAACACTCTGCTCAAGTTTTAGAAAAACACCTGCTACTTCATCAGCAAGACCACTTAAGATCTTTTGCTTCACCATCCCGATGAAAGTAGTAAAACGTTCAGTAAGTTTATCAAGGGATTTACCCATTGATTCTGTAGAGGCTTCCGTCTTCTTAGCAAGCTCTTCAACATTCTTTCCTGTCTCTTTAAGATTCAGTTCTTTCTTTAACTCATCGAGCTTTTTAATTGTTTTGTCTACGCCTTTTTCAAAGTCCGATGCATCAAATTTTGCAGCTACAATCCGCTCATCAACATTAGTTGCCATGACGTTTTACCTCCTCCCATGCTTCATTGGCCATCCCCTGAAAAACTTTCTCAATGGCAGGGTTAATATAGTCGGTTCCTTTTACAAATCCGCCATTACGTGTAGCATGGCCATATTGCAAAAGAATCGCGACGTTTGCCCAGCCATCCACAACATTCGTGTTAGACCAGACAATTTCGTATTTGTTATCTTTGTCTTTAATAATTTCATATGTCCAGCTATCAGCAGTTTTACCTGTATCTTTAGGTGTGGCTTCTTTTAAAGCCTCAACTCCACGCTTTCCATATTTCTCCAGAATTGGCTTAACCAACGGACTCAAGTGAAGAGATTTTGTAAGGAACTTCTCCAGATTGTTGAAATTCCCAGAATGCTCAAAATTGATCTTCATCCAATCCCTCCATTATCCTTTTGATCCGCTGGCAGCCCTCCTGGAATTATTCAATGCCGCGTTCATCGCGTAGATTTCCTGTTTACTCATCTGCTGCGGATTACCTTTGGCATTGCAAATTTTGATGAGCGTAATAAGACGATTCAGTCTCCATTTCTCACACTCAAAAGGAATCCCGTTACTGATCATCCAATAATAAATCAGTTCGGAAGTAGGCGTTTCGCCTTTTCCACCCTTGCTCTTCCGTCTGTCTGTTACTGTTGTCGCAGTAGCGGGATCCATAATGTATTCTTCGATCTTCTTAACATTCTCATAACCCATCAACTCATAAGCCTCATCCGGAACATCCTGATTAATTGTCATACACCGGATATAATCCTTAAACTCGGCAGGAGTCTTAGGTTCAGGTGTTAAAAAAGGTTTCTTCCATTTTGATTCCCATTTGGAGATGGAGACAAGAGAATGCTCCAACTTCAATGTACAAGCTCTACAGAATACAAACTCCTGATGAACCTCATCGAAATACTCCTGTTCGGGAATTTTCAGAACCAGCATTCTCTCATCCTTCTCCTTTACCGATTACAGAAGATGCGCGTTTCCGTCATCTTCTGTTTCTACTTTCTCTTTGCCAATGGGCGTGAGCACCTTAGCATCAGCTTCAGTATCGCCACGCATATCTTCAGGCATCAGTGCATTAATAAACGCCGCAGCCTTATTCGCATCGGAAAGCAGTTCCATATACAGCTCGTTATAAGCCTCGGTCTGGGTGAATGCTGTAGAGAGTTCTTCACTCTTAAAGAACCGACGACCATCCGGAGATTTCTCACCGTAAGCCTTTAGAATAATGGTCTTGAAAGCCTTCATGATCTTCGGGATATCCTGCTTCTCCATCATATCTTCCAGGAGCTGCCGCATACCACCAGTCACTTCGGTTTCCATTTCCATCAGTTCAGTCTTATTCAGGTTGAAATAAAAGTTCTCCTGACGTTCAGTTCCGTTGTAATCTTTGTATTTAATCAGTTTCTTAAGCATCTTAGGTTCCAATCCTTTCTTTTTGTTCCATAAAAAATAGTCGTTGGAAATAAGGAGAGCACCTCCGTGCTCAGAAGTGCTCTCCTATAAAACTTAATTAGCCAGCTCCCTGGGAAACTGTCAGAGTAGAGATAACCGTATCAGGATCCGGCAGAGAAGGAATCAGAGCGGTGATGGAGTGCTCAGTATCCTCATCACGACCATAAATGATCTCAAGCAGATTCTTCAGAGCAGCCGCAGCAGCCGTAGCAGTGAACTTCGTACTGTCAATCGTGATTTCACAAGTCGCCTTATGGCCGGTCACAGAAACAGGAGTGCTGTTCGCTTCCCAGCTAAAGGAGATCGCATCGGGGTTATCGTTGATCGTGGTATAGCCACGGCCAGACGGAGAAGCAGTGCTGTTATAGATAATGTGGAGCTTAAAACCCTTATCCATACCAGGATGCGCTTCGTCACCGATCTGGGTCTTATAAACCAGACCAAAAGCTTTACGACTCTGCTGTCCAAGGAACACGCCGCTAACAGCTTCCTTGCTACCATCGCATTCAGCCCACTCATCCGGATAAGTATAAGCTTCGATCGTGAAGCCGAACTTTTCAGCAGACCTCATCGAAGCATACTTAATGTTATCCGCATACAGGTCAGTAACATCAGCACCACTGGGGTTCTCATTAATCGCAGTAACACCATTCCAGGCAACACCGGTATCATAACCAGATGTACCCATCGGGAAAAGAGCAACTTCACTTACGCCAGCTTCGATCTCGCGCTCGCCAACGCCATGCCAAGTCATTTTACCCATAGTTTTATACCTCCGTTAGAAATAGATGTCATACGCATAATGAAATAAGCCATCTGCCGTGTATGGCCGGTTCAGATGGCAATATTCCAGATCCTCAAGCGTATCTACCATAGGATCATCTGCGTCTCGGGTAATGTACGTCAATCCATATCGTCTCATCTTGATATAAGGTTCATTCTCTGCTCGTCTTTCCTGATGAGCTTCGAGACTGTAGACGATACATGGATATTTAAGTTTAAAGGACTCGGGAGGATCAAAGTACACATTAGTCGTGCCCAGAATCGTCCTCAGTATCGAGTCCAGCTGTACTCGCGTCCGGGCCATTGTACAATCCTCCAATTGTAAGAATGATGCGGGGCCTCTGAAGTTCAATATTAGTGATGCTCCAGAGGTCCTCGCGCCATTTTACATATCTCATTGCGCCGATATTCTCATTAGCAAATGAGTCGGCAACAATACTGATGGTGTTGTTAATGACCAGATTTTCATTGGTTCCGCCACTATTTTGATCCCAGCGACGGGTATTCCGCATGACATCTCCGTAATACTCCCTTTCGGTTGCTACTTCACGCCATACGCTGGGATGATTGACCGGATCGTACTCTTCCGTTCGGATAAAGCCGACTTTCCCGTGAAATCGGGCCATTTAAATCACCTCAATCAGGACTTCGCCAGAACCAGCTTGTTCATGGTGTAGATCTTGGTTTCAGCATAGTTGCCGAGAACCGCGGTCACCTTGATCTTCTGGTTGTTGTTGGTCACGCGGCAGACAGCCATGTAGCCCTCGGACGGATCCAGAGCAATGGGACCATGCTCGCCGCCGACCAGCTCGATAAACGCAGTCGCGCCTTCCGGAATACCAACGACCTTCATCGCCAGGAAGTTACCAGTGGAATCATCAGCGCCCCAGGTGCCAGAATCCCACACAGAACCGTCAGAGATCTTCTTGGAGGTACCGGTTACAGCACCGCTGCCGAAGTCAATACCAGTCTGAATGTTCGCAACGCTCACACCGTAAACGGTTTCAGTAGAGGGCTCAGCCACTACAGCCAGTCCCGCAAAGGGATTGGAAGCGCTCTTCTGCCAGGGCTTGGAGGGCAGGCTTGGCTCGATGTCAAGGAACGCCGGGCTCGTATGAGCAGTTTCAATAACCAGAGCAGAGAAGGGCTTGGTCAGAGCACCGCTGCAACGGGTTTCAATCAGGTATTTCTGCTGGTTGTAATCGATATCGAAGTCATCGAACATGTTCACGCTGCCGCCCTTATCAGCACCAACGTTATAGTCTTTCAGGTTGACAATGATACCCAGCAGATCATATTCGGTCGTAGTCACGCCAACAGTTTCGCTGCGAGTACCAGCCTGTTCAAACACGGGAACCGTAATAATATCGTTCACGCGCAGAGCAGTCGCCAGAGCCTGCTTGGTCGGATACAGGAAATGACCAATGCCGTCTTCCAGCAGCAGCATTTCAGTCAGCACAGACTCGGTGGTGTAGAAGTTCGGGTTGCCAGAACCACGATACTGCGCACGAGCCTTAATGATCTTCTTGATAATGCTCTTGGCATGCGGGACATTATCCTCGGCGGTGACCTTCACCTTGATGGAGAACAGATCATCATCCTTCCAGATGGAACGGATATGCAGTTCAGAAATCTTGTCATCGCTGGCAGGATTCCGACCATCACCGATCAGGATAGCACGGGCGATTTCCTCGTCCAGCATGACCCGCATTTCACCCTTAATCCAGGCAACAACGTCGAAGTCAGTGATGTCGATCACATCATCGCGATCCAGCTTCTGCTTTTTGTAAATGGTCTGAGGATCGGTCGTCCGCTTGAGCAGCGTGAAGACTTCTTCCTTTTTCCGATTGCCCTTAATGTAACCCAGGGCACGAGCTTCGTCCTCGGTGATATCCGCGAACATACTCTTAATCCGGCTGAAGGGAGTATGATGCACAGCACCCATAACACCAGCAACCCAGCCGGTATCCCGCTTGATAAACTCAGGCGGATTGTTCAGATTTTTATAGTCCGGGAACAGCCAATCGATCTGGTCGATGCCATATTCGGCGGTATGGGCCAGAACGGATTCACGCAGGCTGCCGTTGCGCTTCGCATCACTGAAAATCGCTTCGGTTTCAGCATGGGAAAGAGTGTTACCCTGAGCGACGCTTTCATCGCCTTCGAAAATGTTACGCTTCATGTCGTTACCTCCAAACATAGACTGCGCAAGAGCCAGGTCGTAATCTTCGTCGTCCTCGAACTCTTCTTCGTCTTCAAAATCTTCGGGATCCAGTTCTTCATCATCGTCGTCTTCTTCGTCTTCATACTCGTCGTCGATTTCTTCGTCATCTTCATCTTCGATCTCTTCATCGTCTTCGAGTTCGTCGTTCAGATCGTCGATAACATCCTGCTGGCCCTGAGCATAAGCAGCTTCTACAAGAGCACGCTGCTCATCAGTCATACCTTCAAGGATCTCATCAAAATCCATAGTTTCATCCTCCTCATCAGATTCACCATGATAAAGTTCAGCAATACTGCCTTCACCCATACAGATCAGGGCTTCTTCATCATCAGTGTCGTAGGTTCCGTCACTGTGAGCAAACGTAAGATTCTCAATCCGAGCCATCTTGTTTGCTCCAGTCAGCACGATGCTCACCTCACGAATCTGACCGTGGACAACGTCTCCACCATGCTGAACCAGCTGATTAGCATAAATGCTCAGCGCGTCGAGATCACCATTTCCGAGAGATTCTTTGGTGTACTGTGCTTTAGGATTCTTATTAAACCACCCGTAACAATAAACACCTTCTTCACGATTCTCGAGAAGGCAGTGCCCCAGAACATTCTCCGGATCATTATGCTGATGTTGGAAGACGAGCGGGACAGTTTCTCCGTCGTTTTCAATAAACGCATTCTTACGGATTGTGCGTCCATCCGAGCACTTAACATTGTTTACGGTGGCCCATCCCGCAAAATCATACGGGCGATTCTGTTTAGGCATAGGCTACCTCCATGATCAAGCAGAAGACTGTTTAGGCACAGCCTCTTCCGGTTCTTTACCATTTTGACTGTTATACTCTTCTGCCAGGTCTACTATTTCGTTGTCAGACAATCCTTTCAGATCATCTTCATTGAGACCGGCATCCAGTAACGTCTGCCTTGCCTCTTCAAGTTCTTCCGGGTCAACAGGCTCTTCTTCCTCAGGCAAACCAGAATCTTCCGCTTCAGGCATATTCGGGTTTCTGAGTTCATCCGCCTTAGGATCATCAGAGGGCGGCAAACCTAGCTTAGACCGGAGTTCGTTCGCTGTGGCGATTTCATTGCGGATCAGTTTATCACCAAGATCAGCAATCTTATCAGCAGGAATCAGCTTGAACGGATCCTGGAAGAACGTGACTGTCTGGCCCTGAGTTCTTGCTGTTTTAGTAAGGAACTTTCGTGTCAGTTCTTCACAAATAGCATTAAGAATGGTCGCAAGCGTTCCGTTCTGGTATCTCAGCATCGTCTTCTCATCGGCTGTTCCATAGAACACTTCCATTGGGATTCCAAGCTGACCATACAGGAACGTAGTAAACCATTCCACCTGCTCTTTGAAGTTATTTTCGACAGCTCTGTTAAGCTGGGTGACTTTCTCGGTTGCATCCACGTATGCCACACCATACTTAGATTTAGCCAACTGGTCTTCCAGCTTTTTACGCCGTCTTTCCGCTTCGATCATCCGCTGCTCAGTCCGGATTGTATACGGCAGTTGCACAACAATGTCCAGTTTACCGGAGCTGTTCTGCTCATCCGTCATATCCAGCAGATTCAGTTTGCGGATTACCCGTTGCAAGGTTGAGTTCGGCTCATTCATAACACTGTAGAAAGGATTTTCGACAATTGCACACATTTTCTTTGGCACAATGATCTCTTCTTTAAGACCCTTCGCTTCGTTAAACACGAGCACCTTCACATCGTTCGGATACCACTGAGTGATCTTCCCAGTACGCATGCTAAGGATATCGAACCCGCCTGTAATCTTCGGGCTTACGTCGGTGTCTGTAGGAACAATGGCTACGCAGCCTTCGTCAAACATAGACACGACGACATCTCGAATGAATTGCCTGCCCGTCTGATCCGTATTGGCAGATAATGACAAACATTCATTCAAAGGAGATTTAAGAATCTCTTTCAGACGGCCTTTCTCATCGTTCCGCACATGACGGATATCAATGTTTGATACATCCACTGCGATGCGTGTATAGGCCGCTGTGACAATTGACCGTTCATTACCTCGCGTCAGTCGCACACGATCGGGGCGATTGGCACTGCTATATCCGACGGTCAGCGGATTAACATTCTCAAAAGGATCCGATTTGTTTCGAAAGGCATTCCACGCATGTGCAAGCCTCTGACCGAATGAGGGCATCCAATCACCTCATTTTGATGTTATTTGCGTTTGTTTTTGTGGCGTGATTTCTTAGCATACTGAGTTCCGGCGAAAGCACGATTCATTTCTTTCTGCCAAGCATCACGTTCAGCAACCGCTTTCTTATGACCTTCAGCTGTTGCACGTTTACGAGCTCTGTTTGCAATTATCTTATGCAAAGCTGCTCCACTATATGCTCCAATAGCAGTCCCAGCACCAGCTGCACCAATAGCTTGTGAAACATTTTTAAATGTATTAGCAGAACGATGCTCTGCATCTGCCCATGCTTGATTTTGCCTATGCATTTTAAGAGCGTCTTCTTTTGCCTTTGATGTGGTCCATGCGGCATGACCTGAAGCAGCTGCATTATAATCTGAAATTGCAGCATCATTAATCATCTTACGACGATCATGATAACGCTTCATAATTCCAGGTGTTAAAACATGTGTTGTTAAAGCACTTCCACCAGTGCCTGCTACAGCAAGACCTAAACCAACTCTGCCAACTTTTCTATAAAATTTAGAACTCTTATCAAATTTTTCAGCTCTTTGTTTTTGCTGATTGATATCTGCTTTTGCATTAAGTTTGGCTAATTTCTTCTGAGCTTTCGCATACTGACGACTAAGACGTTTAGTATTACCGCTAGCAATAGCTTTCTGAACACCCCACCTCATACCTTTCACACCGTAGTGCGCAAGATATTCGGGCGATCTTTCAACAGCATAATACTCCGCCATAAGAATTACCTCCTACGACGTTTCTTACCACCCTGCCTAGGCTGATTTCCACCATTGGCATACTTGGTGCCCTTGAAAGATTCATTCATAGCAGCACGGAACTTCTCAGCCTTCTTCTTGGCTGTAGCAGCCTTATAAGCATTACGAGCAGCACCAGCAGCAAGACCGGCGCCAATAGCACCGGCGCCGATACGTGCAAAGGTATTATTAGAAACTTTACCCAGCTTATCAGTCGTACCTACAATGCCTTTACCACCAGTAAGCTTTGCAGTAATGTTACCTGGAACCGCGTTCTGAAGTTTGCGACCTCCAACTTTCAAAGCCTGGCCAATTGAATTACTATTACCCCAAGTATTAATGACGCCAGTGTTCGAACCAACCTTATTCAGTGCATTTGCAGCACGATGAATACCAACGGCAGCGCTTGTAGATGCTCGTTTAATTGGGTTCATTTTGCCAGGGGTACGACCATAAGCACCAGCAAGATTACCTACTGCATGAAGTCCTTTACCAAGGCCTCTACTAGCAGCAGCAACACCAGAAGTGCCCGCAGCAGCCAGTCCACCAGCTGCAGCAGCACCGGCGCCAAGCAGCGCAGCACGACGAGCATACTTCTTGGACTTGCCAGCCTGTTTCTCAAGTTTAGCAAGCTTCTTCTGAGCTTTGGCATACTGACGACCAAGCCGAGCAGAATTACCGCTGGCAATCGCCTTACGGACGCCCCATTTCATACCGCGAATACCATAATGCGCAAGATATTCATCATTGCGCTCAATCGCGTACATATAATCATTACTATACATAGGTTATTCCTCCATGTCATTCAAATGCATCTCGATAGAGTTTGTAAGCGACTAAGGCGTCCATTAACGCCGCAACCGAGTCAATCTTTTGCTCGTGCCGCTTCTTATATAATTTTCGGTTACCGTTCGTATCTTCGAGGGTAATACAGTTACCCATCGTGAATGACATCATTTGCTGGTCGAATATTAGCATGCGATCCTCCGCCAGTTTCTTAATTTCGCCCAATGGTACGGACTCGGTTCTCGCTCCCTGCGGAACCTTGACAATGCCGAACGGCCCATTATTCTGTTCCCATCTCTCGATAAAATCTTTCGCATAATATGGGTCGTATCCAACCGACTCCACTTGATATCGAGAATTATCAATAAACGTTTGCAATTCCTCATATACTTCGAGGACATCAAGCATGGTTCCATCCATGATGACAAGAGTTCCTTCATTAATAAACTCTTCGTACTTCTGCCGCATTGCCAAAGGCAGGTTCGCAAACGTGGACGAGGTAATATAGCATCTCGTCTTAACACCAAATGACCCATCGCCGATTGGGAACAGAAATGTAAAGGCGCAGAAGTCGTCGCCTCGAGACAGGTCGACGCCCATTGAACAGCGCATATTCCAAAAATCTCTTTTGCGATGAGGGAGGATCTCTTTGTACGTAAAGAAATACGTGTAGCCCTCACATGGTATACCGAATCTCTTAGCCAGCGTATCATTCTTCGTCGACGGCGCTTTCTCTGCTCTTTCGACATCCAGCTGGTATGCTTCATAAGTGACAGTTTTGCCAAGATTCGGATTGGCTTTGACCCACATATTCGGGTTACCCACTTCTTTGACATCATCCAGTTTGTAATACCAGATGGAAACGTGTGGGTTGTTGTACTCGCCCTTCAGGATGCTCATCAGCTCCATTTTTATGGTATCTCCGATGGAATTCCGGACGACGCCTTCAGAACTGGTGCAGACGATCAGATAATCATCCAGTTTGGAAGCACCTTGCTCGATTGCACCAATAACGTCTTCACGGATATCACCGGACAGCCATTCGTCAAGGGTAGCAACTTTACAGCGAAGGCCCTGAAGTTTGTCGATAGACATTGGGCGAGTTTCCACAATGGATCCAGTAATAAAATTCTGGATTCCCATTTTCGTGGATGCTAACTTACAGCGGTCTGCCTTAGAACCTGTCGTATTCTGTAGGGAGCCTTCTGTAAGAAATTTAAACAATGGCCCACGTGCCCGCGTAATAGAAGTGCGGATCGGGGCCAGAGTTTCTTCAGCTTGTCTGATAGTTGGCGCTGTAACGATCTGATCCGTTGTAGATGGATCGATGTTTAGGAAATAATTCTGGATGCAGCTGGCATAAACCGATTTCGCTGCACCACGACCAACGATCAGAAATTGTTTTGTGGTCAGCCGTTTCTTAATAGTTCTCTGCTCATAGTGAACAGAAATCCCATCTGGGCCTTTCGTTGGTACGCTGCGTTTCACATAGTAATACCAACAAAATACTTGTTCGGCCCATAGTTTAAATGAATCCAGTAGTTTCAGATCTGAACCATCTGTTAAGGTGAGCTCATCCTCACAGAAAGCAATAAATCCTTCAACCGGCTGAGGGTCATAATAAACACCTGGATTAGCAATAAGAGCATCAATCCGGTTCATCTCCATAGAGATTTCACGGCAAACAGGAATCTCTCCTCGCCTCACCGCTTCACGAAACTGACCATAATATTTTGGCGTGGCTGTATTAGACAGCCTCAATTAACGTCTGCCTTTCCTTTGACGCTGACGTTTACGACTAGTTACTGCAAGATCTGCTGTGCGACGACGTTCTGCAGCTTGCTGACGCTCAATACGAATAAGTTCTTTTTCAGCAGCAGCATTCCTACGTTCATGTGCTGTATTACTTGCTTCAAGTCTCGCAAGAGCACCAGATCCACCGGATCTCAATCTTCTGGAATCTCTATCAACAAATGCTCTTGCTCCTTCAAGATTTCCGCGTTGCCGTGCAATAGTTTCGTCTTTAATCTTCTGAAGACTTTCAGCATATTCATTCTGCTTATTCCTAGCTTTAATTTCAGACAAATACTTAGCTCTTTGCTTAGCTGTTGCATATCTGAAATTTTCAGGATTATCGCCTTCTTCATAAGCAGTCTTATAGAATTCTTCAGTCTGCTTATTACGGGCTCTTCTACGCTGAACATCGTCGCGACCTTCATACTTGGCTTTACGTTTATCCGCCTTAATCTCTGCAGTTGTTCTGCCACGACCACGGAAACGTTCTTCAATATATGCTCCTGTTCCGGTTCCAATACCACGAATAATACCTTCTCCAACAGCCATTTTGAGACGTTTGACGTATCTGGGATTTTCGGTTCCGCCAAGCTGTCGTGCATTTCGTTCAAGAGCAAGTCTGTCAGTAACACGACGAACCTGAGCATCTGTAAGTTTTCCGTACTTTAATGTTCCGGTTCGTGCCTGCTGCATAGCTTTCTTCATGAAACGCTCTTCTTTAGCTTTTGGCGAATTATAAGCTTTCCATTTGGCTTCAGCTTTCTTAATACCACTCTTCATCATCTTGCCAAGTTTGCTCTGGGCTTTCTTGTAAGCAATGCTTCGCGGTTTGTTTGACCTGGATCCTGAATGCCTTGGTTTGTCGTGACGGACTCCCCATCGCATTCCTTTGACGCCCCAATGGACAAGCTCATTAGGATCATCAGTAACTGCATAGTATGTCATACTCATGATTCTGCATCCTCCTCAGCTTGTACATTAAGACGAAATTCCAGTTCAGAAATTCTTCCGTTGATCGCTTCTGCTACTGTTGAAGAAGCAGGCGGATCAAAGATCATCCGGACTCTTAGATAAACATACTGACGCACAGCATCCTGAAGATGAAGATTGTCAGTAAAGCTACTCCAAACATCGTCCGGTCCAGTTATGGAGAAACCTGCTTCGGGTCCGACGTTCAGCTGATGCAATGACAGAAATTCTGCATTAATCAGATCTTTAATTTCTTGATCAAATCCATCATCTGTTGGTGAAATACCTAGCATCTTTTTAATACTGTTCAGAATACTGGATGAGTCAAGCGTATCAACAACTGGTTCGTCTGCCATAAACAGTTCCTCCTTCCTATAAAATTTTTCAGGCCTTGTGTTGACCTTTAAATGTTCCTGCTAATCAAGAGCCCGTGGATGTCAACTCACTTGTCTTGTAACCTCAGAACTGTACTTAAGCGTTGGCAGCGTACTTCTACCTTGCCCCTGGAATGCTGACAAACATTCTGTAACAAGGCGGCCCCTCCTGGTACGCAGTACGGTTTATTTTTTATAGAATTTAGCACTTCCATGGACATGTGTCGTTTGGCCTACGCTCAATTAGCTTCGGCAACAAATTCTTATCACCGTAATGGATTGCCTGATGAGTATTAAATGACACACAGATCAAATACTCAGGATTCAGAATCCATTCAGCCGCGTCTACAATGTCTTTAGGAATCATTGGATTCATATGATGAACATAAATTCCATTTTGAAGCTCATAACCTTCCATACCAAGGTCTCGACCTTCATCACGGATTATGACATCTCGCCTTACCTGTTTCCATTCAGGTGACTTATAGAACTTTTGGTTAATCCATCTGTCAAATCCAAATGTATCTTTACCAACTTCGCCGCCAAGCTTCAGATATTCAAACCGTTCCTCGAACGTTGGAAGCAACCGCAGATCTGTATAGCATCTAACCTTCATCGCTCTCGTTCGGTCTGTATCTCGACATCGCTTTAAGGGCATCTGCGTACAGAGCTTTGAGTTCCTTCCCTGTTTGAATGTTCTCAGCTTTGGCTTTGATCAGTTCGTTCTCGTTACGGAGCCTTTCAAGCTCCAATTGCCGCTCGACGATCCCCATCTTTGCAGCAAACACGGTTTCTTGTGATGAAGCAGTACCGTTCATGATCCTTTCTTCAATCAAATCCATCGCATATGCAGCAAGTCTGGCTTCACGACCCTCAGGAGTCAATGCTTGTGAAGCCTGAAATTCAGGATCCCTAGCAACTTTTCGACTAGTCTTCACAGACTTTCAACTCCTTTGTGTTGTGTCCGGAGAAGTTTGCTAAAATTTTTCAGGAGTAGTATCCCACTTTAGAAATACTCCCCCGGAGATTTTTTGAAG
>Ga0310694_10000726_pt1 | contig 41562 bp, 32 predicted proteins | sample 174DNAGHGhighgp2_FD_203884 | JGI IMG/M metagenome (GOLD analysis project Ga0310694, IMG submission 203884) | Sheep rumen microbial communities from Palmerston North, Manawatu-Wanganui, New Zealand - 1742 DNA GHGhigh gp2 (v2) (version 2) | ecosystem: Host-associated > Mammals > Digestive system... | reverse complement strand
AACATAAAAGTGCCGTGCTATAGTCGTGGCAAGTCAAAGCAGATTCATCTGCGACGAACTGTCAACTCCCGTCAGGGAAAGCTCGATTGACAGGATACCAATGACGAAAAACAGGAAATATCGTGTGATCTTTGTGCCTTTGTTGTGCGTTATTTCTTTACCCAGGGACATGTAGGAGGTGTCTTAATGCTCGCAGTGGCGGTATGTTTCGTAACGCTTGCGGTAGCGTTCGATCTGAAAACGGATCGTATACCGAATGCTTTGAACTTAACAGGACTGACGGCCGGTCTTTTCATGACATTTATGAGGGCCGGTCCGACGGGACTGCTTCCCTGCATCCGGGGAATTGCGCTGATGTTTGCGGCGACCTTTCTCCTCTACCGGCTGCGTGCGATGCGCGGCGGTGACGGCAAGATGCTCTGCGCTCTGTCTGCGGTTTTCGGGGAGATCGGAGGATTCCGCATTCTGCTGTGGTCTCTGGTAAGCGCATCAGTGATCGGTCTTCCGCAGATCATGAAGAAAAAAAAGGGGGATCGGACAAAGATCCATTGCAGCCTGCCGATCGCATTCGGAGTGATGCTGTATCTGGCGAATTACGGGGGTGAACTATGAAACAGGAAAAAATGGCTATCGTTGATACGGACAGGGGATATGCATACCGTCTGCAGGAAATACTGACCAAACGGGAAACGTTCCCGTTTTCGGTAAGTGTATATACCGATCCGGAGCTGCTTTCGGAGGAGGGAAAACCCGAGCGTTTCCGGCTGCTTCTTGCAGGCGGGGAATGCTACGAAAAACTGTCGGAGGTCTGCAGGTCGCCGGAACGGCTGATCCTCTTAAGTACCGGAGAAGAGACAACAGCGAAACGGAGTATAAGAAAGTATCAGTCCGGAGAAGAGATCCGAAAGCAGCTGATGGAGATCTATGCGGAAAGCGCGGTTTCGGGAACGGGGGCGCGAAACGGCGGGAGGAAGACTACGGTGATCGGGATCTTTTCGCCCGTCTGCCGCGAGATTCAGACCTCCTTTTCTCTTCTGATGGGACAATTCCTCGCAAAGAAGTCACGTGTCCTGTATCTGAACTTTGAGCCGTTCTCCGGACTTTCCGGATTGCTGGACCGCTCGGATGAAAGGGATCTGACGGACCTGGTCTACTATCTGGAAGGAGGGAGGGAACGACTGATCTATAAACTGGAGAGCATGGTCGGAAACGTTAACGGACTGGATTATATCTCACCGGCGTTTTCCTTTATCGATCTCGGACAGATCCGTGCGGAAAACTGGATGCTGCTGTTACAGACTCTTCGGGAGACGGGAAACTACGACTACATCATCCTGGATCTTTCCGAACTGGTGCAGGGACTTCTGGATGTACTCCGTTCCTGCGAGATGATCTATACGATCTCCAACCGGGAAGGAATGGCACTGTCACGAATGAAACAGTATGAGGATCTGCTGAAACATCTTGATTACGAAGACATCGCAGCACTTACGACGCAGTGTGAGCTTCCGGCTTTCAAGAAACTTCCCGGCAGCATAGAAGAATTACCGTATACGGACCTTGCCGGGTACGTGAAACGAATCGTTGAGGAGGAGATCTGCGCATGAAGGAAATGACAGAGATCCGGGCGGAACTGAAAGAACGGATCCTCGGCGGGATCAGCCTGGAACGCGAGATGGAAGACGATGAGGTAAGGGAACTGATCGATCAGACCATTATGGCGGAAGGGCGCCGTATGGGACTTACGCTTGCGATGAAGCAGCAGCTGTCGAGGGAACTGTTCTATGAGATACGTCGCCTGGACATCCTGCAGGAACTGACGGACGATCCGAAAGTGACGGAGATCATGATCAACGGAAAGGATCACATCTTCATTGAACGGGACGGCAGGCTGTTTCGCTGGGAAAAAGAGTTTTCTTCGGAGGAAAAACTGCAGGATGTCATTCAGCAGATCGTGGCGAAATGCAACCGAACGGTAAACGAAGCATCTCCGATCGTGGATGCGCGTCTTGCAAACGGTTCGCGTGTGAATATCGTTCTTGCACCCATTGCTCTGAACGGACCGATCGTAACGATCCGGCGTTTTCCCGAGAAACCGATACAGATGGATGATCTGATGCGCTTCGGCGCGATCACACAGGAAGCAGTGGATTTTTTACGGAAGCTGGTGATCGCAGGCTACAACATTTTTATCAGCGGCGGAACAGGAAGCGGAAAGACTACATTTCTGAATGCACTTTCCAATTTCATTCCGAAGGACGAACGCATCATTACGATCGAAGACTCTGCCGAACTGCAGATCCTCGGCGTACCTAATCTGGTCCGGCTGGAAACAAGGAATGCGAATGTGGAGGGCTGCAAGGAGATCACGATGCGTGATCTGATTAAGTCGAGTCTGCGGATGCGTCCCGACCGTATCGTGGTCGGGGAAGTCCGTGGAAGCGAAGCTCTGGACATGGTGCAAGCGATGAATACCGGTCATGACGGATCTTTATCAACCGGTCACGCCAACAGTGCAGCGGATATGCTGTCCCGGTTGGAGACCATGATCCTTATGGGAATGGATCTGCCGCTTTCGGCGATCCGCGGCCAGTTATCCAGCGGGATCGATATCATCGTTCACCTGGGACGACTGCGGGATAAGAGCAGGAAAGTATTGCAGATCGTGGAAATACTGGATTACTCGGATGGTGAGATCCGTACATCGGTGCTGTATGAGTTTCAGGAGGAAGGAGAATCGGAGGATGGGAAGATACGCGGAACGCTTCAAAAAAGAAATACGCTCGCTCACGGGGAAAAACTCCGCGCAGCCGGATTATGATGATTACCGGATGACGATCCCGGAGTTGCTGGCTTCGGTCGGAAAGGGATGCGCGATCCTGGCTTTGTTTTCCTACATATTTTACCGTTCCCTGCCGGCGTTTTTTATTCTGCTTCCCGGACTCTTTCCGTTTCTCCTGTATGAAAGGAAAAAGAAGACGGTGAAGCGCAAGGAGCAGCTTACGGTCCAGTTCAGGGAAATGATGATCGCCGTGATCGCGAGTCTGCAAGCGGGATATTCGATCGAGAATGCATTTTTGCGGACATACGAAGATCTCTGTCTCCTGTTTGGAAAACGGTCGATGATCGCCCGGGAACTGCTTGGTATGAACCGGGAATTGAGAAACAACAGAAATATTGAAGAGATCCTGCAGGAGTTTTCGGCAAGATCACATATTCCGGAGATCGCGGATTTTGCGGAAGTATTTCGTATCGCAAAGCGAAGCGGCGGAGATCTTCCATCCATCCTGCAGCATACTGCCGATCTGATCTCGCAAAAGATCGATGTCCGAAGAGAGATCGCAACGCAGATCTCTGCAAAGAAAATGGAGCAGCTGATCATGGATCTGGTCCCGTTCGGCATCATCCTCTATATCGATGCGACATCACCCGGTTTTTTTGAGCCGCTCTATCACAACGGGATGGGAGTGATCCTGATGACAGTTTTGCTGGGCGTGTATATCACGGCATATCTGATGGCACAGAAGATCCTGAACATTGCATATTGAGGAGGAAATACAAATGTTGATCCTGGGAATTCCGATACTGGCCGGAGCGATATTGCTTGGTATTCTGTCGCGTAAAGAAACGATCCCCGAGGGATGTGAGGCGTCGACGGTCACGGCCCCGTTTTTCAAAATGGCGGTTTATCTGCTGCGGCTCCCGGAAAAAACAAAAGAACAAGGCGGATGGGCACTGTCATTCCGGGAGAAGATAATCTCGAAAAATGAAGAAAGGATCCGCCTGCTGGAACCGTCGAAGGATGTGCGCGGAATGGCACAAAGACATGTCGTGAGAAAACTCGGGCTCTGCCTTCTTTTTCTTACCGTGGGTACGGCTTTCACGATGCTGATCGGTTACAGAGAAAAGAGGGAAAGTGTTTTGGGTGCAGACGCAAGCCTGCAGAGAAAGGAGTACGGAAAGGGACATTACAGCGTGATGCTCAGTGCGGGGGTTGACGGAGAAGAGTTTGAGCATGTGAAGGTTGATATCGCACCAAGGGAATACACGAAGGACGAGATCCGTGAGATGCTGCCGGAGTTTCATGCTGCGTTGGAGAAGGCGTTTCTCGGGGAGAACGAGAGTGTCGACCTTGTCTGTCTTCCCGCGGATCCGGTTTCGGAAGTGAAGGGATATCCCTTTTCTGTAGAGTGGAGTTTCAGCGACCGGAGTGTGATCCGCACCGACGGAAGGCTGAAAGAGGGACTCCCGGAAGAAGGGACTCCGGTGACGGCGGATGCGAAGATCAGTTATGGAGATTTTTCGGAGATTTACAGCTTTCCGTTTATGGTTTATCCGCCGCAGCTGTCCGGGCGGGACCGCCTGTATGCATCCCTGCAGGAAAAAATGGAGCAGGCGGATGCGGATACAAAGACAGAGAGGGAATATCGCTTGCCGACAGGCGTGGATGGGATCCGGGTCGTCTGGACGGAAGAGAAACAGGATCACACAGGAATACTCATGCTTTTGGTACTGGTCATGGTCGGTGTGATCTGGTGGGGAAAGGACCGGGATCTTGATAAACGTCTGGCACAAAAGGATGCCCAGATGCTGGAAGATTATCCGGAGATCGCGGGTAAGCTTTCCCTGTATGTAGGTGCCGGGATGACGCTGCGGCTTGCCTGGAAAAAGATCGCGGAGGAGGGAAAGGGAAAAGGGAGATTTGCATATGAAGAGATGCAGCTGGCTGTTTACGAGATGGAAAGCGGAACCGGAGAACTGTCGGCATATCAGCATTTTGCAAAACGTTCCCGCGTGCAGCGCTATGTCAAGCTGGTATCTTTGCTCGAACAGAGTGTGAAGCTCGGAGCCAGGGGCTTTCTGGAAGCGCTGCGCAGGGAGTCTGAGGATGCATTGGAGGAAAAGAAAAATGCGGTTAAGCGAAAGGGAGAAGAGGCAGGAACCAGGCTTCTTGTGCCGATGATCCTGATGCTTGCGATCGTAATGGTAGTGATCATCGTTCCCGCGTTTATGGGGATCTGAAATGTAGTCCTTAAAAAGCGGATGGGTGAAATCATGCGGCAGGAAAGGAGGGAAGAAAATGAATGAACTGAAATCATTTATCAGGGATGAGGAAGGAATGGGAACGGTAGAAGTGATCCTGATCATCGTGGTCCTTGTCGGACTGGTCCTGATCTTTAAGAATCAGATCACGGCGATCGTCAACAGTCTGTTTGACAGTATCACAAGCAAATCCAATGATGTCATGAGATAAAGAAAGGAGATTGTAGGATGCAGGCACGGAAACAAAACGGATGCCGGGGCGCTGTCAGTGTATATCTGGTACTGATGCTTGCGGTCATGATACCGCTCACCCTCACGATGATAGAGGCTGCAAGGATCAGCACGATCCGCCTGACATTGGAGTGCGCGATGGATCTGGCAGAGGATTCCGTGCTTGCGGAATACAATCGGGAACTGTTTCGACAGTACGATCTGCTGATGATCGATACCGCATACGAACATGAGAGAGGATCCGTCGGATATCTTGCGGAACATCTGGAAGGATACGCAGATTATACGATCCACCCGTCAAAGAGAATCCTGCAGCCGGGGGCAAGAGATCTGACCGGACTGTCCGCGGATACGATTGAGATCACAAAGGTTTCGCGGGCAACTGATGAGGATGGTGCGGTATTCCGCTATATGGCGGTCTCCTACATGCTGGAAAAATACGGGATCGCATATGTACAGGATATACAGGATCTGGCTCATACGACGGAAGCGGAAGGGATCTACGACAGTGATATCGATTCCGATCTTTCGGATGCACAGGGAAACGTGGACGCGATCCATGTGGAACCGCCCGAAGATGAATGCGATGAGGACGGGAATCCTGTGGACTGGGAGGAACCTGAAAAAGATGATCCTGCAGGCGGAGTTCTTGCACTACGCTCAAGAGGGATCCTTTCCCTGGTTTGTAAAGAGGAGATCTCAGGACAGACGATCCGTCCGGAACAGTATGCATCGCACCGCAGTCTGGTCGTGGGAGACGGGATGTGCGAAGACTGGGAGGAGAGGAATTCATTGGCGGAACAGTTTCTCTTCAGCGAGTACATCATGGAAAAGTGCGGATGTTATACGACTCCGAAAGAGAACTCGCATCTTCGTTATGAAGTCGAATATATTGTGGCCGGGAAAGACAGCGATACGGAAAACCTCCGGTCTGTGGCACATCGTCTGCTGCTTTTGCGGGGCGGCGCAAATACCGTTCATTTTATGAGAGACACTCAGCTGAAAAACCAGGCGAAGGGTATGGCAAAGTTTCTGTCATTTGTGCTGGCGTTTCCGGAGTTCGAGGAACTCTTTGAGATCCTGATCGACGCTGCCTGGATCTATGCGGAAAGTGTATATGATGTGCGCCTCCTCTTTGACGGAGAAAAGATCCCGCTGATCAAGGAACACTCCGACTGGAACTTGGGCCTGGAGAATGCGCTTTCACTGACAGCTTCCGAGCTGGATCATCCGAACGGAAAAGAATCACAAAAAGGATTGTCTTATGCGGATTATCTTCGTCTGATGTTGTATGTTACGCCCCTTTCCGACCGGACGGCCAGATGCATGGATATCGTGGAAATGGATATCCGAAAGATCGAAGGATATGAAAACTTTCGTCTGGATGACTGTGTGGCGGCGGCGACGGTGCAGTATATCTTTTACAGCAGCTACGGATACAGCTTTTTTGCGGAGCGAAGGTTTCGTTACATGTAAACAGGCGGAGGAGAGATATGAGAAAAAATCGCGGGAGTTTATCTCTGGAAGCAGCGATCGTGTTTCCGCTCTATCTGTTCTTTTTCATGGCACTGCTTTCCGTGATGGAAATGCTGCAGTTTTCATCGCATGTGCAGTATGAACTGAGTCATGCGGCAAAGGAGATCGCGGTTTTCGTTCCGGTACAGGCACTTATGTCAAAGGGAGATGTGGCCGGAGCGGAGCAGGAAGCGACGACACCGGGAGGAACGGCAGCGGGCGGGAATGTCAGCGGGATCGCGGATACGGTGCTGGCGGATCTATACACCGAGGATCTGTTGAAAGAAAGGATCCCCGCAGACGAACGAAGACAGATGGGAGTGTCCCGTGATCTGTCCCTGTTGCAGTCAAAGGTGATGCTCGGAAACGATCTGGTCGATCTGGCAGTGACATACAGCATCGAACCGAGATGCAATGTTTTTTTTCTTCCGCAGCAGGAACTGACGGCCCGGGCGAGGACGCATGCGTGGACCGGATATGACCGTGGCGGAGGTGCGGTAACAGAGGACGGCGAGCGCATCGTCTATATTACCGAGAACGGGACGGTATATCATCTGAGCAGAAGCTGTACGCATCTGGATCTGTCGATCCGTCCGGTAGCGGCCGGATCGGTAGGAGAGTACCGGAATAACGGCGGAGGAACGTACCGGGTCTGTGAGATCTGCGGGGCGCCGCTTCCGGGGCAGGAAGTGGTTTATATCACGGATGAGGGGGATCGTTATCACAGTTCCCTTTCCTGCAGCGGTCTGAAAAGGACGATCCTGGAGATCCCGATCTCACAGGTCGGCGGGAAAAGAGCCTGCTCCCGTTGCGGCGGCAGGGTGGATTAGGAGGATAGCAAATGGAAATCATACGGAGCAGGGAACTGTGGACAGGGATCATGCTGGCCTGCGGGAGTATACCGGATGTGAGAAAAAAGCAGCTGCCTCGACTGTATCTTATCTGCTGCATAATCATAAGCGTAGTGTTATTCATCGGCAGCAGCCGCGGAGTGACGTTGGAAGCAGCAGCCGGACTTTTGCCGGGGATCGCCGTCATGATCCTCGGACGTATTTGCGGTGGAGGGATCGGGGAAGCGGACGGGATCATGCTGATGCTGCTCGGACTTTTGTTCGGAGCGTCCGAGTGTCTGAAAATCCTTCTGGTGGCTTTTTTCCTGGCCGGCATCACAGCGGTCCCGCTCATTCTGTTCCTGCATGCGGACCGGAAGAGCAGGCTGCCTTTTTATCCGTTTCTGCTCGCCGGTTTTCTGGTGTGCAGATGGGCGGGATAGACAGGGGGCGAAAGGAAGGGAAAGGATGAAAAGAAACAGCGGTATGATGACTCTGGAGGCTGCGGTGATCATTCCCATGATACTGATCACTACGATATTGATCTTTTGGACGGGTGTTCTTCTGTATGACCGCGCTGCCGTAAGGAGTGCGGCTTCGGCGGCGGTACTGCGGGGAAGTGAAAGGGCGGAACTGTCCAATGAAGAATTGGCGGATCTGATGAAAGAAGTGGCAGGCTCCTGGCTGAACGGCCGTCTGGTCCTGATGGATGATCCGCAGGTGGAGGTATCCGTGGAGTACGAAAGTATCCGTACCGGCATCACGGGATCCGTGGAAGTGCCGGCTCTGCCGGTCTTCGGATCTGCAGTATGGGATGTGCATGCGTCAGCAGAGGCGATGCGTCTGCGGGAATCACAGATCGTCCGGACGATCCGCCGGATCGACAGAGTCCTGGAAGAGGGGGGAAAAACAGAAGAAGGAAAGGAGGAAACGGAGTATGGAGAAGCGCCGTAAAGAACCGGAAGCACGCTATCAGAGAAGCTGCAATCATAATTATCTGGTTTTGCAAAAGCCGGAGGAAGAAGCGGAAGATTATCAGACACAGATGCTTCTGGAGAACAGGATCGGAGGATTGCTGCCCATGGAGCGGCGGGAATGCGAAGGGCGGGAGGAATATTATTATGAGATCAGTTCTCTCCAGCCGATCCTGCGCGTATATGAGCATAAGGAACTCGGCTGGGAGGAGGTCCGGACGATCACGGAAGGGATCCTTGATGTATATGACAGGCTGCAGGAGTATCTTCTTGATGATTCCCATGTGGTGCTGGAACCGGAGCAGATCTACCAGAACCTGGACGATCATAGCATCAGCCTCCTGTTCTGGCCGTTTTACCGCGGGAGCAGAGAGGAGAGTTTTCTGCATCTTGCCGAGTATTTTCTGGACCGTATCGATCACAGGGATACGGCGGCGGCCATGTTTGCTTACCGGTTTTACAAGATCGTGCGGAGAGACAACTTTGTCCCGGAAGATCTTCGCCGAGCCCTTTCAGAACCGGAAGAAGCTGCGGCGGGTGCAAGCCGGGAACCTAAGGTCACGATACGGATGTCGAAACCTGAATATGAAGAGCAGGACATGTCCCGTCCGGAGAGCAGACAGGAAGAACCCTATGGGGAGACCGATCCGGGAGACGAGGAAAAAAGCCGTCTTCCGGTATTATCCCTGTGTTTTCTTCTGGCAGGACTTCTGGTTGCTTTCGGTCTGATCCCGGGGATCCGTTCCGGGAGCACGAGGCCGGTCACGGCGGCACTGCTGATCGTAGTGGGCGTGGTATCGTTCCTGCTTCTGTTCCGGGGGAAGCGGCCGCCGCGGAATCCCGATCCGGCGGAGATCTTTCCGGATCCGATGCCGGGATCCCGTCCCGTGAGCGGAGTATGCCAGGAAGAAAGCGTGACCGGGTTTTCGGAAGATGGCTTTCCGCGTGAAAAGCCCCGGGAGGATCCGTTCGCTTTCGAAGAGGATGAGTTCGGGAAGACTGTATTTTACGAACCTGAGAAGGAAACACTTCTCTGTATCCTGAAGGAAAAAGGAAAAAATACCGAGTATCCCATGCGTTCCTTCCCCTTCACCATCGGAAAAGTAAAGGACTGCGTCGATCTTGCGCTGCCGGACCGCTCGGTCAGCCGTATCCATGCCAGGATCGTCCGTGCGGGTGAGCAGCTCTGCCTGCAGGACTGCCGCTCCACCAACGGGACGTTCTTAAACGGGATGCGGCTGGAGGCGGAGGAGCAGGTGATGCTGGAGAAGGGGGATGAGGTCGGGATAGGCAAACTGAGGTTCGAATTGGTTTGAAAATTTAACAAAAAAACAGTTTATTCTCCCCGAAAAATTTGGTAAAATAGGAATATATTTACGGACGGGGGTGCGGATATGAAATTTGTCCCGACAGATGAACTGAAACCGAAGATGCGTTTGGCAAGACCCATCTTTAACAAGAAGGGCGTCATGCTCTATGACCGGGATTCCAAACTGACCAAGCAGGGCATCGAGAGCATAAAGAATTTCAAGCTGATAGGCATCTATATTCTGGAGCCGGCGGAACCGCTGCCTCCCATGACCGAAGAGGATCGTGAGTTCGAGCGTTTCCAGACCATGTCGGTCTTTACGCTGCAGGAGATCATGCAGGAGATCCGGGACGGACAGAGTCCCAAGCATCTCGAGCAGCTGACCATGGAGATCCAGCGCCAGTTCGGGCGCGGCAACGGCAAGTTCACTTTCATGCAGAATCTGCGCAGCCCGGAGGACAATGTATACAAGCATTCCCTGAATACGGCGATCCTGGCGGCGGCGATCTTCGGGAAACTGACCGATAACCGCAGCGGCCAGAGGAATGCGGTGATCGCTGCATTGCTCCATGATATCGGATCTCTGGATATTCCGGATGCGATCACGCATAAAAAGACGGAAGAGCTGACGGAAGAGGATTATGAGGCGATCGATCATTACCGGGAGGAAGGATACCGGATGATCCGTGAGAACTGCGATCTGGATTCCGAGATCATGAAGGATATTTCTTATCTTTTACGTGCGCTGAAAGAGATCCGCACCAATTCGTACAATCCCGGGAAAACCGTGGATTTCCAGGTCGAAACCCTGAAGGTGGCATATTATTTCGATAAGATGACCGCCATGAAGTTCGGCGAGGAACCGCAGTCGGATATCGCGGCGTACAAATATCTGCATCACCCGGCACATCATATGAACCAGCAGGTGGTCGCTGCGCTGACACAGGCAATCCATATCGTACCGGTCGGCTGCACCGTAGAGTTCACGAATAAGAGAAAGGGCATCGTTCTGACGGAGAATGTCGATGATATCCTGCGGCCGTTCGTGCTTTCTTTCCATGATAACCGCATGTACAACCTTTCCGACGGAAAGGTCTTTCAGGAGATGCAGATCAAGGATGTGGTGAAGACGATGGACAATCGTTATGTCATGACCGATCTGTACAAAGACTATCAGGCGGCACTGGAGCGCGGTGAGGTTCCGGCGATCCGGATCCCGAAGAAAAACTGACCGGACGGGAAATGGAAAACGGAAAGATCCGGGAGATCCGGACTCTGTATAAAAATCCGCATCTGAACTTTTATCATATGGACGCGCTGACCGACAGTGGCAGGGAGTTTGATTATTTTTTTGCGTCCCGGAACGACGAGGATCATATCAAAGCAAAAACGGGTGTGATCAGGGCCGAAGGCGTAGTGATCTATGCGCTCCTGAAAGAGGACCCGGGAAAGATCGTTTTGATCCGGCAGTACCGCTATCCCGTCGGGGATTATCTCTATGAGCTGCCGGCCGGTCTGATCGACGCCGATGAGACGCCGGAAAAAGCGGCGGTCCGGGAGATGCGTGAAGAGACGGGGATGCGGCTTTCGGTCTGTGAAGACATCGACGGGATGTGGAAAAAGCCGCTTTATATGGCACAGGGAATGAGCGATGAGGCCTGCTCGGCGGTATTCGGATATGCAGAGGGAGCGATGAGCCGGAATCTGGCCGAAGATACGGAATCGATCACGGTAACGGTCGCAGACCGGAAAGAAGTAAGGAGGATCCTCCGGACGGAACAGGTGTCGCTTCGGATGGCCTATCTGATGATGATCTTTTTGAATGCGGATCCGTCGGATCCGTTTGCGTTTCTAAGGGAGAACAGAGACTGATGATACGAGAGAGTTTGATGGGAGAAGGCTGGCGTGTTCGGGAATGCGGAGGGGCGCAGACCTATCACGTATCGGCACCCTGCAGCGTGCTGTCGGTGCTGATGGATGAGGGCGTACTTCCCGATCTGTACGACGGAGAGAATGAGGCGCTGGCGCTTCCTCATCTGGAGAAGGACTACGAGTTTGAGCGTATCGTATCCGTCGGCGGGGAGATCATGCAGGAAGATGTGATCGAACTGGTTTTCCACGGGCTCGATACCGTGACGGAGATCTACCTGAATAATGAAAGGATCGCCCGTACGCGCAATATGCACCGCGCGTACCGGATCAGCGTAAAAGACAAGCTTCATATGGGAGCCAATGAGCTCAAGATCGTTTTTCACTCCCCGCTGAAATACATCCGGGACTACAAACCCGGAGAGCACAAGGAGATCAGCTATGCACCCTGCGGCGCGCTGCCCGGCGGACAGTATCTGAGAAAAGTGCATTCCTCTTTCGGCTGGGACTGGGGGCCGCAGCTTCCGGACATGGGGATCTTCCGGGAGATCGCACTGGAAACCTATGCAAAGGTGCATATCAATGAGGTCCGTTTTTTCCAGGAACATGACCGCGGGCGGATCCGGCTTTTCGTCGATCCCCTGCTGGAATACAGTGACGTGATACCGGTCGAACTGACGGTGGAAGTATCCGGCGAGGAACCGGTCTCCGTGATGACCCGCATGCCGGCCGACGGTTCGATGCGGACGGCACCCGGGGAAAACGAGTTCCAGATCCCGATCCACGATCCGCAGCTCTGGTGGCCGAACGGACTGGGAGACCAGCCGCTTTACGAAGTGCGGATCAAAGCACATAAAGCAGACAAGATCTATGATGAAAGGGTATACCGGATCGGTCTGAGGACGCTCAGTGTCAGCCGTGAGAAGGATGAATACGGTGAAGAGTTCTGTTTCGTCGTCAACGGAGTCAAGATCTTCGCGATGGGTGCGGACTATATCCCGGAGGATGCGATCACTCCGAGACTCAGTCGGGAAAAGACCGCGATGCTGGTCAATTCGGCCCGGGCGGCAAACTTCAACTGCCTGCGTGTCTGGGGCGGAGGATACTATCCGTCGGATGATTTCTATGATCTGTGTGACGAGGCGGGGATCATCGTCTGGCAGGACCTGATGTTTGCCTGCAATGTCTATGAACTGACTTCCTCTTTTGAAAAGAGCATCATCGCGGAGACCCGCGACAACGTCATGCGTCTGCGTCATCATGCCTGCCTCGGACTCTGGTGCGGCAACAATGAAAACGAATCGGCGTGGACCAACTGGGAGGAGTTTCAGAAACAGTCCCCTGCGCTTCGTGCGGATTATATCAAGATGTTTGAACATATCCTGCCGCGTGCGGTGGCGGAATGCGATGACCAGACATTCTACTGGCCCAGCTCGCCGTCATCGGGCGGATGCTTCGATGCACCGGAGGACGAGAACCGGGGAGATTCCCATTACTGGGGCGTTTGGCACGGCTTAAAACCGTTTACGGAGTTTAGGAATCATTATTTCCGTTTTCTTTCGGAGTTCGGATTCCAGTCCTTCCCTGCATTGAAAACAGTCAAAACCTTTACGCAGCCGGAAGACCGGAATATCTTTTCACCTGTCATGGAAAGCCATCAGAAAAACGCACAGGCCAACGGCAGGATCCTTTCGTACATTTCCGAAAACTTCCGTTATCCGAAAAACTTTGAGCAGCTGATTTATGTCAGCCAGATCCTGCAGGGACTGGCGATCCAGAGCGGAGTGGAGCATTTCCGGAGAAACCGCGGAAGGTGCATGGGAACGCTGTACTGGCAGATGAATGACAACTGGCCGGTAGCCTCCTGGTCGGGGATCGATTACTACGGCCGTTGGAAGGCGCTGCATTATATGGCAAAGCATTTCTACGCGCCGGTGGCGGTCAGCATCAACTGTGAGGGACACAAGGTGACACCGTATCTGGTGAATGACGGAATGACGGACACCGTGGCAAGACTGAAACTTTCGGTGATGACGATGGAAGGCCGTGTGATCTCCAGCTTCACGGAAGAGGGAAAGTGTCCGGCAGGAGAGGTGCACCGCTTCCTGACGAGGGATCTGGAAAAGCAGCTGCGGGACTTCAGCGAGCGTGAGGTCTATCTGTATGCGGAGTTTTCTTACGACGATAATGCGCTGTCCAAAACGGCGGTACTCGTTCCGCATAAAAAACTGAAACTGATCCGTGAAGAGCCGGAAGTGACGATCAAGGATGCCGGTGAATACTATGAGATCACGCTGCTCTCCGAATCCTACATGCCGTTTGTTTTCCTGGATCTGAAAGATGCGGATGTGATATTCAGCGATAACGTGATCGATCTGAATCACGGGATGCCCGTGACGGTCCGGGCCTATAAAGCGGATATCAGCGGAGCGGAGATCGAAAACGCGGAAAACTTTCAGGAGCAGTTGGTCGTATATACGTTACAGGGTTCCTATGTTTAAGCAGTGCAGTTTATAAAAGGAGGAGAGTATGAGACTGTTATTTTACGCGGCAAAGGTGTATGACCAGAAATCGTTCGATTCGGTACTGGATGCTTATCCGGGGATCGAGATCGATTATATCGAACATGAGCTGGAGCCGAGGACGGCTGAGCTTGCAGGCGGTTATGACGCGATCTGTGCTTTCGTCAGCGCGGATGTCGGGGCGGCAACGCTAAAGATCCTGAAAGAAAAAGGCGTAAAGACGGTGCTCATGCGCTGTGCCGGATACAACAACGTGGATACGGAAGAGGCGAAGAAACTCGGGATCACGGTCAAGATCGTTCCGGGCTACTCTCCGGAAGCGGTGGCGGAGCTGGCGATGGGACTTGCACTGTCCGTGAACCGTCGTTTATACAAAGCATACAATAAAGTCAGAGAGAATGATTATTCCCTGCGCGGATTGCGTGGTGTAAACTTTTATCAGAAGACGGCGGGGATCATCGGAACCGGAAAGATCGGTGCTGCCATGGCTCGTATCTGCCGGGGATTCGGGATGAAGATCATCGCTTATGATGTTTATGAGAATCCTTCCCTGAAAGAGTTTGTGGAGTATGTCTCCCTGGATGAGCTGCTTTCCCGCAGTGACCTGATCTCTCTGCACTGTCCGCTGATCGATTCAACCTATCACATGATCAATCTGGAAAACATCAAAAAAATGAAAGACGGCGTGATCCTTGTCAATACGTCACGCGGGGCCCTGGTGGACACGGATGAACTGATCGAAGGAATTCGTCTGAATAAGTTCCTCGGCGTCGGACTTGATGTTTACGAAGAAGAGACGGGGAATGTTTATGAAGACCGCTCCGACGAGATCATGGCGCATTCGGTGACGGCAAGACTCCTTTCGTTCCCGAACGTGATGATCACTTCACATCAGGGATTCTATACGCTGGAGGCACTGCAGGCGATCGCTGAGACGACACTGCAGAATATGATGGATGCGGCAGAGCAGAAACGTACGGGGAATGATGTGGCATGAAGATCGTTCTGGACCATCTGACGAAGCGCTTTCCGAATCGTGACAGAAAAAAACCGGATGTGATCGCGGTCAATGATTTTTGTTTTGAGATACCGGACGGGAAACTGATCGGTCTGCTCGGGCCGTCCGGCTGCGGAAAGAGTACGGCCCTGAATCTGATCAGCGGTCTGGAAACGCCGACGGCAGGAAAGGTATTTTTCGGAGAGGATGATGTGACGGATCTGCCGCCCGAGCACAGGGGCGTCGGTCTGGTCTTTCAGAACTATGCACTTTATCCTCATCTGACGGTGATGCAGAATATCACTTTTCCGCTGGAAAACCTGAAAGGCGAGCAGAAGCTGACCAGACAGGAGATGGAGGCGAAGGCGAAAGAGATCGCGGGACTCGTGCAGATCGGGGAACTGATGGAACGAAAGCCGGCAGAACTTTCCGGCGGGCAGCAGCAGCGGGTCGCGATCGCAAGAGCTCTCGTGAAAAAACCGCGCGTGCTCCTTCTGGATGAGCCTCTTTCCAATCTGGATGCCAGACTCCGTCTGCAGACGCGGGAGGAGATCCGTAGGATCCAGCGGGAAACCGGGATCACTACGGTTTTTGTGACGCATGATCAGGAGGAGGCCATGAGCATCTCCGATCAGATCATATTGATGAAAGACGGGGTACTTCATCAGATCGGGTCCCCGCAGGAGGTCTACGACCGTCCCGCAGATCTGTTTGTGGCGAAGTTTCTCGGTACGCCGCAGATCGCGGTCTTTCAGGCGATGGTGAAAGATGAAAAACTCATGATCGGAGAGGAAACGGTCATGAATGTTCCGGGGATTTCCGATCGTCCGGTGACGGCGGCCGTCCGACCGGAGGGATTTGTACCTTCGGAAAACGCAGCGCTGGGCTGCAGTCTCTGTGCCGTTGAGATCATGGGACGGGATACCAGTATCGTTGCAGCACATCCCGCGGCAACAGAGCCCAGATTCCGCGCGATCATTCCGTCGGATACCGAAACGGACCGGTCCGAAACGCGGATCCGTTTTGACCTGAAGCCTGAAAAAGTGCATTTGTTCGATCAAAAGACCGAAGAACGGATCGAAGTTTCCGGATCCGCAGCGGAGTGAGGAAATGAAGGAGCGCAGACGAAACCGCATAGCAGGAGAGTTTCGCGGCTGGCTGTATCTTCTGCCGGCTCTTGTTTTTATCCTGATCTTCATGGTATATCCGCTGTTTGATGTGCTTGTCTATTCTTTTGAAGAGAAGTACAACTTTGCGTCGCAGACCTACAGCGGGATCGGTTGGTACAATTACAGCTACGTTCTGCATGATCCGTATTTTGTTCAGGCACTGAAGAATACGTTCATCATCGTGATCATCACGGTTCCCGTTTCCACCGGACTGGCACTTCTCATCTCGCTGGCGCTGAGTAAGATCCGCTTACTCCGGCATCTGTATCAGACGGTTTTCTTTCTTCCCTATGTGACGAATACGCTGGCGGTCGGACTTGTATTCATGATCCTTTTCAAGAAAACGGCATATACCGACGGGATGGTGAACATGCTGCTTCACGTGTTCGGGGCCCCGAGTATTGATTTTATCGACGGACCCTACGCGGCGAAGATGTTCGTGATGTGCTTTTATACGATCTGGGTCGTCATGCCGTTTAAGATCCTGATCCTGACGAGCGCACTGGCTTCGGTCAACGAAGTGTATTACAAGGCAGCACGGGTGGACGGGACAAGCGGTTTCCGGATCTTTTACCGGATCACGCTGCCCATGATCTCGCCGATGATCTTTTACCTTGTGATCACGGGATTCATCGGAGCGTTCAAAGCATACAGTGATGAGGTCGCGCTTTTCGGAACGGATCTGAATGCGGCCGGAATGAATACGATCGTCGGATATATTTATGACATGCTTTACGGGGACAGCGGCGGATATCCGTCCTATGCGGCGGCTGCGGCACTGATCCTGTTTGCGATCATCTTTACGATCACCTGCATCAATCTTGAGTTTTCAAAGAAGGCAAGCGGTAAAGAATAAACGGATATGGCGGATTACGAAGGAATAAGAAAACAGGAGAAAAGAAAACACGCGGTAAAGAATACCGCGCTGTATCTCTTCCTGACGGTCTGGGGGATCATCATCCTTTTCCCGTTCTATTGGATGATCCTGACTTCGGTGAAGAACTACAGTTCCTACAACTCCGAATATATACCGAAGTTCTTCGTGCTGCAGCCGACGGTGCAGAATTACATCGATGCGTTCACAACGGTCTCTCTCGGGAGATACTTCCTGAACACTTTGATCTTTACGGTCGTGACGACGGGACTGATGATGATCGTGATCGTATTTGCGGCGTATGCATTTGCGAGGATGCGTTTTAGGGGGCGCAACATCGTGTTCGCTTTATTCCTTTCCCTGATGATGATCCCGAACGAACTCGTGATCATTACCAACTATGTGACGATCACGGACTGGGGGCTGAGAAACAGTTACCTCGGACTGATCCTGCCGAGCGTAACCTCGGTTTTCTATATCTATCTCTTAAAGGAAAACTTTGAGCAGATCCCGGAGGAGCTCTACAAAGCGGCGAAGGTAGATGGGACGTCCGACTGGAAATACCTGTGGAAGGTGATGATCCCGATCTCGATGCCGACGATCGTGACGGTTACGATCCTGAAAGTCATCGAATGCTGGAACTCCTATGTGTGGCCGAGACTGATCACGGATGATGAGAAGTATTTTCTTGTGTCGAACGGGATCCAGGAGATCCGTGAGAACGGATTCGGACGTGAGAATATTCCGGCGATGATGGCGGCTGTCGTAGTGATCTCGTTGCCGCTGATCGTTCTCTTTCTGATCTTCCGTAAAAAGATCATGGCCGGCGTGTCGACCGGAGGGATCAAAGGATGAGCGGGCGCAGACACTTACCGGGTATTTTTGCATCGCTGGCGGCGGTGCTTTTCCTGACGGCCTGTCACGGTTCACAGGAAAGAACCGCTTTTGAAGTGCCGGATACGTTTGATACCACAAGGGATTATGAGATCAGTTTCTGGGCGAAGAACGATACGAACATCCGCCAGACCAGGATCTATGAAAAAGCGATCGAGGATTTTGAGAAATTGTATCCGAACATCCATGTAAATCTGCGTCTTTACACCGATTACGGAAAGATCTACAACGATGTGATCACGAATATATCCACGGATACGACACCGAATGTCTGCATCAGTTATCCGGATCATATCGCGACCTATATTACGGGAGATGAGGTCGTGGTCCCGCTGGATTCACTGATCGAAGATCCGTCCTACGGACTCGGCGGGGCGGAATTAAAATACGACGGACCGAAGCCGGAGGAGATGATCCCGGAATACATGAAGGAGTGCCGGATCGGGGAGACCGCGTATGCACTTCCCTATATGCGCTCGACGGAGGCCTGCTATATCAACAGGACTTATCTCGAGGCGATGGGATATGAGCTTCCGGAGACACTGACCTGGGATTATATCTGGGAGGTTTCGGAAGCGGCGATGGCACAGGATCCCAACGGCAACTTTCTCGTGAACGGGCAGAAGGTGATGATCCCCTTCATCTACAAATCCACCGACAATATGATGATCCAGTATCTCGCGCAGACGGGCGGCGGGTATTCGGATGCGGCCGGAAATATCCTGATCTTTAATGATGTGACGAAGGATTTTCTCCTGACGATATCGAAACACGCGGGAACGAAGTCTTTTTCCACGTTCAAGATCTCCAGTTACCCCGGGAATTTTCTGAATGCAGGGCAGTGTATCTTTGCGATCGACTCCACGGCAGGTGCGACATGGATGGGTTCGCATGCTCCGCTGGCCGATATTCACACGGATAAAATGGTAGAGTTTGAAACGGAAGTGATGATGATCCCTCAGGCGGATCCGGACCATCCGAAGATGATCTCACAGGGACCGAGCGTCTGCCTGTTTAACAAAGAGGATCCGCAGGAAGTCCTGGCATCCTGGATCTTCATGCAGTATCTGGTCACAAATGACGTACAGATCGCATATGCGCAGACGGAAGGGTATGTGCCGGTCACGACAAAGGCACAGGAGGATCCCGCATATCAGGACTATCTGGCAAAAGCCGGAACGGATGAGGACGAGCATTATGCGATCAAGATCGCGGCGTCGAAGCTTCTGATGTCGCACACACAGGATACTTTTGTGACTCCGGTCTTTAACGGCTCTGCCTCGTTACGTGATGCGGCCGGACAGATGATCGAATCCGTCTCAAAGTCCGCAAGACGCAAGGAGACGGTGGATGATGCATATATCGCGTCACTGTATACGGATATGAAGGCGCTCTATCGTCTCGATCAGATCAGTGCCGAACCCGCGCAGGGGAAGTTTCCTGCTGCTTCCGTCACGCTTCTGGTGTCGATCGCTCTTATCTGGATCTTTCTGATCGTAAAACGGATCGCTGCTGTTTTCAAAAAATAAAGTTGACTTATTTCCCATTAAAGGTATAATGACTACCGTTAACAGCCGAATGGGAGAAACGGGAGATTCCCTGTATCGGCACAGGCTACCCGGATGCATCTGTATGTATCTGTCGTACAACGTAATGGGAGGATGAAACTATGAAAAAGAAAGCATTGGCATCGGTGCTGGCGCTTGGTATGACGATGGCGCTTGCGGCATGCGGAGGTCAGACGAACAGCGGTACCGACGTACCGAACCCGGACGCAGCACCGTCAGAAGCGGAACAGCCTGCAGAAACGCCGGCAGAGGCAGAGCAGCCTGCAGAGGCAGAGGCTCCGGAAGCCGAAGCTCCGGAGGCAGAGGAGGAAAACTCTGTCGAAGCAATGAGCTATGCGGATTACGTGGCGGCAGATGTGGATACGCAGGTCACGGTTGAGACCTATGTACAGGCAAAGCAGGGCTGGTGGGAGAAAGACGGCGTTGGCGGCGTCGCAACCTTCTATACTCAGGATGAGGACGGCGGTTATTTTCTTTATGACATGCCGTGCAGCAAGGAAGACTATGACAAGCTGACCGAGGGAACGAAGATCCTGGTCACGGGTTATAAGTCGGAGTGGTCCGGCGAGGTCGAGATCATCGACGCGACCTTTGAGATCGAGGATGGCAGCTATATCGCTGCTCCGACCGATGTGACGGCAGTTTACGGTACGGATGCGATCGCAGATTACATGAACCAGAAGATCTCGATCAAGGATGCAGTCGTGGCGGATAAGGGCGACGGCGCAGCATTCCTTTACAAGTGGGACGGTTCCGGCACTCAGGGCGATGATATCTATTTTGATATCGAGTTGAACGGTGCGACCTATACGGTCACGGTTGAGAGCTATCTCTGCGGACCGGATACCGATCTGTACAAGGCGGTCGAAGGCTTAAAAGTCGGAGATACGGTCGATCTCGAGGGATTCTTATACTGGTATGAAGGCGCACAGCCGCATGTGACCGGTATTGGTGTAAAGTAAGAGCAGCTTACGAAACACAGGCAGAGGAAACGGGGCATCCGGCGGCAAACGCTCCGGATGCTTTTTTTCTTGATTTTATCGTGATATATGGGTAAAATAGGTATGGCTTTCGAGATCGGAGGTTTATTTTGTATTTGAAGGAGATTTCCGCAGCGGAGAAGACCTGAACATGGGCACAGAAGCGGTCACTTATTATGGAAATTATACACCGGTCGGCGATGTACTGGTATTAGCGGTCTGTCTGACTTTTGCCATACTGATCCGGGCGGCTTACGTCAACCGGACGAAGAGCTTTACGATCTTCCGGCGGATGCTGATCTTTTTGGTATGCGCTGCGGTTGCGAACATGCTGCACCACATCTTCCTGAATCAGATCGGAACGATCCCGATCGCAACGGTCTATCTGATGCGGGTGGTCTACCATGCATGTCTTTTCGCTCATATGATGCTCTATATCCTGTATATGACTGAGATCCTTCATCTGGACCGGTCGGAGAGCAGGCTGTATATCCATGCGGGCTGGACAGGCTATATTTTTATGGTCGGGTTCGAGATCACGGGGATCGTGGTCGGGTTCGGATACCGTATAGAAAATGCAGAGGAGATCTACGGCGGATTCAATGTCTTTGCGCTGGGCTATGTGGTTTATCTGGCGTTTCTGTTTATCATGTGTTTCCGGTATCGTACCCGTGTTTACCGACAGATCCTGGTCGGAGCCGTTGCGACCTGTGCACTGTCCTTTCTGATCCTCGCGATCCAGGGACGGCATAACCAGAGCTCGTTTACCACGGCATCGTTTTTGTTCCCCGCGCTTGCGCTGCTCTATCTCGTGCATGCGAATCCTTACGATATCGATATCGGAGCGGTCAATGTCAGCGGGTTTGATAATCTGATCGCATTCAGTTATCAGAAAAAGAAAGAACTCCTGCTGATGAGTCTCCTGATCCCGGAATATGATAACGGGGGAAAGAAGTATCCGAAGGAGATCCAGGAGGTCATCCGTCATTTTACTTCCCACTTTTTCCGTCATACGGTATTGTTTCAGGTGTCGAGCGGGAGGATGATCCTCTCGATCCCCATCGATAAGAATCCCGATTATGAAAAGATCAGCCGGGAAATGCTGGATGTATTCTTCCGCGAGTATGAGCGTTATTCTCTGGATTATAAGATCACGATCACGCGAACCGAAGAAGAGCTCAGTGAAAAGAACGAGTATCTGGGTCTGATCCGTCATGTGGAAAAACAGGAACATATCAACTCCGTTCACTGGATCGATGAAAAGGATGTGGAAGGATACCGGAGATACCGGTACATCGTTCATGAACTCGAGGATATCCACGCGAAGCGAGACTTGAACGATCCGAGAGTTGAGGTGTTCTGCCAGCCCGTCCTGAATCTTCGTACGGAAAAGTATGATACGGCGGAAGCGCTGATGCGGCTCAGACTTGAAAAGATCGGAATGGTTTTTCCGGATCAGTTTATTCCGGTTGCGGAGCAGTTCAATTATATTACGGTCCTCAGTATGATCATACTTGCGAAGACTTGCGCTCAGATCCGGACGCTCATGGAGAACGGCTACTTTGTCCGCCGCATCTCTGTCAACTTTTCCATGATCGATCTGAGGGATCCGCATTTTTCCGAGATCGTGAACGGCATCATCCGGGACAGCGGGATTCCGTATGAAAAAGTAGCCATCGAGCTGACGGAGAGTCAGAACGAGCAGGACTTCAATCTGGTAAAGGAAAGGATCAACGAACTGAAAGACAGCGGAATGAAGTTTTATCTCGATGATTTCGGAACGGGGTATTCGAGTTTCGAACGTATCATGGAGCTTCCGTTTGATATCATTAAATTTGACCGTTCGCTGGTGATCGCCAGCAGTTCGGATATCAAATCGGAGACCATGGTATCCTATCTTGCGCATATGTTCAGTGACATGAACTATGCAGTGTTGTATGAAGGCGTGGAAAACGAGGCCGATGAGGAACGCTGCGGGCGCATGTGTGCGAGATATCTGCAGGGCTATAAGTATTCCAAACCGATCCCGATCGAAAAACTGACGGATTTCTTTGAGAAAGGCACGGGAGAGGATACGGAAGGGAACGATGGGGTGATCCCCGATATGCAGAGCCTTTTGGACAAATACGGGACGACATGAGGATTCCCGTATCTCCATAGGGATACGGGGTGGCATAACGGAAAGAGGTATGGTGAAATGAAGGAAGTCGGAAAAGAGGATATCATTGATACGGATATAGAAGAGAAAGGAAAAAGTAAAGGAAGCCCGATGATCAAGGTTGCGACGTTCATAGTAGACCGTCGAAATCTTTTTTTTCTGCTCTTTGCGATCGCTGCGATCTTCTGTCTGATCGCATCCAACTGGGTGAAGGTGGAAAACTCCTTGGCGGCATATCTGCCGGCTACGGCGGAAACTTCGATCGGACTGGACCGCATGAGCGAGGAGTTTACGACTTACGGATCCGCGAAGATCATGGTGATGAACATCACCTACGAAGAAGCGGAAAAGCTTGCGGATGAAATTGCAGCAAGGGAAGATGTTTACATGCTTTCCTTTGACAGTACGAAAGAGCATTTCAATAATTTCTCCGCACTGTTTGATATCACGTTTACGTATCCGGAAGACGATGACAGGGCACTGGCATCCCTGGAGGAGATCAAAGACGCTCTGTCTTCTCATGATCTTTATGTTTCAACGAGTATGGGAGATGCGGAAGCGGAACAGATCGATGCCGAGATGAAAGTGGTGTCCCTGATCGTTGCCGTGATCGTTGTTTCGGTCCTGCTCTTTACGTCCGAGACCTGGGCAGAGGTTCCCGTGCTTCTCGGGACTTTCGGCGCGGGTGCGATACTGGCGGCCGGTACAAACTATCTGCTGGGGACGATCTCCTTTGTCTCCGATTCGGTCACGATCGTTTTGCAGCTGGCATTGTCCGTCGACTATGCGATCATCTTCTGTAACCGTTACAAGGAGGAGCACCAGACACTGGATATCCGTGAGGCGGATATCGTCGCTTTATCAAAAGCGATACCGGAGATATCGGCCAGCTCACTGACGACGATTGGCGGTCTGATCGCAATGATGTTCATGCAGTACGGGATCGGACGTGATATGGCGATCTGCCTGATCAAAGCGATCCTGTTTGCATTGCTTTCCGTCTTCCTGCTGATGCCGGGTCTTCTGATGCTTTTCGGTAAAGCAATGGACAAAACGAAGCACCGCAGCTTCATTCCCAAGATTGATTTTGTCGGAAAGATCGATTACCGTACCAGACACATCATTCCGATCCTTTTCGTCGTGGTGGCGGTCGCTGCGATGATCATTTCCGGAAAATGTCCTTATGTGTACGGTGACGCTGAAGTCGACAAGGCGGTACAGAATGAGACACAGCTTGCGACGGAGATGATCAATGAGAGCTTCGGGGAATCGAATGTCGTGGCACTCATCGTTCCGGCCGGAGATTATGAAAAGGAAAAACGGCTGCTAACCGAGCTGGACCGGTATGCAGAAGTGGATCACAGCCAGGGGCTTTCCAACACAAAAGCGATGGAAGATTACATGCTGACCGACAAACTGACGGCGAGAGAGTTTGCGGAACTCTTCGATCTGGATTATGAAGTGGCTCAGCTTTTGTACGTGGCATATGCTGTGGATGATGAGAACTATGCAAAGGTCATTAACGGTCTGTCCTCTTACAGTATTCCGCTGATCGATGTGATCATGTTCCTGTATGAAGAAGTCGAAGAGGGATATGTGACCGTGGATGACGAGACCTATAGCACGCTCGCCGATGCGCATGAAAAAATGCAGATGGCGAAGGATCAGCTGCAGGGAGAAAACTACAGCCGTATGCTGGTTTATCTGACGCTTCCGGAAGGCGGAAGTGAAACGATGGCATTCCTCGACACCATGCATGAAGTGACGAAACGATATTACGGAGAGGATATCCTGGTCGTCGGAAACTCCACCAGCCAGTATGATCTGAAGAAAACATTTGACGTGGATAATACCGTGGTCAGTGTTGTGTCAATCCTGGCCGTGCTGGCCGTGCTGCTTTTCACCTTCATGTCTGCCGGTATGCCCGTGCTGCTGATCGCCGTGATCGAGGGTGCGATCTGGTGCAATTTCAGCTACCCGGCGCTGGCACATCAGAATATTTTCTTTATGAGTTATCTGATCGTTTCATCGATCCAGATGGGTGCAAATATTGATTATGCGATCGTTATTTCCTCGCGGTTTATGGAACTGAAAAATGAGATGTCGCCGCGGGATGCCGTGATCGAAACCCTGAACTTCGCGTTTCCGACGATCATCACTTCGGGTTCGATGATGGTACTGGCAGGATACTTTATCGGTAATCTGTCTTCGAGCGGAGCGATCTGCGGTATCGGACAGTGTCTGTGCCGCGGTACCCTGATCTCTATCTTCCTGGTCATGTTTGTGCTTCCGCAGATCCTGCTGATCGGAGCAAAGATCATCGACCGGACGAGTTTCAAAGTGTCCGTACCGATCAAGCTCGATAAACGAAAAGGTCTGATCCGTGTGGATGGTAACGTGCGTGGTCAGGTCAACGGTATCGTGGTCGGTGAGATGCATGCGCTCGTAAGAGGTGAGGTCAATGCGATCGTCAATATGGGAAAGATGACAAATGTCGATCCGGAAGATATGCCCTTGGGTCCTCAGGATGTGATCACGGAGGGAGAAGAACAATGAAGAAGAAAAACTGCAATCTGATTTTTGCATCTGTGTTAAGTTTTTCGCTGTTCCTGCAGCCGCTTTCTGCGTTTGCATCTCCGCAGCCTGTGCGTGAGGAAGAGACGGAAAGTGCCTCGGTGAATGAAACGGTTTCGGTTGATGAAACCGCTCAGACGATCCGGATCTCCAATGCCAAAGAACTGGAAGAGTTTGCGAAACAGTGTCACGTGGATACGTTTTCGCTCGGACTGAACGTTGTGCTGACCGAGGATATTGTCCTGACGGGATCGGAGTTTACGGGGATCCCGATCTTCAGCGGTCATCTGGACGGTGCAGGACATACGATAAGCGGCTATCGATACGGCGGCGACGGATATGTGACGGGTTTTTTCCGGTATCTGTGCGAGGATGCGAAGGTGGAAAACCTGAACCTGAACGTTACCGTCAGTGCGGGAGGTAAACAATCCGTGACGGGGGGGATCGCCGGGATCAACCGCGGAAGTATCGAGAACTGTACGGTGAGCGGAAGGATCAAAGGAAAAAGCGATACGGGAGGGATCGTCGGGATCAACGAGACGACCGGATCGGTGATCTCCTGTACCAACGCGGCAGAACTCAGCGGTTTTTACTGCACCGGAGGGATCACAGGGAAGAATTACGGACTGGTCTCCAAGTGTGAGAATACCGGTAATATCAATAACAGTGTCGAATGGGTCGAGGAAGATGATGAGATGGGAGGAGATATCCTCTCGGGGATCACCGGAGTCGAGTCGGTTTCCGAGGTCCGGCTTCGCAGCGGCATCGACACGGGAGGGATCGCCGGATACTCCAAGGGTGTGATCCTTTCCTGCACCAATGATGCGATCATCGGATACGAGCATGCGGGCTATAATGTCGGAGGGATCGCAGGGAGACAGTGCGGTTCGATGAACGGCTGTACCAATAACGGAAACATCTACGGACGTAAAGATATCGGCGGGATCGTCGGCCAGATGGAGCCCTACCTGCAGGTCAACGATGCGGATTCGATCCGTCAGGCGATCGATGAACTGCATGATATGGTAAATGCCACGCTGAACATGATGGATGCAAATAACACCGTGCTCCGCGCGGATATGGATAACCTGAAACTTTACGCGGATGCCGCTTCGGATACCGGGGCGGATATGAGCAACAGTGCCACGGATTACATCAACGATAACACCGCTGTGGTGAATGAAGCCGCTGACCGTGCTTCGGACATCATGGATATGCTTCCGACGGTCGTGGATAACGTCAGTGCGGCGGGAGACCGTACACAGGATCTGGCGGATACACTCCGGCGGACTAACGAGGATCTGCATATCAGCGGGAAAATGTCGGATGCCGATAAGGAAAAAGCTGATGCTTACGTGGATGATCTGGACCGGCAGTCGGAAATCCTCCGGGAGAGCTCCGAAAAACTGCAGGAGGGTGCGGACCGTCTGTCGGAAGCAGCAAGCGGGAACAATCATATCGGTGTCATCGGAAGGGATGCGGAGTATTTCGAGATCCTGGCGGAAATGGCGGGGCCGATGTCCGACAGCCTGTCGGCGATCGGCCAGTCGGAAAAGGATCTGTCCGGATTGTACAGCATTTATTCGGTTTATGTAAGTGATGCTGCGCAGGATACACACGAAAATGCAGACAGGGCTCTCAATGAGATGGATGATACCATGAACTCTCTGGACAAGGCCCAGGAAGGTGTCAGCGATATCACGAGTTATATGAATGCCCAGTCGGATCTGCAGCTCGTTCAGATCGACCGCAGCTGGGACGGAAAAGTCGATGAACTGCACAGCGAGCTGAATGAGATGAGTGATACCGTCGGCAGGCTTTCCGATCATGCGGGAGAATACTCTGCTGAGGTGAACGATCGTCTTCGCGCGATCAATGATCAGATCAACAAGATCAATTCGATGGCAGTCGATAAGGTCACGCAGCTGACGGACAACGGTTTTGACGATGTTTATACCGACATTTCGGACATCAGCATCCTGACTGCGACGCTCGGGAAAGTGGCCAGCTGCGTCAATTACGGTGAGGTAAGAGGCGATATCAATATCGGCGGGATCACCGGGGCGATGGCGCTGGATGAGGATGATCCCGAAAGCAATGCTGCAGGATCGGTAGAGTTTTCCATCGGGCAGAAGTATACCACGCAAAATATACTGCACAACTGCACCAACCGCGGGTATATCACCGCGAAAGGAGACGGTGCAGGATGTATCGTCGGATATATGGCACACGGTGTCGTGGATAAAGCTTATGCATACGGTGTCGCGGAGAGTACCGGAGGAAACTATGTCGGCGGGATCGCAGGACAGTCGATGTCAACGATCCAGGGAAGTTACGTTCTGTGTGCGATCGCGGGCGGAGAGTACGTCGGAGGCGTTGCAGGTTATGGGAATACGATCCGGGGCTGCTATGCGATGCCGACGATACAGAGATACAGCGGAAAATGCGGAGCGATCGCCGGACAGATCAAGATCGAAGAGGATACGGAAGAGCCGCATCTGGAAAGCGTAACGGAGAATCATTATGTCAGCGATCTGTTTTACGGGATCGACGGGATCAGCTACGGCGGCGCAGCGGATCCGATGAGTTATGAGGCATTGATCCGGACACCGGGGATCCCGATCGAGTTCCGGTTCCTGACGGTTACGTTCCGTGTGGAGGATACCTATCTCGGGGCGCAGCAGATCGCTTACGGAGAGAGCATGGATTCGATCGTCTATCCGGAGATCCCGTACAGGACCGGATACTACGGGATGTGGCCGGAGCCGGAAGAAGGCACGGTACAGGGTAATCTGGTGATCACGGCAGAGTATGTGGATGCGGTGCGTGTCCTGGCAAGCGGAAATATCGATACGGAGAGCGGGAAGGTCCTGGGCTATGTGGACAGTGAATTCAATAATACCGCAGGCCTGATCGTACAGCAGACGCATGAGATCGAATTTACGGGAGATCCCCTTGTGTCGGAAAGCGTGGTATACCGTGTCAGCCTTGTGGATATGCCGGGAGGAGAAGATGCGGATTACCCCGTCCGGCTTTATAATCCTATCGAGGGAAATCACGTTGCCTGGTTTTATGACGGAAACAGCTGGGTGCAGGTGGCGTCGGCTGACAGAGGAAATTATGTTCAGGTGACGATGCACGGATTGAACGGTGTATTTGCTATCGTAAAACCTTCGGTCGATCTCTCATTCCTCTTTACGACGATCGCTCTGGTCGTAGCTGCGATACTGATCATAGTCCTGATCGTGATACGCAGGAAAAAAAGAAAAGAGAAGAAAAATAATACAGAGAAAGATGATCAAGAAAAAGAGAAAGGAAGCAGTGAAAAATGAATGTAGCCGAGAAACTGTTTTGCAGAGTGTTCCAGTTCGGATTTAAGGTGGCGATCCCGATCCTTCCTTACCGGAACCCGAAGATCTTAAACAGGATCGATCAGATCCCGAAGACACTGGAAGAACAGGGGATCACAAGTGTATTGCTGGTAACGGATGCGGGGATAAGGGGACTCGGTCTGACGAAGCATCTGGAAGAGTTGCTTCAGACAAACGGGATCCGTCTTGCCGTGTATGATAAAGTACAGGCAAACCCTACCGTGGATCAGGTGGAGGAAGCAAGACAGCTTTATCTGCAGAATGAGTGTCAGGCGACGATCGGTTTCGGCGGAGGTTCCTCGATGGATTGTGCCAAGGCAGTTGGGGTTCTGATCGCAAGACCGGACAAAACCCTGGCGGATCTCGGAGGAATACTCCGGGTCTGGAAGAAGACTCCGTTTATGATCGCGGTACCGACGACTGCGGGAACCGGATCGGAAACAACAGTTGCTGCCGTGATCTCCGAACCGGAGACGAAACACAAGTATGCGATCATGGACTTTCCGCTGATCCCCGATATCGCGGTGCTCGATCCGGAGACGACACGTTCTCTTCCGCCTGCCGTAACGGCCGGTACGGGAATGGATACGCTGGTGCATGCCGTTGAAGCATACATCGGCCGCTCGACGACAAAGCTTACGAGAAGAGAGGCATTACGCTGCGTACGTCTGGTTTTTGACAATCTTGAGAAAGCCTATAAAAACGGGAACAACATGCGTGCACGCAGAAATATGATGCGTGCTTCCTATCTCGGAGGATGTGCGTTTACCGTTTCCTATGTCGGATACTGTCATGCGGTGTCACATTCGCTGAGTGCACGTTATAATGTACCGCACGGGCAGACCTGTGCAGTGCTCTTCCCTTATGTGCTGGAAGCATACGGGGCAGCGATCTATCCCCAGCTGAAAGCTCTGGCCGTTGCCGCACGTCTTTGCCATCTCGATGCGGACGAAACCTACGCGGCAAAACTCTTTATCGAAGCCGTGAAGGATCTGAACCGGAAGATCGGGATCGGTACGACGGTTCCGGGGATCCGGGAAGAGGATATTCCGAACCTGGCAAGGCAGGCTGCAAAGGAAGGTAATCCGGTTTATCCTGTTCCCGTCCTGATGGATGCCAAAGCGCTGAAGCAGTTTTATTATGATGTATACGAAAGGAACTGATCATGACGAATAAGGAAAAAGAAAAAGTTATTCTTGCACAGAGAGCATATTTTAAAAGCGGGAAGACTCTGTCTGTCGGGATGCGGGAACGTGCCCTGAAAAAACTCTACCGGGCGATCCGGAAATACGAGAATGAGATTCTCGATGCACTTCGGGAGGATCTCGGGAAAAGCCGCATGGAGGGATTCATGTGCGAGGTGGGACTCAGCCTCAATGAGATCTCGCATATGCTCAAGCACCTCCGCCGTTATGCGGCACCGAGACCGGCGATCACGCCGATCACAAACTTCGCTGCGATCTCAATGGTTTACCGGGAACCGTACGGAAACGTGCTGATCATGAGTCCCTGGAATTATCCGTTCCTGCTTACGATCTCGCCGCTGGTTGATGCGATCGCAGCAGGCAATACGGCAGTTGTAAAGCCCTCCGCCTATTCGCCGGCGACTTCTGCGGTGATCGAAAAGATGATCGGAGAAACCTTCCCGAAGGAATATGTGGCGGTGATCCTGGGCGGACGGGAGGAAAACTCGTACCTGCTTTCTCAGAAATATGACATGATCTTCTTTACGGGATCACAGGCGGTGGGAAAGGAAGTGCTGCGTGCAGCTGCACCGAATCTGACTCCCGTAACGCTGGAACTGGGAGGAAAGAGCCCCTGTATCGTCGACGGATCCGCAAACATAAGGCTGGCTGCGAGACGGATCGTTTGGGGAAAAAATTTAAACTGCGGTCAGACCTGCGTGGCTCCGGATTATATCATATGTGAAGAGTTTATCCGTGACGATCTGGTCGAAGCGATCCGGAAAGAAATCCTGAGACAGTTTGGGAAAAAGCCGCTGGAGAATCCGAACTACGGAAAGATGATCAACGAGAAACATTTCCGCCGGGTAATGAAACTGATCGATAAAGATAAGGTTGTGATCGGCGGAGAAAAGAATGAGAAGACGCTGCAGATCGCACCCACACTGATGAAGGATGTGGACTGGCAGGATGCGGTCATGCAGGAGGAGATCTTCGGACCGGTTCTTCCGGTACTGACTTATCGTGATCTCGATGAGCTGATCGAACGCCTGCAGGATATGGCGCATCCGCTTGCACTGTATATCTTTTCCGGGGATAAGGATAACATCCGTAAGTGCAGAACGCATCTGCGCTACGGAGGCGGCTGCATCAATGATACGGTGGTGCATCTGGCGACGCCGGAGATCCCGTTCGGCGGATTCGGAGAAAGCGGAATGGGTGCGTATCACGGGAAAGCAGGTTTTGACACGTTTTCACACAAAAAGAGCATCATGGATAAGAAAGAATGGATCGATCTGCCGATGCGTTATCAGCCGTTCCGGAAGATCTATGAGTTTATGCTCCGCATAGTGCTGCGTTAGATCTCTTCCTCGACATCCTGATCGGAAAGCGGAAGAGAGAAGATGAACTCGGATCCCTCGCCCTCGGTGGAGATGACGTTGATGTTTTCGCCGTGGGCGCGGATGATCTCCTTGGTAATGGACAGGCCGAGCCCTGTCCCTTTTTTATCTTTTCCACGGGAGATATCGGATTTGTAGAAGCGGTTAAAGACCATCGGCACGCTGTCTTTCGGAATGCCGATCCCGTGGTCTTTGACACTGACAAATACCTTGCCGTGTTTTTCCGTGGTCTCGACACGGATCTCGGAGTTTTTGTGACTGAACTTGATCGCGTTATCGATGAGGTTGTAAATGACCTGCTGGATACGTGTCAGATCCGCATGAACGAGGAGCAGATCCCCGGTCAGGTGTAGATCCATCGTGATGTGTTTTTCCCGACAGCTTCCTTCGAAGGTGGAGATCGTATTGCGGATGACGCGGTTGATATCAAAGTCGCTGTATTCCAGGATCATGCCCTGCGTGTTGAGATTGTTAAGGGTCAGCAGCGAATTGGTCAGCTTGATCAGCCGGTCGGTTTCATTGGTCACGATAGAGATGTACTTGGGATACATTTCTTCGGGGATCGTACCGTCCTGCATTGCGACGAGATAACCCTTGATCGAAGTTAAGGGCGAACGGAAATCATGAGAAACATTTGCCACGATATGTTTCTGGTTGTCTTCGCCGCGGGCAAGTTCCTGCGCCATGTAGGCAAGAGATGCGGCCAGATAACCGATTTCGTCATCACTCTCTACGGGAATCTCATACCGGAGATTTCCGGCTGCATATTGCTCTGTCGCTGTAATGATACGGCGAAGCGGCATGTACACGAGCTCCGTAAAGAAGATCAGGATCATCAGAGAGAGCAGGAGCAGGATCAGGAGTAAAATATAGTCAATATTGACGAGATTATTTGCGGAGTCGCGGAGCAGCTCGGTATCGTAATGGATCAGAACATATCCGCGAACCGTGTATCCGTAGGTGATCGGTGAAGCAACAGACAGATGGTCGTTTTCAAAGATGCCGTAAAAATCTCCGACGGAATAGAAAGAACCGGAGAGCGCGGTCATATCGAATCCCTCGATCGTGATAGGATGATCAACATCCAAAGGCAGTGCGGAGTCCAGAACGATCAGTCCGGAAGGGTTAACGATCTGGATCCTGGCATTTAATCCGGCGGCAACCTGGTCGATATCGTTTTTTAATGCGGTCAGGGATACTTCGTTCTGGTACAGAGCAAGAGCTTCATTTTCTGCCAGACGGTTGGAGGACTGATACAGCTCTTCGGCCTTGCTTTTATGCAGTTCGTCAATCGTCATCTGCTGCATGAACGTAGCCACGACGACAAAGCCGAAGACGGCAAAGAGCAGATAAGCAACAAGGAATTTGAGATACAGAGTTTTCTTCATGGATCACCGTGTTTCGAACTTATATCCGACACCCCAGATCGTTGAGATCTTCCATTCGCTGTGATCTTTGATCTTTTCACGGATACGCTTGATATGTACATCTACCGTGCGCGTGTCGCCGAGGTATTCATATCCCCAGATCCGGTCCAGGAGCTGCTCCCGTGAGAATACATGGTTGGGAGATGATGCGAGGAAATACAGCAGTTCCAGTTCTTTCGGGGGCATGTCGATACGATTGCCCATGTAGGTCACGCTGTAGTTGGCGCGGTTTATGATCAGATCCGGATAGCGGACCTCGTCATCATTCGTTTCTTCCGTTTGTGCCGTGCCGGCTTTATAACGTCGTAAAACCGCTTTGACACGTGCAACGAGTTCTTTGGAATCAAAGGGTTTTTCCATATAATCATCGGCACCGAGTTCGAGGCCGAGGACTTTATCGAAGATCTCTCCCTTTGCTGAAAGCATGATGATGGGAATCGCAGAGGTCGCACGTACTTCGCGGCACACCTGATAACCGTCAATTCCCGGAAGCATCAGGTCCAGTAGAATGAGGTTCGGCTGAAATGTTCCGACGGTAGACAGCGCGGTTTCACCGTCCCCGACGATCATTGTTTCGAAGCACTCTTTCGTAAGATAGAGACTGATCAGTTCTGCGATGTTTTCATCATCATCGACGATCAGGATTTTCTGTTTTGCACCCATAGTGTTTTCTCCTTCAAAGGTTTATAGTCTGACGATCGTAACGCCTGCGTCACCCTCGCCGTGTGCGGCGAGTTCAAAGCCGGTAACAAACGGCAGTGTTTTCAGATATTCATGTATTCCGTGACGGAGGGCACCGCTGCCTTTTCCGTGCACGACGCGGACACGGTCGATCCCGGAGAGTGTCACATCATCCAGATATTTTCCAAGGCGGTGGATCGCCTCGTCAACGGTACAGCCGATCAGGTTGATCTCCGGAGAAACGGAGGCGGATTTCTGCAGGCTGTTATTCCTTCCGTTACTGCGGGGTTTTGCAGGAGTCTCGTCGCGGCTTTCCGCATAGGAAAGATCGGTCACCCGGACACGCGAGGCGATAATGCCGCACTGTACATTGACATAGCCTTTGTTGTCCGGTGCGGAAGTGATCTCACCGTCGATCCCCATCTTGCGTACGTGAACCCTGGTACCGGGGACGGCATCTTTGGGATCGAATTTTTTCGGCGCGGTTTCCGTTTGCTTGGCAGTCCGTTTCATCGTGTCGCGATAGATCGCTTCATCGTGTTTGGAAATCTGTTCCCGGACCGATCCGCGTTTTTTCTCCATGGTAGTGATCTTCATCTTGTCGCCCTGTGTGGTAAATGCACGTATGGTCTCGTCGGCGACGCTTTTCGCTTCCTTCAGTATTTCTTTTGCTTCCAATCGGGCATCGTTCAGAAGATCGTCCCGTTTGGCGCTCAGTTTTTCTTCTTTTTCGAGAATGGCCTGTTCCCGGCGGTCCAGTTCTTTGCGGCGTTCTTCAAAATTTTCCTGGTCCTGCATCAGCCGTATCCTTCTGGATTCCAGATCGGAGATCACATCTTCCATGCGCTGGTCTTCGCTGTCGATATAGGTACCGGCAGTCTCGATGATCGATTCGGGAAGTCCAAGCTGCTTGGAGATCGCAAATGCATTGCTTTTTCCGGGGATCCCGATGAGAAGACGGTAGGTGGGACGAAGACTTTCAATGTCAAACTCACATCCTGCGTTTTCTACGCCGGGCGTGGACAGAGCGTATTCTTTCAGTTCGCTGTAATGTGTGGTCGCCATCGTGCGGATATGGTGTTCATGCAGATGCGTCAGGATCGCCTTCGCAAGCGCGGCACCTTCGACCGGATCCGTACCGGCACCGAGTTCGTCGAAAAGACAGAGGGAATCGGCGTTTGCCTTTTTCAGGATCTGTACGATTGACGTCATGTGAGAAGAAAACGTGGAGAGGCTCTGTTCGATGCTCTGCTCGTCTCCGATGTCGGCGAATACTTCGTGAAAAATACTGAGTACGGAACGATCCCGCGCCGGAATGTGAAGTCCTGCCTGTCCCATCAGAGTCAGAAGTCCGACGGTCTTCAGTGAAACGGTTTTCCCGCCGGTGTTGGGGCCGGTTACGATCAGGAGATCATAGTCATCTCCGAGAGCAACGTCGATAGGGACGGCCGAAGAAGGGTCCAGAAGAGGATGTCTTGCCCCGCGCAGCACGATCCTTCGTCCCTCCTCGTAGATCGGTCTTGTGGCATTGCAATGCATCGCATACTTTGCCTTTGCAAAAATAAAATCCAGAAGCGTGACGTTTTTCTGGTCTTCGAGTATGACAGCCGAAGACTCTGCACATTTCGAGGAAAGGGCAGAGAGGATCCTTGCGATCTCGTCTTTTTCATCGACGCGGAGCTGCGTCAGTTTATTATCCAGTTCAACGACTACGGAGGGCTCGATGAAGAGCGTGGACCCCGTGGAAGAGTGATCGTGAACGATCCCCGGGACCTGTGAGCGGTACTCGGCCTTTACGGGGATGCAGTAGCGGTCGCCCCGCATCGTGATCACGGCATCCTGAAGGTAGCTCCGGCAGGAGGTGTTGACCATATGGTTCAGCTGGCTGTGAATCCGGCCGGTGATCGTCTGAAACATTCCGCGGATCTCTTTCAGCCGGCTGCTGGCGTCATCGCTCATCTCTTCCTCCGAAAGGATGCAGCGGGAGATTTCCCTTGCAAGCGGGGGAAGCGGATCAAGTACGGAAAAATAGCGGCTTAAACAGTCAAAATCCGTGGTTTCGCCGTTATCAAAAGAAGATTCGTAATCGCAGAGCGCGGAAGTACAGATCAAAAGGCGTGCGACTGAAAGAAGCTCGGCCATGGAAAGGGTGCGTCCCTTTTCCGCTGCCTGCAGGATCTTGCGCAGATCTACGTTGGCGCCGAAAGAAATCCGGTCATTTTTGAAGAGCCGCTGCAGTGCTGCAGCGGTTTCATCCTGGGCGTCTCTGATCCATTCCGCGTTTCCGGATGGACGAAGGTTCAGGCACATTCTGCGGGCCGGCTCACTTCCGGCATATCCGCTCAGGATCTCAACGATTTTGTCATATTCCAAAGTGTGGAGTACTTTCGCGTTCATAACAGTACTACTATAGCCTTTTTTTATGGAAAAATCAATGTTCCGCGGGGAAATGATCGCTTTACAACAGCGGCGGATTTCGATATACTGTATGCGTTATGGCAGATGAAAAGACGGAAAATACACCGCAGGAAAAAGAAACTGCGAGTGACTATAATTTTATCCGCGAACAGATCAAGGAAAGGCCGATCAACAGGAAACGGCTCTTCCGGCGTACGATGCTGACAGCCGGTCTGGCTGTGATCTTCGGAGTCATCGCGTGTATCACGTTTCTCCTGCTGGAGCCTTTGCTCAGTAAGATGATCTCTTCCGATAAAGAAGTGGAAATGACGGTAGTATCGCTTCCTGCGCCCGCGGAAGAGGAGGAAGAGATCCCGGAGGTCGAGATCTCTGAGGACGGAGGCGATAAGATCCATGCACAGAGCGTGGGGGAAGAAGGCGGCGAAGAAATCTCCGTAGTCGAGGTGGAAACTCCCATTGAAGATATGACGCTTTCCGATGACGAGGTCGGGAATGGTGAGGATGAAGTACCCGCAGGAACCGGTGAAGAGACGGTTCCGGGACAGGATACTCCGGTCGCGCCTGTGGTCTACGAAAGAGTGGAACTGGAACTGGAGGATTACCGGCAGCTTTATCGCGGAATGTATGCGATGTCGGAGGAGGTTTCCAAGAGTCTGGTGACGATCACGGGAGTATCTTCCAATGAGGATTGGCTGAGTGAGAGTTTTCAGTCGACGCGACAGGAGATCGGACTGATCATTGCGGAGAACGGATATGAACTCCTGATCCTGGCGGACAGCAGCCGTCTGCAGAATGCGGACAGTATCCGTGTGACTTTTTCCGATGGCAGCGGAGGGGAACTGCGGGAAAAATCCATCGACAGGGATACAGGGCTTGCGATCTATGCGATCCTTTTGTCCGGTTTGTCAGATGAGATGAGGATCCATGCAAGTGAACGCACGGCGGTACTCGGAAGTTCTTACGCCAGCAGTATCCTCGGAAATGCCGTGATCGCGGTGGGCAAACCCCTGGGAACCACTTCGGTAGGATACGGAGCAGTCACCTCCGTAAACCGTATGATCAGCTACAGTGACGCGTCGTACCAGCTTCTGACAACAGATATCAGCGGCAGTGAGACCGGCAGCGGTATCCTGGTGAACCTGCGCGGACAGGTGGTAGGAGTGATCTGTCAGCAAAACGCCGGAGAAGGCATGGAGAATCTGATCCATGCTTATGGGATCAGCAGTATTCGCAAACTTGTTGAAAATATGACGAACGGGGTCAAATTGCCGTCACTTGGTCTGTATGTCAGCGAGATCCCGGTCGAGGTCTCGGAAGAGCTCGGCATTCCGAAGGGCGTATGTGTTACACAGCTGGAGATGGATTCGCCTGCGATGAAGGCCGGATTGTTAAAAGGTGACGTTATACAGATGATCGGGGGAATGCAGTGTTCTACCGTGACCGATTACATGAATGCACTGCAGAGCCAGTCTCCGGAAGAGAGTACGGAGATCATATATGCGAGAACAAACGGTGAGAGCTATCGCTCTGTGACGATCGAGATCGTACTCGGCGAAAAAGATACCACACCGTAACGACGAAGGAGGAAAGGCAGATGAGATATCTGAAGGAGCTGACGGACGGAAGCAGGATACAGGGAGTGTACTACTGTAAGAGCAAGCTTTCCACCGTTACAAAGGCCGGTAAGCCGTACGACAGTCTGGTTCTTCAGGATAAGACGGGATCACTTGATACGAAAGTATGGGAGCCAAATAATGCAGGGATCGGAGAATATGAAGCCGGGGATTTCATCGAGGTGAACGGTGATGTTGTCGTGTTCAACGGTGCTTATCAGGGAAGATTGACGCGGATACGGCGCTGCAGCGAAGACGAGTATGATATTGCGGATTACATGCCGGCGACGAAGAAAAATATCGATGAGATGTTTACGGAACTGCTGGCCATTGCAGATTCGGTAAAAGATGAACATTATCATGCGCTGCTGGATCTCTTCTTTCGTGAGGAGGCTTTCGCCAAGGCATTTCGAAAAAGCTCTGCGGCAAAAACGGTACATCATGCATTTATCGGAGGGTTGCTGGAGCATACACTTTCCGTTGCGCAGATCTGTGAATTCCAGTGCGGAAAATACCCTCTTCTGAAACATGATCTGCTGATCACATCTGCTCTGCTGCATGATATCGGCAAGACGACAGAACTCTCGGAGTTTCCGGCGAATGATTATACGGATGAAGGCCAGCTGATCGGACATATCGTCACAGGGACGATCCTGATCAGCGAGAAGATTAAAATGATCGAGGGTTTTCCGGAGGATAAGGCAGCAGTGCTGAAACATTGCATCCTGGCGCATCATGGCGAATTGGAATTCGGTTCGCCCAAACGTCCTGCATTGATCGAGGCACTGGCACTGAATATGGCTGATAATATGGATGCCAAGATCGAAACATTCTCGGAGACGCTGGAAGCAAACGACCGTGAAGGATGGCTCGGATACAGCAAGTTTTTGGACAGTAATATTCGCAGAACCTGAGGCGAGTGGATCAATGACAGAAAAAAAATATGAGAAGAACCAGATAATAGAAATTCAGATCACGGATCTCGGATCGGAAGGGGAAGGCATCGGAAAGATTGACGGCTTTCCTTTTTTCGTGAAGGGGGCGATACCGGGAGATACGATCCGTGCATCGGTGATGAAAGTAAAGAAGAATCTCGGATATGCGAGATTGCAGGAAATAGAGAAGGCGTCTTGCGACCGCGCAATGCCGGAATGTCCGGTTTACGGCAGATGTGGCGGCTGCCAGCTCATGCATCTGAAATATGAGGCACAGCTGAAGTACAAGGAGAAGAAAGTACGTGACGCGCTGCACCGGATCGGCGGTGTGGATGAAGACGTGCTGAACCGGGTGACGGAGCCGATCATCGGTATGGGAGAGGGTGTACTGCGATACAGAAACAAAGCGCAGTATCCCTTCGGGACGGATCGTGACGGAAACGTTGTCTGCGGCTTTTATGCAGGACGGACACACAGTATCATTTCGCAGACCGATTGCACGCTCGGTCACTCTGTAAACAGGGAAATATTGCAGTGCGTATTAAACTGGATGAAAGAGTTCGGGATTGCTGCGTATGATGAGGTGAATGGGAAAGGCATGCTTCGTCATGTTCTGATCCGGCGCGGACATTATTCCGGAGAGATCATGGTCAGCCTCGTCATTAACGCGGAAGAACTGCCGCATGCAGAGGAGCTCTGTCAAAGTCTCGAAAAGATTGATGGGATGCATTCGATCTCCTATAGTATCAACCGGAAGAATACGAATGTCATAATGGGAGATAATTACCATGTGATATGGGGAAAAGCGACGATAGGGGATGAAATACGTCGAAACGAAAGTGCTTTACAATTCGACATTTCGCCTCTTTCATTCTATCAGGTGAACTCGATACAGATGGAGCGATTGTATTCGGCTGCGCTGGAATACGCGGGTCTGACGGGGAAGGAAACAGTCTGGGATCTCTACTGCGGGATCGGAACCATTTCCCTTTTTCTGGCGAAGGAAGCGCGGATCGTATATGGCGTGGAGATCGTCCCGCAGGCGATCGAAGATGCGAAAGAAAATGCAAAGAGAAACGGAATAGAAAATGTAAAGTTTTTCACCGGTGCAGCTGAGGAGATACTTCCGAAATCCAATCTGCCGCATCCGGATGTCATAGTCGTCGATCCACCCCGAAAGGGCTGCGATTATGCCTGCCTCGATACAATGGTAAAGGCAGGATCGCAGCGTATTGTTTATGTCAGTTGTGATCCTGCAACCCTTGCCAGGGATGTCAGATTCCTCCGCGAGAACGGATATGAGTTAAAGCGTGTCCGCCCCTGTGACATGTTCCCAAATACATATCATGTTGAGACCGTGTGTCTCTTGAGCAACACCCAAAGCAAGAAGAAAGAGTCCTATATTACGCTTGATGTGGAGATGGCAGATTACTATCGCATCAAGAACGAAAGGAAGAATTCTACCACCTTTTCGGTATAAATCAGTTCAAAGAATGGGGAAAATATGAAAAGGAAAACTATGAAAAGGAAAACTATGAAAAGGAAAACTATCATGGCGGTGCCCGCCGCCTGTTTTTTGGGCGTCATGGCCACCTGTCTGCTTGGAATAATCATCGGTTCGTTTTATGACTTCAGGATCAACGAGATGCTTGCCAATAAGACTGAACTCGGCGCATTCTTCGCCACATATGGATCATACTTTTCCTACTGCCTGTACCCTGCGGCAGGATCATGCTTATTTGTGGGCCTCAAGAAAAAGGGGAATCGTTACCGCGCACTGGCATATACTTTGCTTTTTTTGAGCCTGTTTATGGCTGTGTATTATTCCAACAGCTATAACGGCAAAAGCGTCCGCGCACTGTTCGGCTACGTTCCCGGGGAGACTTCTCCGATGCTGTCAGTCTTAAGCTGGCTTTTCTGGGCGGTACTTTATTTATGGGTCCCGTTTGTGATGATACGCCTGCTCGACGACAGCGACCCCGACAGACTCATTGCCGTCGGAGCGGCGATCCTTATCGCCGGAATAACGGCAGACAATGTGAACGCCTGGCTCAAGCAGCTCGCTTCGCGCCCCCGTTATAAATACCTGATCACTTTGGACGATCCGATTAGCCAGTTCCGCAGCTGGTGGCAGATGGTCCCCAACCTCGCAGGCAGCGATGACAGCTTCAAATCGTGGCCGAGCGGCAACATGACCATCGCCAGCATGATGTTTTCGCTTCCCATGCTTTCTGATGTAGCGAGAGGAAAGAGCAGCAGAAGGAATCACATATGCTTTTTCGCAGCCTGCATCTTCGTGCTGATCTATGCCTATAACCGCATCCACATGACCAATCACTTTTTATCCGATGTATGCTTCGGAACGCTCATCACATATATTATCTATGCCGTCATAAGCGAAGCGTTTCTGTCGGCAGCCAGAGCAAATTGAAATAAGGATCCGGATCAGTAATTTTTTTCAAGCAGGGGAAACAGACGATTTCTCACCGTATCGACAAACGCTTCGACCGCCTGGGCAGATGCATTGGGCCAGATTGCAGGGTTGAGCGCGACCTTGAACAGGGAAAACAGCCTGATCTGTTCTTCCTTTTCTTTTAATACAGCTTCATCATCTGTTTCATAATATGTTCTGAGCATTATATCCCAGATCCTCAGAGCCTGCTCAGGGCTTATTCCTAAGAACCGTTCAACATCCCAGGGTCTGCTTTTGGCTCCATCGACAAAGAGAAAATAGGAGATACCAAGATCGATCAGGGGTGCGCCCAGGCTTACGTCTGCCATGTCTATGAGGACGACCTCTCCATCCTGCAGCATGACATTTTGTGTATGAAAATCCCCATGGACTATTCCTTTTTTCTCTCCCGCAGTCTCAAGAAGTTTATAAAGCAGCTCCTGTTCAGCGGGTGTATAGTACTTTCCCATCTGCCGTATTTTCTCTTTTAAAAACGCCGCAGTATCAGGAAGCGCACCGTTCGGAAGTTCCGTTTCATGCATCTGCTTAAAGAGCCTTCCCATCTTTGCTGCCA
>Ga0310694_10000725_pt1 | contig 41625 bp, 30 predicted proteins | sample 174DNAGHGhighgp2_FD_203884 | JGI IMG/M metagenome (GOLD analysis project Ga0310694, IMG submission 203884) | Sheep rumen microbial communities from Palmerston North, Manawatu-Wanganui, New Zealand - 1742 DNA GHGhigh gp2 (v2) (version 2) | ecosystem: Host-associated > Mammals > Digestive system... | reverse complement strand
GCAATCCATCGCTACCAAGTTCATGGGAACAAGCGATGTGCAACTAGTCTCCACTTATCGAACAGATAAGAGCGCGTCTGCATTTTATGTCTTCAATACCGACGACGGCTTTGTCATCGTTTCGGCCGACGATTGCGAGACACCCATCATCGGCTATTCTCATGAAGGCCGTTTCGACCCGAACAACGTCCCCGTGCAAATGGATGCCTATTTGCAGGACTTCGTCGCGAGGATACAATATGGAATCGAAAACCATATTGTTGCAGATGAAACCACTGCAAGACAATGGGAAATGGTGAAAACCATTGGCAGGCTCAACAACCGAAGAAATCCTAAATCCGTCGAGCCCCTGCTTACCGAAATGTGGCACCAGGGCTGCCTTTACAACGAGCTCTGTCCCACCTTTTCAAAAGTCCCGTGTGGTCATGCAGAAGTGGGCTGTGTGGCGGTGGCCATGGGTCAGATTATGCACTATTGGCGCTATCCAGAAACTGGCTGGGGGTCGCACTATTATAACAACGCAGGCCTCACAATTTCCGCTGACTTCGGCAACACCGTCTACGACTGGGACCACATGCCCGATTCGCTGACCGATAGTTCAACTGACGCTGAAATTGAGGCAGTGGCAACCCTGCTGTTCCATTGCGGCGTTGCCGTTGACATGCAATATACCACCAACGGATCGGGGGCCGATTCAGGTGTAGTCCCTGATGCAATGGTACGCTATTTCAATTATTCAAAGCATCTCCATATCGAAAAACGCAAAGATTTTAATGATGAAGAATGGATCTCGATGCTTAAGGCCTGTCTCGATTTGCAGCGACCGGTGTATTATGGTGGAAAGGGTAACCTAGGTAGCCATGCTTTCGTCTGCGATGGCTACGACGGCAACAACTTGCTGCACTTCAACTGGGGCTGGGGTCGCGCCAACGGTTATTTCGCACTGGGCAATTTGAATCCAATTGGATACACCTTTAACCAGAATAACATTGCTATCCTCGACATCAACCCGGAATACGAACCATGGACTGTAGAAGCCATGGCATATCCTTTAGCAGCAGGCACTATCGAAGGCACTGGCGAATACCATATCGGCGATTCATGCACCCTGACAGCAATTCCGGCAGAAGGCTACCAGTTTTATTGTTGGAAGAGAAACGAGGAAATCATATCCAACATGCCGTCCATAACTCTTAGTGTGGAAGAAGACATCCTCAACATTGAGGCTCACTTCTCCGGTTTTCCAGTTGGTCAAATCACGGCAAGTTATTCACCCGATGCAAACAACCCGAATAGCACTAGTGTAAGCCTTTCGTGGAACAAAGCTGATACAGAGTGGAGCCTCATCAAGGAAATTGAAATTAATGAGGAATGTGGCGGCGTGGCCACAGATGGCGAGTGCATCTTCGTCACCTACGCATATTGGGACAATCCTCCTTTCTCGTACGGAAAATACACCATGGATGGAGAGTTGCTCGAAAAGTTCAATGTGGAAGGCGTTCCAGAAGCTTTAGGCATTGCTTTCGATGGGACGTACTTTTATAGTAATAGTGGACATTCAGGACTTAGTGTTTTATATAGTATAGACCTTTACAACAAAACTGTCAACGACAGCATAGATATGGGCACTTGGTTCGGGTCAACGACCTACGACCCTGAATATGACGGTTTTTGGATTGACCATAATAAAGAAGCAATCCTTTATGACCGGCAAGGACAAAGAATCATGTTCAGTCCTGCAGCACCAGAATACATCATTGGATCAGGCTACTTCACCGCAAAAGACGGAACTCCTCACTTATTGCTGTCAGGCGAAACTGGAGTTTACGATTATGACATCACCAACAACATTATCTTGGACCGTCCTTTGATGGATCCAGGTTGGGATTATACCTACGGAATTGGAGCCCACATTGGGAAATACGATGGCAAAGATGCCATGTTTATTGCCATTGGCTTCTCCATTCGCATTTATGAAATCAAGAGCCGTCTGGAACAAATCATGGGCTATCGCATCTATCGTACCGACAGCGAAGGCAACAGTGTGATGCTTGCCGACGAAGTTGACGGCACTTCATTCCTCGACACATCATGGAATGACGTCCATGCAGGCACATATCGTTTCGGCATCAGTGAGGTTTATTTCAACGGCACCGAGTCGGAAATCATCTGGTCCGACACCATAGTGAAAAACGACTATGGCATTCATGAAAACGAGGGTGACCAACTCACTGAACCTTCCGTCCAAAAAGCGATAGAGGACGGACACATCGTCATCATCAAGGATGGAAAACGCTATAGCGTATCAGGACAAGAACTGAATTGAAACAAACAAAAAAATACAAAAACCACAATCCCATGAAACGCTTATGTCTACTTTGCATAATCCTTATAGGGCTATCTCTATACTCAACAGCCCACCCCGTCGACATGCAAACAGCGCAATCCGTCGCCGTCAAGTTTATGGGAACAAGCGATGTGCAACTAGTTTCCACTTATCGATCAAACAAAAGCATTGCCGCCTTATATGTCTTCAATACCTCTGATGGCTTCGTCATCGTTTCTGCCGACGACTGCGAGACACCTATCATTGGCTATTCCCATGAAGGCCGCTTCGACCCAAATAACGTTCCCGAGCAATTGGAAGGCTATTTGCAGGATTTCATCACAAGGATACAATACGGTATCGATAACCATATTGCAGCGGATGAACTCACGGCAAGACAATGGGGAATGGTGAAAACCACTGGTCGGCTTAACGAGCGTAGGGATTCTAAAACCGTTGAGCCCTTGCTGACCGAAATGTGGGAGCAGGGATGCCTCTATAACAAACTCTGCCCCACCATGGAACATACCCCCTGCGGGCATGCTGAGGTGGGCTGCGTGGCCGTGGCCATGGGACAAATCATGCACTACTGGCGCTATCCGGAAACAGGCTGGGGGTCGCATTCCTATTCCAATTCAGGCCACACGCTTTCCGCTAATTTTGGCAATACCGTCTACGATTGGAGCCACATGCCCGACTCGCTGACAGACAGTTCCACTGACGCTGAGATTGTGGCAGTGGCAACCTTGCTGTTCCATTGTGGTGTTTCGGTGAACATGAAATATGAGGCTAATGGCTCGGGAGCCGATTCAGGTGACGTCCCTGATGCACTGGTACGCTATTTCAAGTATTCAAAGCGTCTCCATATCGAAAACCGCAGTGATTTCAGCGATGAGGAATGGATGTCGATGCTGAAGGCCTGTCTTGACTTGCAGCGACCCGTGTTTTACGGAGGTAAAGGCAGCCAAGGCAGCCATGCCTTCGTGTGTGACGGCTACGACGACAACGACTTGCTGCACTTCAATTGGGGATGGGGCCGCGCCAACGGCTATTTCGCCTTGGGACATCTGAATCCTATCGGATATAGCTTTAACGAAAGCAACTTTGCCATCCTCGACATCAACCCGGAATATGAACCATGGATTATTGAGGCTACGGCTTATCCTCCTACAGCCGGCACCATAGAAGGAACTGGAGAATATCATATTGGCGAGCAATGCGTGCTTACTGCGGTTTCAACTGAAAACAGCAGGTTTTGTTACTGGAAAAAAGGCGGAAGAATAGCATCCTATGATCCGTCATACTCATTTTTGGTCAGTGAAGATGTAGACGACATTGAAGCTTTCTTCTCCTATATGCCCTTGAAGGAAATCCAGGCTTGTCACGCGCCCGACACGAATAATGTGAACAGCCCTTACGTCAGCCTTTCATGGAACTTTGACGACAACAAGGAATGGCCCTTGTTGAAACAATTTGAAATCAACGGGGAGAGCATGGTGGCCACTGATGGCGAATATATCTATACCGCATACAGTTACTGGAGTGATCATCCTTATACATTTGGCAAATACACCATGGACGGCGAATTGGTCGAGTTCTTTACAATAGACGGGGCAAAGCCCGATGGTTTGACCTGCGACGGAAGCTATTTTTATTGTAGCAAAAACACCGCATCTTATGACTTATGCCGTTTGTATTGTTATGATTTCACCAATAAAACGCTTGTCGACAGCACCTACATGAACTTTCAATTTGGCAAATGCGCATACGATGTCGACAATGACGGTTTTTGGCTTTTACAATATGCTCAAAATACAAAGTTATTACTTGTCAATCGTCAAGGACAAATGATTTACAACGTCACAATACCATCAGCGCTTTCGTACTTTATTGATGGATTTGGAAAGTACACCGCTGAAGACGGAAATCCGCACTTGTTGTTGTTTGGCAATGGCATTCACGATTACGACATATTAAACAGCGGTCTCAACGATCACTCAATAGCATATATAAATTATACTGGAAATGAGATTGATTTCTGCATAGGAAAATACGATGGCAAGGATGCAGTGTTTGTTGTCTCTGAAAACCATTATAACGGCACTTCAAACATTTACATTTTTGAAATCAAAAGCCATCTAGCATCTATTAAGAACTACCGTTTATACCGCACTGACAGCGAAGGAAACACAGTATTGCTTGCCGACGAAGTGACTGAATCCTCATACATTGACTCAACTTGGAATGAAGTTAGTGCTGGCAACTATCGTTTCGGCGTCAGCGAGGTTTACTTCAATGGTGCCGAATCCGAAATCATCTGGTCCGACCCTATTGTGAAGACTGACCATGGCATCGATGAAAACACCGACAATCAAGAAGACACTGGCCTATCTGTCCAAAAAGTGCTTGAAGACGGACAAATCATCATTATTAAAGACGGAAAACGCTACAATGTGTCGGGACAGCAGCTGAATCCACAATGATTTTGTATTTTTGCATCGCTATTGACAATAAAACCACAACAAATAAGTTAATCCTATCAAATCGATTATCTATGAAGAGATTCAGAATACTTATCCCGTTATTTGCTTTACTGATGGTCACGCCTACCCTGCTCCGTGCCCAAATTGTCAAAGGCGAACTGATCTTGGGCGGCAACATCACCCAAGTAGATGGTGACGAGTGCTATCGCTTCCGCAAGCCAGGAGTACACGTCGGCGCCGGTGCATTGATTCCCCTCACGAGTTACCTTGATGTTGGACTTGAAGTGCTTTTCAACCAAAAAGGTGCCTACAAAGGCGACTCCATCAACCAGCACCTCGGTCTCTACACCGGAACCTACAAGCTGAATCTCAACTATGCCGAAATCCCAGTGATGATCTATCTGACCGACAAAGACCGATATAGCCTCGGCGTCGGTGTTTCCTACGGTCGTATCGTCGGCCTTCAGGAATACGTCAACGGTCAATCCACGGCCATTCGTTTGGGCGACGGACAAATCCATTGGAGAAACGAAGCCGATGGCCTTCCCGACATCAGTCAGGCGACCAACATCAAGGAATTGACCAAAATGCTCTATGCGGCAGGCTATCCACAAGATGCGGCCATCGAAGAGCTGGTTCCACAAGTGATTGCCAACTCCGACAGCTACCGCGCCCACGACTTCAGCATTTGCGCCGATGCTCGGGTACGCATCTGGGAAGGCATACACGCCGAGCTGCGCTACCAATACTCACTGGTGCCCATTCGCACACGCCTGTTCTACAAAGACGCCAACGAAACCCTACTGAAAACCGATGACTCGCGAGTGCAGCCCTTGCAACGCCAGTATAACAACAGCATCACGTTGCGTGTGGTTTATCTCTTCAACGAACACAGAGCCAAGGCAAACAAGGAAGCATCGAAAAAGGGGCAATAAAGCCTAGCCCCGTAGGGGCGACAGAAAAACAGGCAAGCGGTGTCAACCCATGCCGACAAAAAAAGGAATACCGATAAGTCTCGTAGTGGCGACAGGATTACAACCCCAAATAATAATCCTTCAAAAATTCATTGTATTGCGCCGTGAAACGCTTGTCCGCATCGCGGATGATGAAGGTTTCCTCAAAAACACAATCGCATTTCCCCGAACCCAGCTCCAGATTGACACGGTTGGGCTCCTTCCCTGCTATCGGCACGATGGTCATCCTTTTGTGAAGATAAAGGCCGTAACGCTCCGCGGTATCCAGAAACTCCACTGACACATCGGCGGGCAGCACCAAGGCGAAACGCCCATCAGGCTGCATCAAACGGCCAACCTCTTGGCAAATCGTGGCATACGACAAGCCTGCGTCGTTGTGCCGCGCACGGCTCTTGCGCTCCGAGTCGCATTTCGAGAAACGGTTGAAATAAGGAGGATTGGAGACTATGAGGTCGTATTTCTTTTCCGTTTTGTAATCAACAATGTCAACGCAAAAGGCCTTAAGATGTTCGCGCCACTGCGAGGCTTCGAAGTTGACCGTAGCCTCTTCGATGGAGGCTTTGTCGATGTCAACGGCATCCACCAGCGCCACTCCCTTTTGCGAGAGCATAAGCGGCAGCAGACCGCAGCCTGTGCCAATATCCAGCACCACATCCGTAGGCTTGACTTCGGTCCAGCGCCCCAGCAAAATGGCATCGGTACCCACTTTCATCGTCGAGCGATGATGGTAAAGGCTGAAATGCTTGAAGTGGAAGGGGCGCGCGTCGGTCATTGCAGGTACATGTCGATCAAGCCTTCGGGGGCAGTGATGGTGAGGACTTTCTTGTCGCGGTCAACATTCTGGATCACTTGGTCCAAAATCGGGATGAGGACCTCCTTCTTGTCCTTCATCACCTGAAGGATGGCCTGGGTGGGATATTCCAACACCTCGGTGACAGGACCCAGCTCTCCCTTCTCCGTGTCGACCACCGTAAAGCCCACAATCTCATGGAAATAGAACTGCTTGCCGCTGAGCTTGGGCAACATTTCCAAAGGTAAATACACTGTTTTTCCAACCAGATGTTGCGCTGCCTCTATAGTCTTCACATCCTGAATGGCGATGAAGAACTTATCGCCGCTCATCGTAATCTTTTCCACGAAGAAAGGCGTCAGCACCTTGTTGATTTCGAGGAAGAAATGCTTCATTTCGAGGTAGGCCGAGGGGTCGTCGGCCTCCAGTTTAATGGTCACCTCCCCTTTTAGGCCATGGGTTTTAGCGATCTTGCCGAGGTAAAAACAATCTTCTTTTTTCATATAACACTGATAACCGACCGAGAAGAACTACTCCTTCCCTTTAGTCGTCATGGCGGAGGGACATCCGCCATCTCCTGCACAAGAAGAACAGCCCAATGTTCAGGAGATTGCGGATCGAGTCCGCAATGATGGGTAAAAGTTAGGTTTCGTGATCCTGGTCCTATTTCTTTTTCGGTGCAAAGATAATAATTATTATTTTTGCGGCTCATTTTTCGACCCATGCACGAGTTTTTGCATTTGTTTTTGGATGTGTTGAGAAACAGCATCTTAATCACTGGCCTGGTGATTATCATGATGCTGATGATCGAGTATGTCAACATACATTCCCACGGAAAGTGGTTCACCAAGCTGCGCCATAACCGCTTCGGACAAGTGGTTTTGGGTGCGGGTTTGGGCATCATCCCGGGCTGCATGGGTGGTTTCGCCGCCGTGTCGATGTATTCGCACAAGCTGTTGAGCTTCGGCGCCTTGATTGCCATGATGATTGCCTCGTCGGGCGACGAAGCCTTCGTCATGCTCGCCATGATACCCAAAGAAGCCCTGCTGCTGATGGGTGTTTTGTTCGCCATCTCCATCCTCGTAGGCTGGCTGGTGGACAGGTTCTCCAAGTCGAGCAACAAAGTCCAACATGAAGGTTGTGAGGACGGCTATCAGATCCATGAGGAAGACCACCATGACGAGACGCACCAACCCGAGAAAGCATCGTTCCGCAACATGCGCCATGCCAGCGCGGAGCGTATCGCCCTGCTGCTTGGCGTCATCCTGTTCATCGCGGCACTCGCCTTCGGCATGCTGGAGCACGAACATGAGCACGAGGAAGCCGTCCACACCCAGCTGAACATCTTCGACGAGTATTGGATGAACCTCATCTTCGCCGTTGTGAGCCTCTTTGTGGTGTGGTTCATCGCCACGGCACCCGAGCATGTCGTCAAGGAACACCTCTGGGAGCACATCATCCGCAAGCATTTCTTGAGCATCTTCCTCTGGACCTTCGGCGCCTTGTTTGTCATCCAGGTTGGTCTACATTACTTTGACATTGAAACCCTTATCAGCAACAACATCCCATGGATGATCCTTTTGGCCGTCTTGGTGGGCATCATCCCCGAGTCGGGGCCGCATTTGTTGTTTGTCACCTTGTTTGCCACGGGAACTGTGCCCTTCTCGGTACTGTTGGCCAGCAGCATCTCGCAGGACGGCCATGCCTCGTTGCCGTTGCTAGCCGAGAGCAAAAGGAGTTTCTTGAAAGCAAAGATAGTTAATGCTTTGGTGGCTGCAGTTTGCGGGTTTTTGTGTTATTTCATTGGAGTTTAAAATCCCTGCTGGCTATGTCATTCCAACATAGGCTTGCGGGTAGGCGGGAATCTATGGCCAGCAGGGATTTTCAGCAAACAATTCATAGTGCTTTATTTCAACTACAACAAAATTTTTGCCTCCTATAGATTCCATCCGCACATAACCTCTGCTAGGAATGACATAGTAGGCAAAAATTTTTGAATAAGTAATCAAAAAAAGCTGTATTTTTGCCGCCGATACCAATAGGGGTGCCTTATCCGCTTGCGGATTGAAAGACAGGCTGAGATCAAACCCTTTGCACCTGATACGGATAATGCCGAGACAGGGAATCGAGTTCCTCATCATTCCTCTATTGATTTATTGAATTATTAATCTTTAAATCAACGAGTTATGCTCAAAAAACACATCATTTTTCTTGCTTTCGCCACTTTCGTGACGATGAGCCTTCATGCACAAAACCTAGACACCACTAATGTTCAAAACCTGGATGAGGTGATAATCAACGGCGTGCGCCTTCAAAAGAACGCACCCTTCTCCGTCACCAACATCGAGAAGGTGGAACTCAGTGACTTTTCGAAAACCGGCCAAGAGCTCCCCTTCCTGTTTGCCAAGACGCCCGGCATCATCGCTTGGGGTGAGAACGGCATAGGCTCCGGCACCTCCTACATGCGCATCCGCGGCGCGGGCGACTCGCGCATCAACGTCACCCTCGACGGCGTGTCGCTCAACTCGCCCGAGGACCAGTGCGTGTTCTGGGCCAACATGAACAGCTATGGCTCGCTGCTCAGCTCGGTGCAGATCCAACGCGGCGTGGGTAGCTCCACCAACGGCGATGGCGCCTTTGGCGGCACGATATCGCTGACATCGGCCAAGCCTTCCTTCGTGCCGAGTGCCGAAATCACGGGGTCCTACGGCTCGTTCAACACGCTCAACTTCGGCGCCAAGGCCTCGACGGGTCTGCTGTGGAACCACCTCATCGTCGACGGAGCCTACCACGAGACCCACACCGACGGCTTCATCCACGGCACCAAGGGCCGCAGCGGCAGCTACTACGGCGGCCTCACCTGGATGGGCAAGAACTTCATCCTCCGCTACAAGAACATCGGTAACTTCGAGATGACCGGCCAAGCCTGGAATGGCGTGACGGCTGGCAACAACGACCTCAGCCTCATGGACGGCACCTATGGTGAGCACACAGGCATCAAGACCTACGCCGATATGTATAAGGTGGGGCTGGGACAGTTCAACTCGCTCTACGAATACCTCGTCACCGACGAGGACGGCAACTTCGTCAAGGACGAGAACGGCCACTACATGACCCAACGCTACCAGATGAACGACGGCACCTTCTGGGACCGCACCACCGACAACTTCTGGCAAGACCACAACCTCCTCTCCGCCGCTTGGGAGATCAACGAGCATTGGTCGACCACGGCCACGCTGCACTACACCTACGGCTACGGCTACTACGAGGAGTTCCGTCCTAACAACAAACTCTCGAAGTTCGGCATGACCTATTATGACGCTGAAGGCAATCAGGTGAAAAAGACCGACTTCGTTCGCAAGAAAGGACTCCGCCAGGACACCTACGGCCTCGTGTGGTTCACCCGTTACAAGAACGCAAACTGGAACGTCATTGGCGGCATCTCCGCGCAGAATTTCCAAGGCAACCACTTCGGCTATGTGACTTACATCGCCAATCAAGGCGTCGCTGACAAATACCTCGCTGATGGCGATTACAAATACTACGACTCCGACGCGCAGAAACTCGACGGCAACATCTTCGTCAAAGCGGCCTACACCTTCGCCGACCATTGGACTGTCTTCGGCGACATGCAGTTCCGCTATGTGGACTACAAAACCAACGGCATCAACGACAAGTTCTACGAAGAAAACAGCCAATACTACAACCAAGAGCTTAACATCCACGAGAAATACCCCTTCTTCAACCCCAAGGGCGGTATCTCCTTCGACACGGACAGCCATCACGTCTACGCCTCAGTTGCCATGAGCCACCGCGAGCCCGAGCGTAACAACTTCACCGACAACGGCTCCTACCCTTTCCCCAAGCCCGAGCAACTCCTCGACTATGAGTTGGGCTACAACTACAACGGAGGCCTCTGGCAGGCCGGAACCAACCTCTATTATATGGACTACACCAACCAGTTCGTGCAAACCGGTGAGGTAAGTGACATCGGCGAGGCCCTGACCACCAACATCAAGGACTCGTACCGCATGGGCGTGGAACTGCAAGCCGGCGTCAATCCCACGAAATGGCTCACCATCGAGGCCAACGCCGCCTTGAGCCAAAACAAGATCAAGGACTTCGACGAGCATGTCGAGAACTGGGACGACTGGGAAGGCAACACCGACGCCAATGGCAACGCCTACGACGGCGACGGCTATGACGTCATCCACTACGACAACTCCACCCTGGCCTTCTCGCCTTCAGCCATCGTGAACGGCTTCGTCACCTTCCACCACAAGGGCTTTGCCGCCACTTGGCACACCAACTACGTGTCAAGGATGTACCTCGACAACACCCAAAACCTCGACCGTTCGCTGCCGGCCTACAGCACCTCCAACGTCAGCCTTGGCTACACGCTGAAGCCCAAGAAAGTCGTCAAGGAAGCCATCGTGAAGGTGAACTTCAACAACATCTTCAACAAGCGCTACGCCGCCAGCGGCTGGGTCTATTCCGCCCTATACGAAAGCGGTGGCCATGCCAACGACAACCGCTATTACCAGATCGGCTTCATCCCGATGGCAGGCTTCACCGTCATGGGAAATCTGACATTGAGGTTCTAAAGCTGGCATAGATTCCCCTCGGGGAATAATATCAATTTACGGGATGTAGGGCTGTCATATTATGGCAACCGCTGGTTCATTCGAAATATCAGCGGCTGCCACGGTGTGACAGCCCTACAATCCTTTTCGCAAAGGGAATCCATCATATCTAATGATGAATTCCCTATCGTTTTATCCCTTCTTTGCAATCCGTTTCGCCACACCGATGGCGCCTGTGGGGCAGACAAGTCGGCAGAGGTGGCAGCCCACACAACGCTTCCCATCGAGATGAGGCTGACGCAGGTCGGCATCGAAGGTGATGGCTTGGTGGCCACCGTCTTGGCATGAGGTGTAGCAACGGCCACAACCGATGCATTTTTCGCGGTCGAAGGTAGGATACACGATGGTGTCGCGATCAAGGTTGGTGGGGGTGTCGAAATTGGGCAGTTCCTCGCCTACCAGATCCGACAGGTGCACGACGCCGCGTTCCGCCATATAGTTTTGCAGACCCAACACGAGGTCATCGATGATGCGGTAGCCGTACTGCATCACGGCGGTGCACACCTGCACGTTGCTACAGCCCAGCTGAATGAACTCCAAGGCATCGCGCCAGGTCTCGATGCCACCGATGCCACTCAGTTCGATGTGTTTGCCCTCGTTAGTAGTGGCGAAAATGGGGTTTTTCGCCATCTCGAGGATGTGGCGCAAGGCGATAGGTTTCACGGCACGGCCTGAAAGGCCGGAGACAGTCTTCTTATCGGCCACGGAACCGCGACTGCTCATCGTCACACTCTTGATAGTGTTGATGGCCGAGACCGCATCGGCACTGGCGAAATGGGCGGCCATGGCGGGTTGGTTGATTTGAGTGATGTTGGGCGTCATCTTGGGAATGACAGGGATCTTGACGTTATGTTTCACGTAGGCTGTGTAGAACAGCACCAACTCCGAGTTCTGCCCCACGTCGCTGCCCATGCCAGCCAACTTCATTTGCGGGCAGGAGAAATTCAGCTCCACCGCATCGACGCCAGCCTCCTCGGCCTTTTTCGCAAGTGTGATCCACTCCGTCTCGGCGTTACCCATGATGGAGGCCACGACGACTTTGTTGGGATAGTCCTGTTTCAGCCTCCGCATAATGTCGAAGTCCATCTCCACGGGATTCTCGCTCAGCTGCTCCATGTTGCGGAAGCCGAAGAAATCAGAGCGTCCCGGCTCATTGACGGCATCGAAGCGCGGCGACACCTCGCGGATGTCCTCCATGCAGATGGTCTTGTAGAACACGCCTGCCCATCCAGCATCGAAGGCACGCGCCACCATCTCATAGTTGGTACAGATGGCCGACGAGGCGAGGAAGAAGGGATTCTCGCAATGGATGCCGCAGAAGTCGATGGCAAGGCTTGGCAAGTCTTTTTGCGGCTTCATGCCTTTGACGGCAGCTGCCATCTCCTTGATGCGGATGGGGCGATCGTAGTGGATGCAGGCCGCCTCGGCAGCTTGCAGGTCGGCATCGTTGCACTTTTCGAGCCACAGTCCGGCGATGGCTTCATTGCCGAAACGGATGGCACGTATGGTGCGTGCCGGGTCGCCATTCTTGCAGGCCTTGCTGCATGGTGCATCGGCACAGAGCAGGCAGCGCGCGGCTTCTTCTTGGAGGTGCATAGTTTTGTTCATAGCGTCAGTTTTTATGTTTTGCCGACAAAGATAGTGTTTTTTGTTTTCCTAAAGGAAAATGTTGTGTTTTCATCCATCCTCACCTTCTTTACGGCCAATAATCCGCAAAATCTGCGGATAATTAACCGCAAGATTTGCGGATTATTAAAATAATGTGTATTTTTGCAGCCGAAATATTCGATTAACTATGGCATCCTACATCCATCAGAGCAAACAATGGCCGCATTTCACTTGGGACAAAGATCTTGTCGCAAACAGATTGGCTTCCGTCAACAAGGCATCGGGGTTCCTTATGGGCCGACTCGACGCCATAGGGTTCGATGCCCGCCTGTCGGCCAACGCCGAGATGCTCTCCAACGACATCATCAACTCCTCCGAGATTGAAGGCATTGCATTGAACGCCAAACAAGTGCGTTCTTCCATCGCCCGAAAGTTAGGCATCCCTTCTGATGCCGAAGAACCCGCCAGCCACTATGTGGAAGGCGTCGTGGAGATGATGCTTGATGCCGTGAGCCATTACCACCAACCCCTCACCCACGACCGGCTTTTCGGGTGGCACAACTGCCTGTTTCCTTCTGGCAGAAGCGGTTATTCGAAAATCGACGTAGCACAATACCGCAAAGGCGAGATGAAAGTGGTGTCGGGCAATTACGGTCGCGAAAAAGTGCATTATGAAGCCGTTCCTGCTCAAAACGTGCAGAAGGAAATGGATGTTTTCTTGGACTGGTTCAATACCGACATCAACTCGCCCACTTACCTGAAATCCGCCATCGCCCACTTTTGGTTTGTCTGCATCCACCCGTTCGACGACGGCAACGGGCGCATCGGTCGCGCCATCGCCGACATGGCGCTCTCGCAAGCCGACGACTCTGCCATGCGCTTCTTCAGCATGTCGCGACAAATCAACAAAGACAAGAGATCGTATTACGATGTGCTGGAGCGCGTCAGCCGACAAACGAACGCTGACATCACGGAATGGCTCATCTGGTATCTCGACTGCATGGCACGCGCCATCAACGCTTCCGACGAAGTGCTTTCACGCATCCTCCAAAAATCTGTTTTTTGGCAAAGCCATGCCAACATCGCATTCACGGAGCGACAAAACAAAGTGCTGAACATCTATTTGGATGGTTATGTAGGCAAATTGACAGTGAAAAACTGGGCCAAGCATTGCAAAGTCTCGGTCGACACGGCCTCTCGCGACATCAAAGACCTTGTAGAAAAAGGCGTTCTCGAACCACAACAAGGCCGCATGAGGGATGTGTATTACGGCATCCGTTGCGACGATACGACACTGCTTGTCCCCGGTCCGCAAGATGATGACGATGATTGATAGTCAAACCAATCAAATTAAACCCTATCTTTGCAACGCAAAAACACCCAGAGATGGCATCCGACACCGCAAACACCTTCCGCCGCAAAACGCCACCCATCGCGCTGGTTTCCATCGCGATCCTGGCTGTGGGCATCGTGCTGTTCGTCCTGAACCTGCGCTATGGCTCGGTGTCAATCCCGTGGAATGAATTCTGGGACGCGCTGCTGCATGGCGACACGTCGACCTACCGCGCTATCATCCTCGACTACCGCCTGCCGCAAGCCATCACGGCGTTGCTGGCAGGCATCGGGCTCTCCGTGTCGGGCCTCCTGATGCAGACCCTATTCCGCAACCCCCTCGCCGACCCTTCGCTGCTGGGCATCAGCAGCGGCGCAAGCCTCGGCGTTGCCTTCGTCGTCCTGCTGGGCACCGCTACGGGCCTGTCGGTCAGCACGCTATCGCTGTGGTCGACCTTCGGCGTCACCATAGCGGCATTCTTGGGCGCCTTCGCGGTGCTGCTGCTCATCCTCGCCCTCAGCTCGAGACTCCGCAGCATGGTCAGTCTGGTGCTGGTGGGCATCATGATCGCCTACATCGCGGGCTCGGTCACCGACATCCTGAAGTTCTTCAGCCAGAAGGAAGGACTGCACTCTTTCGTCATCTGGGGTCTGGGCAGCTTCTCCAACGTGAGCAAGGCACAACTGCCGTTCTTCGCCATCGCGGTGACGGTCGGCACCATAGGCTCGTTCCTACTCTTCAAGACCTTGAATCTCTTGCTGTTGGGCGAGCGTTATGCCGAGAACCTCGGTGTCAACATCCGTCGCAGCAGCATGCTCATCATCTTGGCCTCGGGCTTCCTCACCGCCCTCATCACGGCGTTCTGTGGTCCCATCGCCTTCCTGGGCTTGGCCGTGCCGCACATCGCACGATTCTTCTTCAAGAGCAGCGACCACAAGCTGCTCATCCCCGCTACGGCCTTCCTCGGCATGGACCTGGCCCTGTTCTGCAACCTCATCGCACGCCTGCCCTCCTTCGAAGGCAACCTGCCCATCAACTCGGTCACGGCACTGATTGGCGCGCCCATCGTGCTTTGGGTGATCTTCCACCGGCAACGATTCAATCATGGACAATAATGAATGTGATGAAAAGGAACTACGAATTTAACGAATGGAGCGAATGGAATTTTGCGACTAAAGTCGCGAATGGGACGAATTGTGGATTGCTTCATCCCGTTGACAATGACTCAAAGCGAAACCCATTCGTACCCATTTGGACGCTTGCGTCCCAAATTCTTTTATAGCATTTGTATAATTTGTGTAATTCGTAGTTAAGTAGTTAAATGGATGTTAACCATGACTGAAGTGCTTAAGACATATCACCTGTTGATCGGCTACAAAGGCCAAGCCTTGATGCCCGCTATCGACGTGAGCCTCAACGAAGGCGACATCGTGGCCTTGGCGGGTCCCAACGGCTCGGGTAAGACGACGCTGTTCAAAACGCTCTCGGCCAGCCTCAAGCCCGTCGACGGCGAGGTCAAGTTGTTTGGCAAGGACCTGCGCGACTACTCGCCCACCGAGCGCAGCTCGCTCTTCAGCCTCGTGCTCACCGAGAAACCTGACGACCTCTTCCTGAAGGTTTTCGACATCGTGGCAGCAGGACGCTATCCCCATCTCGGCCTCCTCGCCAAACTGAAAACCGAAGACGAGCAAATCATCTACGACAGCCTCGAAACCGTGGGCATCGGCCATTTGGTCAACCGCAACTTCGTTTCCTTGAGCGACGGAGAACAACAGAAAGTAATGATTGCCAAAGCGTTGGTGCAAGACACTCCGCTCATCTTCATGGATGAGCCTGCGGCTTTCTTGGACTATCCGAGCAAAATCGAGTTGGTGAACATCATGCACAAACTCTCGCGCGAGAAAAAGAAAACCATCCTATTCAGCAGCCACGACCTTGACCTTTTGCTCCGCCACGCCGACGTGATGTGGGTAGTAGCCCCCCAGCAGCCTTTGCGCCAAGGCACACCGAAAGCGCTTGTGGAGCAAGGGATTATTGATGAGTATTTTAAACCGATTGTGGCCAAGGAGGAGTTTTATTGGATGAGGTAAGAAGCATTATCTGACTTGATTGCCAAGTTATCCGCCTCGATGAAAGAGAAACCAAAGAGTTCCCAAAGACCAGATTTAAACACTTGTTTTAGTGGAGATTGGAGTAAAATTGACGCTTCTGCTTTAAGAAATAACGAATATTTTGGCAGAAGCGTTGAAAACTGGTAAGCATTATGTCAAAATACTTACTTGCTTGAAAATCAATGGAATAGGATTGATGTATTTGATTTGCTTATAGGCGCCTGCTCCGTTTTCAACAATTGTGTTACTATCACCTCCAACATCAGGCATTTTAGCCATATTCCGAATCTTCAAATTGAAGATTGGGCAGAAAAATCCAAGCACTAGAGTTTTTTCTATATTCAGTATTTTTGTTTTTTTGTATTTTTGCGCCTTCAAATATTGCAGCAATTTTTACTAAAATGCAGAATATCAGAAATATAGCGATTATCGCTCACGTTGACCACGGCAAAACCACCCTCGTGGACCGTATCCTTTACCAGTCCCAACTCTTCAAGGAATCGGACGAAGCCCCTGGCCAACTCATTCTCGACAACAACGACCTCGAACGCGAACGCGGCATCACCATCCTTTCGAAGAACGTGTCCGTTCGCTATAAAGACGTCAAAATCAATATCATCGACACTCCTGGCCACGCCGACTTCGGTGGCGAGGTGGAGCGCGTGCTCAACATGGCCGACGGCGTTCTGCTGCTCGTCGACGCCTTCGAAGGCCCCATGCCGCAGACCCGTTTCGTGCTGCAAAAGGCCATCGAGCTGGGCCTGAAGCCCATCGTGGTCATCAACAAAGTCGATAAACCCAACTGCCGTCCCGACGAGGTGCAAGAGGCCGTCTTCGACCTAATGTTCAACCTCGGCGCCACCGAGGACCAGCTGGACTTCCCCACTGTCTATGGTTCATCCAAACAAGGCTGGATGTCAGACCATTGGGAGAATGTCACCGATAATGTTTCTTACCTCTTGGACGTCATTATCGACACCATTCCGCCCGCGAAGTTCGAGGAAGGTACACCCCAAATGCTGATCACCTCGTTGGACTACAGCTCCTACGTGGGCCGTATAGCTGTGGGTCGTCTAAAACGCGGCACCCTGCAGGCCGGACAGAACGTCTCGCTGGTGAAACGCGACGGCTCCGTCACTCGTTCTACCATCAAGGAGCTCTACACCTTTGAAGGCTTAGGCAAGGAACGCACCAAGAAACCCGTCGAGGCTGGCGACATCATCGCGCTGATGGGCATCGACGACTTCGAGATTGGCGACACCGTGGCCGATTACGAGAATCCTGAGCCGCTGCCGCCCATCCATGTGGACGAGCCTACGATGAGTATGCTGTTTACCATCAACAACTCGCCCTTCTTCGGCAAGGAAGGCAAATACGTTACCTCACGCCACCTGCGCGAACGCCTCTACAAAGAGACCGAGAAGAATCTCGCTTTGAAGGTGGAAGACACCGATTCGCCCGACTCTCTGATGGTCTACGGCCGTGGCATCCTGCACCTCAGTATCCTCGTCGAGACCATGCGCCGTGAGGGCTATGAGTTCCAACTTGGCCAACCCAAGGTCATCCTGAAATACATCGATGACGTGAAGTGCGAGCCTATCGAATGCCTTACCGTCCTCGTTCCTGAAGACTTCTCGGGCCGCGTTATCGAGCAGGTCAGTGCCCGCAAAGGTGAGATGACCCAGATGGAGCCCAAGGGCGACCGCATGTGCCTCGATTTCGACATCCCGTCGCGCGGTCTCATCGGCTTGAGAAACACACTGTTGACTGTCACTGAAGGTGAAGCTATTGTCTCCCATCGCTTCAAGGACTATGAACCTTGGAAGGGCGAGATGCCTTCACGCAATGTCGGAGCCCTGATTTCAATGGAAACAGGACAAGCTATCCCCTACGCCATTTGGAAGTTGCAAGACCGTGGCATCTTCTTCGTCAACCCGAATGAAGATGTCTATGCCGGCGAGGTCATCGGAGAAAACACCCGCAGTAACGACATTGTCATCAACGTTTGCAAGACCAAGCACCTCACCAACGTGCGTGCCTCAGGCAGCGACGAAGCCATCCGCCTCATCCCGCCCGTTCGTTTCTCGTTGGAGGAATACATGGAGTACATCCGCGACGATGAGTACCTTGAGGTGACGCCCAAGAGTCTGCGTCTGCGCAAGATCATCCTCGACGAGTTGGAGCGTAAACGCGCTTCACGCCGTGGAGAGGAATGACCCTTGAAAATTAATTCCTAAAAGTCGGGCTTTATGTCCGACTTTTTTTGTATTATTGCACGTTTGTAGAGCATATAACGAGCAGACTCAACATAATCTTTTGTTTCTATTTCCAAAAATTTGAAAATCAAAACTATAAGCAATATGTCAACATTCAAGAAAACCCTTATTATCCTGTTCGTCACGATGGGACTCGCTTCATGCGACGTACTCACCCAAGTTGCCCAAATGGCCAACTTTGCCAATTGCAAATTCAATTTCGACAGCGTCAACAATATTCAAATGCTCGGCGTGAACCTAAGTAAAGGCATGTCAAAGAGCGATCTCAACGCTGCACAACTCCTCAGTCTTACCAATGCCATTGTGAACAGGAAGCTCCCTGTGACCTTCGACGTCAACGTTGGTGTCAACAACCCCAACACCATCCCTGCCTCAATGACTAAGATGGATTACGTCGTCAGCCTCAATGGCAAGGAAGTCATCAGTACCACTTTAAATAAAAGCGTCAGCGTGGGTGCCAAGTCAAACAGCGTGGTTTCCATTCCCATCACCACGGATTTGTTCCAGCTGTTCAGTGGCGAATCGGCCGATGCCATCATCAATTTGGCCTTCAAACTGGCGGGTGCCAGCAGCGATCCCGTCAATGTGGGACTGAAGGTGAAGCCTTACGTCAGCATCAATGGCCAACAGCTCGCCTACCCTGACTTCATCTCAATGAACAAAGTGTTGAACTAATTTACGAAAACTAGCAAGAAATGGCTGAATTTTTTAAGGAGAGACGCTTTAGTATCGATCCAGGTAAAGGAAAAAAGATGGATGGTTGTCCCTACTCAATTTACGAGGACGGGCGCGATGTTAAGGACTATATCATTCCTCCGAAAGGCTACACCTTTAAGGGTTTTCAGTTCGACCCAGACGCCAATAACCAGATTTACGATGGCAAACTCATCGCAGAGTATGAGAAAGAGCCTTTTAACGATATTCTGAAATCGAACCTTTGGAAATTTTTACTCGCTTTAGGTATCATTGCCATACTCACTGTGGTGGCCATCTTGGCGTTCAATGTGTTCAACAAGCCCAAGACCGTCAAAACGCCTGAGCCCTTCATTGTAATGAATGGGTCGGAAAAAGACAACAACCAACCTGAGCCTACAGAAACGACGGACACGGTTGCACTTGCACCAGTGGTAGGAATGGATAATGCTACCGCCAAAGACGATGAGGTCATACTCGACCTGAGTGCCAAAAAAGACACCGTGAAAGAAGAGCCGCAGCCTACTGCCGATGACCCCAACGTGCAATTCAAAAACGCATTCTGGACTTTGATCCACGAGCGTACCATCACAATGGACCCCTATGACATCCTTTACAAGGACAACAAAAACAAAGTGGAAGGCGAAGAGTATGAATACCTGCGCCTTACTATCTTGAAAGACTTCAACTCTTTCAAAGCGTGGTCGGGCAAACTGCATAAGATTCCCGTCAGCGAGCTGCAGTCTATCAACACCATCAAAGACCTCAAGAACAAGCTCTACACAATCGAATAACAACAATTAACGATTCAACAATAAATAGTTTAACAATGATCAGAAACAATTTCATCAAACGCCACAACGGCCCCACTGCATCGGATGCTGAAAAGATGCTCAAGGTCATCGGCGTGAAATCGCAAGAACAACTTGTAGACGAAATCATCGCTCCCGAGATCCGTCTGCCGAAAGACCTCAATATTGGCGAAGGCATGAGCGAATACGAAGTCATCAGCCACCTCAAAGCTTTGGGTGCCAAGAACAAGCAGTTCCGCAGCTATATCGGCTTGGGCTACTACAACACCATCACCCCAGGCGTCATTATGCGCAACATCCTTGAGAACCCAGGTTGGTACACATCTTATACTCCTTACCAAGCTGAGATTTCGCAAGGTCGTCTCGAAGCCTTGGTGAACTACCAGACCGTCATCAGCGACCTCACCGCCCTGCCGTTGGCCAACGCCAGCTTGCTCGACGAAGGCACCGCCGCTGCCGAAGCCATGCTGATGTTCTGGCACAGCCGCAGCCGCGCCCAGGTGAAGGCCGGCGTGAAGAAGTTCTTCGTCGCCAACGACGTTTTCCCGCAGAGCATCGAAGTCATCAAGACCCGCGCCCACTTCCAAGGCATCGAGGTCGTAATCGACGACATCAACAAGTTCGACTGCAGCGAGGAATACTTCGGTGTGCTGATCCAGTGCCCCAACCAATTTGGTGAAATCGTCGACAACCGCGCCAAAGTCGCTGCCTGGAAAGAGAAAGGCATGCAAGTGGCCGTCGCCGCCGACCTGCTCAGCCTCACCCTCATCACCCCTCCCGGCGAATGGGGTGCCGACGTGGTCTTAGGTTCCAACCAGCGTTTCGGCCTGCCGATGGGATTCGGCGGTCCTCATGCCGGTTACTTTGCCACCACCGAGGCTTACAAGCGTGAGATGCCCGGCCGTATCATCGGCATCAGCGTGGACGCCCTTGGCAATCCCGCTTTCCGTCTGGCTCTGCAAACCCGTGAACAACACATCAAACGCGAAAAAGCCACATCCAACATTTGCACGGCTCAGGCTTTGCTCGCCATCATGTCGGGCTTCTACGCCTTGTATCATGGTCCAGAGGGCTTGATCGAAATCGCACATCACATCAACTGTCTCGCCGGCAAGCTGACCTCAGAGTTGGCCAAGCTCGGCGTGAAGCAGCTCAACAAATACTTCTTCGACACGCTGTTGTTCGAACTGCCCGAAGGTGCTTGCACCTGCAAGGTGAAGGAAGCCGCCGAGAAACACGGCATGAACTTCCGTATCATCGACAAGCAGCACTTCGGCATCAGCCTCGACGAGACCACCGCTCGTGAAGACATCAACGAGATCGGTCAGGTCGTCGCCGAAGCCCTTGGCAAGCAACACGAAGAGCTCGTCTGCGACCCGAACTGCCAAAAGTTCAGCGGCATCCCTGCCGAGATGCAGCGTACCTCCAAGTTCATGCAGGCCCCGATGTTCTTCAAGTATCGCAGCGAGACCGACATGATGCGTTACATGAAGAAACTCGAAAACCGCGACCTCAGCCTCAACCGCTGCATGATCCCGCTGGGCTCCTGCACCATGAAGCTGAACCCCGCCACCTCGATGTATGCCCTCAGCTGGCCTGAGTTCGGCAACATCCACCCCTTCGTCCCCGCCGACCAAGTGGAAGGTTATCTCGAACTCATCGCCGAGATGGAGAAAGACCTCTGCGAGATCACGGGCTTCAAGGGCATGAGCTTCATGCCTAACTCGGGTGCCAGCGGCGAATATGCCGGTCTGCTCACCATCCGTCGTTACCAAGAGGCCAACGGTCAGGGTCACCGCAACATCTGCTTGATCCCTGCCTCGGCCCACGGCACCAACCCCGCTTCGGCAGCTATGGCTGGCATGCAGGTGGTCGTGGTGAAATGTGACGAAAACGGCAACATCGACCTCGAAGACGCCAAGGCCAAGGCCGAGCAATACAAAGACAACCTGGCTGCCTTCATGGTCACTTATCCTTCGACCCACGGCATCTATGAGGACGGCATCCGCACCCTCGTGAAGATCGTCCACGACAATGGCGGCCAAGTCTACATGGACGGCGCCAACATGAACGCCCAGGTCGGTCTGACCAGCCCCGGTTACATCGGTGCCGACGTCTGCCACCTCAACCTGCACAAGACCTTTGCCATCCCGCACGGCGGTGGCGGTCCTGGCGTAGGCCCCATCGGCGTGGCCGAACACCTGAAGCCCTACCTGCCTTCACATATCCTGTTCCACTGCGGTGGCGACAAGCAGGAAGGCGCTGTTTCATCCGCTCCGTTCGGTAGCGCACAGATTCTCACCATCACCTACTGCTACATCAAGATGCTAGGTGGTGAAGGCCTGAAGAAAGCCACTATGGGTGCCATCATGAATGCCAACTACCTGAAGGAAAGATTGAAGGACTACTACCCGATCCTGTATACCGGCAACCACGGTCATGTAGCCCACGAGATGATCCTCGACATCAACGGCATCAACAAGACTGTTGGTGTGGCCGCCATCGACATCGCCAAACGTCTAATGGACTTCGGCTTCCACGCTCCTACCGTGGCCTTCCCGGTGCACGAGACCCTGATGGTGGAGCCCACCGAGAGCGAGCCTATCGCCGAGCTCGACCGCTTCGTCGAAGCAATGATCCAGATCCGCAAGGAAATCAAGGACATCGAGGACGGCAAGGCCGAGAAGGGCAACAACATCATCAGCCACGCACCTTACACCGCCGAGATGCTGATGGCCGACAAGTGGGAGTTCCCCTTCAGCCGTCAAGAGGCTGGCTTCCCGATGAAGAGCGACGTGCAGGACAAGTACTTCCCACACGTCACCCGCATCGACGATGCCTACGGCGATCGTAACCTGGTCTGTAAGTTCTCCGCTGAATAATTTGGTTTACGCAGAAATCGCAGATTCGACGTAATCAATTGTAGAGACGGTGCATTCACCGTCTTTACCAACCCAAACAAAAAACGCAACCCAACCGGTTGCGTTTTTTCGTTTATACGTCAGCAATTTCTGCGTGAGATGATAGATTCACTATAGATCAACGTCTCTGCTGCTGTTGCAGCTTGGCCTGTTGTTTCTGGGCCTCTTCGAGACGCTTCATGAAGTTGGATTTCTTCTGAGGTTTCTTCTTGTTCTTCTCGATAGTGGCGCGTACCTTGTCCTCGTTGATCATCTTACGGAAGACGAACATCTGGATGAAGGTGATGATGTTGACCAGCATGTAGTAGTAGCTCAAGCCTGCCGAGTAGTTGTTGAAGATGGCGAAGAACATGATGGGCATCAAGTACATCATCCACTTCATGGGTTTCATCTGCGGGTTGCTCGAATAGTCCATCTGCTTGTTGTTTACGTAAGTGTAGATGAGCGTGGTGATGGTCATCAGGATGGTGAACAAGCTAAGGTGGTCCATGCCGAGGAACTTGGGGAACTCCACGATGCTATCGTAGGTTGAGAGGTCATCAGCCCACAGGAAGGGCTGTTGGCGCAACTCGATACTGGCCGGGAAGAAACGGAAGATAGCGATAAGGATGGGGAACTGCAGCAAGGCGGGTAAGCATCCCGAGGCGGGGCTCACGCCAGCCTGACGTTGCAGGTTCAACACGGCTTGTTGCTTCTTCATGGCATCCTCCTGCTTGGGGTATTTCTCGTTGATGGCCTCCATCTCGGGCTTCAACACGCGGGTGATGGCCGACGACTTGTAAGACTTGAACGCCAAGGGAAACAGCAAAGTTTTGATGAGGATGGTCAAAATCAAAATGACGATACCGTAATTCCAGCCGTAGCTGCTCAGCCAGTTGAACACCGCGATGACGCCATAGTTGATCCAACGGATGAGGAAGAAGCTACCCAAGTTGATTTGGTCTTGCAAACCGATGCCATAGCTACGCAAGGTCTTGAAATGGTTGGGACCAAAATAGAGCTGCATCGGGATGGTGTTGGTCTCAGCAGTGACATTGTAAGGCACCGAGATATTGGTCGCCATCGACTTGAGGTAGCGAGGATTCTCAGACTTGCGCGTTCTCACAGTCATCTTGGCGTTGAGGAACTCATCCTTGGTCACGATGGCATTGCAGAAGAAACGCTGCTTGAAAGAGATCCACTTCAACTTGTTATTGATGGTCTCATCGTCATCCTTCATCACATCGAGGTGCTCTACCTTCTTGTCGGAGAGCGAGCGATAGTACACCGACTCGTCAGCAAAACGGTCGTTGCTCTTTTCCTGTTTCATCAGGTCGACATTCCAATCCAAACTCAGGTAATCGGCATTGTTGGCGATAACATCTTTCAGGCCAACAGTGCGGATGTCGAAATCGAGCATGTAGTTGTCGTCACGGATGGTGTAGACATATTCGACATACTTTGCAGGGTCTTGAGTAAGCAAGCGCATGGCGAAGGTGACGCTGTCGCCTTCAGCCACAGTGATGTCGCCACCCGTGTAAGGCTTGTCGTTCAAGTAAGGTTTAAAATAGAACTGCGAGGTGTTGATGACGCGGTTTTGGGCAAAGAATGAAAGGTCGAACTTCGACGTGGCCGTATCGAACGATATCAGAGGCAAAGAGTCGTAAGTTTTGTATTCCTTCAACTCCACCTGTTTCAAGAAACCGCCCTTGCTGCTGAAGGTCAGTTTTTGCAGTTTGTTCTCAACGGTCCAGGTCTGCTCCGCACCTTCAGCTGATGTTGCAAAGACACCATATTTTTCCGTCAATTCGTTGGCTTGTTTCTGAGCGAGCGTTGCCGAGTCCATTTCGGTCATCGCTATGGAATCCTCAATTTGAGCCAAGGCAACGGCTTGTTGCTGTTCTGCCTGCCGCAACGAATCCAAGGCCATCTGTTCCAGACGAGCGTGACGGATGGAGTCCTGAACACGCTGTTGCTTAGCTAGTTCCTCCTTCGATGGTGACATGAAATACATCCAGCCAAAGAGGATGGCAGCGATGAGGAGAAAACCAAAAAGGGTGGATTTATTCTTCATTATCAGATAGTTTTTGCAAAACGAGCGGCAAAGATACAAAAAAAAGTGTCCCGAAGGACACTTTTTCGTTTGACAGTTCCACTTTTTCAGCGAAAGTACAGAATCAGTAGTATCTGTAACTCTTCACCTGGCCGATGTGGCGGGCGAGGCGGACCACCTGGTTGCTGTAGCCGAACTCGTTGTCGTACCACAAATACAATACCACGGTCTTGCCGTCTTCGCTGACCTTAGTGGCCGGAGCATCAAAGATGCAAGCGCAGCTATCGCCGATACCGTCGCTCGAGACGAACTCGGTATTGTTGCTGAAACGAATCTGCTCGATGAGGTTACCCTCCAAGCAGGCCTTGCGGAAGGCTTCGTTGACTTCCTCAACGGTGGTCTCACGCTCGAGGTCGAGAGCGAGCACAGCCAAGGAGACATCAGGCGTAGGTACACGCACAGCGTTGCTCGTCAGTTTGCCCTTCAGTTCGGGAATAGCCTTGGCAGCAGCCTTGCCAGCACCCGTCTCGGTGATCACCATGTTCAACGGTGCCGAACGGCCACGACGCTCTTTCTTGTGGTAGTTGTCCAGCAAGTTCTGGTCGTTGGTGTAGCTGTGGATGGTCTCAATGTGACCCTTCACAATGCCAAAGTTCTTCAGCATAACCTCAAGGCCGGGTACAATGGCGTTGGTGGTGCAGCTTGCAGCTGAGAAGATGGTTTCATTCTCAAGGTCGAGGGTGTCTTGGTTGACACCATACACCACATTCGGGATGTCGCCCTTGCCAGGAGCGGTAAGCAATACCTTGGACACACCCTTAGCTTGTAAGTGACGCGACAACGACTCTCTGTCACGGAACGCACCCGTGTTGTCGATCAACAAGGCATCGTTGATGCCATATTCTGTGTAGTCGAGGTCTTCGGGGTTCTTGCTTTCAAGGAAGAGGATCTTCTGGCCGTTGACCATCATGGCGTTTTCACCCGGGATGGGTGTGCAGACGCCGTGGAAGTAACGGTGCACCGAGTCGGTACGGAACAGGTTGATACGCTTCAGGATGTCCTCAGGCGAGTTCTTGCGGGTAACGATGGCGCGGACGCGGAGGGCATCGCCTCTGCCGGCCATCTCCGTCATCTCGCGGCAAAGGATACGGCCGATACGACCGAAACCGTAAAGGATGACGTCTTGCACCTTGTTGCTACGTGGGTTGGCATCAATGATGTAATTGAGTTTGTCGCGGACAAAGGCAGTCACATTGTTATTATACTTCTCTTTCTCATCCGTCCACTCGGAGTTGAGACGACCGAGGTCGATACGGGCGGGAGCCAGATTCTCGGCAAGGAGGGCCTTGGCAATGAGCAGCGAGTCCTGCACACGCACGGGCTTGTGCAACACGTTCTCGGCACGGAGATGTTTGTTCAGGATCTTACCCGAGCCACGGTTGACCAACAGAGAGCGCAACATGATGAGCTCGACTGACTTGTCGTACCACAGTCTACCAACGATGTTAATGAGTTCATTTGCGGCTTTTTCGTTTTCATTCCAAGCCTTCAAAGAGGATTCAAAACTGTCGTTCATGATTGAAACAATTTTATTCTACATTGTGTTAGTTGTACGCCTCATTCCGTATTTATTACGGAATTTTGGGCAAAGTTAGGCATTATTTTAATCCAAACAAGTGAAAAGGACATTTTTTTGTATTTTTGCCGAAAAATAAAACATTCAATGGAGAAAAGCGATTGTTTGTACAATGCCTACTTGAGCATCCTTAAGGAAGAACTTGTGCCCGCCATGGGTTGCACCGAACCGATTTGCTTGGCTTACGCCGCCGCAAAAGCCCACGAAATTCTTGGCACCATGCCGAAACGCGTGGAGATCAAAGCCAGCGGCAATATTATCAAGAACGTGAAGAGCGTCATCGTGCCCAACACCAAGGGCATGAAAGGCTTGAAAGCATCCGTGGCGGCTGGCATCGTGGCCGGCAACCCCAAGAAAGCCCTTGAGGTCATCGCAGAGGTGACACCCGAGCAGAAAAAGGAAATTGCTGAGTTTTTGGACAACACCTTGATGACCATCGTTCCACTGAATGTCATCGCACAACTCGATGTGACGGTCACCTTATATAATGAAGAGCACTCCGCCAGTGTGCGCATCGCCGGCTTCCACACCAATATCGTTAGGATGGAAAAAGACGAACAAGTGCTGTTCGACTCTGGCTATGCCGAAACGGGTGCCACCAAGCTCACCGACCGCAGCTGCCTCAGCATGAAAGACATCTACGACTTCGCCAACACCGTCAACATTAAAGACCTTAAGCCCATCATCAAGCCGCAGATCGAATGCAACAAGGCCATCTCACAGGAAGGACTGAAGAACAGCTGGGGCGCCAACATCGGTAGCACCATCCTCAGCTTCGGAACAGACGTAAGAATCAAAGCCCGTGCCTGGGCTGCGGCAGGCAGCGACGCCCGCATGAGTGGCTGCGAGATGCCCGTCATCATCAACTCGGGCAGCGGTAACCAAGGCATGACGGTCAGCCTGCCCATTCTCGCATACGCTGAGGAATACAACATTGACGAGGAACGTACGATTCGCGCCGTAGCCTTATCAAACCTCGTGGCCATCCACCAGAAGACCGGCATCGGCAGGCTCTCGGCCTACTGCGGCGCCGTCAGCGCAGGCTGCGCCTCGGGATGCGGCATCGCCTACCTCCTCAACGAACCGTTGAACATCATCGAGCACACCCTAGAGAATGCCTTGGGCATGGCAGCGGGCATCGTCTGCGACGGCGCCAAGCCCTCATGCGCCGGCAAAATCGCTCTCTCCGTAGAGGCGGGCATCCTCGGCTACGAGATGAGCAAGCAAGGCTGCAACCTCCTCGGCGGCGACGGCATCATCGGCAAGGATGTGGAAGAGACCATCGACCACATCGGCTGCCTCGGCCGCCTCGGCATGAAGGAGACCGATGTGGAGATTCTTAAGATTATGGTGGAATAAAGCCAAAAACCATGCAGGATTTTGGGATGTCCATGCTCTGGTTTTGGGTGGCCTATTTCGTGGTGACCTTTATCGGGATCCTTCACACTATCTTTAACATCGTCGTGCTGAAATACAGCTCGATGAAAGATGGTCCTGGCATGGGCGAAGGCTACGAGAAGACCAAGCCATGGCATCCGCTCTACAACATCGTTTTCTTTTCCTTGTTCGGCTGGCTCTATATGAGAGCCCTCCCCGACCCCACTCTGACCGAAGCCTTAACAACAGGGGCAATCTGGGTCTCCATCTGTATCGTCTTCGACCTCTTCGGATGGGTGCTTATCAAGCATCCATGGAGCCTGACCTTCAAACAATTCTATGTCGAATACCAGCCTTGGATTACATTGGTCTACATTGCCATATTCTTGGGGCCAGTAGTGGGGTATAATCTACTCGACTTATTCAGACTATAATGCACTTCTCTCTCCTATGGCATGGAAAGGGAACACATAATTGCCATCTTTGTCTCTTTTGGCTAAAAGGCTGACTGATTCATGTCCATAACCATCTTCATCGCCATAGTCCTCACTCAGATATTCATACAATTCCACCACTCCCGAATCCAGGCAATGCGCATACAACTCTATTTCTCCTTTCGCTATAGCATCCTCTATCATACTGTATTGTTTTTGGATACGGGAAAAATCCTCAGGCTTCACCTTGATTCGTATGGTGGCCGTGCAAGAATTCAATTTTGACAACAAATCATACAGTGTTGCCCATTCGCATTCTTTCTGCTGTCGTAAATAATGGCCACCAGTACCGTAGCATGAAAAGATGCCATCTGATATCACCTGAATCGCTTCCACAAACCATTGGTGATCCATATGATGGTATTGAGCCTGCTTCGAGCGATTATTATATTCCTCCCATAAAGAAGGTTCTTGTTTTTGGGGAGTTCTGGAGAAAAAAATCATTTTCGCTTATTTGTTTTTATTCTATAACACACAAACGCATAGTAACTCCTCCTACTCGTATGAAATAAATGCCCTTTGAAAGTCCACCAATCCCAATCCATTCATCGGGACCAGCATTGACGGTCCTAACCAACTCACCCAACATATTGTATATTTGGATTTCGCTGTTGGTTTCAATGCCAATGAGACAGATGCTTTCTTTGGCGGGGTTCGGGTATACTTTCACATTGACCATTGCATTATCATCAATGCCCGAGGCGAAGAAGGCCTCCAAAGTCATATCACTATTCACCATGAAAGTACGCGGGTTGTCAACGACCTCGTCGCTCCACTTGGTGAAGACGTATCCTGGATTCGGGAAGGCTTGGATGGTGACCACTGTACCAGCAGTGTAAACACCGCCGCCGCTCACTGTGCCCTCGTTGGCGTTGCAGCTCAGATTAAGCGTGTAGGTTGTCATTGTGTTTTCAACGAACCGGGCTGTATAGGTGGCATTGCCGGTCACTGTGATGGTGCGCGGGTTCTGATTGTTGCCGTCGGCCCAACCGGCGAACATGTAGCCCGTGTTGGCGAAGGCACTGATTTGGATTTCGGCACCCTCTTTGAAGGTGCCGCCACCCAGGACATAACCCCAATCGTTGTTAGAGCTGTTCACCGTGATGGTGTATAGCGGTATTGCGACGAACTCAGCCACGAACTCGAGGTTGTCGTTGACCACCACCGTGCGTGGGTTGTCGGTGTTGCCGTCATTCCACTTCACGAAGCGGGCGTAGGACGAAGGTATGGCCCTGATCTCGACTGAGACGCGGGCGGGATAGATGCCGCCACCTGCCACCTGGCCAAGGAGTTGGTTGCCTGAGGTCACCGTCAGCATGAAGGTCTCGCCGCCTGCCGCCATGAACAGAGCTGTGTAGGTGGCGTTGCCTGTCACCGTGACGGTGCGAGGGTTGGCGGTGTTGCCGTCGCTCCATTGCATGAAACTGTAACCGCTATTGGACGTAGCCATCAGCGTGGCTGTAGCGCCGTATGGGTAGGTGCCGCCGCCGCTCACCGTGCCGCCCGCTGCAGGACTGGCATTCACCGTGATGGTATACTGGTTGGTATTGAAGTAGGCCGTGAAGCTCATGTTGTTATTCACCGTCACCGTGCGTGTGGGTGTGGTGACACCGTCGTTCCAGTGGTCGAATACGTAGCCGCTGTTAGCCGTGGCAGTCAGCGTGGTCGTCGAGCCAGCGGGGAAGGAGCCTGTGCCGCTCACCGTACCCGCTCCAGTGGGAGAGACGTAGGCCGACACCGTGTAGTAGGTCGAGCCCGCTGCGCTGAAGGTGGCCGTGTAGGTCGCATTGTCGGTAACAAGCACCTGATGCGGGTTTTCGGATGAGCCGTCGCTCCAGCCCTGGAACTCATAGTCGGGATAGGCCGTAGCCGTCAGCGTGGCGAAGTTGCCGTAGTAGTAAGCGCCGCCGCCACTCACCGTACCGGCGTTGCTCGGGCTGGCCACCACCGTGATGACGTATTGGTTTTGCGTGAAGTAGGCCGTGAAGTTCAGGTCACTGGTTACGGTGACGGTGCGTGGATTGAGGGTCACGCCATCGCTCCAGTGGTCGAAGGTGTAGCCAGCATTGGCGTTGGCGGTGAGCACGATGACGGTGCCGGCTTCATAGGTGCCAGCTCCAGTGACAGTGCCCGCACCTGAGGGGTTCACGCTGGTGGTGACAGAGTACATCGTGATGCCGACTTCGCTGAAGATGACGGTGTAGGAGGCATTGCCTGTTACGGTGATGGTGCGTGGGTTCTGGGTATCGCCGTCGCTCCAGCCCTGGAACTCATAGCCGGTGTGGGCGGTAGCAATGAGGGTGGGCGTGTCACCGTAGTAGTAGGTGCCGCCACCGGTGACGGTGCCCGCGCCTGCTGGGTTTACATAGGTAGTGACAGTGTACTGGTCTTGCGTGAATGTGGCGGTGTAGGTGGCGTTGGCATTCACGGTGATGGTGCGCGGGTTGCTGGTGCTGCCGTCCTGCCACTGGCTGAAGGTGTAGCCGGGGTTTGCGTTGGCTGTCAGAGTAACCGTAGAACCAGCAGGATAGGTTCCACCACCCGTGACCGTACCTCCATTGGCAGGACTAACATTAGTAGTTATCGTATACATTGGATTTCCCACCTGCAGTTGCACCGTATTCGATGGATCAGACTCACCTCCAAAATAATTGGTAGTGACATAATAATTATATAATCCATCAGGAAGATTACTATCAGTATAGCTGTTCCCAGAGAGATTATTGGCAATAGTATTGCCATTACGATATAAATTATAGGAATAAGTGCCATCAGTGATGAATGTCTTCATCATCCAAGAATAGTTTCCACTCAATATGTTTGGATTATGCTTCCAAATGAAACCAGCAGATGACCAATAGCCCGCTTCAAACACATTTTCTCCAGAATACGAACAATATGATGCTGGCCTACTAATACCTATATCCGCATGAACAACAATCCATAAGTCTTTCGAAAAATCTATACATACTGGATTAGGTAGCACAATATCTTGCCACCCTAAAGAGACTGCCTCATAATCTAAACTAAAAATCTCATCTGTAGTATTTGTTTCATCACCAGAGTAAATAATAAGGGTATATGTTCCAGATGAATTGAAATAAACAGATACTTTTTCAACAGCCATACCTATATAATCACTTAATGCTTCCCGTGTATACCGTTGTCCCCAAAACAAGCCGGAATTGGGTAATCCAAAACTATTATGAAAAGCACCAGATCCATATTGGAGAATGCTATACTCAGAAACTGGTGTTTGCCATGAAAGGTGAACACTTTGGTTATTAACCGATGCCTCCAAACCTTCTGGAAGAGGTCCAGAATAATGCACATCTACGGAAGCTACATTTGACCTCAACGACATAGTTCCATCAGATTTCACACTCTTTACATAATAAGAGTGGTAACCATAAGTGACATTGCTATCATTAAAACTAGTACCTTGAATACCACAGGCAATCATATCCTCATCACGATAAACCTTATAACTTGAAGCATCACCAACTGGTGACCAACTAATTGTAACATTACGATCTACAACTATGGCATTGGTATTTGCTGGAGGATTGATGGATGTTTGATTGGGAAAGCAGTCGAAAATAGCATAATTTCTATAACTATAGTCTGCTGTTCCAGGATTCATGGCTCCAATAGCATAATACCCATCATAAGCGCCTTCCCAACCCCAATTGAAATGGAAAAGATTGTTTTCATCATATCCATCACAAACAAAAAGATGTCCTGGAGCATTCGCAGTATCTGCAACAGCCCCTCTATACAGTATTGGTTGCCCATTATCCAAATCCCCTTTCAATCTTGCAATCCATTGCTCATTGGTAAAACCTTCTGACTTATGATAATATTCCAACATTGGGTTAAAGTCAAAGTAATCCCTAAGAGCATCATCCATGATAGGCAGACGAACATTACTTCCATTAGGACCGTAATCCATTTCTACAGAAACACCACAATGATAAACTAACGTTGCTACGGCCTCTGCTTCGGCATTATTATACCCCTTGTTATAGAGATTTTTCATATTATCCCAATCATAGGTCGTAGCTCCAAAATCAGCAAATTGAATGCCATATTCTTCATGCTCATACAAATGAGAGCCCTCACCTCTAACTGGATGTTCCCAATAATTCATTATTTGAGCCATTGCAATAGCACCACAACCTGCTGGAACATGAGCAGTACTATCACTTAGTTTTATTGGACAAAGATTATTGTATGGAGTACTTTGACCCCATTTGGTACGGACTAGCGGACCAACAATGCTTCTCGATTTAGGCTCCAACTTTTGACCGTTCAAAAGGTTTTCCCATTCCGAACGAATCTCCGAAGTAGGCTCCAATCGTCTTTCTTTAGCCGATTCTATTGCCACATCATAAGACCTAAGCCAATCGATGACACATTCAGTAATTTGATTCGTATCAAAACCACCTTCGGTTGAATAGCCAAGTATTGGAGTAACACAATCTTCTGCCGCAACAATGACGAAACTGCTCTCATTACCAAAGACATAGATATTGGATAGATTTGTGTTTTCCGAAATGTCAATTAAGGTCAATTCAGAGTTCTTCTCCAACTTTGCATTCATGAAAGTTTGCCCAACTCTTTGTGCTGCGGTCACTGGCACGTTTTCAGCAAAAGAGGGAAACGCAACAAACAGCATCAACAATAAACAAAAACCAATTCTCTTTCCCATAAAGCTTTAATGACTATAATGATTATACAATCTAAAAGAACTATCTATTTGATTACTTTTCTTTCCCATACAATAGGATAAGACATAAACTACTTCATCAACTGCTTCAAAGTCGCCGCAAACTCCCGAATATCCTCTTCGGTAGTATCAAACGCACACATCCAGCGAACGACATCGGCATCCTCATCCCAGTCATAGAAGAAATAATGGTTCTGCAGCTCCTTCCAGACCTTGCGAGGCAGTTGGGCAAAAACGCCATTGGCCTGCACGGGATAGACGACCTTAACGCTTGGGGTATCCTTCACCGCCTGGTAGAGCAACTGCGCCATCTTGTTACTGTGCTCGGCATTGCGTTTCCATAGGTCGTTCTCGAAATAGGCATCGAATTGCGCCGCGATGAAACGCATCTTGGAGCAGAGCTGCATGGCCTGCTTGCGACGATATTTGAAGTCGGGACAAATGCTGGGATTGAGAAGCACCACCGCCTCCCCCATCATCAAACCGTTCTTGGTACCACCGAAAGAGACAGCATCCACACCAAGGTCGGTAGTCATCTCCTTGAAGGTGCAACCCAATGCCACGGCGGCGTTGCCCAAACGGGCGCCGTCGATGTGAACGTACATGTTGTATTCCCTCGCCAAACCCACAATGGCTTTGATTTCATCCAAGGTGTACAAGGTGCCTAATTCCGTCGGCTGCGTGATGCTGATGACCTTAGGCTGCGAATGGTGTTCAAAGCCGAAGCCGTGCAGGCGTTTCTTAATCAAAGCAGGCGTCAACTTGCCGTCGGGGGTGTCGACCGTTAATAGGCGGCAGCCCACGATGCGCTGCGGTGCGCCGCATTCGTCCACGTTGATGTGGGCAGTCTCGGCACAGACCACAGCTTCATGGGAGTTGGCCATGGCATCGATGCACAAGGTGTTGCATCCCGTGCCGTTGAAGGCGAAGAACACCCTCGCCTGCTCACCAAACTGCTCACGGAACTTTGCCTCCGTGGCAGCACAATATTCATCATCGCCGTATGCCACAGCGTGATCCTTGTTCACGCGGGCGATGGCTTCCAAAACCTCGGGACAAATGCCCGAATGGTTGTCACTTCCGAATCCTCGTTTCATTTGTTTTTACTCTTATAGCCGGCCCTTCGACAGGCTCAGGGGCCTAGGTTGCTGAGCCTGTCGAAGCACCGACTTATTTACACCATCTTTTTCGCTTCTTCCAGAATCATATTGGCGAAACGCTCTGCTTCAGCCTCGGTCTTGCCTTCCGAATAGATACGAATAATCGGCTCGGTGTTCGACTTGCGCAAATGCACCCAGCCTTCCTCAAAGTCAATCTTCACGCCGTCGATGGTGGTCACTTGCTCGTTCTTGAACTTCTCGGCAAACTTGGCCAGAATGCCGTCCACATCGGTGGTAGGCGTCAGCTGGATCTTGTTCTTCGACATGAAATAGGCTGGATATTCCTTCTTCAGCTCGGAGCACTTCACCTTCTTCTCGGCAAGTTGAGTCAAGAACAAAGCTGTGCCAACAAGGGCATCACGGCCATAGTGTAACTCGGGATAGATGACACCTCCGTTGCCTTCACCACCGATGACGGCACCCACATCCTTCATCTTTTCCACCACGTTGACCTCACCCACGGCAGCAGCATAATATTGCTGCCCATGCTTTTGAGTGACATCACGCAAAGCTCTAGTCGACGACAAGTTGCTCACAGTCGGGCCTGGCGTGTGCTTCAGGATGAAATCAGCTACCGAGACCAAGGTGTATTCCTCGCCAAACAGTTCTCCGTCCTCCTTGACAAAAACAAGACGGTCGACATCAGGATCAACAACCACGCCGAAATCACATCCCTGCTCCTTGACATAGCGGCAAATGTCGGTGAGGTTTTGTGCCAAAGGCTCCGGAGTATGGGCAAACTTACCCGTAGGCTCGCAGTTGAGTTCGAGCACTTCCTTAACACCCAAAGCGCGCAACATCTTTGGGATGGCGATACCACCCGTCGAGTTGACCGCATCCACGGCCACCTTGAAGTTGGCCTTCTCAATCACCTCCTTGTTGACAAGAGGCAGTTGACACACCATGTTGACATGCTTGTCCATCCAGCCGTCAATCTGTTGATAGCTACCGATTTCCTCAATTGGGACGAAGTCGAAGTCGTCCTTGGCAGCCACATCAAGCAACCAGGCGCCTTCAGCGGCTGAGATGAACTCGCCTTTCTCGTTGAGGAGCTTCAAGGCGTTCCACTGGGCTGGATTGTGGCTGGCTGTAAGGATGATGCCAGCATCGGCCTTCAGGCCAGTGACGGCAATTTCGGTTGTAGGTGTGGTGCTCAACCCGATGTCAAGCACATCGGCGCCCATGGCCTGCAGTGTGCCGCAGACAACCTGGTTGACCAGGAAACCCGAGAGACGGGCATCGCGGCCGACGACGACCTTGGGACGTTTCACCCCTTTATGATGTTGAACGAATTTGACAAATGCAGCGGTGAATTTCACCATGTCGATTGGCGTGAGATTGTCGCCCGGCTGGCCGCCAATGGTGCCACGAATGCCGGATATGGATTTAATAAGTGTCATTTATGTTGATTGTTTAATTGTTTATTCGTTGAAATGATAATTCGACGTAGTCAATTGTTGAATTGAAGAATCGATGTTAGTAGAGACGCCGATTTATCGTGTCTCACAATTATTTGTTTATTTGTTTATTGCAAAATCCAAAATAATCGGATAATGATCCGAAGCCTTGTATTTATACCGCTCAAAATCAAGCGGTTTAACGCCATCGTTTGCCCAAATATAGTCGATACGAAGAAGCGGCAGTTTTCCGGCGTATGTCGGCTTAATACCAAAGCCCACCTTGGTGAAGGTATCCACAAAGCCCGCTTTCTGCATCTGGCGGTAGTTGTATGACAAAGGTGGCTCGTTGAAGTCGCCACAGACAATGATGGGGCCTCCGACTGGAGGCATTCCTTTCAACACACTTTGTAGCTCGTCGCTGCGCCTTTGGAAAGCACGGCTCAATTTGTGAAGCACTGTTTTCCCTATCGTATCGAGGTTTTGCCGCTCAGAAGCATTGGTCAGAATATCAATTTCGCTATCTAAAATCCTATACGAAAGCAGATGTATATTCGCTACATGAAACTTTCCCTTCTCGCCCGCGTCCACCGAGACCATCACACCATAGGTGTTTTCCTTACCGAAACCAGAATCTTCCGACACCTTGGCCAGCGGATATTTCGAAAAGATAACATTACCTCCGTAATTGTTCTTGCGATTAAAATAAACATATTGGAAACCTGTATTTTCCGCAAAGTCAGCGATGCACTGCTGACGTGTAACGTTCTTTTTAAACCCTGAAAACTCCTGACAACAAAGAATATCGGGAGCCTGTTCTCTAACCATATCCATTAGTTGATTGGCGAACTTCTCCCTACCCATTTTTTCATCAACATGCTTGAAATCGTGAATGTTGTAACTCATGATACGGATACTGTTGTCGGCCTTCTCCTTCGAGCCAAAGGAAAACGATTTGCTGATGCCAGGTATGGCAATCAGCAGAGCCGCTACTGAAATCCAAATCTTATTCGACCACATCAACAGCAAGAGTAAGAAAACGACCACATTATAGATGATAATCACCCAAAAAGCCAAGCCAAAGACAGTAGTCCAAACGAAATCACGAGGATTTACATAAGCATTGGCAATACTCAAAGCCATGGCAATCACACCTATAACAGCCAAAACCGCCAAAATGAAGACAATCATCTTGCCGAAAAAGCTCCTTGATTTTCTCTCCTTGCTTGACATATCATCTACTGTTTTTAAACAAAAACTCCTTTTCCTCAGCCGTCAGACTGGCATAACCATCCTTGGCGATCTTGTCCAAGATGGCATCCACATCACGCTCTTTCTCAGCCTTTTGACGGTTATACTCCTCATCCGAACGAGGCGTTTGAGGCTCATTGTGGATTTCCTCGTATGGCGTGTATTCCATCTTGGGCTTGCGTTGTTTTCGTTTGGATTCCGTGGGTTGTCCAAGGCTTTTCCTAAGGATGAAGCCATAAACAAAGCCGAACACTGCACCACCCAAATGTGCAATATGCCCTCCTGGATTCTCTGCCGAGATGCTCAACAAATCGATGACCACAAATGCAATGGCCAGCCATTTGAACTTCAATTGGCCGAAGAACAAGAGATTGAGCCCATAATCAGGTTTATAAGTCGCAGCCGCCACCAAGATAGCCAATACTGAAGCCGAGGCTCCCATAGCAACGGCAGTATATTTCGCCGTCTGGAAAACTGGGAACATGTTATAGGCCAACACAAAAAACAAAGCCCCCACAAGACCACCTAAACCGTATGTCAAAACCAATTGCTTTTGCGACAGGAAACGCGTGAAGATCATCCCGCCGAACCAAAGCATCCACACGTTGAAAAACAGATGCCAGAAACGTTCGTGCAGAAACATGTATGTCACTACCGTCCAAGGCTTTCGGATAAGCTCCGTCAAATCGGCAGGGACTGAGAGCCACTTCACCAAAAGGTTGGTGCCTGGGGATTTATAGAGCCAAAGGAAAAGGTTGGCAAAGGCCACCATAATCCAAATGCCCACGTTGACGATGAGGAGCCACTTAAGTACAGGATTCTCCTTGAAAAGCCCTTTCATCGACCCGCCAAAACTCGGTCGCTGATATCCATATCCGTTAGAAAACCTGGTCACCGTACAGTTTTCCTTTCTTTTTCCAAATCAAAATCAGAATCAGGCCAAACAGCATGCCGCCTAAGTGGGCAAAGTGTGCTACATTGCCGCTAGTAAAGAAGCCACTGAGCAATTCGATGACCGCATAGCCGATGACGAACCACTTGGCCTTGATGGGGAACAAAAAATACAGGTAAATGCGCGAGTTGGGGAACAGCATGCCGAAAGCGAGCAAGAGGCCATAGACCGCACCTGAAGCACCTACTGTATTCCAAACGTTCAAATAATCCGACATCGGGATGACTTTACCACCCAAATTGACATTTTCATACTGCGCCAAATCCGTCGTGGCATACTGGATATACTGCACCGCTTCTTGGCACAAGCCAGCGCCAAGGCCGCATACCATAAAGAACAAGAGGAAACGCTTCGATCCCCAAATGTTCTCCAACGTGTTGCCAAACATCCACAAGGCGAACATATTGAAGAAAATATGCTCGAAGTTGGCATGCATGAACATATACGTTATCAGTTGGTATGGCCTGAAGTCGCTTGCCAAAAAGAAATGTAAGCCCAAATAATCGGACAAATCGATATTAAAGCGATTCAGGGTAAAAGTTGCCAAAAACAAAATCGCGTTAATAATCAGCAGGTGTTTCACCACAGGTGGTAGCACCCTAAAACCAGTAGGACTGTATTGTTCACTCATTTAAAAATATCCTCCATATTTAAAATCACATAAATCTTTTTTCCGTTAGGCGCAATCTCAGCCACGCTGCATGCAAACAACTGATCAACAATGTTTTGCATCTCTACTTCAGACAATTTCGTCTGAGCCTTGATGGAGAGCTGCGCCGCCATGGTCTTGGCGAGATTCAATTTCCGATCCAATTGCAAGTCGGTACGATTGATTTTATAGTTATCCAAAACCTGTTCGAGCAACGCCACAGCATCGCAACCCGCCGCATCGGAAGGCGTACCATTGATCATAAAGGTAGTCGGATTGGCTTGTTCCAACACAAAACCGAGGTTCTCCAACTCGGGCAACATCTCCTTCAACAACGAGGCGTCGTTCACGTTAAGCGACAATGCCTGGGGAAACAGCTCCTGCTGCGAAGCCCCGTCATGGTTCTCAAGCTCCTTAAGGTATTTCTCAAAGAGAATCCTCGTATGGGCAAGATTCTGGTCAATGACAATCAGCCCTGATTTCACCGCCGTGACGATATACGACTGGTTCACTTGCAGATACTGGCATTTTGATTGAGACTCCTCTTTCTGCACCAAAGTCTCGGTGGGCAAATCCGTACGTTCACCATAAAGCAGGCGCCAGTCGCCCACAGGTTCTTTCCGCTGCGGCTGATAAGAACCTTCCCAATGCGACTCACGCGGTGCCGACTCTTTTCTGAATGGGTTAAAGTTAGGGTCAATCGGGATGTTGGGAATGGCCAAGGGCGACGACATGCTCATGGCCTTGCCGAAATCGTTGTTCAAGTCGGCCGACTCGTCGAAGTCGATCATTGGAGAGAGGTTGTGCTGGCCGATGGCCTTGCGTACCGCTGCATGAAGGATGGCATACACCAGCTTGACGTCCAAGAAATTGACTTCAGTCTTTGTAGGATGTATATTGATGTCGATGTCTGATGGGTCCACCTCAATATTCAAGAAATACCCTGGGAAACTATCCTTCGGGATCATCTCCATGAAGGCATTTTCTATGGCATGATGCAGGTAAGCGTGTTTGATAAAACGCTTGTTGACAAAGAAATACTGTTCTCCACGAGTCTTCTTAGCATATTCCGCCTTGACGATGTAGCCTTCGATACGAACACGCTCAGCCTCTTGTCGGACAGGCAATAGTTTCTCCTCATAGTTGTTCCCGAACAAGCCCATGATGCGTTGCTTGAGGTTGCCTGGATACAGATGGAAGACCTCCTTGCCATCGCTGGTCAATGTGAAGCCAATCTCGGGGTTCATCAGCGTGACACGGGTGAACTCCTCCACGATATGGCGCATCTCTGCTTGGGGAGACTTGAGGAAGTTGCGCCTAGCAGGCACATTGTAAAACAGGTTTTTCACCGTGAACGTCGTGCCTGGTTGCATGGGCACAAGCGTTTGTTCTTTGACTACCGAGCCTTCGTTGACGATCTTCACCCCCACCTCGTCCTCCTTGCGTCGCGTCTTCAGCTCCACCTGAGCGATGGCTGCTATGCTAGCCAAGGCCTCACCACGGAAACCCATAGTACGGATGACAAACAAGTCCTCCGCCTTGCTGATCTTGGAGGTGGCGTGCCGCTCGAAGCACAGGCGGGCGTCGGTTTCCGACATGCCACAGCCATTGTCGACGACCATGATCATCGACTTGCCAGCGTCTTTGACGACCAAGTCAATTTGGGTGGCACCGGCATCCAATGCGTTCTCCATCAGCTCTTTGACAGCTGAGGCCGGACGTTGGATCACCTCGCCTGCCGCAATTTGGTTGGCGACACTGTCGGGTAACAACTTGATGACATCCAACATACCTTATTTTCCCATCAGTCCCCCAACAATAGTCTGCATCAAAGGCGTACAGAAGACAAAATAGAACAGAAGCGCAACAAAAACACCCAATACGATTCTGCGAATCAATTTGGCCCGTTGTTCCTCTTTGGTTTCCTCATTCTTCTTGGCGCCCCATTTGTTTCGCATCTGGGCTCGCAACTGCTCTTCGTGAGTCAGCTTGGAATCGAGGCCGGCAGCAGCCTTTTTCTCCTCCCATGCCTGCTCTTCTGGATTGTAATAACGAGGTATGTAGTTGAATTTCTTTGGATTATGTCGATAAAAGAAAGCCATAACAATTAGGTATTAATCTTTGCAAAGATAGCAAAAAAGTTCAACTCACAAGACATTATAATCGAAGTCACCAGCCTCCTCGCCCGAAGTGTCAAACTCTCCCTCTATGAGGTTTCCTTCGCAGCCAAGGCTAACCCATTTGCCGTTCCAAGTAGCTTCGAGTTTGTCGATCATGTCGTCCAACTTTCCTATTTCGACATCAGTCATTTCCGATTCTTGACGATAGTTATCCATATCGGAACGTAGTCCCAAAATGGCGAAATTCATCATTTGGAGCTCATCGCAATCCATGATTTCATTGATCTTGGTTTCGATAGCCGAGATTTCCTCTTCCATGGCCTTGAACTGCTTAGAGACAGGATTATCACAGGCGCTAAAGCATAGCACCATGACAGCCAACATTGCAATTATTGATATTCTTTTCATAGGTAGTTTTTGTATTTTGGGCTTCAAAAATAATGAAAAAAAACGAGATAATGCGTAAAAAACGCATTAGTTTTGTGGATTATTATAAATAAGGTGTATTGGCATTCTGCTTTTATGTCTGCAATCCCTTTTCAATCCTATCAAAATCAAATCCTTATAAGTTATGAACAAATCATGTTGATTTTTTTTGAAAAAAAATCGAAAATTGTTTACTGATTATCGACTTGGCAATTCAAATGAATACTTTATATTTGCACGGTCTTATAGGATGGACAAAAAACAGAAAACGAGCAAATTGAATTGAATGCAATTAACTTAATTATTAACATTAAATTATTATCTATGAAAAAGTTACTTACTTTTTTCGTGGCTATGATTGCCTCCATTAGCTTGATGGCCCAGGTGACCACTTCGAGCATCAGTGGAAAAATCACAGACAACAATAGGAGT
>Ga0310694_10000724_pt1 | contig 41814 bp, 68 predicted proteins | sample 174DNAGHGhighgp2_FD_203884 | JGI IMG/M metagenome (GOLD analysis project Ga0310694, IMG submission 203884) | Sheep rumen microbial communities from Palmerston North, Manawatu-Wanganui, New Zealand - 1742 DNA GHGhigh gp2 (v2) (version 2) | ecosystem: Host-associated > Mammals > Digestive system... | reverse complement strand
TTCTTGACAACAATTATACTACTCTAATTGTCTAGGATCTTTAAATATAGCTATTATTGATATAGATTTCAATAATGGAGCATTAAATATAAACCCATCGTACATACCATTAGCATTTGGAGTAGTGTCTATATATACCATCGGTTTATTTCTACCTCTTTTTCTATATTTCTAGTAAAATGTAAATGCAAAAATTTCTCCGCTATATACAGTAAATGGTAATTGTTTATCCGTAGATCCGATATATTTTATAGCTTCTGAACCTAATGTAGTCATAATTTGTGGAATTTCAAAATGCGCCACTGGCTCGGAATCGCACATTTTAGTACATCTACACTAATCCAAGTTTTTACAATCTACAGGAACACAATTGATAGATAGATATAATTCCTATAAGTTCAACTATCCAGCTTGATCTAGCTGTTTTATTATAGCCTACCTTTTATCAACTATATCATCCTCCAATTGCTCCATAGACATACTCATATTATGATGTAATCCACGTAATCCGGAAACTACATCATTCTTAATTGCTGAGGCTAGTTTTGAAAATATTTGTCCCATAAGCAAAATAAAAAAGGCGAAGGCGTAATCGCCTCCGCCTAATTGATTAGTTATTCAAATTAATCACCATCTTCTGGAAGTGCGTCAGTATCAGCATTTGCATCAGCCTAAACCGGAGTTACAGGAACCTCTGTAGGAATATCTACAGTAGTTGCATCTATAGCAGATGCGCCCTCTTTAATAGCTCCATCCTCAAGATTTTCAAGTGCAGAAACTACGGCAATCTTAGTAGTGCCTGAACCCTTTCCTGCAAACAATGCTGTAAATGCTGTAGCAAGATCGCCCAATGCTGGAGTCTCTTCTGCACCGTTCTTATTAGACTTGATATAGAAAACATGCTCAGTCAAAGAGGTAGTAATCTCGCCAACTGCATCACCGCCCATAATACCACGATTTACACAGTAGTAGATAATTACTTGGTCATACAAAGCACCTGGAATTGGATAGTCATCAGGAACAATCTTAGTCCAACGAGTATTAGCTGCAGTTGGGAGTCTAAGATCCTTCTGAGCCTGACGATATGTGCCAAAGCCTTCCTCATTAGCAACATATGTACCTGTAGTCAACAGATCAGCTACAGTCTCAAAACCTGAAACAGCGCAATCATCACCACAAGCATCAGTATACTTCTGAAGATTAGCAGTTGTAAGCATCTGATATTCATCAGTGCCGGCGATAGTTAATTTAGTACCTGTGCCAGTTACTTCCAATAGTTCATTCTCGTAAACCATTGTAATGTACTTTTTAGCAATCTCCTGAATACCCTCTGCAATAGGTTTCCCATTTACAGTAAGGTTTTGAGCAGTTCCCTTAACCTCAAATTCTACATAAAAAGGCTTGCCCTTAAATACAAAATCATTGCTATAATAAGAATTTGCAGAACCGTTTGCTAAACGAACATAAAGCTCAAGACGATATACGCCCGCCTCTGTAATACTGCCAGCTAAATCAGCAGTTAATTTAAATGGAGCAGCTGCTTTAGCAATACGAGAATATACAGCTTTTACATTATCGTACTTAAAATCTGCTACCTTCTTTACTCGAACTCCAAGTTCGGTTTCTCCAGCCTTAAGCTGCTTGAACTGATCTGCACTGTTAATGTAAGTGTTTGCGATAAATTTAAACATAATTATAAAAATTTAAAAATGATATTTAGGATAATATCTAACCCACCCGTTATGAAGCTGGCTAAGGAACGGATGTAGAAACTGCTACGGCTGTATTAAGTCGTGAGTTACTTGTATTCTCTAAAATTAATTTTACCAGTTCATTGATGATCTCATAACAAACCCAGTCAGGAAATTCCATCATCTGTGATGTATCCTAAACAAGGTCTAATTCGTCCTAAGTAAGTTGAATATACTAAGGAGCTCTTAAATAATCTACATAAATACTATCTAACTAATATGGCTATACTCCCTAACCAAATCGTATTTCAATACGCACATTGGTAGGGTTTCCATAGCGAACTTGAGATATTCTATTTACAGCATCTAATTCCTGTATCTAGCCATCTTTTACTATTTTAATAGTTCTAGGAATGCCTTTAGTAGTATCAGATTTGGCGGGAGTAGTCTCAGTCTATAAGGTTATTCCCGAAGCATCCAAATCAGTACCTCTACCATTTTCCTATACAGGGTTAGTTGGTCCATAAATCTATGTAGAAGGGGCATTAGAGAGCCCATTTTGGCCCTCTTCTACTCCTGTGTTTATATTATGTATATAATAATAAGGCCTCTTATAAGTAGGCTTAAAATAATAGTTATTAATTATTTCTGGAACAATATCAGATACTAATCGTGTTGCACCATATTGTACATGGCGTTCTGGATTAGTACATACAGCTTCCTAGGTAGGCGCAAAATCACATACACAATTTAATAAATGTAGATAGTCCTGAGGAAGATCAAACTGATATATAGGACCGTAAAATAGATCCCTACCAGAGGCTTCTTTAACTTCTGCCACCTATAATTTTGCAGTAGTTTTTAATACCCTCAAACTATCTGTAGTCTGCTGATTCTGGTCATATACTCCATACTACTTATTTACATACTATTGAATAGCTTTATTCGCCAAATAATTATAGTCTTCCAATAATAAAGTTGGAGCATTTACCTTATTTAATTCAATCAGTACACCTTCATAAAGTTGTCTTGAGGTCATAAATTATTATTATTTAGTCTCCTCATCCTTATCTTGAAGAACTTCTTTCTCCTTATTCTTTTTAGTTACTGGTTTTGGATCCTCGTCTTCATAGTAATCAGGATAAGTATCCTTACGAATCAATTCGAGCAATTTAGCGTTCTTAGGTTGCTTCATCCAAGTAATTGCTGCATCATCAGTAGCTCCTAAAACAATATTATCCGCATACATATAAAGTTTATTCTTTACATATACAACTTTCTTATCTCTAGCATCTACAAGCAACAGTCTAAGGTTGGTATCGGTGCCAGTATAAAGTTCGATAATTTTACTAGGATCCTTTTCAGCAACAGAAAGCAGGTAATCCTCAACATCAGCCATAGGCATGTTAGTCATACGTTTGCCAAGTAATTTAGCTTTAGTAAGAAGACCTTCCGAACCTTGAGGATCGTTCAAAATAAATTGCGAAGCTTCCAAAATAAGTTTCTTTTTAGAAACTCTCTTCTGTGTCTCTACTCCAGGTCTATCAATATAAAGTTCTGCTACTCCATAACGAGGTTTTCTTGCAGACCAATCCATAGTGCCGTCTATAAGTAGGTTTCCATTCTTATCTTTGGCATATCTATCTGGAGCAATTAACTGACAGTTTTTAATAGCTTCCCATTCTGCTCTTTGATATTCATCTGACAGATCAAAAGATGTACCATCCTCAATTGTAAAAGTATGGTTTTCAGGAATAAAATACTTTCCACTATTTCTCTCTGCATCTGTCATAATCATATCTCCAGCAGCATTTACTCTCTTTACGCAATCTGGTAATCTACCAGTTTGAGGATCTCTACATGGCTGAATGAGATATTTCATTCCAACTTTTCCATAAACACTTCTAAGGACTATTACATCCTAAGTAAAATCACTAATTGTACTCATATTAATTCAATAAACATAAAATATAAAATTGGTGGGAGGTCTGCCCTCCCACCAGTATCTTTAGCATAAGATTCTTATCAAATCTCTCGTAATATAAAGCTTCTGTAAGGATTGAATACTCCTACACCTGAGTAACCCCAGTTGATAATCTTCGAAGCTGCAACAGGTGAAGAAACAACACCTGAGCTCAAACCATCGAGACCACCTACACCTGGATACTTATTAGTGATGAAGTCACCACCCTTCAATGTAAACATCTGAATAGGTGGCTCTGCAGAAGTTGCATCTGCAGTCAGATCCAGACAGAGGCAATATGCCTTGTCAAAGCCATACTCTCTAGAGAATGTTCTATCAACCTTGAAAGAAACCTGATTTCCAGCGAACTCATAAGTCTGGAATGTAGCACCTACATTCACATAACCATTAGCCTGCTTTGAATACAGATATGTACCCTCAGTCTTGAACTTAGCCAGATAATCTCCAAGAGTTGTCTGTACCAAATTCCACATTCTCTCGTTAACGATGAAGACGTACTTATTACCTGTAGGCTGCTCTGCTTTCTCATTCAGCATTGCAAGAGCTGTGTTGAATACATCAACAGTCAACTTAGCAAATGCATACTTAGAAGCAAAACGCTCTACCTGTGGTATGATACCATCGCCTATATAAATAGGACGGCCAGTATCAGGATCAGAGATTGTAGGCTTGCCGTTAACATCAACATTACACTTGTTGAAGAGGAGACCGTTGTTACGTACATACAAGAAGTTGTCAAGAAGAACTTTCTCCTTCTTATCCATCTTGTAGATAGTCTCAGTCAAATCACCTTGATTCTTGCCTTGAGCAATACTAATGAAAGTGTTCTCATGTGCACCATAAAGTGCTGAATAAGAATCATCAACACGGTGAGTTGTGATATAGTTACGATGTTTCTCAATATTGCTCTGATATTTTACGTAGCCTTCCTCGTGCATTTCAGGGTGTGCATTAGACTGGAATCTTGTAGTATCACCAATCTGGCAACCTGAAAGATCGAGTACAGACTTGTAATCATTGTCGATAAGACGAACTTGAACCTCCCACCAATTGTCTGCTTTTCTAACAGGGCGGCTCACAACCATACATTGCTGCATTGTCTTATCAATCTTAAAGATATCATACTTCTCGTAGTATCTCTCTTTGAAGGCCATTGTTATCTCAGTACCATCAGCACCATCGCCTTCAGGAACTGCGGCAAACTCGACTCTCTTAATATAATTCGTTTCTACCTCCCATTCAAAATACATTGAATCGATTGACTGATACTTATTACTTGACTTTCTATCCTGATAGAAAATGTTTTTCAGAGATTCTGTCAAATAAGAAGCGGTCAATTCTGGGTATAAACGCGAAACAATTCCCAACTTATGAGGTTTTGTACCAAGAAATTTATAAAAATCCTCATACGTTCTAGTATCGCTCATTGTAGGGCGATTCGTCACAAAACTTGCTACTAACATAAAATTTTAACTTATTAATTGATTAATCTAAATCGTCAATACTTAGCTCTCCAGGTTTATTAAACGCCGTAATAGACGCTTTTGGATCAGCCTTCTTAACGACAACATGTGCTGAGGCTTTGCCAGCTTTGGCATCCTCTAAGCCCTTATTATAAGCATAACGGCGCACGTTACTTATCTCATTATTATAATATTGCTGTATACTATCTATAGCATCTTTACCATGCTGGGCAAACCAAGCCATTGAAATCAACATATCAGGATCTTGAAGAGCTTTACTAAAGTAATTTTCTCCAGTAGCATCTGTTCCAAGAAGGAACTCTGCTAACTGCTGTTGTTCTTCAGGACTTAATTCAATTCCAATAGTATTTAACTCATTGAATCGCTGAATTCCGTCCACTACTTGTTCTGAAAATTCATTGTATTCCTATTGTCTAGCCTATTCAATTTCTTGCTGCTATCTAGCTCTCTCTTGATTTTCTATATCTCTATATTGGTTACGAATTCCTCCAACTACTTTTTGGAAAGTCTCCGGATTAGCTTGCGCTGTAGTAAGTTGTTGAATCAATTCTTCATCGGTTAGATCCGGAGATTTCGCCTTTAAATCCAATATAAATAATTCATCATCTTTAATATCATCAATTTCATAGGCAGGCTCCTATTGAGATTGATTCTGTAATGCATATTGAGCCCCCTCTCTACGTAAAAGATCAGCATAAGTAGTTGGATCTATTGCTGCCTGACGCAGCTGATTAATGAGAGCGATCTCTTGATCATCTAAATCATATTCTGGAGATGTTTTAGGAGTATCTAGAATATTCAACTGCTCCTCAGCTGAGAGATCGTCCCAACTTCTAGATTCCATAGAACCATCTTCATTTTCAAATTTTATACTATTTTTATCTTTAATACCCTATCTCTGAAGTAGTTGTGATATTAAATCTTCCTCCGAACCACTTGAATTTGTACTCTAAGTAGGTTCTGGAGAGTTTAACTCACTCCCGTCCATATAAGGCTTATCTTCAAAACCTTCGCCGCTTTCATAACCAGTAGGCTACGTTTGGCTGCCTGAATCGAGCTCATCATCCTCGAAATCTAAATCATTAATTCCTATTTCCATATATATTTAAATTTATATAATACTATACAAATATACAGATAATCTCCAACATTCAAAATATAACTATTAAAAATGTTAGAAATTATCTGTATAACGTATATTGAACTATTTAAACAGTTTTCTTCTCTTCAGATGCATTCGCATCCATGTTAGAAGACTCTTTTAAATATTCAGCCACCTATTTAGATAGATGTCGTTCTGATTTATCAATTAAAACCATCTATAAAAGTTTAGCCCATCTAGCATCTGGATTTGCACTAGAAATATTTTCTAAAATACTCCAAAATTGTCTAAAACAGATTACTCCAGCAATAATCTGGGGCAAATGTAAATTGACTCCTTCGAAAATAAGTAGTTGCGTAAAATAGGCTAGAAGAATAGCTGTTGGAAAAGTTACAGTCATATTTAAAATAGCTTTCTCCAATTTATCTGAACGAATTTTTCCCACACTTGGTTTTCCCTATTTTTTTAATCGTACAGAAAGTCTCCAAGATGTGATACAATCTACTATGACTAAAACGGCGCATAATATAATTAGAGGGCCCGCACTTACTAAAGCACATGAAGCCACTCCCGCTAAAGTACTTCCAATATATTTTGCTGTGAACTACAAATCGGTCATAAGTATTTCTAAATTATTATGGATAGGAAGGTACTTCCAAATGCGGCCATTTCGAGCCAAAAGGTTCTGCAATCTTTTAAAGTTTTTGTTTTATAAGCTATAGTTCCCAATACAATTATAAATAGTGGAATCTCCCAAAACTACTTATGTAATATTTGCCATAATACAGCAAATACCGCACAAATTATAGCAAATATTTGATGCCATTTATTATCAGATCCTTTAAATATCGGAGCCGCCCCTACAAGAAGTAATCCACCACAAGCTAAAAATGTGCTAAAAGTGAATATATCTTTAGTAACACTAAACCATAAAGGCATTATTAAAAATACTGTTGCCCACATAGCAACGGTAAATATATATCCTTTAGGCTTTCCTCCATATTTATAAAAGGAATCTGATAATGATGGGAGTATTCCAAATTTAATAAGAGAAACTGTTACATAGCTTATAAATAATAGTACTCCTATTAAAAATGCTATAGTCATAATCTTTACTTATTTATGGATAATACCTATCTTCTATTTCTAGGGCCAAAACTTACATGAACCCATACACCTCCATTTTCCCAAATCAATTGGTCAAACGGCAATTTTAACGACTTAATTAAATCGAATAAAATCTTATTTTCTGATTTACTCCCTCCAGTAATATCTGCCGCTTGTCCAAGAACATGTTGACTGGTAGCACTACCTCCAACAGCTCTATTAAGTTTAGGACATCTATAGCCGCTATTTACTTTAATAGGCTTACCATAAGCCTCACGTAAAGGATCTAATATTTTATCCACTAATTTAGTTAAGTTATCCTCAACTTCTTTAGTAGGGGTATTATCTATTTTCTTAGCTGTTGCAGTAGTTGATTTTATCAACTCTTTTATTGTGAAATATTTCATAGCTCGAAAACAGGTTTATCTGGATATCCAGATGTATATGGATATACCATTAATTCATTAATTGATTGTAACTATTTAACTGCTTGTTTATGCTCAAATGTTACTTGCATACACTTAATAGCATATAATTCTACTTCGCTAAAAATTTGACGCATAGTCGAAATAGGTATTTCAATCTCTCCAATAGCATCGTCACATAATACATAAGTATCATGTCCTGCTGCTTCCCATTTATCTACAGCTCGTTCTAGAGCGGTTCTGTCATCCCTATCTTTCCACAATTCTACACCTCCTAAAATAAAGCCGTTTACATAGGTGCTTTCATCATATTCAGTTATACAATCTAATATATATTGTCGAGTTTTTTCTAGATCTGGAACCCAGTTTCCAAGTATTGTATAATCAGAATCGATATACTCTAAGTTATATCTAACAGCATCAGTAGGGGCTGGGGCTATTAGAATAGCCTTATACCCATACTGATTTAAAATTTCTATATTACTAGTAGATATATGTTTATTCCCATCTATAATTACATCTGGGGCATATATCAATTTGCCATTTTCTAGTTTTCCAAAGTCTGTTCTCATATTGTATTAAATTGGTGCTACAAAATCCACTTCACTATCACTAGTCTTAAAAGTCTTAGATACGAAATCGTACATACCTACTTTTGAATCTGATATTCTCATTGCCGGAAGGTAATCTAATATTTCGGATCCATTAACTTTGACTGTAAATTTTCCCATACTTCCTACCATATTTGATGATATTGAAGTGTTTTGATGTGATCCAAATAAATACCATGAAACCATCGGCGCCAGAGGATTGCCTGTATAAACTGTGGCCATATCTATAGGAGATTGATCAGGACTATAATCGTCAATAATCCAACGCTAATTACCTTGCTCTAAAGTTAGTTTAACTCTAGAATTATTAGGAGTTCTTCTGCCGGGAATATTCCCCATTGTACAATATCTCAATTGCCATCTCCAATGATCGGCCGCACCATCCCATAATAACTACATTCCTTCCCATATTCCTCCAGTTGCTGTAATACCTCCAAAAACACACGAATACCCGTCTCTATTAGGAGTAAGATTTTCGATCTCAACCTCTATCTTATATAAATAACTAGGAATAAATCCGGTATTTATATAAGCAGTGCTTGGATTTATAATATATGGCAATTCAACGTATTCATTTGGAAGTGCCTTATGGGAATTTCTCAATAATTGAAAAAATGTTCTTTGAGCTGTATTCATCGTATAATATTAAATATTAAACCATCCGGCTACACCACAACCATTAATTATAGCAACTTGCCACTTTACGTTTGTTAGAGAGAAATCTGGAGTACGTCCGTCAACCCATGAAATACCACTAGTGATAATTGTAGGACTAGTACTTCCAACTGTAAATTCTATCCAATAACTTGTATTCTAAGTAGCGTCATTAATAGATAAATTACTAATATCTCCGCTACTTACATAATGGGTGTTATCTTGAGGTACTATTAAATCTACACTAGAAATCTATACTACAGATTCTTTTAGAGCATAATTCTATAAAGCCGTATCAATCTCTGTTTTAGTATACGTAGTAGTTTTATCAGACTTTGTATCCAGAGCTGTATCAACTTCTGTTTTAGTATATACTGAATCAGCATCTGCTTTAGTACTTAATACAGTATCAACTTCAGATTTAGTATAAGTAGTAGCTTTATCTGCTTTAGCCCCTAGTAGTAGATCTATTTCTGGATCTGTATAGCGAGGTTCTACATATAAACCGTCTTCAGTAATACTTATAGCATTATTTAATGGCACTATATTTACATCCGCACTAACCTCTCCGTCATTCTCTGTAATAGATACAGAATCTGTATCAGCATATGTAGGAAGGACTGCAGTTTCAACATATTCTGCCATAGCTTTTACACTAGGATAATGTTCAGTATCCTCAAAAACTTCTCCTTCATATTCTGACCAATCAGTTACTTTGTGTTCTATTACTTCAAAAATATCGTGGTCTACCAAAGCTCCGAGTTCGTCCCACTGTTCTCCAGTCCAACATACATTCATGCCCCAATGATCTCCAGCTTTATGCCAAGGAGAATCTCCAGAATATTCTTCAATATCCCAGACATCGCCTATTTCTGGAGCCTCTGGATGCAATGCACTTGGAGGAAGGTCGTATTGAGTTTTTACAGATCCTTTAAACTTATATACGCAACTAATTTTAGCTCGAACTTCTTCTTTAAAATCTGCAACATCTTCTTCTGTAGCAGTCATACGATCTTCTACAATAGTTTGTCTAGAATTTAAAGATACAATATTACGTTCATTAGTAGTTACTCTAGTCTTAGTAGCTTCTAAATCATCTTGAATCTCATCTGTTTTTTCTTGCAAGAGTTCAATAGCTTCTGTATTAGCCAGAGTCTAAGGATGATCTGGATTACTAAAATCAACAGTAGTAATTCGAGTAGTGTCGTCATAAGTTTCGGTTATAGTAATAGTATTATCTGCACTAGTAAAAGTTATATCATCATATTTAAACAAATCTTGGATATATACCTTCTTTGGCTTATAGTCATCATCTGCATCATTAATAACTATATAGTCTTTATCATTAAGTGCCTATCTCTTTATAAGTAATTGATAAATATCATCTAAATCTCTATATTCATTTATTCCGATATTTGATCTAACTATATCCTGCTCTGAGGCAGTCCATCCCTTAAGATAGTCATCTTTCTTTAAGTAACCCTCAAGATCTTTAAGAGTTACAGCCCTGTACTAATCCTCTACAGTTAGATGATTAGCACAGGTTGTTTTTTTAATGTTATTTCCGCAATTACAACTCATTACTAATTATTTAATTGCTATTCTAATGTCTAAATACGCTATTCTAATGCTGCTAAATAGCTCTATAAACTTATAGATGTTTGAACGTTCTGTCCACTTTCATCTCCATGATATCCTCCGACTTCTGTTATATATACATAACCATCAGCTGTTACTTCTACAGCATTTTTGCGACTAGTGTTAGCTGTTCCTATACCTATTGAAAATATAGTTTCAGAATCTTCAGTAGAAGGGTGAGAATTATTATATCTACCACAAGCATGCTCTCCGTTATTATGAGCTATAGTTGCTAGGCCCTCAGCATGTGAATAATAGCCATATGCAGTTGTATTGTATCCTTCAGCATGAGCTGCAGATCCTGATGCGGATGTATGGGTTCCTTCTACATGTGCATAGGTATTCGTGGCCTCTGTATTACCTCCTTCTGCATGCGAATAGTCACCAGCTGCGGTTGTTGTATGACCTTCTGCATGCGATCCTACTCCTGATGCTGTTGTATCGTATCCTTCTGCATGCGATGATTGTCCCGATGTGGTTGTATTAGTTCCTTCAGCGTGCGATTGTGCTCCTGATGCGGTTGTACCTGCTCCTTCGGCATGTGATGCTTGTCCAGAAGCAATGGTATTAGCTCCTTCAGCGTGTGATTGGAATTCAGATGCGGTCGTATTAAATCCTTCTGCATGTGAACCGTTGCCAGATGCTCTTGTCTGATATCCTTCTGCATGTGAGCGCAAACCAGATGCAATATTAATAGTACCCTATTGAGGATTAACTCCCTCAACCAATGAATCGGAGCTAGGGTTATATATATGGCCAGTTCCTACGGCAGCAGAAATAATATTATTATTAGAATCTAAAGCTAAATATGTAGAAGGAGTTCCAGTTAAGGGTTCTAATATTTTTCCCTTTCTTATAATAGTGGTATCATCTGTAGTTACTTCAAAAGCATTTTTTGGAGTATTAGCAGTACCACTGCCTATGGAGAATAAAGTACTATCTTCTGTAGAATTATTATAGTATCCAAAAGCAGACTCTTCATCATTAGTAGTATGGAGATGGTTTCCAACTACGACTCCATTATTTCCCTCTACTACATTATTAGTTCCTCCAACTAAAGTGGCGCTTCCAGTAACATCATTTTCCGAGCCTCCAATTATAGCGGAATCTATGCTCTAAACATAATTACTCTATCCGACGACTATACTTCCTTCCAAATTGGCTGCCTGATTATATGTTCCGCCCACTAAGCTGTCTTGTGCTGAGAGCGTGTTCTACTCTCCAAATACTGTATTGTGATAAGATGATCCTTGTATAGTATTTGAAGATCCATTTACAGTATTGGAATTAGCACTCTATTCCAGAACATTTTGATAACCTCCAACTATTGATCCCATAACATGGTCGGCGCTATTCTTAAATCCGACCATTGTAAGATTGGATGAATTCTAAACAGTGTTTGTATCTCCAGCGATTAAAGAGGCCTGCGAGCTGATTGCTTTATTACTAATTCCTTCAATAATGCTACCTGTAACCGTCTTAACAGTATTGCCAATTCCTCCGAGTACCGACCAACTAATGGTCTCAACATCATTATTCTATCCGAAAGCTATGGATTCCTATATATTGGAGAAATCATTTCGATATCCTACGATAACACTATCAGATGGATATATTATTTTATTCCATCGGCCGCCTATTAGAGATCGATATCCTGATGTTATAGTATGTTCACATCCTAATACCATACAATTTTCTGCATCTATTATAGTAGGGACAGAGCATCGTACAGAAACTGTGTTCGGATATTGTGTATGAATTTCATTATATAAATCCGCATCAGATATTATCTAATTATCAAGAGTCATTTCTCGATTATTAGTTACATTAGTGATGGTTGCCGAATGTTGCGTTCCCTCATATTCAAATACTACAGAGGCACCTATCCAGTGTTTACTAGCTCCAGCATGAATTATTGTAGTAGCTATTAACTACGATGTTGGAATTGCAAAAGTTGCTTGTCTATAATCAGATACTGATAATACGGTATTATATTTCCCGGCTATTGAAACAGATCCATTTATAGAATCATTAATATCCACTCTTTGAATATTAGTAGTTAGAGTCTATCCAGATCCTGGAGTAAACTCAAACGGCGACTCAGTTTGAGCAGTTGGACTTGGAATCCAGTCTGCCAAATCAATAGATTGAGATATTCCCTAATTCAATGAAAAAGATCCTAGTTCAATATCTCCATTCATAAAATAAATATCTGCATCAGAAGGCTCTGGAATATCTATAGTAGTATCAGTACCCTAATTTAAAGTAAATGCCCCTAAAGTACGATTGCCCTAAGTAAATTGTATTCGCGAATCATTAACCTCAGTCTGATTAATCTCAATAACTCCAGTTTCAGGAGTGCTTACGATATTTCCCACTATTTGTAGAGAAACATCGTCCTCCTAATCTGCACCAAAATTTTGAACATTTGTATTATTAACTTTAATCTATAATTGCCCGTTATTTGGAACAACTGATTCCTGAGAGTTGATAGTTATAATATCTCCCTAAGATGTAATAGAAGTACCTCCAGATCCCTAAAATTGTATGGTTTTATCCTAACTAGAATTAGCAGAAAATTCTTTAGCTAAAACATTTCCTGCATATACTCGTAAAACTCCGTCATTTACAGTAGCCTAATTGGTAGCTCTAATTGTGATTTGATTATTATCTGCGGGAGTTAACTCTATTCCAGATCCAGCTACTAAATTTAAACTAAAATCCTAAGTTGCTGCAGGCTAATACTAGAACAGCTCCAACCCATTTACTTTTATACTTAATGGAGAGGTTTCCGCTAATCCAGGATTTACTAAAGAAATATTAAGTCCAGACTAAGTTTTAGTTACTACTATATTAGCATCAGTACTTATGTCAAGAGTAGTATCTCCTTCTTGATTAGCAGTAAATTCTGATATAGTAGTTCCTGCAGCTGTTATAGTAAACTTGCCGTCATTGACTCCACTTGTAGAGCCTTCTATAAGAACCACATTATTATCTTCATCTAAACCTAATCCAGCTATTGCAGTAGTATCTCCAGGATTTAAAACCTGTAATTTCTTTATTATAGTTTTATCATCTAAAGTTACTTCAAGAGCATTGTTTCGAGTCTCCTCATCTTCTCCATTTCCTATGGAGAATAAGGTCTAATCGGAAGTTGACTCATTAAAACGACCTACGGCAAATTCTGCATCATTAGTTGTTTTAGTATAATATCCTCCAGCATGTGAGGCTTTTCCTCCGGCTACTGTGTGTATTCCATCAGACGATGAGGCTGCTCCTAAAGCTTTTGTTCGACAACCTGCTGCAAACGACATTTCGCCATAGGCAAGATTAGCCTTACCTATAGCGACTGATAAGTTACCCCTAGCTCCCGCGTTATCTACATCATCGTAGTCAATAAGCTGGGTTCCCCATTCTATGCCGTTTCCATCAGTATATTTTTCCCAATACTGTTCTGCCATAATTATTCAGTTACAGGTTCATCAGAAGTTGGAGTAGCTACTTCTGTAGATTCCTCATCAGAAGTCTCCTCTGTAATTGTTGCTTCCGCTGGAGTTAAAAACTCTGGAATTGGAGGATACCCTTCTTTATAAGGATAAGCAGCTATCATATCTGCATCTCCCAATAATGTAACATCAGCAAGATGTTGTTGAGTTACATCAAAACATTGTTTAGCATAATGTCTGATTTCTTTCAAAATCTGTTTACCAAGACTTACTGGTATATCGATTTTAACGCCATCTGCCCATAAAGGATATGTTTCTATTCCATCAGCTTCAAAATCTTCAAAATCTTGCTACAAAGCAGCTCGTTGATCCTTATCTACCCAAACAGTATGTCCACCTATTTTTACAGCATTAACTGCGTTAGATGTATCATAAGCTCTAATATTAGCTAACATAATATCTCTAGCCTGTTCTACACTAGCTCCAGTAAGTCGGAGTTTATAGATGTCTTCCAAGGTTGCGTATGGATGCTGCTCTCTAAACTCATACATTCTTGCAGATACTACTAAGTATTTGTCAAAGCGTTCTTCCCAATCATAACCTATCTGAGATGCAGGTAAAATCTGTTCTGTCGTGATTAAAGTATTTTCGTGTATATACTACATATATTATAAATTAAGTTGTTGGTAATAATGCTATAAGATCTCTAAGATTATCTGCTGTAAGTACTACTTCATTATTGGAAGAATCCCATAATACTAACTCCCCATTCCAAGTTATAGCAAAGGCATTATGTCTTTGATTATCACTAGTTCCATTTCCTATTATAAATGCGAATCTAGTAGAATCGGATACATTGTATTTTCCAGATACATGCTGATACTATCCAGACGCTTGTGTATAATAGCCCTCAGCATGTGATGCATTTCCCAATGCAGTTGTACCAGATCCTTCAGCATGAGATTGCCCACCCGATGCGGTTGTATTAGATCCTTCCGTATGTGAATTTTTGCCCGATGCAATTGTATTTTGTCCCTCTGCATGTGCATTTTCACGAGTTGCTTGCGTACTATATCCTTCAGCATGTGAATAGCTATCGAATGCGATTGTATTATATCCTTCTGCATGCGATATTTGGCCGGATGCCGTTGTACTAACTCCTTCTGCATGCGAATAGTTACCAGATGCCTTTGTACTAGCCCCTTCGGCATGAGATGCTTGTCCAGAAGCGGTTGTTGTATGACCTTCTGCATGCGATCCTTGACCACTAGCTTTAGTAGACATCCCCTCAGCATGAGAATATGCCCCAGAAGCGGTTGTTGTATGACCTTCTGAATGTGACGTATCTCCAGATGCTGTAGTATGAGCGCCTTCCGCATGAGAATTTATGTTTGAAACAGTATTATCATATCCATTAATTAATGCATTGCTGCTAGTATTTTTATTGTCGCTTCCAACAATAAATCCTAACTAATCAGAATGATTATTCTCCCCCATTATAATAGAAGCTGTAAGCCCCACATTATTTAAGTTTCCTATAATAATAGGCGTATTCAAATATATGCCAGAGTCCTTTGAGGATCGTCTATAATAAAGATATTTGATCTATCCAACATCGCTTGAAGAATATTGTGTAGTTTTCAACTAAAAAGTGTTGGATACATAATTTATATAAGTAATTATTCCTAAAGGAGTTGTAGCTGTACTAGATGGATATATAGCATCTCCAACTTTGAGTTTTTTTACATATTCGGCATAAGACGAAAGTTCAAATAAATAAGCATTTATCTATCTATTCACATTACCTTGAATCTACTCTGAATATTCCTAAATAACATTCGAAACTGTATCTGCTCTCAAAAAATTGGTCTGTAAATCTTTAATATGTTCCATATTAATGTATATAAATTATATCGTTAATTTTTCTAATTAATCCCTAACCAAAAGTTTGGAATATATCACATTTAGTATCCAGCTTAATTAAATTATAATCATCTGAATAATCTTTATACGGTTTATAAGCTCGCCTAACTATTAATTGTTCACTATTCCACCTATTAGTAGGGCGGTTTTGATATTCTTTAAAAACCTTTTCGTAAAATTCTATAAGTTTATCTGTATAACCTATACAGCATCCAGCATTTAGATATCGAAACTTACTATTAGAACAAGCTTTAGATCTATCCCATAACACAAATGGATAATTATTTTTGGAGGCGTTAAAAACTACTCCAGCATTAAAGGATTCAAATTTAGATATAATATCTTTAAATGAGTTGATTACTACATCATATCCATCTAAAATTAACGCATATTTAGTCTTTAATGATTTCAAAGTTTTTAAAATACACTATATTTTATAAGGATTCGTCCATGCCTCATCAGTTGGAATATAGCAATTAATTAAATTTATATTATTCTTTTGAAGCTACTAGTTTAATATACATTTATTATCAGAAGTCCAGATAGATATGATGGCCATATCTTCTGGAACTTCTTCTAATGTATGTTCTTTTATATCTAGCATAATAGATTCAAAATCTTTAGATGCTTTCCCCTAAAAATGTGCTATATTAAAATCTTTATTTAAAAAATTCTTATAGGGCATATCCAACAATTTGTTTAAATCCATGAACATTTGCAATATAATCATAGAGGTTTACATTTGGAACATGTAAAGTTATAGCGTCAGCTCCAGCAAAAGTTACCGAAGATATGCCATTAAATTCAGGATTTGTTATATATACATCAGTCAAACTAGATTGTGCAAAACAATAGGTATCTATACTTGTACAATGGTTTAAAGGTAGGTACAAAGTATTCAAGCTATTAGCATCTCTGAATGCATATGATCCTAATCTATAATATCCTCCACAAATTATTTTCTCTAAGCTTTGTAATCCTTGACAATCTATTGTAATTGCATGATCTGCATCTCTAGTTGGAAATATTATATCTTTAATAGCTGTGTCAGAATTATTTTGTAAACTAGCCAAGTTTCTATCATAAGGATCTGATAAAGTATATCTATAGTACATATAATCTGAGTTATATGTTACTTGTGTCGGAGGTATACTAGCAGTTCCAGTCGGAGTTAAGCCCACATTTAAATTTGATACGGAAGAATCAAGTTCGGTTTTTACAATAATAGTATTGTCTGCATCAATGTTTTGATCAATTGCAAAACAGTCCTAAGACTACTTAATATTATTAAGAGCCCTTTTATCTGGAAACCATTGTTTATTAGTACTAAAAAGTGCTGGGAATTGAGTTAAATATGTATTGTCCCATACCTTTTGTTTAGATATATATCCACTACCTTCTTCATAGAATGTTAGTGTGTGTAAATCCTTAAAAGCTATAGATCCATCCTGTTTAATTTCCAGGGCATTCTCTCCGCCACATCCTATTGAGAATAAAGTAGCTTCAGAAGGAATGCTGCTTTTAGTACTTACATTACCATATCCCGCAGCAAATTCAGCTGGATTATGGACTTTATTGTGCATTCCTTCTACATGTGCATAATCAGCATCACGATATGCTTTATTATCATGGCCCTCCACATGTACTGCTGTAGGTATTCCTACTAAGTCTCCTTCAATTCTGTTTTCAAGACCTTCAATATGAGAATACTTACCCCCCATTTCGTTGGCGAAACCTTCAATATGGGAGCCCTCGGCTTCTTTATTTATAGTATTTCCAATACCCTCAGCATGTGCATATGAAGCTTTTACTGTATTTTCCAAACCCTCTGCATGAGATCCTTCTCCAACTCCAAAGGCTTCTAAATATCCTCGCATATTAACGATAGGAGCCTATAGAGGTTCTGTAAGAGTGATCGTAAAAGTAAAAGTATCGTCTATCTACTATGCAGATTTTGGGACAAACTTATATTGCTAATTATGAGCAATTTTAAAATATCTAGCTCTATTTAATAAATGCACTGCATTTGCTGCAGATATAGGATCCTATAATTGTCCAATTAAGGGAGTTACTGTTACTATAGTTGTATCCTATGTTGCATTAAAACGAAGTGCCAGATGATCCTCACTATAAATAGCTTCTATACGTTCAGGGTGTTCTTCATCCTAAATATGTCTTACATGTTTAATATCGAAAGGAACTGTAGCATATCCAGATTCATATATTTGATTATTCTTTCCTTCTGTGTGTGACCATCTAGCATCAGCCTTTGTATTGTAACCTTCTGCATGTGCATACTATCTAGAAGCCTCTGTTCCACGTCCTTCTGCATGAGAACCATCTTGATAGGTTTTGGTATCAAATCCTTCTGTATGTGAAAAACTTCCGGAAGCTACTGTGTTATATCCCTCAGAATGCGCGTAGTAAGCATCTGCATTTACACCATAACCTTCTGCATGAGATCCCTCACATTCAGCCTTAGTCTGAACTCCCTCAGCATGTGAATTGAGTGCCATAGCTATAGTAGCATAACCCTCAGAATGGGAATTATCTCCTTCTGCGTAAGTAAAGGATCCTTCTGAATGGGCATTAAAACCTTTTGTAGTAGTCTTATATCCCTCAGCATGAGAGTATTCTTGCTATGCAGTAGTAGCAAATCCCTCCACATGAGAACCTTCACCATAAGCTCCTGAATTAATATAAGCAGGTTCACGTATATAATCCTATTGGAGAGTATCGGTTAAAGTCATCTTTACTCTATCTAACACTTCATTATACTCAACGTCCTCAATTACTCCAATAACTTCTCCAGTTTTAGTTAGCAATTGTTTGCCTATATAAAAAGCTTTTCTCTATTGTAGAATATGCTACTCATCTGAGAATACATCAGAACCTCCAAAAACATTTGAGGAGTCTGAAGTTATATATGGATCTCTATTATTGATGATTACTAAATAATTCTCTCCAGCAATTCCGCTAACTTCAAAAAGTTTAACAGCATCACCTTCGCCTTCTGCGTGTGAGCCATAACCTGCTGCAGTAGTTTGAATACCTTCTGCATGAGAATTATCTCCAGAAGCCACTGTAAAAGATCCCTCACTTGATGAGGCTCTACCAGATGCCTGTGTTACAGATCCTTTAGCATGAGACAATGTACCGTTAGCCTCATTTCCTCCATAATTAACTAAGCGAAGTCTTAGTGTATCTGGATCAACTTCTGCGTAGAATCCTTCAGCTATACTATAATCATCCGAATACATATAACCTTCGGCGTATATCTACATAGTATTACTAGCATCAGTATGAACAGTGATGTTTTGAAATCCCTCTATATTAGGATTTACATTGATTAAATCACATTTAGTAGCAAATACTCTCTAAAGCTCCGCATAAAATATATCTAAATCATCTACATTAATGAATCGTGTACTCATGATTATTGTATTTTAAAGTCATAAATAACTGGCTGTAAATCATCTATAGTAGCTTCTGAACCTGCATAAGTAACAATTATTCGTCCGTCTCCAAGTTCTAAATATGTATTCTGTGGACTCTCTCCGCCATCGTAATGTACATATTCGCCATTTCTAAATATTTGCCAATCATAAGTATAGTCATCTAAATTGGCGATCTTAGTAACTTCACTACCCTAATATTGTTCTGAAATCTTGGTAACTGCCCAAGTAGTTTCTGTACGACTCTTAAATACATTCTCTACTACTATAGTAAATCCAGATATAAGAGGACGAGGTTGTGGGCCTATTTCACAAATTTCAGTATCTTTAAATATGTTTAAAATCTCTTGTGGAGTAGCAGTAAGAGCTCTCAATGTAAGTTTCTTAGGCCTATAATCATCATCTGCATCATTTATTACCAATACATCTTCTTCGTTTGGTATAAGTTTTTCTGGAAGACTTTCTATATCATCCAAATGCAGGTTTTTATTAGAGACTTCTTTAAGATCGTCTCCACAAGCCTAATAACAAGAATCAGTGTTACATTTTCTTAACATTCTTAATATATTTATTAGATAATATCCTACTCTTTATCACAATCACAATCATCGGGTTTAATAATAGGATCAATCTCTGCTTCTCCGCCCTACTTATTTTCAGGAACATATTCAGGCTCTTCACAACATTCAATCTGTTGTTCTTTAGCTCTGTATTTTCTGCAGAATCCATTACACCCTTCAATATCTTCTAATAAAGCTTCGGCTTCTTTAAAACGTCTCTACTGTATTAAAAACTATACTGTCTAAATAGTAGCCCATAAGAAATCCCGCCTATAAATTAACTCCTTTAAATCAGGATTTAGCCGAAAACATTCATTTATATCATATTTTAATATCTCTTTGCACAAATTTATATAACATTTCCATAAGAAACAAGTTGAGAAATAGTTTCCAATACTTTTAATTACTGTAGTATTTTTAGTCAAGGATTCTACAATTAGATTGTCAGCATCTATTTCAAATATTTCCCCATTCTTGTATCTATAGAAAAGTTCCCCATCTGTAACTATAATAGATTTAAAAGTTTTTAAAATGGGATCTCGCGCTAAAATAAGTTCTTCTAGCCACTCTTTAGATGGCATAACTATATGGTGTAAAGTATACCAACCATCCACACGCAGCTATGTAATAGCTTCTACAAGAGAAGCGTTCTAAATATGACTAGTTATAATTACATCTGAAATTTCGTAGGAATCATCAGCTTTATTAAGTAATAGCAAATCTACTGTATATGTATCTAGATATTTAAAACGATTTTCCTATTGAGGATTTCTAGGATCTAAATATTCTCCCTTAGCCTCAGTCAAATCCTATATAATAAGCTAACACTGGATTCCCTGACATAAGTCATAGTATGAATACATATATTATAAATTTTTTAAATATTCTAGAATAAACTATCTATTAGTAATGTTACAATTAGATTTTATAAAAGCTAATAAATCCAGTAACTCAGTTAAGTCTGGCCTATATCCTCTATGTAACTGTCTTACTTTTTGTTTATAGAGAAATATAGCATCATTTTTTAAATCAGCGATTGCATCCACAGGCAGTAGTATTATTAGTTACAGATTTTAAATCTTTACAATATTTAGTACAATTACTAAACTTTTCTAAATAACGTTGTGCCTCATAGTATTGCCCGATCTCTGCAAAATGTTCGACTATATTCAATGCCATCTATAAATAATCTCGTTTAAATCGAGTTTGTATCATAGTCTATTCTTCAATAGATTGAATCTACCCGCAGCCACATTGAGGCATAATTTTTGGAGTTTTATTACAAACACTAGAATTTATAGTCTCTAAAAATACCTATTCAGTATAATTGCCGAGACAATTACATAAAGCAGCAGTTATAAATATATTCTACTATGTAAAAGCTATAGTAGTACGTCCACATACTTCATCTAAAAAATTGCATAGAGATATTTCCACAAAATCCTCTCCATCAAATTCAAGGATAGTTCCGGAGTCAGATAGCACATAAATATAATCATAATATTCTAACATATCTTCTTTAGTGTTAACTATTCCAGATACTACATCTTTTCTAGAAGGAAGTTTATCCCACCAACTTTTAGTTGGTAGGATAATATGAGATAATTTATAATAACCGTCTGAGAGTTTGTCAAACTTAACTTCCTTACTTCCAAATTTATGAGTATTTACAATAGACTTACTAACTCCATTCTGAGTCGTATTAATCTATTCTAAATAATCTATACTTCCAGTATCAGAATATTTCCAGGAATCATATTTACCTATCTAAGATCCTGGATGTGTATATTCAGTAGTATCTATTACAGATATAGAATCATTAGTAGGCCACGCTATAATTACATTTACTTTCATCGCTCGTTTCTAATTTGGTCATTATAAGGATTGCCATCTCGAAGCTGCTCTAACTCAATCTAAGTACGATCTGTATCGTTTTTAGCAGTAATCTATTTATAAGTACGTTCTGTCTCAGCTTTATACATTTCTATCTGTAATTCGCGCTCCATTTTATCTCTATCTAATTTAAGTTTATCCGCAGCCTATTTATCCAAAGCTCCCTAAGCCTATTTAAGCTGTTTTTCGAGTTGCTTAGTTTGTTCCTCTAATTGTTGGACTTTCTATAAAGCCTATTGTAATTGGTCGTTTTCCTGCTTCTTTTTGCGCATAGATTCTTTCATACGTCTCTTTACATCTGAAATACTTTTAGAAGCTAATGTATCAATTATTAATTCTGGCTCTAAGGTATTACTCTAAATGAAATTAGGGATAAGAGTCTTCAACTATTCTACGTCTTTAGTAGCATCTGAACTACTTGTAATATGAATATCATAATCACTTATAGTAAAATATTCTGGCAATGCTGTAAATACTTTAGACTCTCTATCTCCTAAGATAAGTACTCCAGTTAATCCGGATTTGAAAACTATCTTAGCTTGATTTAATGCGTCTAATATAATTTCCTCAGTAATAGTATCCATTTGTTGATACCATTGTTTACTAATTATATAAGAATTATTTACACTAGTCTAAACATTAGTAACTGCGTCACGCTATTGTATTCCATTTAAGCGTTCTCTAAATACTCCTGTAATAGAGGAGCAAGTATTCTCAACAGCATCAATTGCTAATTGAATAGCCTAAATTGCATCTCCTCTGACGGTATCATCGAATCCATTATATATAGTATTTGGAGCAACTCCCCCTCCGATTCGTCCTTCCTAAGAAGAATCTAATAATCCTATTCCTCCCTTCTTATATGCAATCCATTTTTGTAAGCGTTCTGCTAATTCAGTTCCTAAAAATTTAGGGAGCGTAGATACATCTACCCAATCTCCAGTTCCTCCAGAATTAGCTATTAAGTTATCTCTATAAAAATGGAGTAAATCATATTTATCCTATAAAGCGGCACAAGCTAGCACCATAGAATAAGGTTCAGAATCTCTATTGACAAAATACAATCCATTTACAGATAGTGAACAATAATTAGGATTATCATGGCTTCTAACTACAGTATCATCTAATCCAGTTAATATATAGATGCTCTCTCCAATTCTAGTAGTTTTATATCTTTGCATTACAAAGTGTTTGTCTGTTTCTAGCCATTCTACCTCATACACAGGAATCAATTTATAGTTAAATCGTTGATTAATACCTGTAGGATATCCTGGAATAGCAACTTCGTCTCCCGCTTTTAAACCTTCGGTAGATGGAAGTCCCTGACAATCTGTACTGCTTCTAACATAGTAACTTTGAGTATTAAAAGAATCATGCCAAGCATCTTCAAGAAGTTCTCTATCCGATTTAGAAATCTGTTTTCCATAAAGGTTTAAAATCTACGATTTAGTCATCCATTTTCTAATAACTACTCGATAAGAATCTTTTACATATGGAGACTCTGGATTTCTATCAATAAAAGTATTTAATGGATTTAAAATTTCTATAACTACATTATTACCTCCAACAGAAGGCTTTGTTCTATAAAAATTATATCCAGTAATTAAAAGATCTAGTAATAAAGTTTTTAACTTATTTTTAAAATCAGTCTCTCTAGACTGCATTAAATAGTCAACAACATGTTGGGCGCTGCTTTCATATTGAGAGATAAAATCCGATTGTAGAGTTTCTATTAATTCAGATAACTCCTTTCTTATTAAAGGATCTTCAATAGGTTTTGACTACTACTAATCACCTTGTTCCATTTCGGACTTAATAGATTCTAGAATCTTACTATGTAAGCGCTCCAATAAAAATTGCTAAACATTTTTAGCTATTGTAAACTATTTCTCTCTATTTATTTTACTAATTGTCTCAGAATCTTTACAGGTTACTCTAGGTAAGATTGGTGCTCCTAAATACTCCCCGATTAATGCATCTAAATGTTTTCGTATTAACGGAATAAATTCTACAGAAGTAGGGTTTCCTATTCCATAGTTTTCCTCCAAATATCTAAACTATTCTGCATCACGTTTTCCATTATAATAATTATAGGCTTTCTATAATTCATATTTAGGATAAACTAATTCTGTGATAGTTTTATTTGTAAAATCAATTAATTCGTCATCTGTCATGGCATCCACATTTAGGGTTTACAGGACAAGTATCGGGCATAGTACGTGTTCCTAAATAGAAATGTATCGTATCCCAATCTCTGTCTAATAACTCTTGTTCAAAATATTTTATAAAAGTTTCGTCGTCACACTAAGCTGCGATATATATAGGTTTATCATCCACATTCATACCTAAACGAACACTTAATCCTTGCGGCTAAAGTCGCTCTACTCGTAATGTGCCTATATATTCTTTACAATATACCTTTTTAACGGTATCTAGGATCGCTTGTTCTATTTCTGGTATAGTCATATTCTGGAAGCATATTAAATTTAGGAGCATTCATCTAAGTTTGTTTAGGAATGACTCCAAATCGTTTATATCCATGTTCATCTATATAATAGCCTATATCCTAAAATTGTTTAGCAGTCTCTGATTCCACATCTGTTGGAGCAATACCTGTTAATTCTTCATCGGCAAGTTCTGCCATACCCATAGCAGCTATTATATCGAATTTACCTTTATTCTCGTCTGTGTATCTATTTAGTTGGTCTAACATTTCTGGAAACCATATCTAATCACAGTAATCTTCTACGTATGCGGCAATTAAATCTGTCTGATGTGAGATTACAGCTAAACTGGCTGGAGTTCCAATAGCATTACTTACTTTTCTAGTTGAGGCTTCTGGATAGGTGGCTCTAGGTCTTCTCATAAAATAATTAATTAATCCTCTACCTTTTGCCCAGTTTACCATAGTTAAACGTGTTGCTTCTATATTAGCCCTACAATTATAATACTTCATAAGGAGTATAGCTTTTTTATATGCATCTCGTTCATCTCCAGGTCTATCCATATAATATGCTACATATTTAGGCTCCTACATTCCAAACGCTCTTTTCTTAATTACTATGCAGAATTTAGATGGATCCTTAGTATATTCAGAAGTTTGATCAGATCCAATATCTATAGAGTCGATACCTGCTACATATAAATCACGTTTTTCCTAATAAGTAATTCTATTACCTTCACCATCTTCATGAGAACCTTCCCATATTGGGTGTTCTATAATATGTATTTTTCCAGCACTGTTTGGAATCCATGTAAATCCTGTAATATCCTATTCAGTTCGTTTACTTCCAGAAGTATATATCGGATTTAATTCTCCGACCTCTTCTTCAGGGCCTTCTTGAAATAATTTAATTCTAGTAATCTAATCAGTGATTAATACCTTATTAAATTTATTAGTTCCTTCCAAAGCCAGAGCCTCATCAGGAGTAAAACAGAACTCTGCACATTTAATAACATAAGCGGTAGGATCTTTCATAGCCTTAGCACGTTGGCTATCTAAAAAAGGTTTAGTTAATGTTGGATCACACCATCCACGTTCATCTATATATCCAGGCTGATTTACAATTGCGTATGCTGGAATAAAGTATGCTGTAATGACCTCCTCTTCAGTTGGAGTAAATTTATGTTTATAAGGAAGTGCTCCATAAGTATCTGGATTTTCAAAAGCATCTGCAAGACCTTCAAGAGCTGGTCCATTATCTCCTCCTGTTCCCCAAGCTAATCGTATGCCGAACTTAGCTCCTTGAATACCTACTAAAGCTTCTCCTTGTAAATAAGCTTTCTTCCAATTAGGCCAAGATCCAGACTCCTCGTATAATAAAATATCAGTACGATCACCACGGATTTTACTAGGCCTATCTGCATTTATTCCTATAATTTCAGACATCCATCCTGACTCAACTTCCTGTCCATCTATAATTTTAATAACAGAAGCTCTTTTATTAAGTTCAGTATTTTTCTTTTGTCTAAGTTTAAAGAATCCTCCATCAGTATGGTCATTACAGAAGTCCAGTTGCTTATTTACCTTATTCATAGTAGTAGTAAGATAGTTATCCTTCTGAGCAGCAACAACTGATCGAGAATCTCTTCTACAGTTATAGGTATTAGCTACTATGCTTGCAGCAATTTCACTAAATCCCACACCTCTGGCTTTTAATCCTATTGCATCTTTTCTAAGTCGTTTACATAACTCTACATAATGAAAATATTCATATTGAGCTACAAAGAAATTTGGAAAAGATTCTTGACGACCACCTCCGGCTTTATCTGTAGAAGTTAAATCCGAAAGTCTATAATAATTAAGAAAATAATACTAATCACCTGTTATAGTATACCCATTTACAGTATAACCGTCTCGACATCTTCTATACTCTTCATTCCAGAAATCTGCATAAGCCTTTGTTCCAAACTGATATTGAGTATAATGTCCAGTTCGTTCATAAGTAAATCGAGCTTCTTGAAACCATTTTGGATCAAAATCTAATCCGTGTTTACCGTCTATAGGTCGATACCCAGTTAATTCATAAGATAGATTTCTATCGAAATATTCTATAGGATCTGAAATAGGAATATCCCAACGTCCTTCTCTAGACTCTTCTTTCAATTTCTATACTTCCTATCGAATCTCTTTTAAATCTCGATCATGAGCTTCTTGAGCTATATCAATAATTTTCTAGATTTCATCTGGAATCTATATTTTTTTAGGACGTCCACGTTTCTTCTTCTATTCCATAATAATTAATAATTTGTGGGAGTAAATCCTTCAACAGCTCCACCTCTCAATGATGAAGTTTCTACCATTTCTTTCTTTACTTGTGATTCCAATACCTTCAAACTATCATTCATTTTAGAAAGATTATCTATCTCAGTTTGGAGATCTTTAACTTTCCAAATAGGTTTGCCAGTTTGTTCATCACGTTCTTGAGGATCTACATTTCCAAAATAGTCAATTATTCTATCTACTAACTGTTGTGCAGAGTGCAATGCACGTATAGAGCGATTGCTTTCTTGCAACGCTCTATACTTTCTGCATGCAGCTCTAAAGGTTGGATCATTAAATTCTTCCTCAGTGAGTCCAGAATCTTTAAGAGCCTCTTGATGACGCTCCTATTCTGAATAATTTGCATATACTGAATTCCAATCTAATGCCAACCATATATATTTAAATTCTTTAAACGCACGTAGTCGTTTAATTCCTTTAGGATCATCTGTACAGATATTTCTTCCAAACTCCATTAAAGCAGCAAATTCTCTTGTTAATAAAATCTCTGCTTGCATTAATTCAACATTACCTGTAGCATTATCATATTGAAATATATGTAACATAATTATTTAATTTAAATTATTGTCCTTTTGAAGGCAGCTTTAGTTTCGCCGTAGTCTCTTTCTCCTTTTCAGCTGCTCCTTTTATAACTCCAGTTGTTAATGGGAACCATCCTGCATTAAAAACATGAGGAAAATATTGTTTAAGTGATGGGACCACTTCTTTAGCCTTTTTTGCCAGACTTCTAGATTTAGCCACTTTTCCAATTCCCCCTAGTCCGAAAATTGAAGCGACATCTCCAACAGCGCTTATAGCTCCAAGAAAAGGTTCTCCATTAGAAAACTCTTTATACGTTCCATAGAAAGGAAGGGCTGTAGTATAATCAGCTCTTCCGCCTTCTTGATGCTTTTTAACACGGCCTCCACATTTATCTACTGGAAGCATTTTGCCGTCACCATTCATATAGTATTCTTTTCCATTCTTTATAATAGGAGCTCGGCCCGCACATTGGTCCTCAGTTAAATGTGGATAACGCTTTTTATTTTTGGCTGTAGTTTTCTAAATAGCTCTGGGCACCTTGCCTCCTTTTTTGTATCCCTGTATAGATTCTAAGTCCTCATAGAATTGATCTAATATAGGAGCTACTTCTTCTTCTGAATATTGTCCAGACATCAGCTCGTCTAAGAACGATACAGCCTCTTCTTCAGAAAGTCCTTGAGCATCCATTAACCAAGATATAAACTGAGTCTGCAATTCTGCAGTTTCATCGAAAGCACCTTCTTCCACCATATCCAGGGCTCCGCCAACTTGAAGTCTTCTTAATTTATTAACATAATTAAGTTTAGCTCCAAAAGCTGCTACTTGAGCCTGAGTCTGTTGTTGTGATTGCTGCATTTCAGCAATGAACTGTTCATACAGAGTTTGAATCTGCTCAGTAGCTGCTTTTCTTTGCTTAGGATCCGAATTAGGATTCTCAGCGATTTGCATTACTTGTATTAATTTCTCCTTTGGAATATCCTTAGATTCTGCCCAAGCTAAAAATGCTTTAGTTAATTCTTCCTTCTCTTTTGGAGAAATATTATTTTGATTTTTCATAGCCCCACCTTTTTGAAATCTAGTTATAGGAGTGCTATAATCAAATGGAGATTTAAGTATTCCTCCACGTGCCTTTTTGTCGATATATCCATCCATATTTCCATCAGTATTTGTATTAGTATAATAATATCCCCAAGCTTTGCCTTCTGCGGCTTCTTTAGATCTTAAATATTTTTCAATGTCTCTACGTAATCGTCCGCGATCATAAGCTCCAAGTCGTCCTCGTACTCCAAATGTATTATATAATCTGGCTAATACTTCGTCTCTTTTCTCTACAGAACTTAGATCTTCATCCTGCGTATATCCTAAAGATTGACGCAGTACTCGGCCAAAGTAATGCCCACTATTATCCGAGCCTGTAGTGGCTGCATCTCTCATAAGTGCATATAAATCTAAATCTCTTGTTGGAACATTCCCAACTTTTTGTCCCCTTTTTAATCCATACCCCTTATTATTATAAACGTGTGTGTTCATATAGTTCTTTCCAAAATGTCTGGAACCATACTAATCGGTATAATTAAATGGTGTTGTATATTGAATAGTTTTTCCAGTAGGAGTTACTGTTGTAGAAACCTCAGGAGTACCAGTCTTCTCATCAGCTGGACCTCCTGTAGGTGCTGGTTCGGGAGCTTTAAATACAGAGGATGTAAACTTAGTTACTGGAATATCATCACCTTCATTTGCATCCTCATAAGTTATAGATCCATTGTCACCCCTAGTCACCTTAACAGCTCCAGAAGTAAGCAGTTTTATAAAGTCATTATCCAAAACTCCAGAAGCAACCCGTTTAGTAGACCAATCCTTTGCAGATTTTAACAAAGCGTTTCCGGAAGTATAATTTAAATGTCGCTATAATTCTGCAAGTGCATCAACTCCTTTCTGCATATCAGCATATTTCATATCGCCTCCAGCTGTAGCAAATAAGTTTGGATCAATTCCATACTCTGCTAATTTAGCCCTCTAAGTGTCGTCGAGATTCTCCAAAAATTTTCGATTGGCCTGAGATTTAGCATCATATCTCTCTTTCATAGTCTTTCCATATTGTTTTGCATTATAATCCCAATATGTACTACCTGTTTGTTCTTGTTGTGCCATACTTATTTAATTTTAATTAAATCCTTTGTATTAAAGACAGCTTCCTGTAATTGTCCAGATGTAGTAAACCATCTACATCTAATTCCCTTTAATACAGAGGCTGCATCTTCATCTTTTAAATGTTTAAATAATAAGGACTCCTTTTTCAAAACCATCATAGTAGGTTTATTAGGAATATCCTATTTTAATGTTACCAGATCTCCTGGCAGAAAGTAAATTTTCTCTTCCATAATCATAAATTTTTAAACCTCTCTGTAAGACCTTCATTAGCTACTGCTATAATACTATGTTCATTTACTAAAACAAATCCTTGTTTATAAAACGGTATAGGTGTTTCAGAAGGTTTTCTCCACATTACTACATCGCCTTCTTGAATGTATTTGGCCATAGGTCCGGCCTCAATTACAGTTCCGACATGAATAAATTGTTCTTCTTCCTCGTATTCTCCAGTTTCATGACTTTTATATACAGGCCTCTGTCCCCCAAGATCTACTATAATATTACCTTCTTTCTTAATTCTCTGGAAAGGGTTTTCCTCAAAAGGCTTAATAAGTATTCCTTCATATAAAGGTTTCAATTCGATTTTAGATAGATCTGACGCAAGTAGCTCTTTATATTGTTCCAGCAATTGCGCATGTTTATCTAATTTTTCTACATACTCATCAACCTGATTATTAAATTTAGAGGCTGCCTCAGTTTTAGCCAAATCTTCTAAGGATTGTGCATTTACTGCAAACTGCAACCCTCCAGATTCTAATCCAGTTATCGACTTAGCTAATTTCTCATTTTGTGTCTGGATTCCTACGGTGGAATCAATACCATTAATTCTTTCTATCATACTTACACATTTTTAACATTACCATTTTTTTGCAGGACAGTGGTTAGATAATACAGTAGTCTTTGCTTTTAATCTACATCCACAACCTTTAAAGTATCCAGGTTTTTTGGATACACTAACCTGATCTGTAGTTGGATCTAAATATAATCGGGGATTACAACGTCCTCCTAATTCATTTAAAAATAGGGGACATTTTTTACAAATCTCCATACGTTCCGATGCCACATCTTTATTTTTTCCTAACAACTCATTCAAATGTCCTTCTGCAATATCCTTAACATTTATTTCCATAATCATAAAATTTAAAAAGAACAGAGTAAATTAATACTCTATTCTTTTATATTTACTTTCTTGTTGTTCATGTATAATCTGTTTTTTATAGAAAAGTAACATTCTTTCTACTTCTTTCTTTAAATATTCTAGATGATATATATGTTGTTCTCCTTCATGATCAAAATGCACTATAATTAAATCATCTATTACAAAATCTGGATTTAATTTCTGAAGCATCCATGCGTATGTGGAAAGCTGCATGGTGTAGTGATAAAAATTACAGTCTTCTAGATTATTTAGAGGATACTTCATTTTAACTGTTTGTTTAGTTTTTGTGTCGAATCCTCCTTTTAACTTAATTTCTTTATTGGTCTTATAATCTACAATAGTAATGTGATTTCCATTCTTTATTAGTAAATCAACTTGTCCTGCAATTCTTAATATTCCATCAGGAGATGTTCTGGATATCAAATATTCTGGATATACTCCATTTTCTAGATCTAATGCTGTCCTGCCTTGTTCACAAGTAAACTTTCCTCCGATTCCAAATCTTTGAAGATTTACATTAGTTCCCATCTTATACATGGAGTGTTCTAACTCAGCGTGGATTTTAGTTCCTCGTTCGCAAGCTTCTTTATTAGTGGTCTCCCATTCATCTAGAATATCTTGTTGGGCCTTATTAAAATCATTATCAGTAATCTCGTACAAATCTAATAATTCTTTAGTTATCTTTTTAGAAGATAGTAAAGATTTCTTTTCAATCTTCCAACTTTCTGCAGGAATCAGTCGTTCTAAAGCTTTATATCCACTCCAAAATTCCTTATCAAAAGGTTGACCGAATTTTTCTATTAAAGTAGTTACTGATATATATTCTCCACCATCTTTTACATTAACATATTTATGAGGGCCCTCATAGAAGGCTACATCCCCATTAATTTTGTCATAATCATTATTCATAATACTTATTATTAAATGGTTTATTTATCTTATCTATATTTAAATATTGTTATAAATTTTTAATTCGATGAATACTCTGGCGCATACTATGATTTATCAATCATAAATATGTCGCATAATTGTAATTTATTAAATTCTACAAATATAGATTTAATTATTTTGAACTATGCAAATTTAATTATAAATTTGTAATAATCAAAATAGATTCATATATATATTAATATAAACAAAATTAAAGCTATGAAAAATAATTTTATAGAGTATTTACATAAATATTCCTCTGGAGGAAAATCCCCCTCAATACATATAAAAAAGAAAAATGAGGGTAAATTTACTCAATCTGCTAAAGAGCATGGCATGGGAGTATAGGAATATGCTCAATCAGTATTAAATAATCCTAACGCCTCTGCACTTCAAAAGAAGCGGGCTAATTTTGCACGCAATGCAAAGGTATGGAAACATAAAGATGGTTCGGCAATGCACACCTTTACTAACCCATATCAAGAAGAGTATTCTGCAAAGAGTCATGAGCCTACTTATGATATGGGAGAATTAGCTCCAGTATATGTTACTGCTAAAGCGACTCCAGAAGAACGTAATAAAGCTCAATTAAGAGCCAATGAATAGTGGAGACAATATCAAAAAGATTATACTGAATATTAGACAGCAAAAAATGCTGCAGAACTAGCTCAATAGCAGCGTGAATTTAATGCTCATATTCATAAAGGAATGAATGAAGCTGGAGAGGTTGTGGGTACATTTTTTCCTATCCCAGGAGTAGCAGGACTTCCATTTTTAGCTTAGACTGTTAAGAGCCCTGCCGCAAAAATCGCTCTTAAAATGGGTACGGGGGCTGTTAAATCCGCCGCTAAAACTGCAAAACCTATTGTAAAGAAGATCATAAAGCCATTGTCCACATTTGGCGAATTCAGCTGGAATCCAAGTAAGTATACTAGAGATTTCTTAAGTTCAATGGTTAAATACCCAATTAAAAAAATTGCTGGAGCAGAGAGATTTGAGAAAGTTCTTGCAAATCCAGTTACATAGGCAGTTTCTAAAGCAACTAAGTATGCAGCAAAAGCTGCAGATACTGGAGTCCATGCACATAATTATGCTACTGCAGCTAGTGTGATTAACGATAAACTTCATGGTAGATAGAATTGGATCTCAGACATAGACGAATCAGGAGAGACTTACTACTGGCCACTTTTTGGAACAGCATAGGCTGCCTTAGCCACATTTCCACTAACTAGAGGAATAAAACAAATATCAGAGGTTTCTAAAAGACTTCCGATTCCTTATGCAAAAACTCCAACACCTATTCCGCAGTTTAACTATGAGATTAAAACTTTTGGTCCAGCATATGGTGGGGATCCAGTATCACAATGGATATTTGGAGATGGTGAAGATGAGGCATCAACAAATTCGACATTTGAAAACAAGTAATAAATATATAATATGAAAAAAGAAAATTCTAAATATACGGTCACTCCTGAGGGACAGTATAATAATGGAGTTGTATATAGGACTCCTGAGGGACAGTTATACGATACTTCAGACTAGACATATTTGATGTCTCCTTTATAGGATGTAGTTGTTGAAGCTACAGCTTCTCCAGAGACGAAAAATAGAATGCAGTTAGAATACAATAAGAAGTGGCAAGACTGGCATAAATAGTATTAGGATTGGTGGAAAAATTATAAAGCCGCAGAAAGTAAGGCTGAGTAGTCAGATATGAATAATTATGTTCGTAAAGGTATGGACGATTTCGGGCGAAATTACGTTTTTCCTGCAATGACTACTGCTTTAACTGCTGGACTTCCAGTAATTTCTACAGCCGGAAAAGCTGCAGAAGTTCTCTGGAATCCTGCAGCTACTATAACTAGTAGATTTGCAAATCCATTAATAAGAGGTGTTGGTAAAGCTGCTGATATAATTGGAGTACATCTTCCAGTATATAGAGAAACTGCTGCAGATATTGTGAGTAAAGCTAGTGGCGAAAAAAATTGGTTTACAGATTAGCAAGGTAATTTCGATCCATTCACTACTGCAGAGACTGTACTCGCTCCATTCATAGGAGCAGGAGCAGTTAAAGAGGGAAAATTGATGAGAAGAGCTATTAATGGCGCTTCAAACCAATTATATAAACCAATTCTTAGAGTAGCTCCAGAAAATCCCTCTAAAGGTTTTGAAGTATAGAGTTTTCCGGGATATTAGTTAAAAGGATTAATGAAAGGAAGTTAGTTGGAAAAACAGCTCTCTAAAACTGGAACTATTAATATTAATTAGTTAAATGCTTATTTTAATAAAGCATCCCAGGTAGAAAGAGAAATCGCTAATAAAGTATTAAATGAAAAATTTGCTGGACAAAAAACTATTGATTATAATTAGTTTAAAAAAGCTGTTTAGGATGAATTAATTGGAAGTTATACTAGAGTTCCTTAGACTAAATATGCCGATTATGGAATGAGTGGAATTGGATTTGACGGCGATATAAAAGTTCCAAATAATTTTTCTGGATATATGGAAGTATTGGATTATAAATTTCCAGGTAGATTTTAGAGAAAAAGTTCTGTTGAATTTTTAGATACTGAAACAGGGTTATCAGTTACTCCATATAATTTTCATGATTATGATAATAGTGTAATAGCAAAATTATAGAAAGATAGAGTTACAAGAAATACATTTACTTTTGAATCTCCTAGGATTCCTGTTGGAAATAGTAAACATTATGATGCTACTACATTGGGACATTCTAGAACATATACTACTCCAGATGATCCTAATACTCTACATGTAATGGAAAGTCAGAGTGATTGGGGACAAGCGAAATTACCAAATTACGCTGGAAGAAACTATCTTACTGTTGAAGAGGGGGCTACTCATTTTTTAAATAAAATGAAAAGATTGTTTGGAAATAAATATCCAGAAGATACAGAACAATATATAAATCTTTATACTGAAGGGGGACAAGACGCAGCAGCTAGAGGAAAATATTCTAAAGAATTTATTAAAGGCCTCGTACATAAATGGAAATATTTAGAGAGCCAGGAAAATCCACAGGCTATTATAAGACTTACAAAGATGAAAGATGCTGAAAATGCTACACAAAGAAAATATTTACACGATAATTATTTACAAAGACAGCTTCAAGAAAATCTTAGATATGCTGCTGAGAATGGTTAGACTAAAATGCGTTATCCTACTTCTGAAACTGCTGCCAAAATTGAGGGATATCCTAAACTGTGTCGAATGAACGATGTTGGTAGAGCTAGAGTAGAAGAAATAAAGGCATTAGAAAGAATGCATCATCAAAGATTTCCAGGTGATTATGAGTCTGATAAATGGCGCGAAATACAAAATATGAAAGAAGAAATAAGTCATAATGATAAATATTTTGATTTTGGTTATGCTCCAGCGTATAGAACTATCCTTAAAAAATATGAGGACTTTCCAAAACTATTTTAGAAATTATATAAAGGACAGGATGTTAGAACAGTTACTGATGCTAAAGGAAATACTTGGTATGAAGTAGATGTTCCTAAAGGGTACTTAAATAGCGAGTGGCAATTTAAATCTGGAGGAGTTATGAAACATAATCCAATATCTATAAAATATAGTAATAAAATTAAATAATAAATATATGAAACAGTTGTTATTAAATAATAAATCTAATAATTTTTAGACTGTTCCGAAGATTCCAAAGCCTCAATCTATGCCCAAAACTTAGGTCTATTTAGGTCTAGGGGGAAACTATAATTTAGAAAACGGCGGATATTCTAATGCTAATTTTTATATGCATCCTACTATATCTCATCAATTTGATAAAGGTTGGGGATTATCAGTATCTCCTGGAACTTTTGTGCATAACTCAGTAAAATATCCTGGAGGACATTTCCGCCTTACGGGATTTCTTCCAGAGCACTCAGTTACAGTATCAAAGTCTTTTTAGGAGGGTGGACAGTTCAGAAGTATATTAAACAAGGTGTATAAATCTAATGCTAATTTTGCTAAAAGACTTAGAGATCCGTATAGAAAATTTATCCCAGATTGGGCAACAGATGCTATAGCTACTCATAAAATGAGTGTAGGTACTGACGAGAATGGTTAGTCGTATATTTATCCAGAAGTTCAAGAGATAAATGGAAAGCTCGCTGATTTTACTAGACCTCCATATAATAGGTGGGCAGGAATGATTAGTGCTGAAGAACATGGTGATACTATACATGTTCCTACTGTAAAAGATGGAGTAGAATTCACAGAGAATTATAAAAAGTATTTTCCAAACTTTCAAACAGGAGGAGAAATAGAATCATATAAATATGATCATGGAGGACCTTTCCGTATTCCTAGTACTTTTAGTCCTAGTAAGACTAAAGAATGGATTAAATATTGGTATTCAAATAGAAGCCCATAGATATAGAAAAATATAAAAGAGGCTCGATCTACACAGGCTTAGTGGAATAAGTAGATGAATACTATTAATACTTACAAATGGTATCAATCTCCAAAATATTTGCCTCAAAAAATTAAATCTAAGGCTAGTAAAAACGATTTTGATGATAGACGGATAAATGGAATGACACTCCCTGATTATAAAACAATATATTTTAATAATCCAACATATCCTGGAAGTTCTATATAGGTACATGAAGGAACTCATTCATAGGAACCTAAAATCTAGAAGGCCATTATTCCTAGACATATAAAATTAAAATCTGGATAGTATAAAGATAGTTATTACGATGATCCAGATGAAATTAATTCTAGAGTAATGGAATTTAGGTATATAAATAAATTAAATCCTAAAAGAAGATATTCAATAGAAGAAATAAGGAAAATGAAAGATGAAGGAGATGGAGGAACATCGTGGCCAGGAGGAAAACGGCCTTTAGATATTTTAAATAGATATGATGATTCTACCTTGTTATATCTAATAAATGGTTTAGCTTATAACAATAATTATAAAGATCCAGATATACAATATACAAAACAGCCCGATCCTCTTTCTGCTAAGAAAGGATCTAAGATTGCCAAGCATTCTTGGTCTGCCAATTTTGGACATACAGTAGATGGGAATCCTAATTTAGATAATATGAAGAATGATTATGTAACTAAAAAGAAAAAGAAACATGCCTGATTAGAGTGCTTATACGAACACTATATTTAAATCAGAATCTGATTTTGTGAATACTATGAGATCTTTATACTCATAGGAATTAGCCAAACGAGGAATTAGTACTGAATTTACAGATTATTTAGTAGCTTAGGATGGATTTGAATCTGGATGGGGAACATCACCTCTTTCTAAAAGAAATAATTTCGGAGGAATAACCAATGGAGGTTTACAGAATGGCTTTTAGAAATTTAAATCCCCACGAGATTATGTAGAGTATAAAGTAAAGTTATTATCATCAAAAAGATATGCTGGAGTATTTGATTCTCCAAGTACTTTTATAGATAGGGTAATACAAGGCGGGTATACTCCTGATCATGGCTATAAAGAGAATGTGTTAGGATGCCTTAATAGAATAAGACGTAGGGAGGGGACATATAGTCCCCAATAGTCTTTTGATATAAGTAATATTCTAGGAGCAGTACCTGGATACACTCCAACTACGTCATATCAAGCTTAGTCTGTTTCTACGTCAGTTTCAAATCCTAATTTTAATCTAGAAAAAGCCCTTCAAAAACTAAGACGTTCTGCGCATTATGAATCTACTTCACAATGTGCTACCTATGTTAGACAGGCTTTAGAAGAAGGATTTGGAAAGGCTTTAAGTGGACATCCAGGAGTTGCCAAAGATTATAGACAATATCTTCCAACTATAGGATTTTAGGAATTCGATTATTCCCCAAATATGAAATTTAAAGCTGGAGATATTATAGTATACGCCAATCCTAAAAGCACAAGAGCTGCTGGACATATTGCAATGTATGATGGCAAATAGTGGATTTCGGATTTTAAATAGAAATCTCCATTAGTTTATAGAAATGTAACTAATGCAAAAATTTTTAGATATAGTGGAAATGCTGCCGAACAACCAGCTTCAAGACAGTTGGTGTATAAATCCAGAGTTGCTGAAAAGGCAATACTTGATTTATAGGAGCATATTAATAAACTATTTAATCGACAGAATAATGGAAGATTTGGAACAAACCCCGTTTAATGTAAAAGATAGATTTGAATATTCTGGATTATAGGCCAAACCTAAACAACAAGAACCTATTTCTAAGGCTTCTAATGAAAAGGCTTTTGGATTAGTAGATGCTTAGAGTATTTTATAGAAATATATACAGCAACAACAAAAGCCTGCTTATACTCCAGATCCAGATGTGGTTATTGGAGATCCAAAAGCTTTGCAAGATTTAGCAAAGAAATATTTGCCAAACTGGGATCGAATTTCAAATTATAAAAAAGACGCCCTTTTAGGAATGCTGAATGCCGAAGGAGAAGCATTCTTTTTGGGAGATTAGGAGATGACTGAAGCCCTCAAAAAGGGAGATGATAATATGTTTCTATATAGATTAATGCAGGGAGATACTGCAGATAGAGTCAGATTTGGACTATATTATTTGTATAATGATAAAAAATTATTAAATGAAATTATTTAAACATCAATACGGAGGATTTTTAAAAGAGGCTCCAGAATCAAGTGCTTGGGCTAATATATAGATAGAAAAACTTCCGAACTCTATGGGAGGAGATACTATTCAACGATATAGAGTTAGTCAATTACTGCCTAGAGGTGGAAAGCGTACTATAAGTAATGGAATTGGCGATTATAAATCTATTATAGATCGTATAGATCGTTGGAAACAGCAGTATGGAGGAGGATATAACTCTGTAAATATAGGAGGAGATGTGGATGCCGAAGATATGAATTATGAAGATTAGTACACTGCTCCTGAGGAATATCAATTTGGTGGAAACCTCTATCTTTCTGATGGCTCTATGGCAGAGATAGATGAAGCTTCATCAAAGCCTACTTATATCCAGACTCCAATGTCTGACGATTACTATATAGAAACTTATAGATATATGAATCCAGAAACTGGAGCATATGAATATTTTAGAAATTATAAAAAAGGAGAACTTCCTACAGAAAAGTCTAAGCGTTCTACTAAGAATCCCGTAAATGAGGATAAATATAGGTAGTAGACAAGAGAGTTTATATAGAGATTGCTTAAGGCAAATCCATTAAAATGGAAACGTACTCCAGGAGGATATAGTAATTATTAATAATATGAAATATATAGTTAAACGAGGGGATAGTTTGAGTAAAATAGCTAAAGCTTACGAGCTTCCTACAGAAAAGGTAATTCGTGCTAATTCTCAAATAACTAATCCAAATTTAATAGAGGTAGGAGATCAAATAAATATTCCTATTTAGGAAAAGTCTAAACCTAAAGCTAAGTTGGTTCCTAACCCTAAAGCTAACTAGACCTCTAAATCTAAAACAGATAAAAAGCCTCCAGTCTCTTTTCCTCTTGGAGGTCCTGAAGGGATGTGGATGCTTAATTCGCCTGTTGGAACTAAAGCGCGCGATGAAGAAATGCAGATTCTAGATAATACTGCAAAAACTCTTGGAGGATTTATTGGAGGGGCCGCATTATCTCAAGCACTTCCAGTCGTGGCTGGACCACTGTTTGCAGGAGCGGCTATAAACAATTTAGCAGGAGAGGATGGAATAAAGAAGACCGTTAAATTAGCTAAAGAAGGTAAAACAGATGAGGCTGTTTGGAGTGGTATGGGAGATTTAGGAAATCTAGCTATGCTAGCTCCAGTGGCAGCTAATGCTTCCAGATTTATTAAAAATGCTAAGAATATTGCTAGACCTTCATATACAGAAATTCCGGCAGGACAAGCTGCTAATATGAAGGGAGCTAGATCTCAATATGTTGCAACAGATCCAGCACCAGAATTTGCACAACGAGCTGCTAAAAGAAGTCCGCAGTAGACTACCGAAAGGGGCGATGAAGTTACCTTTACTAGATATGATTATTATCCAAGAGAAGTCCAATCCCAAGGAACTAGATCTTATAATTATACATAGGGTCCAAAAGTAAAATAGGGAGCAGGACATAAAGCAGGCAAGTCATCAGGAAATTAGATGTATTAGTATGGAATAGCTAATGGAGGAGGAGTTGGAGCTCAACAGACTGTTATGGGACCTCGTGGATATTCAGAACAATTTAAAATGTAGAGAATGTTGCCTACATCAGTAATTATTCCATTTAGTCCAGAATCATCTCCAGTAGTGCCTCCAGAAGTTTATAATAGAGCACAGTTAGAACGTAGAGAAACTATGAGTGACTATATTAGAGCTATGCGACTGAAACCTGGAGATACTTTTAGATGGAATAATCGAACTATAAAGTACATTCCTGGAAAGATAAGTTACGATCCTAGATCGCTTGGAACCACTAGAGTTATAACAGATAGAACTCTCGTAAATCCCGGCACTAGAGCTATAGGAACCATATCTTCAGATACTGCATATATTCCAACTAGGAAAGTAGTTAGGCCAACAGCTAGATATAACGCCAGACCAGATACAGCTATTACTGTTATTCCTGTAGTAACTGGATAGTTAAATGGGGCTCTGCCAGTAAGTACTGGAGGCAAGGACATTGTTGTTCCTGGAGGAAGTACTCTTGATCAATAATATGAAGAAATTTATATCAGAATTAAAATCGATATTTGTATCTACTAAAGGAAGCCTCAGTAGTAAAAGAATATGCGGAGTATTTGGTTGGCTAGTATGTTTAATAGTTACAATTTATTGTACATATAAAGGTACTCAAGCTCCTCTTATTACCGATAGTATTATACTAGCTACTGTAGCTTTACTTGGTGTAGATAGTATTACAGGCATTTGGAAAAAGCCAAACGATTCAGATAAAGATAGATAAGGCTAAACTAACAGGCCATTAATTTTTAGATAAAAAATATTGCTGTTATATATAAATAGGGAACCTATATAAGCGTAGGTTCCCTATTTTTGTATATAGGTGATTTTTATTAAAAATTTATCTAAATGAAAAATGGCGACTATTTTGTAGTCGCCATTTCTTTTTTAAAACTATGTTCTATCAGAATCAATACTGATTCTATTTAATTCATCTTTCCAATTTAAATACCACTGGTCATCCCAATATTTCTTTTTGACCATGTATTTATCCATTTTATCCGCTAGTTTAGCTATTAAATTAGCTAGCTTCTTACATAACCATTTATTCATATAACATATTTATAGTTTTGTTGCCTCGCCAGGATTCGAACCCGGACCTGCGCCCTCAGAAGGCTCCGAGATTTAGAGTCTCGTGTGCTACCATTACACTACAAGGCAGAAAGTACCTCCCGCAACCCCTTACGGGAGGCTAATTATGAATAAAAATTCTTAGTTAAAACAACGAAGTTTTCAAATTATTTATATACTCAGTTGCAGCAGCTTTAAGTGCTAAAGTAAATAGTTGTTCGAACTCTTTACCCTCTGCAGCTGAACTTTTTTCATATTCTTTATTCCACTCATTAACGCTTTTTCCAGAAGCCTCTTCAATGATTTCACAGGCTCTTAGAAAAACCTCCGAAGGGATTTTATCTAGAAATTCTTTAAATTTCTTTTTAGCATCTATCTCTTTTGTAGTTACAGTAATTGTAAAACTATTTGAAGAAGGTCTTGAAAATTCCATTGTATAGTTCTCTTCATCTCCTTCGCAAGACACAGATTCGAAATCTGAATCTTGAGCTGTTTGTGCAGTTATTAATAACTGACTTACTAAATCCTCGTTAAATATATCCATGATCATTAATTTTTATTACACTACAAATATAGTCAGGCTAATAAGATTTTCCAAGTTAATAAATGTTAAATTATAATTTCTTTGGAATTATCGCCATTCAACTTCTTTTTAATTTCGGCAAGTTCTTTTAATAATATATCTCTATCTCTTTTTAAAGATTCTATGTCTTCTGTATTTTGCTGTATTTGTTCCTCATGTTTAGTAAGGACGAAAACAATAGCTTGTTCTAATTTATTTAAATGATAAAATTTCTCAGTAATAGCTAAGCCAGTTATAGGATCTTTCTTTCCAGTTTTTATTACCTGCACATATTCTTTATCTTGTAAAGATTTATCACATTTTCTAATTGTTGATTCTGGCATATTTATTAGTTTAGCTAACTGTGTATTTGGAATAGATATCTTTCCTTCCTCATTATCTTTATACATATATTGTTGAGAAGCCACTAAATAAGCCTTCTCAGTAAAACTTAAATCCTCTTTATCTAAGAAAGCGTAGGAAAAAGGTTCA
>Ga0310694_10000721_pt1 | contig 41844 bp, 30 predicted proteins | sample 174DNAGHGhighgp2_FD_203884 | JGI IMG/M metagenome (GOLD analysis project Ga0310694, IMG submission 203884) | Sheep rumen microbial communities from Palmerston North, Manawatu-Wanganui, New Zealand - 1742 DNA GHGhigh gp2 (v2) (version 2) | ecosystem: Host-associated > Mammals > Digestive system... | reverse complement strand
GCTCAAGCATCTCTGTATATTACTCCGTCCGACTGATTACATCAGTTTTTTCCATAAGAACCCGTCAAGGTTTCCCCATTCGCTGACCGTCACCGTTCCGATCCCGAACCGATCCATCACTGCCAGCAGGATGCAGATGCCGTGCACCACGATATCCGCGCGGCCTGGCTGCAGTCCCGGCAGGCAGATCCTTTTCTCCAGCGGCATGCAGGCCAGCTTTTCACCGATACTGCAGATTTCCTCCCGCGTTACCCGGGTTCCGTGCATATGCGTCCTGGCCGTCCAGGGGATTCCCTTCACCATCGCCGCCAGGGTCGTAAAGGTTCCGCCGGTGCCGATCCAGGTTTCCGGAATCCGGATTTCACCGGTTTCCTCCAGTTTGCCGGCCAGGATCCTCCCGGCTGATTCCATCACGGGAATCATGTCTTCCTTCTTTGTAATCGGGAGCTCCCGGAAGAGCCGCACCGCTCCCATCTGGCAGGAAAAGGCGCAGTCAATCCGGTCCCCGCAGCCTGTAACGATCTCCGTGCTCCCGCCCCCGATGTCGGTAACGCCGCAGTAGCAGTCGTCCTTCACCGCCCGGGAAGCCCCGAAGAAGCTCAGCTTCGCTTCCTCCTCCCCGGAAAGGATATCCACCGGAATCCCGGCTGCCGCTTCCACTGCGTCCATGAAATCCCGGCCGTTTGCAGCGTCCCTTGCTGCGCTCGTTGCAAATACGCTCAGCTCTTCTGCGCCGTGCGCGCGGACCTCCTCCGCCATCCGGCGGACCGCCTCCGCTGTTTTCCGGATGCTTTCCTCCTTCAGCATGCCGCGGCTGTCCAGTCCGGCGAAAAGGCGCGTGCCCTCCCGAAGCCGGCAGACGCGCTCAAAAACGCCCCCGTTGTTCCGTGCGGCAAGCGCCCGGACAGAATTGGATCCGATCCCGATGACAGCAGCCAGCATCTTTTTCTCTCCTATCGTCAGTCCGCCATTTCGTCCACAAGGATCTTCAGTTCTTCCTCCGTATAGGTGTACAAAGCCTCCGGGTTGGAATATTCAAAGCGGATATCGTCCCGGCTGATGTAGGAAAAATTTTCCCGGGCGCTGGAAACGATGTAGTCCTCCGTTCCAACGATGCTCAGCTGGTTTTTCAGGTCTTTTTCCTCTTCCTGGAGCTTTGTCAGCGCAAGCTTCAGGGCGTTCTCCTGTTCCGCTTTCCGGGAAAGGTCGCCTTTCATCATCAGGTGGAGGGTCATGAAGACAGCCAGCACCAGCGCAAGGATCACCGCGAACCCTTTCACGGTCATGGTTTTCTGCATGTTCTCCCCTCCTTCCGCCGGCCTTGCCGGTCTTGATTCTTACCTGTTACAATTCTCCGCGGACCGTGCCGAATCCTGCCCGTGCTCAGAACATGCTGAGCTGGTTCGTTTCCGTCAGTCCTTCCAGGGTGCCGTGCGCGCGCAGGATATCGATCACCGCGCTGCCTGCCTTGCCGCGGACCTTCAGGTCCTCCACGCTCAGGAATTTCTGTTCCTTCCTGGCTTCCGCGATCTGGGCGGCGACGCTTTCCCCGAGTCCCGGCAGGCTGATGAACGGGCAGCGGATGTTGCCGTCCTCAATCAGGAAACGGCGCACATCGCTGCGGTACAGGTCGACAGGCAGGAACCGGATGCCCCGCATGTTCATTTCCAGCACCAGCTCCAGGCAGGTCGCCGTATCCTTGTCCCGGGCGGTCGCCTTGTCCATATTCCGGATCTCCGTGATTTTTTTGCGCGCCGCTTCCGGGCTGAGGATCATGGACGCCGCGTCAAAGCCGTCCCCGCGCACCGTAAAGTACGCGCAGTAATAAGCCAGCGGATGGTGCACCTTGAACCAGGCCACCCGCAGCGCCATCGTCACATAGGCCACCGCATGCCCCTTCGGGAACATGTATTTGATTTTTTTGCAGCTGTCCATGAACCATTCCGGCACCTGCATTTCAACCATGGCCTGTTCCATTTCCGGTTTCAGCCCGCGCCCTTTGCGGACGCTTTCCATGGTGGTGAATGCCAGCTTCGGCTTCACGCCCTTTTCGATCAGGTAGTTCATGATATCGTCGCGGCAGCAGACGCATTCGCTCAGTGTCGCCGTGCCGGAAGCGATGATCTCCTGGGCGTTTCCCAGCCAGACATCCGTGCCGTGGCTCAGGCCGGATATGCGCAGCAGCTCCTCCATCGTGTGCGGCTTGGTCTCTTCCAGCATCCCGCGCACGAAGGCCGTCCCGAATTCCGGCACGCCGTATGTGCCTGTATTGCAGAGGATATCGTCCTCGGTTACGCCGAGCGCTTCCGGGGAGGAAAACAGGCTCCTGACGGCCTGGTCATCCAGCGGAACGTCCTTGAAGTTGATGCCGGTCAGGATTTCCAGCTCATGGAGCATCGTCGGATCGTCGTGGCCCAGGCAGTCCAGCTTCACCAGGATGTCATGCATGGAGTTGAAGTCGAAATGCGTGGTTGTGAAATCGCTCTCCAGGTCATCCGCCGGGTGCTGCACTGCCGTAAAATCGTAGATTTCATATTCCAGCGGCACGACGACCATGCCGCCCGGATGCTGGCCGGTCGTCCGTTTTACGCCCGTGCATGTCAGCGCGAGGCGTTCCTTTTCGGCATTGCCGGCCTGGATCCCGCGCTCTTCCAGGTATTTCAGCACATAGCCGTAGGCCGTCTTGTCCGCCAGGCCGCTGATCGTGCCGGCGCGGAATACATGGTCATGCCCGAACAGTTCCTCAACATAGTGGTGCGCTTTGTTCTGGTATTCGCCGGAGAAATTCAGGTCAATATCAGGCACCTTGTCCCCTTCAAAGCCGAGGAAGACCTCAAAAGGAATATCAAAGCCGTCCTTTGTCAGCTTCCGTCCGCAATCCGGGCAGTCCCTGTCGGGCAGGTCGACGCCGACGCGGTACTGCGTCTTGTCCACGTCAAAGAAGCCTTTCCGGCAGTGTGTACAGCGGTAATGCGGCGGAAGCGCGTTCACCTCTGTAATGCCGCACATCCGCGCCACCAGGCTCGATCCGACGCTGCCCCGGCTGCCGACGAGGTAGCCGTCCTCCAGCGAACGGGAAACAAGCTTCTGCGCAATCGCGTACAAGGTGCAGTAGCCGTAGCCGACAATGGATTTCAGCTCTTTCGTCAGCCGGCTCTCCACGATTTCGGGCAGCGGATCGCCGTACAGTTCCCGCGCGGTGGACCAGGTCATGTCCTGGATCATATCCTCGGCGAAATCCCAATAGGGCTGGAACGTATCCTCTCCCTTCGGGTGTTTCGGGAACAGGCGGATCTCCTCCACCATGTCCGCAATCTTCCGCGGGTTGTCAATCACGACCTCCCTGGCTTTTTCCTCGCCGAGGTATGCAAACTCCTCCAGCATCTCGTCGGTGGTCCGGAAATACAGGGGCGGCTGCAGGTCGGCGTCGTCATATTTCATGCCTGCCTGGATAATGGCCCGGCCGATCGCGTCCTTGGGATCCATGAAGTGTACGTCCCCCGTTGCCACCACGGGCTTGTCCGTCGCCTCGCCCAGCCGGACGATCAGGCGGTTCAGGTTCCGCAGCTCCTCCTCGGATTCCGCCTCGCCGTTGCGCAGCATAAAGGCGTTGTTCCCGATCGGCTGGATCTCCAGGTAATCATAGAAGGAAGCGATTTCCTTCAGTTTTTCAAAGTCCTCTCCCCGTGCGGCCGCACGGAAGAGTTCCCCCGCTTCGCACGCGCTGCCGATAATCAGGCCGTCCCGGTGCTGCTGGATGATTTCGCGGGGCATATGCGGCGTACGCTTGAAGTATTCCAGGTGGCTGATCGATACCAGTTTGTTCAGGTTCACCAGGCCGGTCCGGTTCTTTGCCAGCAGGATAATATGCCAGCTTTCCCCGATGGCGCCGCCCTGCAGGGAGGCGTTCAGCTGCCGGTCCGTAACCGCTTCGGGATGCAGCTCCCGGGTATCCGCAAACATCTGCGCCAGGCACTGCGCCGTCGCCGCCGCGTCGTGCACCGCCCTGTGCGCGTTCTTCAGGCTCACGCCCAGGTGTTTGCACAGGGCGCCGAGGCGGAAGGATTTCAGCTTTGGATACAGTTTCCGGGCGTATGTCAGCGTATCGAGCACCGGCCCGCTGAAGCGCATGCCGATGCGCCGCAGTTCGCTCTGCAGGAGGCTCACGTCAAAGGAAGCGTTGTGCGCGGCCAGCGGAGCGTCCCCGATGAATGCCAGCAGCCGCGGCAGTACCTCCGCCGCTTTGGGCTGTCCCTGGAGGTTCGCGTCCGTGATTCCGGTGATTTCGGTGATTTTCGGCGGCAGCGCTTCTTCCGGGTCCACCAGCTGCTCAAAGGTGTCCGTCACCGTGCCGCCGACCAGTTTCACTGCCCCGACCTCAATAATCCGGGCTTTGGCGGTATTCAGCCCCGTGCTTTCAAAATCCAGCACGACAATCGGGCCGTCGTACGGCCTTCCGTCCGCCCCGGTGACGATCGCCCGCTCGTCGATCAGGTATCCTTCGCAGCCCGGGATGAGTTTGATCTTTCCCTTCGCCGCGCGGAAGGCCGCCGGGAAGGACTGCAGCACGCCGTGGTCCGTCACGGCCACGGCGGGGTGTCCCCATTTCACGGCCCGCGCAATCAGGTCCTCCACGGGCGTCAGCGCGTCGAGCGTGGACATGTTGGTATGCATGTGCAGCTCCACGCGTTTCTCCGGCGCCGTATCCTCCCGTTCCTCCTTCTCGGTTTCAACCAGGTCACGGACGGAGATGGACAGTTCCCGCGCGTAGCTGTCGTACAGGCATTCCCCCCGCACCTTCACGTTCATCCCGGTCCGGATGCGGTCGACCTTTTCCGCGACCGCCTGCCGTTCCTCGTCGGTGATCGGCGTTTCTTCCCCCTCTGCCTTTTTCGCAAAGCGGGGACGGTAACGGAAAAAAGCCTTGCAGAGGATGGAGCTTGTATAGTCCGTCACAGCAAAGGAAACCAGCAGCATTTCGCCGCCCTTCAGTTCCTTCTTTTCAAGCTTGAAGACCTCGCCCTGGATCACTGTCAGGCCGCTTTCCCCTGTCAGCTCCCGGATTTCCACCGGCCGGTCCGCAATGCTGCGGCCGATAATCGGCCTGCCGACAGCGCTGCCCGGATCGCCGGCTTCCTTCTCCTTCTTTGCGCGGGGTTTCCGGTCTGCCTTTTCCCCGGCGGATCCCGCCTGGGACGCGGTCTCCGCAGCACGTTTTTCCATTTCTTCCCGGGTCACGACAAGCACTGCCTCGCGGCGCTCTTCCTGGAGTTTGCGCAGCCGCTCCTCCCGGTCGCCCGCGACGGTCATTTCCACCCGGACGCGGGCGTCGAAAATCTCGCGGATAGCCACAGCCAGCCGCGCGCCGACGTTCCGTTCCGCCATTACGTGCAGGCTGACTTCGCTCGGGAAGACAAGCGTCAGCAGCGCTTCCTCATCCCCGGCCGGCAGGTTGCTGCCGCTCAGCTGGTTCTTCTCGATCTGCCAGGTAATCTGCCCGATCCAGCCCGCGGATGACGGATAATTCCGCCGCAGAAAATCGTCCAGCACCTGCCTGTAAGGCGCCGGGTCCTCCAGGAAATCCTGCCGCAGGCTCCGTGATACCACGCGCACCGACAGCGGATGTCCCGGAAACGTCTCCCGCAGGATGCTTTCCAGGCGCAGGAACTGCTTTTCCCCGGCAAGGACCGCGGAATCAAAACAGATATATGTTTTTTGCTGTGATTTGACGTACGTGACGCGGGGAGCGGTCAGCTTTCCGGCCAGTTCCGGGATCTCCCGCGCAATGCGTGCCATCAGATCTTCGTAGCTCATTTTCTGTCCTTAATCAGTCTTCTTACTTCGGCAACCAGCAGTTCCGCCAGGTCCCCTTCGACGCGCCGCGGCTCCTGTCCGCGTACAAAAAGCACGCCGCCGGTCTTGCCGCCGGCAATGCCGACGTCCGCTTCCCGGCCTTCGCCCAGGCCGTTCACCACGCAGCCCATGACCGCAACCTTGATCGGAACCGTCACGTCGGAAAGCTCCTGCTCAACCCGCCGGGCGATCGCCTCCACCGGAATGCAGGTCCTTCCGCAGGTCGGGCAGGCAATCAGCTGCACGCCGCGTACCCGCAGGTTCAGTGCGCGCAGGATATCCCAGGCCGCCGCGGCTTCGGGAACCGGATCCCCGCTCAGGCTCACCCGGATGGTATCCCCGATGCCGTCCGCCAGCAGCGCGCCGATGCCGATCGCGCTCTTGACAGTGCCCTGCCCGGGCAGTCCGGCTTCCGTAACGCCCAGGTGCAGCGGATAATCGCACTGCCGGCTTGCCAGCCTGTAGGCGTCGATCGTCAGCTTGACGTCGCTCGATTTCATGCTCAGCACAATGTCGTCGAAACCGGCCTTTTCCAGCATCCGCGCATGGTTCAGGGCGCTTTCCGCCAGGCATTCCGCTGTCGGCCCGCCGTATTTCTCCAGGAGCTCCTTCTCCGCTGAACCGCTGTTCACGCCGATACGGATCGGAATATGGTGCGCCTTCGCGCAGTCGGCAAGTTCGCGCACGTGGGCTTCCCCGCCGATATTGCCCGGGTTGATCCGCAGCTTTGCGATGCCGTTTTCCGCGGCGCGGATCGCCAGCTTATGGTCGAAGTGGATGTCTGCCACCAGCGGCACCGGGCTTCCGTCCGCCAGCGTCCGCACGGCCTCCGCGCAGGCTTCGTCATATACGCTCACCCGCACGATATCGCATCCGGCGGCCGCCAGGGCCCGGATCTGCTTCAGCGTCGCTTCCGTATCCCGCGTATCCGTGTTGGTCATGCTCTGCACCAGCACCGGGTTTCCGCCGCCGAGCTTCAGGTTTCCGACTTGTACTTCTTTCGTCATGTTTCCATTCTCCCAGTCACTGTGATCAATGGTTACTGAAACAGCCGCATGACATCCCTGAACGTGAAGAACAGCATCAGCGCCAGCAGCAGGCCCATGCCGATCAGGTGCACCATGGCCTCCTTTTCCTGCGGAACGGGCTTCCCGCGGATGACCTCGATGATCCCGAATACGAGCCGGCTTCCGTCCAGGCCGGGGATCGGCAGCAGGTTCATAAGCCCCAGGTTGATCGAAATCAGGAGCAGCAGCTGCGCAAACGTGCTCACGCCCGCTCCGACGCCGCCCTGCGCCACCTGCCCGGCCACTTCGGAGGAGATCACGGATACGATGCCCACCGGTCCTGCCGTATCCTCCAGTCCTTCGCCCTTGGTCACCAGGTTCTTCAGCGCCCGCAGGATCGCGCCGCCGGCGTTCGTGCACAGCTTCCACGCTTCCCGGAATCCGCCGAAGAAGCCGGTACGGACGGTTTCTGTCCGGCGGTATGCGCTGATATAGACGCCGATCTGCATCTTCTGTGTTTCTTCGTTCCAGGCCGGGGTCACGTCCGCCTGGACCTTTTCGCCGCCCCGGAGGATTGTCATGTGCAGCGGGCCGTCCTCTTCCTTCCAGGAAGAGATCGTGCCGAGCAGCGTCTCCATCGTGCCGTCCAGCATGTCTTTTCCGTTGATCTCCAGCACCTGGTCGCCTGCCTTCATCCCTGCGTCATGCGCCGGGCCGGCAGCCATCACTTCCTGGATAAAGGGATCGTATTCCTCCTTCTCCGTCGGCACCGTCACGCCCGTGCACCAGATCAGCACGGTCGCCACGGCAAAAGCCAGCACGAAGTTCATCACCGGGCCCATCAGGATCACGAACATCCGTTTCCAGACATTGTGCTTCCCGAAATTCCGGGGATCGTCCTTCGATACGCCTGTGGCGTCATCCTCTCCGTAAAAGGAGCAGTATCCCCCCATGGGGATCGCGCGGACGGCGAAGGTCGTCTCATATTTTTTGCTTTTCCATCCGATAAGTTTGGGGCCGAAACCCACCGCAAATTCCCGTACGTCAATCTTCATCGCCCGCGCGGCCATAAAGTGCCCGAACTCGTGGACAACAATCAGGATAGCCAGCAGCAGGATTGCCAGAATAATATACACCGTCTGTACAGTCTCCTTTAAATTCCATGTCGTTCCTGTCAGGGGTTCCCGTTCCGGACCGCGGCGCGCGCCCGGCGGTCGGCATCCAGGATCTCCTCCAGGTTATCCGCTGGCAGCCCGGCCAGCCTGTCCAGCGCGTTCTCCACGCGGCGTGCAATCTCCCCGAAGGCAATCTCCTCCCGCAGGAACGCCGCCACCGCTTCCTCGTTCGCGCCGTTGAACACCGTGCATGCGGCGCCGCCTGCCCGGAGCGCCTCCCGCGCGAGGCGCAGCGCCGGGAACTTCCCTTCATCCGGCTTTTCAAAGGTCAGCCTGCCGAGGCTGAAAAAATCCGGCTCCGCCACGCCCGTTTCCAGCCGCTCCGGGTATGCCATCGCGTATCCGATCGGCACGCGCATGTCCGGCAAACCCAGCTGGGCCATCACAGCACCGTCCCGGAATACCACCGCGGAATGCACGATGCTCTCCGGGTGTACCACGACCTCAATCCGGTCCTCCGGCATGTCGAACAGCCATCGGGCCTCCATGATCTCGAGTCCTTTGTTGAACATGCTCGCGGAATCCACCGTGATCTTCGCGCCCATACTCCAGTTGGGATGCCGGAGCGCTTCCGCGGGCGTCGCCCTGTCAATCCGTTCCCGTTCCCACGTCCGGAAAGGGCCTCCGGATGCCGTCAGCAGGATCTTCACGGGGCGGTTTCCGCCCGCGCCCTGCAGGCACTGGAAAATGGCGCTGTGTTCGCTGTCCACCGGCAGCAGGGGCTTCCCGGCTTTTGCCGCCAGGTCTGTCACCAGGTGGCCGCCGGTAACCAGCGCTTCCTTGTTGGCCAGCAGTACCTGCCGCCCCGCGCCCAGTGCGTCCAGCACGCTCCGCAGCCCGGCAATGCCGACGATGCTGACCAGCACCTGGTCCGCGTCGACCTCGGCCGCCGCCGCATGCAGCGCTTCCTGCCCGCTCATCCAGCGGCAGAACTTCAGGTCCTCCGGGATTTCCGCAGGATCGATCCCTTCCGTCAGCCCGGCCATTTCGGGCCGGAACTCGCGCACCTGGCTGAACAGCTTCTCCCTGTTCCCCCGGGCGGTCAGCGCTGTCACCGCATACCTGTCCGGATGCCGCCGGCACAGGTCCAGCGCCTGCGTTCCGATCGATCCCGTGGATCCCAGTATCGCAATCTTTTTCATGATGCCTCCTGTGGCGGCCGCAAAATCTTTCCCGCCGCCGTCAATGGCTTACACGAACATCAGGTAGCAGTACATCAGTACCGCCATGAACAGCACGCTGTCCAGCCGGTCCAGCATTCCGCCGTGGCCGGGGAAGAGATTGGAAAAATCCTTCATGCCGCAGTGCCGCTTGACCAGGCTGGCAAACAGGTCGCCGATCTGCCCGACAATCCCGCCGGCGAAGCCCAGCAGCAGGTAATGCCACCAGACCGGCAGCTTGGCCAGCGTCGGTGCGTTGCAGAAAACGTGGCTCAGCCCGAAAACGATCATGGCGGCAATCACGCTGCCCGCAAGGCCGCCGATGCTGCCCGCAATGGTTTTCTTCGGGCTCACGGCGGGGCAGAACTTCGGCCCGCCCACGGCGCTGCCGACATACAGGGCCAGCACGTCGCCGAGCAGCGGTACCGCGAAGGTCAGGCACAGCAGCACCACTTCCACCGCCTTCTGGTCGGGAATCAGGCTCAGGGCGACCAGGCTCAGCCCGGGCAGGGCAACGGTCAGCAGCGGCAGTGCGCTCATGCTCAGGTCAGTCAGTTCCGGCTCCTTCCTGAAAAGGATCTCCAGAACCATCACGAACAGCGCGGCAGCCAGCAGCGGCACGACCGCCTTGACCTCGAAAAAGAACGTCAGCGGAATCGACGCGCCCATGGCCACCCATGTCGGCCAGGAAACCACCCGGTGCCCGGCTGTTGCCAGCGCGTGGTATTCTTCCCACACCGCAAAGCCGACGCAGACCAGGGTGGCAATCGCCATCACCCAGTTCGGCGCCCAGAGGTTCAGCGCCAGGAACGCCGTCAGTGCCAGGCCTGTAATAAAACGCTGTTTCATATCTGCAGTCACTCTCCACTATTCACGGTTCATTTCGCCCGCGCGCCGAACCGCCGGTCCCTCCGCGCGTAGGCTTCCAGTGCCAGGTCGTAATCGTGGACCGAAAAGTCCGGCCAGAGCGTCTCCGGGAAAACGAATTCCGCGTAAGCGTTCTGGTACAGCAGGAAATTGCTCAGCCGCTGCTCCCCGCTCGTGCGGATCAGCAGGTCCACGTCCGGCTGCCCGGCGGTATAGAGATGGTCCGAAATCGTATCCTCGCCAATCTCCTCCGGCCGGATCGAGCCGTTCCTGACTTTCACGGAAATCTCCTGCACCGCCTTTACGATCTCCGCCCGGCTGCCGTAATTCACGGCGATGTTCAGCCGGAGTCCCGTATTCTTTTCCGTGCGCTTTTCAGCTTCCTTCAGGACTTCGCGCTGTTTTTCGGGCAGCCTTCCCTTGTCTCCGAGGATCAGGATCCGGACATTCTTCGCGTCCAGCTCGTCGATCTCCGAGGCAAAGAAATCCAGGATCAGCTGCATCAGCGCGCTGACCTCCTCCTCGGAACGGTTCCAGTTTTCTGTCGAGAAAGCATACAGGCTCAGCACGCCGATCCCCAGGTCGTCCGTATGCCGGATGATGCCGCGCAGGTTTTCCGTCCCCTGCCGGTGCCCCCGGGAAACGTTCAGGTGATGCTTCTTGGCCCATCTGCCGTTTCCGTCCATAATGATGGCCACATGCTCCGGCAGCTTGTCAAACTCCGAGGATGTCCGCGGCGTTTTCTTCAGCGCAAGCTCCAGCGCAGACTTCCACGCTTTCAGCTTCACGGGCAGCCCTCCTTCTCCCCTATTATACTCCAAAAACCCGCCTGGCCGGCGGGTTTTGGAACATGTCCGCCGGTTTCCCGTCAGACCTCCATGATTTCCTTTTCCTTCTTGGCGTAGATTGCGTCCACGTCCTTGATGGCCTTGTCCGTCATCTTCTGGATCTCTTCCTCGGCGTCCTTCTGGTCGTCCTCGGTGATCTCGTTATTCTTCTTCAGCTTCTTGATCTGCTCGACGGCGTCCCTGCGGATGTTGCGGATGGCCACCTTGGTTTCCTCCGCGCCCTTGGAAGCGATCTTGGTCAGGTCGCGGCGGCGCTCCTCGTTCAGTTCCGGGAACACCAGGCGGATAATCTTTCCGTCATTGGAGGGGTTCAGGCCCAGGTCGCTCTTCTGGATGGCTTTTTCCACCTGGGGAATCATCTTGGCTTCCCAGGGGGCGATCACCAGCAGCCGCGGTTCCGGAGATGAAATGTTGCCGATCTGCGGAATCGGGGTAGGCGTCCCGTAATAGTCAACCATGATCCGGTCCAGCAGCTTCGGATTGGCGCGGCCGGCCCGCAGGCCCATCATATCCCGCTCATACGCCGCGCAGGATTTCTGCATCTTTTCTTCAGCGGTCATCATGACATCATCGATCATCGGATATCCCTCCTCGTCTATCTGCAAAACGCATTCAGAACTGCATGGATTGTCTGCGCCTATTATACTGGTTTTGGCGCTTCCTGACAACAGCTAATATTGCCTTTCTCTTCCGGCTTCCGCTCTTTTCAGGCGTTCGTCCGGTAAAAGAGGATCAGGAACAGGATGCTCAGTGCGATGCATCCGATGCCGACCAGCAGCATTGAATACCCGCCCTTTTTTCGTTTCCCGGCAATCCGGGTTTTGTATTCGTAAAACCGTTCCGGTTTTTCCTCGCGCCTGGCGGGATTCAGGCGGTTCCCCAGTTCCCGGAAGCTGTAGGAAAACAGGTCAAAAAAGCCGGAGGACGCAACCCGGGAAAGGATCCAGATTCCGGCCGTCACTGCGCCGGCCGCCAGGAAAGCGTCACTCAGGATCCGGAGTTTCTTCCCCGCCGCGGCAGAAAAATCGAAACCGGAAATCCATGCAGCCGTGATGACAATCACCACGGCTGTAATGCATCCGATCCATATTCCGGCGCCTTCACGCCTGTTGTTCCGGCTCATTTTTCACTTCCAAATTCTTCCTTATAGCGTGCCATCTCGGCATCATCGCACAGCACGAAGTGGCCCGGGAAGATCTCCCGCAGGGTAGGCTTGCTGTTTGAATAGTCGTGGGCGGAGGCCGGATCGTAGGTGATCCGCTTCCGCACCCGTTCCGAACGCGGGTTCGGCTTAGGGATGGCGGACAGCAGTGACCGTGTGTAGGGGTGGATCGGATGCCTGAACAGCTCGTCGCTGGAGGCCTTCTCCACAATCTTGCCGAAGTACATCACCACGATATCGTCGCAGAAGTACTTGACCACGGACAGGTCGTGGGCAATGAAAATGATGGACAGGTTCAGTTCCCGTTTCAGGTCGTTCAGCAGGTTGATGATCTGCGCGCGGATGGATACGTCCAGCGCGGAAATCGGCTCGTCGCAGATCAGCAGCTTCGGGTTCATGATCAGCGCCCGGGCGATGCCGATGCGCTGCTTCTGCCCGCCGGAAAACTCGTGGGGATAGCGGGACGCATGCTCCTCCACCAGGCCGACCCGGTTCAGCATCTTCACCACGGTTTCGTGGTTTTCCTTCCGGTTCCGGAATCCCTGGATCAGCAAACCTTCCTGGATGATATCCTCCACCGTCATCCGGGGATCCAGCGAATCCACCGGATCCTGGAAGATCATCTGGATCTCGTTGAGCAGCTTCCGGCTGACGTTCTTGTTGTCAAAGCGGATCTGGCTGATCTTTTCCTTCTGTTCCCGGGTCACCCGGCTGATCCGTTCTTCGATTGCCTCCGCGGTCTCCCCCGCGTCGGCTCCGTCGCGGATCTGCTTCAGCTTTTCCCTGCCCCGGATCTTCGTCCATTTGATCTCTTTCCGGTTCCAGCGGTCCCCGGCGTTGATGCGCACGCCCCGGTAATATACCGAACCGCTGGTGATATGGTACAGCCCGATAATGGAGCGGCCGGTGGTGGTTTTTCCGCAGCCGGACTCGCCCACGATGCCCAGGCATTCCCCTTCCCTCAGGTCGAAGGATATGTCGGATACGGCTTTCAGCTTCTGGCGCTTCGCGCCCTTTCCGAAGAAGAAGAACTGCTTCATGTGGCGTACGGACAGCAGGATGTTCTGCTCCCGCAGCTCAGGCTTCTGCTTGACTTTCGGGTTCAGTTTGTAATAAGCGTTGAATTCCTCCTGGCCCATGTGCATCAGGTCCTGCTGCGAAGCGGAACGCTTCCACAGGTCGATGCCGCTTTCCCCGGAGGCCGGAACGCGTTTTTCAGCTTCACTCATACGTTTTGATCCTCCAGTGAAATCCGGATGCGCTCAGACACGATCTTCGGCATCTCCATCTTCGGGGCCCGCGGATCCTCCAGCCAGGTGGCCGCGCTGTGGGTATCTGTGATCTTAAAGAACGGCGGCTGTTCCCGGAAATCGATGTTCATGGCGTACCGGTTCCGCGCCGCGAAGGCATCCCCCTGCGGAGGATAGATCATGTTCGGCGGTGCGCCGGGAATGGATTCCAGCTTCTCCTTGCTGTCCACGTCGGGAATACTGGCCAGCAGCGCCCAGGTGTAGGGGTGCCGCGGATCGTAGAAGATCTCGTCTGACTTGCCGTATTCCACGATCTTCCCTGCGTACATCACGGCCACGCGGTCCGCCATGTTCGCCACGACGCCCAGGTCGTGGGTGATGAAGATACAGCTCAGTTTCCGTTCCGCCTTGATCCGGTTGATCAGCTCCAGGATCTGGGCCTGGATCGTCACGTCCAGGGCGGTGGTGGGCTCGTCGCAGATCAGGATTTCAGGGGACGCTGTCAGGGCGATGGCGATGACGATGCGCTGGCGCATGCCGCCGGAGAACTCAAAGGGATACTGGTTGTACCGCTTTTCCGGCTCCGGGATGCCCACCTCGTGCATGATTTTCAGGGCCCGGCGCTTGGCCTCCGCCTTGGTGATGCACAGCTTGTTGTCCAGGTCTTCCTTCGCGGCGGCCAGCTCGGCGTTGATCCGGTCCTTGTCCTCTTTGCTTCCCACGGCGGAAAGCTGCCGTTTCAGGTCGCTGACCTTCGCCTTGTACTCGCCGGTGACCTTCGCCTTGTATTCGGCAACCTGCTTTTTCGCGCGTTTTTCCGTCTCGGCCAGCACCGCTTTATAGCCCTGGGCTTCCGCCATATACCTGGCCCGGGTTTCCTTCTCGAAAGCCCTGAATGCCTCCTGCTTCGCCTTCAGCTGCTCCCGGCCTTCCGCTTTCTGCTCCCGCGTCCGGCCATCGCTTTGCTTCAGCTCTGCTTCGAACATTTCCAGCTTCTTGCGCTCGCTGTTGATGGCGATGTTCATCTTCGCCAGGGTATTCTTATAGCGGATCAGGTCGTCGCTGATCAGGTCGTTGTACATGGTCTTCAGCTTGTCGGAATTGATCAGCATCGCTTCCGTGATCTGTTTGCCGATCCGGACAATAGGGTTCAGGGAGGACAGGGGATCCTGGAAGATCATGCCGATCCGGTGTCCGCGGATCTTGTAGAACTCGTCCTCCGAGATCTCCAGCAGGTTCTCGCCCCGGTAGAGGATGCTGCCGTTCTCGATGATGGCGTTGTTGGCCAGGATGCCCATGACGGCCTTGGAGGTCACGGATTTTCCTGATCCGGATTCACCCACGATGCACAGGGTTTCCCCCTCGTACAGGTCAAAGGAAACGTCGCGGACAGCCTTGAGGATTCCGTTGTCCGTCTTGAAGTTGACCACCAGGTTCTGCACGGACAGGACTTTATTGCTCTCAGCCATCTTATTCACTTCCTTTCAGGGAGGGGTTGAACGCATCCCGCAGCCCGTTTCCGAACAGGTTGAAGGAAATCATCATCAGGGCCATCACCACGGCCGGGAAGATGACCAGGTTCGGATAAATGCTCAGGTACTGCTGGTTGCCGGCCATCATCACGCCGAAGGAATGGACACCCTGCAGGCCCAGGTTCAGGTAGGCCAGGGTCGCCTCGGAATAAATCACGCTGGGGATCATCAGCACGCTGGAGGTGATGATGGTGCCCATGGAGTTGGGCAGGATGTGCTTGAAGATCAGCCGCATATCGGAAGATCCCAGGGTTCGGGAAGCCAGCACGTACTCCCGCCCTTTGAAGCGGTAAAACTGTGTCCGGGTCCTGGCTGCCGTGCCCATCCATCCGGTCATGCACAGCGCCAGGAAGAACGTGATGATATTATTGCCCAGGTGCAGGATGCACAGCGTCATGATGACGATCCAGGGCACGCCGCTGAGGATTTCGCAGAACCGTTCCATCAGCAGGTCCACATTGCCGCCGAAGTATCCGGAGACCGCGCCCCAGACAAGGCCGAAGACGAAGCAGAACGCGGCGGTGAACAGGCCCAGGACCAGGGAGGTCCGCAGTCCGGCAAAGGCCCGCTTGAACAGGTCAAAACCGGAGGAGTCCGTTCCGAACAGGAAACGGGGCATCTCCTTGTAGCCCATCTTGTGGTAATTCCAGCCCCGGCCGTTGATGCTGGAGAGCTTTTTGCTCACCTTCAGCACCGTCTGGCTTTCCACCGAATCGACGGGGCATTCGTCGCTCAGCTTTACGAAGGATTCCGGACCCACGGTGTAATCGTAGGTGCACCAGCCCTTTTCGATCCATTTGTTCAGCTCTGTGGCGGGGTAGGAAACCAGGTCCGCGTCCCCGTACACCAGCATGTAGGTATCGATGGTATAGTCGCAGTAAAAAACCTCGGAATTGTGGATGCCCTTGCGGCCGGAACAGGACCAGTAGGCCATGCTGTTGGTATCGGAGATGTTGATCATGGCCGTGGCATCGCTGAAGGATACTTCCTCAAGCACATCCAGGTTCTTCGCCCGGGTGCCGCCGGAAAGCGTCACGCTCTTCAGCAGCACGTAGCGCATGGAATCCGCCGCTGAGCGGACCTCCACGACGATCTGCGCGGTGGCGGAGCTGATGCCCGCCTCCTTCATTGCGCCGCTGATGTCAAAGGAGATCGGGCTGCGGTCCATGGTGAAATCCCGGATCATGATCCGGTCCTCCGGCCGTTCCCCGGATTTCAGGTATACGCAGTATTCGCCCTGCTTCGCGTCCGCCACGCCCTCCTCGTCCTCAAAAACCATCTCCAGCTTATAGCCGCCCTTGTTGGTGAAAGCTACCGGCTTGGATGACAGGAAGACATCCCGGCCTTCCACGGCCGCGTCTGTGGAGACCACCACCGTACCGCCTACGCCGTAGGTGCTGGCCTGGTCGATCAGGGTCGGTTCCGGCTCCACCGTCAGCTTCACCAGGGACTGCTTGATGGAGGCCACGGTGTTCTTGTCCGACAGGGCGGGAATCCCGTTCACAGCGTCATACAGCACATGCTTCGCGGAACGGGTGCCGTCCCAGAAGCCTGTGCCCGCGTCGAAAAGCTTCGGGGCCAGGAACTTCTCGGGGGAGCGCACCTGGTCAATGTTGTGCGGGGAAAGCCAGGGCACGAAGATAGCCAGCAGGATCAGGATCGCAAGGATGTACGCTGCCACCACCGAAGACTTGTTCTTGCGGAACCGCCGCAGGGCGTCCTTCAGGAACGTGGTGGGCTTGGTGGCCAGCTTGGTATCGTGGATCTGCCTGTCAGCCTGGACGGTTTCGAAATCGTCCGGCAGGAACCGGATTTCCTGGTCTGCCATCACTTCTTCGCCCCCATTCTGATCCTCGGGTCGATAAAGCCGTAGCTCAGATCCAGCACCACGCCGGCCAGCAGGCTGATCGTGGTAAAGATGGCCATATCCACAAAAAGGATATCGTAATCTTTATAGTTCAGGGACAGGATGAACAGTTTGCCGATGCCCGGAATGCCGTACAGGGATTCCAGGATCATGGAGCCGCCCAGGATCCCGATGAATTCCGCCAGGATGGACGGGAAGATCGGAACCATGGCGTTTTTCAGCGCATGCCGGACGATCGCCTGCCGGCGGGTCAGCCCCTTGGTCCTGGCCAGCAGCAGGTAGTCGCTCTCCATGACTTCGCACAGTTCCGCCCGGGTAAAGCGGCAGTAGCCGCAGATGGATCCGAAGGACAGGCAGAATACCGGGATGATATATCCCCGGATCTTCGCAGCCAGCGGAGCGGTATCCGCCGGCCAGGTGGATGGCAGCCAGTTCAGTCCGTAACAGAAGATGCTCAGTACAAACGATATAAGTACGAAACTCGGAATCGAGATGAACACCATCACCAGTGTGGAGATGGTATGGTCCGTCATCGTGTTCTTCTTCAGCGCTGCCCAGATCCCCAGCAGGATCCCCAGCGGCACCGAGAAGATCACCGAGAAAATATTCAGCTTGATAGAGTATCCGATCCTGGACATGATGATCACGGATGCGGATACATTGGGCTGGAAGGTCTTGGAGTACCCCCAGTCCCACTTAGTCACAATATTGCGCAGCCAGTTGCCGTACTGCTCCAGGACAGGCACCTGATAGTAATAGTTGGCCCGTCCGTGGTCTGTGGGAGATTTGTAGAGCAGGTCGCCGTATGTGTCCACCGGATGGTCCAGCCGGTACACATAGCCCAGGTTATACTGCTTGTCAAAATAGGCGATCTGCTGTGCGTCGCCGCCGATAGGCCTTTGAAAAGGCAGGAGTTTGATCAGGATAAAGGTCAGGGACAGGATGATGAATGTTGTCAAAAAAGCCAGCCCGATCCTTTTGAGGACGTACTTCCCCATGGGATTTCTCCTTTCCGGGATGCGGATTGTTCCGGTTTCCGCGGTCTCTGCAGAAATGCGACAACGATGGAGCCGGTCTCCCGGCTCCATCGTTGCGCAGGATTAACGCAGCTTATTCAGCAGCGGTTTCAGCAGGAGCTTCTTCTGCAGGAGCAGCTTCCGCAGCGGGCGCAGCTTCCATTTCAAATGCGTCATACGCAGAGTAGTACAGGCCGCTCTGGGTATTTCCGTTGAACTCCATGTCATAGTAGAAGTCGAATCCGGTGGAACCGGTGGGGTTCGCGGACGTGCCGTTGCCGGTAGCGTAAACAGCCGCCAGTTCAGCGGGCACGGTGAAGGTAACGATCAGCTTGCCGTTCTCTTCGGCCGCGGTGAATTCCACTGCTTCTTCTTCGTACTGGCCGTCGCCGTTGTTGACGCGCTCGTAGTCGCAGCAGACAACGTTCGTAGCATTGATCTTGGTGATGTCCGGCAGGGTGCTGGTCACAGCGAAGGAACCGGTGTAGCTGCCGTCTTCATTCTTCACAATCTTCGTGTATTCGATGGCCACGGTGGGCTTGTTGGCGCCCTTGGCGATGATGGCGTTGCCGTTGACCGCCTTGTACAGGCCGTCGAAGCTGTAGCGCTGTCCGTTGTAAACCAGCGGATACACTTCAGGATCGTTGGTGTCGGTGCCCCAGTTCAGGGTGAAGTTGCCGGAAATCTCAGGATCGCTGGACAGGACGGACACGAAGCCGATCGGGTCCATCGCGTTGCCGGAGATCGCGCCAAAGCCCAGGTCATACTGGCCGGTCATCAGCTTGTTGTAGTACACGTCGCTCCATTCGTTGCCAACCCAGAAGTCAACCTTCAGCTGGTATACGCCGCCGCAGACGCTCTCGTCGTTGAACGCTGTCTCGAAGTAGTTCTTAATTTCGTTGTGGCTCTCTTCCTCGTCGGTCGGATACATCCAAGCAATTTCGAAATTGATGATGGTGGGTTCTTCCTTCGTGCCGGGCTTGTAGGCGCCCTGCGCTTCCAGCTCGGTCAGGGCAACACGGAAGTAGTCGCGGGCCAGCTCCAGGGAGTAGCCGTTTCCGTCGGTGTCGTCCAGCAGGGTCTCGATGGCCTTCTTATGGGCCTCCGTGGAGGAGTAGGAAATGCCGTTTTCCGGATCGGACAGGTAAGCGGACGCCAGGTATTCCACGGACGGGATATTGCCGCGGGCGTTGGCGTAGGACAGGCGGTCGATGGAATAGCTCAGGGCCTGGATGAAGTGGCGGTTGCTCATCACCGGCTTCAGGGGCCAGTAGTCATCCTTCATGGTCTGCTTCACAAAGCCGTTCTCGCCGAAGAGGTATTCCCAGGTCTCCGGATCGGTGGCATTGACGTTGAGCTTGAAGTTGGAGGAACCGGTGGTGGTCCGGGTCCGGGGGTCATTGCGGTACTTGTCCAGTTCTTCCTGCGGGATCCGGCCGGAAGCATCGAAATGATCCGCCAGGAACTCCTTCAGCACGGCCATGGTGTCATCCTTCGCCGCGGGGAAGATCTTGATGTGGACGCCGGGGATGGCGTACTTGGTATCAGCAAATACGTAGTTCGGGTTCTTGGCGTAAACGATCTGCTGGTCCTGATCGTACCGCTCCATGTAGTAGGCGCCCAGGGACAGGCTGTTGTCCAGGGGGCTCTCGGTCTTGTCGGTGTTGTAGCCCAGCAGGAACTGCGGGGTCACCAGGTCGACAAATTCCTGGGGAAGGGGCGGGCAGACGCCGAAGGTCAGGAGGTAGTACATGGCGTAGAAGCGCTCCTGCTCCTCAACGTAGGTCACCTGGAAGTAGGACTTGCCGTCCTCTTCGTAGGTCTTGATGCCGACGTTGGCCCACAGCTCTTCGTTGTAGCCCTTCTCGGTGCCCTGATAGAATTCCTTCATGCCGGCGATCGCGCCGTTGGTCTTGTTGGCGGATTCAGTTCCGCGGTAGAAGCCGTTCGCCTGGGTCAGCATGACCTTCCACGGTACCTCGTAGTCAGCCAGTTCCACGGGCCGGTCGTTGAAAGCCTTGCGGCTCTCGATTTCGGAAGCGGTCTTGTACTTCAGGCCGTCCGCACCGGTGCGGACTTCCCAGCGCCAGGTGGTGGCAAATCCGTCGCCGTCTTCATCGTTGACCGCCACGGGCTTTTCCTTTGCCAGCTCGGGGACCCAGTCATAGCCGTCCTTGGTCTCGTTCATGAAGTTGGTGAAGTGTTCCGCGAACATGTAGCTTGCCAGGTCGGAAACCTCGGAGCCCTGGTCGTTCATGACGTTCATGGTGCCGGGGTCGGCGGGGTTGTAGGTGTGGTAGTAGCGCTTCCAGGCTTCGTTCTCTTCATAGTCCAGGTCAGCGGTCAGGTTGCCCTCCGCCAGGACGCCGAAGCCGTATCCGGGAATGTAGTTTTCCGTTCCCAGGGTCACGCGGGGATTGTACATCACGTAGCTGCCGCTCTCGGTCATGGTGATACCGGTGATTCCCTTCAACACAGCGTACTGCTCCAGCAGGCCCAGTACATTGGTACGCTCGGCGTTGCCGGACTTCTTGAAGTTGTAAAGTCCGTCCGCCAGCGGGATTGCGTCGCTGATCGCCTTGAAGGCGTCGTTGTAGGCGGCTTTTACGTCCGCCACAGTGCCGGCCGCGTCGATAGCGGCGTCACCGGCTTCCTTCGCAGCGGTGACCGCTGCGTAGGTTTCGTCTTCCAGCTGGTCTTCGATGGAAGCAACCAGTACGTCCAGGTCATGCTTGATGTAAGCCTTGAATTCATCGGCTTCCATGTAAGCACCGTCCCAGGCGGGGGCTTCCGCGAACGCGGCGGTCATGCCTGCGATCATGCAGAGAGCCAGCACCAGAGCCAAAAGTTTCTTCATGTTCTTTTCCCTCCGTTTTATTTTTTTATACGGGCTTTCCGCCCGGATAAAACGAGTAAAAATTTTCGCCGGTGAGGATCTTGGTCCGCCGGCGGCAGGCTGGGATATCCAGATAATTAAAATTACTTAAGGATAATATCACAAAATGTCTGTATTTGTAAATCCTTTTCTGTGCCCTGTCCGGTTTCGCAGCGTTTTTGGACAGTCCGTACAGATTTGACTTTTTCACCGCCCTGTATACAATGGGACTGGAACAATCAAACCGGAACTCCGGTCATTCTCCATGAAAGGCGTGTTGCGGATATGCCCTGGGCCATTCGGAAAAGCACTCCCGCCGGAAGTCCCCCTGTCGCCGGCAATACAGCAACCGGCGTTCTGAAGTGGATCGCACTTCTTTTCATGTTCATCGACCACAGCGGCAAGGTCATCTTCAACAACAACCAGGACCTGCGCCTCCTCGGCCGCATCGCTTTCCCGATCTATATCTGGTGCCTGATCGTCGGCCTTGAGCGCACCCGCAGCGTCCCGCGCTACCTGCTGCGGATCCTGCTGGTCGGCTTCTTTTCCCAGCCGCTCTACGTCCTGGCCCTGGATAACCAGGGGCATCTCGGCGTCCTGCTGACCAGCCTGCTGGCTCCGCTGGCAGAAGGTTTCTCCCTGGACGGGCTGTGGCTGGTGACCAAAGCGCTCTTCTTCACAAAGCCGAACATTTTCCTGACCCTGTTCCTGGGGCTTGCCGCCCTGTGGGGGATCCGGGAAAAGAAATGGCTCAGCCACCTCTGGGCGCCCGCCGCCGCGGTCATCATGGCCACCGTGCTGAACGTGGATTACGGCTGGAAGGGCATTGTCCTGATGATCATGATGTACGCCGCACGCGGCAGCCGCCCTGCCCTCGCCGCGGTAATGACGGCCTTCTTCATGTACTGGGGCACTGCGTATAAGCTCACAAATTCCATCTGGGGGATCTCCTTTGACGTGGCCCGGCTGCCGAACTGGCTTTCCGGCCCCCTCGGCGCTTTCCTCCGCCTGGAGACCTACGCCCTGCTCTCGCTCCCGTTCATCCTCTTCCGCTTCCCGAGGGACCTGCGCATGCCCAAGTGGGTCGGTTACGCGCTTTACCCCGGGCATCTCGTGATCCTGGTCCTCCTTAAGCTTGCGATCTTCCGCTGAAGCGGATTCTGTTTCTTCTCTTAACCCTTTCATTCACAGGGATCTTTATAGATCCGCGGGGAAACCGCGGATGATTGCAAAGAATCCTCCGGAGCACCGGAGGATTTCATTATACCCTTTATTGCTTTGTCCATACACAGCGGATACCGTCAGGCTGCTTCACCTGCCCCGGGTCCTCGCTGCAGTTCAGGCGGATCAGTTCCCAGGCCAGTGCCGCCGCATCCGGCGGCCCTGCCAGGACCGCCTTGTCCACCTTGTTCCGGAAATCCCCGGTGCGGGCGTCAAACCAGGAATGCCGTTTCAGTGTTCCGAGCGTATACGCCCCGAAGCCGTCGCTGAAGCGTTCGCCTGCTGCGAACCGTACGGAGGCGGCGGGGCCCTTCGTTTCCAGTGCCGGCTCCTTGTCCTCCTTCCGCAGGAATGCCTGGAGCGTTTCCGTCTCCCGCAGCATCAGGCTGAATCCGCTCTGTGAGAAAAGCACGCCTTCTGTATATCCGGCCATCCGCAGGTCCGCTGCAACAAGGTCCATCAGATAGGCGTCATGCATCAGGTTCAGGTCCAGGGTCGGTGCTTCCGTTTCCATTTCGGATAGCATCTTCCTGTAATCTTCCGGCAGCCGCAGGCATACCGTAACGGAACCGTCGCCTGCAGCTTCCGTTTCCAGCGTAAGCCCGCTGTCCGGCGCCGTCCACGCGCTGAGCGCTTTCAGGCATTCTGCCTGCTCTGCGTTCACGGACGGGTCGTATGCTGACGGATCATCCAGGTACAGAAGCGTCTGCCATTCGTCATACAGCACGCCTGACAGCATGGAGTAGCCTTCGTTCCTTTCCGTCTTTTCCAGGGCGTCCTTCACGACCTCCGCCAGCACGCCGGTCAGGCTCACCTTCTCCCCTGCCTGTTCGTTGACCGTGGCCAGGTTGGTGATTCCCTCGTAAGTTTCCCGGGCATCCAGGAGCATATAATTCCGGTAAAGCGAATCAGCATAGACTTTCTGCACGGCCGCTGTCAGTTCCCGGATTGCTGCGCTGTCCCCTTCTGCCCAGTACAGCAGCGTCAGTCCGCTCTTGTACAGGACATCCCCGTGGGTATCTCCATAAGAGATCGTCTGGTACCCGCTCTCCCTGTGGCCCATCTGGGAAACGCCGTTCGCAAAAGCGTATACGGCGATTCCTGCGGCCAGGAGGAACAGGACCAGACGAACGATGTTCTTCTTCTCTTTGAACATGGAACCTTCCATCCTTCAGCGGATTAACCGCCGAAGCGTATCTTTTTCGCGGCTTCGATCTCATCCGGGGTGCCGTAAAGCCAGTGGCCGTTGCCCAGGTCCACCAGTTCCGGGTGCTCGTTCTCGCCGTATTCCTTCGGTTCGTATACGAACAGCTTCTTTTTCTTCTCCAGGATCGGATCCGGGATCGGGATTGCGCTCATCAGGGAGTGAGTATAGGGATGCAGCGGATACTGGAACAGTTCCTCCGTTTCCGCCACTTCCATGATCCTGCCCTTGTAGATGACCACGATACGGTCCGAAATGAACCGGACGATGGACAGGTCGTGGGCGATGAACAGATAAGTCAGGCCCCGTTCCTGCTGGAATTTCTTCAGCAGGTTCAGCACCTGGGCACGGATGGATACATCCAGTGCGGAGATCGGTTCGTCCGCCACGATCAGCTCCGGCTCCATCACGATGGAGCGGGCCAGGCCGACGCGCTGCCGCTGCCCGCCGGAGAATTCGTGCGGATAGCGGGTCAGGTGCTCGGGCAGGAGGCCGACGTCATTGATGGCCTTCTCGACTTTCTCCATACGTTCCCGTTCAGAGTTGAAGAGGTGGAAGTTATACAGGCCCTCCGAGATGATATATTCGATGGTCGCGCGTTCATTCAGGGACGCGGCGGGATCCTGGAACACCATCTGGATCTTCCGGATCACTTCCCGGTCCTTCGCCCGGCTCAGCTTGCCGGAGATCTTCTCGCCCTTGAAATAGATGGCACCGTTGGAGCAGGGATTGATACGCACGATGGCGCGCCCGATCGTGGTCTTTCCGCTGCCGCTTTCGCCCACCAGGGAAAGCGTCTCACCTTTATAGATATCGAAGCTGACGTCGGACACGGCTTTGAAACTGGTCTTACCCTGCTTGAAGACCACATCCAGGTGCTGGACGGAAAGCAGCGCTTCGCGGTTGTTGTTCTCCATGCTTACTCTCCTTCCTCCATGTCGCCGTAGATCTGTACCATCTTCTCATGCAGGTTCTGGATATTCTTCGGCGCTTCCGTTTTCGGGGCCCTCGGATCCTGCAGCCAGGTCTTCGCGAAATGGGTCTCGCTGACCTGGAACATCGGCGGTTCTTCCTCCAGGTCGATCGCCATGGCGTAGTTGTTCCGCGGTGCAAATGCATCCCCGGTGATCTTGTTGTACAGGGACGGCGGCGTTCCCGGGATGGAGAACAGCTCCGTGCCCTTTTCGGTCAGCTGCGGCAGGGAGGAAAGCAGCGCCCATGTATAGGGATGCTTCGGATCATAGAAGATCTCCTCGACCGTGCCCAGCTCGACGATCTGGCCGGCATACAGCACGGCAACGCGTTCTGCCACGTTCGCGACGACGCCCAGGTCGTGGGTGATATAGACGGTGGTGAACCCAAGCTCCCGCTGCAGGTCTTTGATCAGGCGGATGATCTGGGCCTGGATCGTCACGTCCAGTGCAGTCGTCGGTTCGTCGCAGATCAGGATCTTCGGCTGGCAGCTCAGCGCGATCGCAATAACGATCCGCTGCCGCATACCGCCGGAATACTGGAAGGGATAATCGTCAAAGCGCTTCTCCGGCTCCGGGATGCCGACCTTTGCCATGATGTCCAGCGTCCGCTGCTTCGCTTCCGCCTGGGAGCACTTCTGGTGCTTCAGGATCACGGTCATGATCTGTTTGCCGATGGTGATAACCGGGTTCAGGCTGGTCATGGGATCCTGGAAAACCGTGGCAATCCGGCGCCCGCGGATCTTCTGCCAGTCCTCGGTGTACTTGACGTTTGCGCAGTCGATCACAGCATAGCCTTCCAGCTGGTTCTCCGATTCATTGACTTCGGTGAATTCCACGTAAAGCACGCTGGTCTGGAACAGTTTCCTGCGGGTATCGCTGTCCAGCAGGTTCTCGCCCTGGAGCATTGCCTTGCGGAGTACGCGGTTCAGCTTCAGGGTATATTTGATCCTGTCTTTCAGAGGATAGCGTCCGGTAGACAGCAGCACGTCGTACGCCAGCTTCCGGTTGCGGGCGATCGTCGCGTCGGACAGCCCGTACGGATTGCCTTCTTTGTCCTTCCTGCTGATCTTTTCCTTGCGCAGTTTCTGCAGCCGGGCAAGCTCGTCCTTGTCCGCCTGCAGTTTCGCGGCATCGTGCCGATACTCTTCAGTCCTCTTTTTGATCAGCTCGGCCTTTTCCGCATTCAGGGCTTCTTCTTTTGCGGACAGCTCCTTCATCTTCGCTTCCGCTTTCCGGATTTCCGGCTGGTCCGCTTCGCTGTGCCTGTCCAGCGTCAGCAAGTAGTTGTTCGTATCCGTCAGGTCGTCGTGCACATCCTTGAAACGGACCCGGAAGGCTTCTTCCTCCTCCTCAGACAGCGACTTGACATGCTTGATATCGGCCTTTTTCTGCCGGATCGCACGGTATTCCTCCGCGCCGCGTTCCGGTACCGAGTACCTGTTGTATTTCCTGGACAGGCGCTCCAGGAACCGCAGGTTCGCCGGGGTCAGCTTGACGTTCGTGTGGGACAGTTCATCATCCGCGAAGATGATGCTGCCTTCGCTGACGTATCCGTTGGAATCCAGCATACCGGCAAAAGTCTTGGTCAGCACGGATTTGCCGGATCCGCTCTCACCCACGATGGCGATGGATTCATTCTCATAGACATCCAGCGAAACATTCCGGATCGCTGTCAGTATGCGGCCGCGGACATTGAACTTGACACTGACGTTCTTCAGGGAAAGGAGGACTTTCCTGTTATTGCTCTTGCTCATAGTCGGCCCTCCTTACATGTGCGTCCTGGGGTCAGAGGCATCCGCCAGGTTCTGTCCCAGAACGTAAAGGATGATGGTGATCGCAGCGGCGATGGCCACCGGCGGCCAGAATTCCCAGGGATAGACCAGGAAAGCACTTTGTGCTTCCTGAATCATACGTCCGAGGGAAGGAACCTCAGCACTCAGGCCGACGCCGATATAGCTCAGGAACACTTCCATGGAAATGTAGCTGGGCAGTTCCGTGGCCAGCAGCGTGACGGTAACGGAGGTCAGGAAGGGCAGGATGTTCTTGGAGATCATCCGCGGGATCGGTGTGCCCAGGCAGCGTGACGCCAGGGAATATTCCCGGTCCCGGATAATCAGCACCTGCGTGCGGAAGAAGTAAGCGATGCTCAGCCAGCCGGTCACCGTCAGGGCAAACACGAAGCTCCAGAAACCTGAGCCGATGATATATACCAGCACAGAGATCATCAGGATGTACGGCACGTTGGCGATGATGTTGTAGACCACCAGCATAATCTGGTCAAACCGTTTGCTGTAGCCCCAGACTGCGCCCAGGATAATACCGATGGTCATATTGATGGTGGCGCAGATCACCGCGAGGATCAGGGATGTCCGCGCGGATGCCATGATGCCGTAGAAGATGGAGTTGCCCATGCCGCCGGAACCCAGGATCCACTTCAGGGAGAAGCCCCCGAAGTATTCCATGGCCGCGGCAGGCGGCAGGTTGAAAGTCTTCGCGTCGGTCACATTCTCGTAAGGCTCATAGGGAGCGATCGCGGGAATGATGAACGCGCACAGCAGGATGACCACGAACACCGCGATCAGGACGATATTGATCTTCTTCCTGAAGAATACGCGGAACACACTGGCCCAGTAAGAATACCGGGGTGCGGTAATCCTTTCGGACTGGATCGTATCCTTGTCAATGAAACGGAACCGGTTGTCCCGGTCGGCGGTTCCGGAAGACTGAACGTTCTGGTGAATCTGCTCAGACATTACCGTCCACCTCCTTTGCTGGATGAGAGCGAGATCCGCGGGTCACACTTGGCCAGCAGCAGGTCGCCCAGGATGACGGAGATAATGGACAGCGTCGTGTAGAACACGGTACAGGCAACGATGATGCCGTTGTCGTGGCCGTTGATCGCGGCGGTCAGCAGGTTGCCGACACCCGGCACGGCGTACACACGCTCGGTGATGATCGCGCCGGTCAGGCAGCCCAGGATGCTTCCGGGAATCCCGTGCACCAGGTAGATCATCGCGTTGGGGGAGATGTGCTTGCGGTAAATCTCCTTTTCGCTCAGGCCCTCCGCCCGGGCGAACTTAACGTAGTCGCTGTTCATCTGGTCGATCATGTACCGCCGCATCCATTTCATCAGGCTTCCGATATCGCGCAGCGCCAGCGAAACGGTGGGCAGCACATAGGCCAGGATCTTGACCTCCGCGTTCGCGAACTTGTACGGCAGGTTGAACAGGCCGGTACCGATCGTCGCGAACAGGAAGATATACGCAAGGGACGGCACCGCCATGATGAAAATGATGTATCCGTTGCCGACCTTGTCCAACAGGCCGTCCTTGCGCCGGGCCATGGCGATGCCCAGCGGCAGGCCGATCATGTAGGCAATCAGCGTCGCAGCCAGGCCGATCACGAAGCTGTTTTCGATCATGGACAGGCCGCTGATCCGGTAGGAATAGTTGGTGTACTGGTCCGGGAACTGCTTCATTTCCGTCTTGTTCCGGGGAGACGCGTTATATGTCAGCGTATGGAAATCGATCGCAGTCTTTGTATACTCGTCCGTTCCCAGTTTCGCGGGATACTGGGTCTCGGTCTTCACCTGCTCGCCCGTCGGTGTATGGATTACATCCGTAATCTCCTGGCCACGGTATTTCGTATAGGAGGTGCCCAGGTTCAGGTGGATGAAGTTCTGGTGAATAAAGGGGAACCGGCCGTCAAAATACAGCAGGTATTTATGGGTCGTGCCCGATCCGACCACGGCGAACATGCCGCTGTATGGATCGTGCTCAAACCGGATATAACGCTCCGTCAGGTTCGGATCCTTGACGTCGCCCGTTGTTTCCACAGTGATGAGATGGGAAATATAATCCCACAGGCGGAGGAAAACACTCTTTTCCTTCACGGATACGAGGTAGCCTTCACCGCCTTTTTTTATCTTGCCCGAAGTGCTGCGGGCAGGCTGCAGGTAATTGACCTTGAAGCCGTCCTTTTCACTCTGCTCAATGAATTCCCGGACGGATTCGTTGTTCATGTATTCGTTCTCGTCCTGGACAATTTCCTTGTCAGCGAGATAGTCAGCGTTCTTGGTATATTCGCTGCCGTAAATTGTTTCATACTTATTTTTCAGGAAGGACGAATAGTCCCTGTAGTCCAGGTATCCGAAGCGCTGGTATTGCCCGTACTCATACATGGACCTGTCGTTCAGGCTCTTTTTGTTCCAGACGTCGTCTGTCTGGAATATGACGTTTTTGTTGATCAGCGAGTAGATGAGCAGCATGACGGTGACAATCACCACCAGCAGCGAGAAGACGGAAAACAGGATCCGCCGCAGCATATACCTTTTCATCAAAGCACCAACTTAACTCGTATTTTTCTGTCCTCTTTATACCAACAGGGGGGAAGCGGCGGAAACGCCGCTTCCCCGGTGTGGTCAAAACCAGATGGTTTCCTTTAAATATGGATTAATAGTCAATGCCGATGACCTTCAGCATGTAGCCGTTGACTCCGAAGGTATCCAGGTAGGTGCAGGGATCACCGAAGTCGGGGCCCCAGCCGGAACCGTAGAAGAAGTCGAAGTTGCCGGCTGCACCGGTGGTGGCACGGTATCCGGAAGCGTAGAAGTCTTCGGAAGTGGTAGCTTCAACCATGTTGATGACCACGTTCTCAGTGCCCAGAGCCGCCTCGACAACCTGCTTCACAGCGTTGATCTGGGCAACCTGGGTGGAGTTGGCGGAATAGTAGTTAATATCGATGGTGATGGGCCAGGAAACGGTGTCGCCCAGCTCTTCCTTCGCCCTGGCCAGGTAAGCCTTGGCCTTGTCAGCGTTGTACCAGCCGTTGACAGCGTCTGCCACGATGATGTACTGATCTTCAGGAACACCGTCAGCCGCTTCGAGCTTGCTCAGGTAGTACTGGACCATATCGCCGTAGAAGGTACCGGCTGCGAATTCCTTGCCGTCGGCATCCGTGGTCGCGTTCTCAAGGGACACGAACTGCGGATGGGTGTACATATTGCGCAGGTTGGACAGCTTCAGTTCCTCACCGTTGGCCACGGCATTGTAGGTAGCCTGGTCGAAGGCGAACAGGAACGCCTTGCGGAAGTTCTTGTTCATCAGGGCGGTGTGGGTATCGATCTTCTGCTGTTCGGTCTTGGGGGAAGCCACAGCGCCGCTCTCCAGGGCGAAGGTGCCGCGGTTCAGGTTCAGGCCGCCGAAGTAGGTGGTGGATTCGGTATCGGTGACATAAGCGTACTTTTCGAAGTTGCCGTCTTCCACAGCCAGGGCCATGGTGCCATTGGCAGCGCGCAGCGCCACAGCAGCGTAAATGCCGCTCACGGTGTCGTCGTAGTACTGCTTCATGTTCTCACCGTTGTCGTAGATCCAGGTGATGCTGTTCAGGGTCACTTCATCAGCCTTGTAGTAGTTCTCGTTCTTCACCAGGTCGATTTCGGAATCGGCGTTCAGCTTGGTGAGGAGGAACGGGCCGCAGTAAACCTGGCTGGACACATCGGTGCTCTTGCCGAAGGTGTAAGCCGCGGTATCGGCGAAGGCAGCTTTGTATTCTTCAATGCCGAATACGCCGCCATGGCTCGTGTACCAGTCTTCGCAGATCGGCAGGAAGCAGCTGTAGGTCAGCATGGTCATGAAGTAGGGGATATCGCCTTCCAGCGTGATAACCAGGGTCCGGTCATCGGGAGCCGCGTAACCGACATCGTCGAAGGAGCCGCCCGCCAGGTATTCGGAAGCGCCCTTCACAACGCCTTCAACCAGCCACTCGAGGCCGGCAGCGGCGTCCAGCATGTGATGGAAACCGGCAACGAAGTCACCGGCGACCACGTCGGCATATTCTTCGCCTTCGGAGGTGTACCACTTCACGCCTTCACGGATCTTGAAGGTGTAGGTGGTGCCGTCTTCGGAAACTTCCCAGGATTCAGCCAGCGCGGGCTTCATCTGGTTGAGGTTGTTGTACTGCACCAGGCCGTCAACCGTGTTCACGGTGATCTCGGTGTCGCTCTGGGAAGAGGTGTTCAGCCAGTCCAGGGTCACAGGAGCGGTGGAGAAGGTGGTCTTATAATCGCTCTGTATCTTATGGCCCTTCGCGGTCAGGATCCCGGCGGGATCATACTCGCCTTCACCGGCGACAGCCTTGTTCCAGGCGTCCATCAGCTCGGCGCGCTCGGCGGGCGTGATGAACTCATCGGAAAGAACCAGGCCGAACAGGCGGTCGTCGTCATTGCCCCACTGCACATAAGGAACAGTGCGGGGAGCGATGCGGCTGATCTGGTAGGCACCGCCGCGGGTGGTGGTGGGAACCATCACGGCGCTGTCCAGCAGCGCAGCTTCAGCCTGCGCATACAGCACAAAGCGTTCGTCGTTGGTTGCGGCAGCCTTGGCAGCCTTCATCATCTCATCATAATCGCCGAGAACGGCCATGTAGATGTCCTCGTCTTCAGCGCGCTCGTAGGTAGCGCCTTCAGCGAACGAGCCCACGACGCCCAGCATCATGACGAGAGCCAGGACCAGGGAAAGAAGTTTCTTCATGGTTTCAGTCTCCTTACATAGTATTTTATTACACGGGCTTCCGCCCGGATAATACGGTCACGAAATACGCCTCTCGGCCCACCGTCCACCATCGTTCAGTGTTCAGTTGCATAAAATGCTTTGATAATATACCACATGCCCCGTCCGTTTTGCAACGGGTTTTCGTCCGGAAACGTTACCATGCGCGTATTCATTTCGTTTCCTGAATACAGAATGCAGGATTTTCAAGCACTTGGACGGTTTTGTACGTACAATTAAAAGTTCCAAAAAACAGGAAAAAAACAATCGTGTGCCGTGAATTGACTTTCCTTTGCCGCGCCTGTACAATAATTCTGTTATGACGTCTGAAAGCTCACAAATACACAGTCAGGCTTTTGGAAAATGAAAAAGTCCGGAAGGAGAGATCCTATGAAAGCACCTTTTTCTTCCTATCTGTCCGGTATCGCGCCCGGGCTGAAGGAACTTGTTGCCCTGCTGCGGAAAACGTATGACTACGTTTCCGTGCTGTCCGCGGATTCCGTAGGTTTCTCGGTTGCCATCTCCCAGCGGTCCAAATCCGTTTCCCGCCAGACCATGACCACCGAACGGGGCACCGTGGTCCGCGTGTACAGGAACGGGCTGTACGCCGAATCCGCCTTCACCGGCTTTGATCCGGAAAAGGCTGCGGAGAAATATGAAGAGATCGTGAAGGAGCTGGACGCCCAGCTCCGCCTGCTAGAGGCTGCGGGCGTGGAACCCTATGAAACCGGGATCCTGCCGGATGAACCGCGCACCGTCTTTGCCGAAATGGAGGCCGGGATCCTGCCGGAGGATGCGGATATTGCCGCCCTGGTGGAAAAGCTGTCCGCCGTATCCGGAAAGGGCATGGAGCAGGGCAAGGAAAAGGGCCTGAACATGATCGACTTTATGGTCCGTGTTTCCTCGACCCATGTATGCAAGATGTTCCTGACGGAAAAACAGGACCTGCGCCAGTCCTACGTCTACAGCGACGGCATGGCCGGAGCCCTCGTCGCATCCCGGGAGCGCACGGAGATGGCCTACACCTCCCTGTCCGGCCGGAAGGGCCCGGAACTGTTCGAAACCATTGAGGAGAAAATCCCCGAAGCCCTGCGCATCGCGAAGGACCTCGTTTCCGCCGAACGCGTCGTACCCGGTGAATACGACGTAATCACTGCCCCGGAAGTCACCGGCCTGATCGCCCACGAAGCCTTCGGCCACGGCGTGGAGATGGATATGTTCGTCAAGGGCCGTGCCCTGGGCGCCGATTATATCGGCAAGCGCGTCGGCTCCGACAGGGTGACCATGCACGAAGGCGCCCTGTGCGCCGAGGACGTGACCTCCTACGCCTTCGACGACGAAGGCACCCCCGCCGGGGACGTGACGGAGATCGACCATGGCATCCTGCGGGCCGGCATCTGCGACGCCCTGAGCGCCCTGCGGCTGGGCGTGCAGCCCACCGGCAACGGCAAGCGGGAGAGCTTCTCCCACAAGGTCTACACCCGCATGACGAATACGCTCTTCGATTCCGGCACCGACACCCTGGAGGAGATGATCGCCTCCATTAAAAAGGGATACCTGCTCGAGGGCATGCAGTCCGGCATGGAGGATCCCAAGCACTGGGGCATCCAATGCATCCTGGACCGCGGGTATGAGATCATCGACGGAAAGCTCACCGGCAAGGTTGTCTCCCCGCTGGTCATGACCGGCTATGTGCCGGACCTGCTGGGCTCCGTCTCCATGGTTTCCGGGGACCGCGGGGTCTTCGGCGCCGGCGCCTGCGGCAAGGGCCACAAGGAATGGGTCAAAGTTGCCGACGGCGGCCCCTATCTGAAAGCGAAAGTGAGGCTGGGATAATGGCTGAAATAAAAAACACAGCGCTGGATACGCTGCTTGAAGTACTGAAATCCTCCGGGGCGGACGCCTGGGAGGTCACGGACCGGGAAGAGGCCGGCTGGGAGTTCTACTTTATCCGCCATCGGCTGGACCAGCACCGGGCAAAGAATGTCCGCTCCTTCTCCGTGAAGGTGTACCGGAAGTTCGGGGAGTTCCTCGGTTCCGCTGCCGCGGAGATCGCCTGCGATGCTTCCGCGGACGAGATGCGGCGCACCGTCGAAGGCCTGCGCTCCGACGCGTCCTACGTCCGCAATCCCTTCTATACGCTCAACAAGCCCTGCAAGGCGGACGGGGGCGCAGCCCAGGAAGCGCCGGACCTGGAAGCCATCAGCGGGGATTTCCTCCGCGCCATGGCCTCCGCCCCCGAGACGGATACGGAAGACCTGAACAGTTATGAGATCTTCGTCAGCCGGATCCGCACCCGCTTCCTGAACAGCGAAGGCATTGACGTGACGGCGGTCTATCCCTCCTCCATGGTGGAGGTCGTCGTCAACGCCCGGAAGGACGGCCATGAGATCGAGCTGTACCGCCTGCTGAATTCCGGCACCTGCGATCGGAACCAGCTGGTGAAGGAACTGGCCGAGACCCTGGCCTACGGCCGGGACCGGCTGGCCACTTCCCCCACTCCCGCGCTGGAAAAGTTTGACGTGGTCTTCTCCACGGATCCCGCGAAGGAACTGTACTGGTACTTCATTGACCGGCTGAACACCTCCTCGGTATACCGCGGCATCTCCGACTGGAAGCCCGGCGATACGGTGGCCCCGGCCAGCCTGACCCTGAAGGCCGTGAAGTACCTGCCGAACTCTTCGAAGAACGCCGCCTACGATCCGGAAGGCGCGCCGATCAGGGACCTTACGCTCATTGAAAACGGAAAGGCTGCCGTTTACTGGGGCGGCCGCCAGTTCAGCCAGTACCTGAAGGTGGAGGATTCCTTCCAGGCGTCCAATTTTGCCGTCTCCGGCGGCACGGAGTCCGAAGCGGAGCTTCGCACCGGCGATTACCTGGAGGTCGTGGAATTCTCTGATTTCCAGTGCGATTTCTTCACCGGGGATATTGCCGGTGAAATCCGCCTGGGCTACCTGCACCGGGGCGGCAAGGTCACGCCGGTCTGCGGCGGATCTGTCTCCGGCAATATGCCGGAACTGATGGGCGGTTTCCGTTTCTCAAAGGAGCAGCGGCAGTACGACAACCTGCTGATCCCATCCGTAACGCGGATCCAAAATGTGACGGTCACCGGTGTGGAATAAAAAAGTGCCGGTCCGGATATAGGAGGGCTGATCCATGCAAACACAATCCTTTGTCCGCCTGAAGGAAAAAATCCTGCAGAACTGCGGCTGCATCATCGTCGGCAAGGAAAACGTGATCGAGCAGATTGTCGTTTGCCTGATCGCTTCCGGGCATATCCTCCTGGAGGATGTGCCCGGCACCGGCAAAACCATGCTCCTGCGCGCCTTCGCCCGAAGCATCGGCGGGGAGTTCCGCCGGATCCAGTTCACGCCGGACCTGATGCCCTCGGATCTGACAGGCATCAACTTTTTCAATCAGAAGAAAAGCGAATTTGAATTTCGCCCGGGTCCCCTCTTCGCTCAGGTCATCCTGGCGGACGAGATTAACCGTGCCACCCCCCGCAGCCAGTCCGCGCTGCTGGAGGTCATGGAAGAAAAGCAGATCACCGTGGACGGCGTCACCTACGCCATGAAGGAACCCTATCTCGTCATGGCCAGCCAGAACCCGCTGGAATCCTACGGCACCTTTCCCCTGCCTGAAGCGCAGCTGGACCGTTTTTTCATGCGGCTGCGCCTGGGATACATGACCCGGGAACAGGAGATCGGCGTACTGCGCCGGCCGGACACCCGGACGCTGCTGGAGGAACTGCAGCCGGTGGTGGAGGACGGAGAGCTGGAATTCCTCCGGGAAAGCTATCCGCAGGTCCGTGTCAGTGATGATATCGCCGCCTATATGATGGACCTGGTGGATGCTACCCGGCGCAGTGAGCTGCTGCTTACCGGTATCTCAACCCGCGGAAGCCTCGCCCTGTACCGTGCCTGCCAGATCCTCGCGGCGCTGCGCGGGCGGGATTATGTGATTCCCGAGGATGTAAAGCAGGAAGCCCTGTGTGTGCTTCCCCACCGCCTGACCCTGGTCAACCAGGGCCATCTGGACAATGTCATGTTCCTGCAAGGCCTGCTGGACGAAATTCCCGTCCCGCTGGAGAAGCTATGATCCCCGCGGTCCTGGGGCTTACAGTATTGCTCCTGGCGCTGTTCGAGATCGCGAGCCGCCGCCTGGATCTGCGGAATCTTTATATCCGTTTTTCCCTGGACACGAAGCTGTCGGAGCCCGGTGAAATTGTCACCCTGCGCTACACTGTACGCAATACCAGCGTATTCCCCATCCTGTACGCGGGTCTTTCCCTTCGGCTGGATACAGATTTCAGCCCGGAGGAGGACGCGGAATTCATGAAAAAGCACGCCGTCTCCGATTTCACCGGCACACGGATCTCCTACCATTTTTTCCTTGGCCCGAAACGGCAGCTTTCCGGAAAGCTGCGCTTCTCAGTCCGCCGGCGCGGGCTGTACGACCTGGGAAAATACTACCTGGAATTCGGCGATTTCATGGGCCTGAAGCCGCGCGTGATCTCCGGGGAGATCGGCCATCGGATCATCTGCACCGCCGCTCCCTGTCCCGTTCCGGCGATCCAGGCCCTGGGCGGGGAGCTGGGTGCCGTTTCCGTGCGGCGTTTTCTCTTTGATGATCCCACCCTGGTCCTGGGCTATCGGGATTATACCGGCCGCGAACCCCAGAAACAGATTTCCTGGAACCAGAGTGCCAAATCTGGCCGCCTCATCGTGCGCCAGCATGACTTCACGACGGATCGCTCTGCGCTGGTCGTCGTGAATGTTGATCCTACTTCCCGCAGGCTGATGGAGCAGTGCCTCTCCATGGTCAGCAGTGTCTGCCGTCTCCTCGAGCAGGAGAAGATCCCTTACGCCATGCTCAGCAACGGCGATCTCCATTCCCTGGCGGAGGGTCTCGGTTCCAGCCACCTGTTCTCCATCCAGCGGCGGATCGGCCTGTCCGGCCTGACAGGGTATACCGGTTTTCCTTCTTTGATCGAGAAATGCCTGCGCCGGAAAAAGCCGGGCTGTACCCATATTGTCATCACCCCGTCCCTGGACGACGGCATCCGGGCGTGCATCCGCCGCCTCGCCCGGTATACTGACCGGGAGCCTTTCGTTCTCTGCGCGGAAGAAAGTACCGAATCTGCCTGAAGGAGGGATTACTTTGAAACAGACGTCCGTGATCCGGATCACCGCCGGGATCTGCTTCTATTTTGCGGTCCTGAACGCGGTCAGCGCCTTCCAGGCCTGGCGCCTGCCCATGGCCCTGTTCACAGCGGCCTGCCTGCTCGCCGGCCTGCTCATCGTGCGCTTCGAAAACCCCGCCGTACGGGTTTTCCTCGCTGTCCTGCCGGCTCTCTGTTTCCTGGCCGGGCCGTACAGTCTCCTCATGATCGTCCCGCTGCTGGCGTGGCTTTGGTATTTCCTCGTCATGGTACGGGGTAATTACGCCATGCCGCTGTATGATTATCGCAGGATCTTTACCGTCATGCTGGCAATCAGCCTGTTTTTCGTCGCGGCGAACGTCGCCAACTCGACCCTCTTCTCCAACCGGCTCATCTCCGTGGACAGCCTGGTCTATATCGTCCTCTTCCTGTTCCTGGGCGTCTTCGCCATGCGCCGCATGCAGATGGGTGCGGAAATGGGCCTGAACTGGCAGGTAAAGAACCTCCTGTCCGTGGTTGGTATCCCCCTGGCGGCTGTTGGCATTTCCCTGGTCCTGTTCCTGGTCCTGCGTTTCAGCAGCCACGTACTGGCCGCTGTCTTTGTGCCGGTCGGGCGCTTCTTCATCTGGCTGCTCGGCAGGATCTTTCCCACCGGGAACAGGCCTGTGGAACAGATGTCCCTGCAGGAGTACTTAACGCCCAAAGCGGCTTCCCAGGTGCCCGTGGAGATGGATACCGGACGCATGAATGAAGCGCTTCCTGTTGAGGGTTCCAGCACCAGCCCGTACCTGGTTGAACACGCTGCCGTCATCGGCGGCTGGATATTGCTGGGGGTTCTGCTGCTCGCGGTCTTCTTCCTGATCTGGAAGCACGCAGGAAAAAAGCATTCTGCGGAAGAGGAAGAGCTCCTGTATGAAGAGACCGAGGCAGCCCCCGCTGATGGGAAGCGAAAGCGCCGCCGCGCCCGTATCCCGCTCCTGGCAGACAATGCCCGGCAGCTCCGCCGGATCTACAAAACGTATCTGGAGTACAGGAAGGGAAAGGGACTCAGCATACACGCCACCGACACCTCCGCGGACATCCTGGAACGCGACCGGAAGATGGGCGGCAGCGATGACGCGGAAAAGCTGCGCAGCCTGTATCTTGCCGCCCGTTACGGGGATCCCTCCGCTGTCACCCGTGAACAGGTTCATGAAGCCAGCGCCTGCCTGGAACGCATTGTCGGATAAACAGAAAACAGACAGCAAAAAGGACCTTTCTGCAAAGGTCCTTTTTGCTGTCTGCAAACCGGGCAGGCCGTTCGGATACCTTTATGATGCTGCAAGCTCCCGCCGGAACAGGTTCTGTCTCCGGAAATCGATCAGGTAAACGATGGTGGACAGCGTCCAGGTGAAGGGGTAAATCCAGTAGATCAGCCGGATGTCGTGCACTGCCTGGCCGATCGTAAAGAGCACCAGCACCCGCACCGCGCACCAGCAGATCAGCATCACCAGCATCGGCGTCATGGGCTTCCCCAGCCCGCGGCTGACGGCCGACGCCGTATGGGAGAAGCCGCACAGGCAGTAGAAGAACGCGCAGGTGGTGGTTCGTCCTGCCCCGTAGCGGATGATTGCCGGGTCGCTGTTGAACAGGGCGACCAGCGACGGCGCCAGGAAATACGCGATGGTTCCGAAGGCCAGCAGCATCCCCGCCGTGCACAGCAGGCCGAAGCGCGCGCCTTCCTTCACCCGGTCCATCCGCTTCGCCCCCACGTTCTGGGAAACGAAGGTGGTCAGCGCCATGGAGAACGCCGTCACCGGCAGGAACATGAATCCTTCCGTCTTGATGCTGGCGCCGATTCCTGCCATGGCGTCCCGGCCGAAGGAATTGATATAGCTCTGGATCAGCATGTTGGACAGGTCGATCACGCAGCCCTGCAGCGCCGTGGGAAAGCCGTAGCGGATGATGTATTTCAGGTTGGCGCGGTCCACCCGGATTTTCCGGGGCTGCAGCCGGATCGCTTCCTTTGTCCGCAGCAGTTTCATGCCCACCAGCACCACGCTCAGGATCTCCGAGATCACCGTGGCCAGGGCCGCCCCTTCCACGTCCATATGGAATACGGATATGAAAAGGATATCCAGCACGATGTTCGTCAGGGAACTGGCCACCAGGCACAGCAGCGGATACCTGCTCTCCCCCGAGGCCTGCAGGATGCTGACGAACATGTTGTACATGACCAGCGCGGCGGATCCGGCAAAGTACACCTGCAGGTAGCGGCAGGACCGGGGAAACACCGTTTCCGGCGTTCCCATCAGCCGCAGGATCACCGGCGAAACCAGGACGCCTGCCGCCGTCAGGATTATGCTGAAAAACAGCCCCAGCGCCACGGCGGTATGGACCGCCTTCTCCGTTTCCTCCGGGCTTTCCCCGCCGATATGCCGGGCGACGATGATCCCCGCGCCCGTGGCGAACCCCGCCACGAACCCGATCATCAGGTAGGTGTAGGAAGACGTGGACGTGACCGCCGCCAGGGCGTCCGCGTCCAGGTAGTTGCCGACGATCAGGGCGTCGACGGTATTATACAGCTGCTGGAAGAAATACCCGGCCAGGATCGGCAGGGCGAACCCCAGCATCTTCCGGCGGATATTCCCTTCCGTCATCAGGTTCCTGTGTTGTGTCACGTTATCCCCCCGCGCAAGATACGCCTCTTGCCTGCGCTTCCCGTCAGTTGTCCGCCAGGCTGTATCCGTTCTTCATCTTTTCGCTGGCAGTCAGCAGGACGTTGTTCAGCGCCTTCACGGTCTCTTCTCTCGCCATTTCGCTCAGCTTCCCGTTGGCTTCCTCCGCCAGGCGCAGGTCGCCGGTTTCCGCAATCTTCCGGTCGTATTCCCGGATCAGCTGCCTTCCGCGGTTCACCATGGCTTCCTGGTAGCGGTCAATCTGCTGCCTGGCCGCGGCATAGTGCGGATCCGCCAGCGCGCCGATCAGGCGGCTGGCCCAGTAGAAGTTCTCCGTGGAGGCGTCCAGCGTCACCTTGCCCAGGTAATCCGGCATCTTCGGCACATTCGGGTATACCGGCAGCATGGCGCTGAAGGTCGTGCTCCCGAAGATGATCCATTCGACGCCCTTCACCTGCTCCGGCGCGTACGGCCGGATCTGGCAGATGGAGGTCACGCCCGTCCGGTTGATGCCGATGGAGCGGTACATCCCGCGGTAGCCTGTATCCCGGCTGGTATAGGGGCTGTACGGCGTTCCCTGGTAATTGCCGCTCAGCAGGTATTTCACGTCCTCCGCCGTCACCTTCCTCTCCGGCACCAGGCTCCAGGGGATGTCGTCGCTTTCGGGGGTGAAGTCCGCGTTCTCCCCGTCCCAGCGGTACGTCCGCGGCGCCAGGTACCTGCCCATGAACCAGGCCCGCGGCGTATTGTAGATATGGTCCATGTCCCGCCGGCTGCCGAAAACGGCCCGGGGATTGAACGTGCCGTCCTGGTTCAGGTCCAGGTAGTTTTCCGCGACAAACTCCCTCAGGTCCGCGCTGCAGAGGTTCTCCTTCTTCTCCCCGAAGGCGTCCTCCAGGTCGAATCCGTCCATGGCGAACTGGTTCGGGGCGATCACGACCCGGTCGTCCGGCACCTTCCGGGCAATCCAGTGGTGCCCGCCGATCGTCTCCATCCACCAGGCCTCATGCTCGTCGTTGAAAGCGATGCCGTTGGATTCGTAGGTTCCGTACTTTTCCAGCAGCCCGGCCAGGCGCAGCACGCCTTCCCGCGCGCTGCGGATATACGGCAGCACCAGCACGACGATGTCCTCCTCGCCGATGCCGCCGGGAATGTCCTTTTCCTTCTTTGTTTTCGCCTTTTTGTATTCAGCCAGCGGGTCCGCCGCCAGCACCCTGGCGTTGGTGGTAATGGTCTCCGTGGCGGTCATGCCCACGTTGGCCTCGTTGATGCCCGTGGCCGCCCAGATCCCGTGCTCCGGGTCCACGCTTGGGCAGGAGGTGTACCGCATGGGATTGTCCGGCAGGTCGATTTCCGCGTGGGAAATTTTGCTCCTGTATTTCCTCGGCTGGTCCTTCGGGTTCACCACCGTCAGCTTTTTCACGTCAAAGTGTCCGTCGTCCGTCCGGGCGATCATCGTGGATCCGTCATGGCTGGCCTTCGCGCCGACCAGCACCGTCGTACAGGGCATTGCATTATCCTCCCTTTCCTTTGCTGTGCCTATCTTACTCCCGCCGTCCTTCTCTTGCAACATAAAAAAGGGACCCGGATCGCTCCGGGCCCCGTATGCCGTCCCTGCGGCGGCCGCTGCGTGCTTCGCAGCGCGCCCCGCCGTCAGCCGTCGATCAGGCTCCGCTCCGTTTCAGGATCGAACAGGTGCATGACCTTCGCCGGGAAGGTGATGTACATCCTGTTGCCGTAGGACAGGGAGTGCCGCTGTTCCTGCGTCAGGTCCACCGTGGGCAGGCGGACGATGATCTTGTCGTCGTTCGCGCTGGACAGGTGCAGGTGCAGCTCGCTGCCCATCATCTCGTTCACGTCGATGGTGCATTCGATGGCGTTCTCCGCCTTGTCGAACAGCACGGTCGTGTGCTCGGGGCGGACGCCCAGGATGATGTCCTGGCTGCCCACCTGCTTCTGCATGAGTACGGCGTTCTGGTCCGCGTTCAGCGGGATTTCCGCGCCGAGGATCTGTACGCTGTAGCCGCTGCTCCCCTTGAGGAGCTTTGCCTTCAGGAAGTTCATCTGCGGGCTGCCGATAAAGCCGGCCACGAAGAGGTTCACCGGGGTGTCGAACACTTCCTGCGGGGTGCCGACCTGCTCGATGAAGCCGTCCTTCATGATCACGATCCGGTCGCCCAGGGTCATGGCTTCGGTCTGGTCGTGGGTCACGTAGATGAAGGTGGTATCCAGCTTCTGCCGCAGCAGGATGATCTCCGCACGCATCTGGTTGCGCAGCTTCGCATCCAGGTTGGACAGGGGTTCGTCCATCAGGAACACCTTCGCGTTGCGGACCATGGCGCGGCCGATGGCCACGCGCTGGCGCTGGCCGCCGGACAGGGCCCGGGGCTTGCGGGTCAGGTATTCGGTGATGCCGAGGATATGGGCGGCGTTGGTCACGCGCTCATAGACCTCGTCCTCCGGCACCTTCTTCAGCCGCAGGCTGAAGGCGATGTTGTCGTATACCGTCATGTGGGGATACAGCGCGTAGTTCTGGAACACCATCGCGATATCCCGGTCCTTGGGCTGCAGGTCGTTGACGACTTCGCCGTCGATCTCCAGCGTGCCGGCGGAAATATCCTCCAGGCCGGCGATCATGCGCAGCGTCGTGGACTTCCCGCATCCGGAAGGCCCGACGAACACCACGAATTCCTTGTCTTTGATTTCCAGGTTGAAATCATGGACCGCGGTCACTTTATTGTCGTATATTTTCTTGACGTCTGTCAGTTTTACGCTTGCCATTTTCTCTTCCTCCCTTTCTGTCAGCCTTTTACTGCCCCGCCGGTAACGCCCTCAACATAATACTTCTGCAGGAAGAGGAAGAGGATCGTTACGGGAAGCGCCACCAGCACGCCGCCGGCGCAGAACATGGTATAGCAGCTCGATATCTGGTCCTTGTTCAGCCAGTCGTACAGGCCGACGGCAACGTTCTTTCCCGCCGAAGTGCCGAAGGCGATATACCGTGCGAACACGTAGTCGCCCCACGGCCCCATGAACGCGGTCAGGACCGTGTAGATCACGATCGGTTTGGAAAGGGGAAGGATGATCTTGTAAAGGATCTGGGCCCGGGTCGCGCCGTCCACGCGGGCCGCTTCGTCCAGGGACATGGGAATCGTGTCGAAGAATCCCTTGGAGACGTAGTAGCCCATGCCGGAGGAAGCGATGTACACCAGGATCAGCCCGGGCACCGCGTTGGCCTGGGTCAGCCCCAGGTCCTTCAGTACGCGGTAAAGGATGATCATGGTCAGCATCCCGGGGAACATGCCCAGGATCAGCATGAACCGCATCAGCGGCTGCCGCATCTTGAAGCGGAAGCGGCTCAGCGTATAGCTCATGCACAGCACGATGACCGTCTGCAGCGCAGCCGTCACCAGCGCAGCGATGAAGGTGTTGATATACCAGCGGGGAAAGTCCGTCTGGAACAGCCG